>Ga0302314_10001100_pt1 | contig 50517 bp, 44 predicted proteins | sample III_Palsa_N2_3_FD_200533 | JGI IMG/M metagenome (GOLD analysis project Ga0302314, IMG submission 200533) | Peat permafrost microbial communities from Stordalen Mire near Abisko, Sweden - III_Palsa_N2_3 | ecosystem: Environmental > Terrestrial > Soil > Palsa > Peat permafrost | place: Sweden... | reverse complement strand
CGCCTTCCCCTGGTGCGGTTGGCAACAGCTTACCGCGTCAGCCGGCCAGAAGCTGATGCACCCGCTTGAGGTCGGCCCAGCTCTTGGCCTTCTCGCCCGGGCTGCGCAGCAGATAGGCCGGGTGATAGGTGATCAGCAGGGGGGTCTTGTCGGGGCCATACTCGTGCACCGGCCCGCGCAGCTTGGACAGCGGCGCATCGGTGCCGAGCAGGCGCTGCGCGGCGATGCGCCCGAGGGCCACGATCAGCTTGGGCTTGACCAGGCGGATCTGCTGGTCGAGGTAAGGCCGGCAGGCCTCCACCTCGTCCGCTTCCGGATCGCGGTTGCCCGGCGGCCGGCACTTGACCACGTTGGCGATGAACACCGACTTCTCCGGCGCCTGTTCCTTGCGCGAGCGGCCGATGGCCTTGAGCATCTCGTCGAGCAGCTTGCCGGCGCGGCCGACAAAGGGCTCGCCCTGCGCATCCTCGTCGGCGCCCGGCCCCTCGCCCACCACCATCAGCGAGGCCGTCTCCAGGCCCACGCCGAAGACGGTATTGGTGCGCGTCTTGCACAGCTTGCAGCGCATGCAGCCGGCCACCGCGGGCCTCAGTCCCGCCCAGTCGGTGGGAACCTCGAAAGCCGGCGCTGCCGGGGCCGGGGGGAACTTCTGGGGCATGGGGATGCTCTGAGGGGATGCCGGCGTTGCTTCAATAACAATAGCCGGCTTCTGTGCGGGCACAGCTACCTGGAGGGGCTGGTTCGGCGCGTGGGAACGTTGTAGCCAGGGCTCAATGCCGAGTGCGTCGAGGACCTGTTTGCGGCGTGTGGAATCCATGTGCGAACTTTAGCCGATCTTGTTCGGGCCGGACACGGAAACGGCATTTCACAGGAAGTGAAACGCCGTGCGGCGGAGGTGCCGCATCAACAACAAGTCACGGAGACACACTCGCATGAAACGCTATTTGATCGTCAGCCTGGTCGGTTCAACCCTGCTCGGCCTGTTTGCCTGCAGCAACAATAACAACAGCACCCCTCCCTTTACCGGCGCCTTCCGTCTCATCGACGGCACCACCGACTCCTCCAGCATCAGCGCCAGCGCCACCAGCGGCTTTACCTCGGTCGGCGGCAACTTCGATTCCGCCGGGTCCACCGTCAACCCGCCGGAAGGCAGCTACAACGTCCAGCTCACCGAAAGCGGCGCCGGCAGCCCCTTCGCAACGGTCAACAACGTCAGTATCGATCACAACAACCTGACCACCCTCTACACCTACGGCACGCTCGCCGGCGGCACCGCCAACGGCTTCGCCGTGGAAGAGAATCTGGGCGCGCCGACCGGCAACAATTTCAGCTTCCAGTTCGTCAACGACACCACGCAGACTGCCACCGCGACGCTCGACATCTACCTGGTGGCACCCGGCGCCAGCATCGTCGGCGCGACCCCGGCCGCCTCGGTCAAGGCCGGCGCGGCATCGACAGTCAGCGGGATCGCCGGAGGCACTTATGAAATCATCGTCACCAACGGCCTGACCAAGATTTACGACAGCGGCAGCACCGGCATCCTCCTGCCGACGCCGGACACCAATGTCATACAGATCGGCGCCCTGGATGCCACCGCGGCGCAAGCAGCCCCGGTCGCCAGCGGCGGCGACGATTCACCGATCACCCTGATCGTGATCGACAACAACGGCGGGGAGACGCTGCACCTCAACGGCAACGGCTGATACTCCAGATGTGACAAAGCCCCGGATGGCTTACGCCATCCGGGGCTTTTGCTTATTTGAAAAGGCCGGGCCATGGATGGCCCGGTGCTTGACAGGACGTCATTCACTTCGAGTCGACCCCTACGGGGTCGACTCGAAGCTCCGCTGCGGATGCGCGCTGATCGGCACTTCCAGCCGGTTGATGGCATTGACGTAAGCCTTGGCCGAAGCGATGACGATGTCGGTGTCGGCGCCGAGGCCATTCACCACCCGCCCGTCCTTGGTCAGGCGCACCGTCACCTCACCTTGCGAATCGGTGCCGGTGGTGATGTTGTTGACCGAGTAGAGCAGCAGTTTGGCGCCGCTGCCGATCAGCTTCTCGATGGCGGCGAACACGGCATCGACAGGGCCGTCGCCCTGCGCCTGCGCCTCCTCGATGGTGCCGGCCAGATTGAGCGCCACCTTGGCGATCGGGCGCGTGCCGGTCTTCGAAGTCGCCTCCATCCACTCCAGCTGTACCCGCTCGTCGGAGCGCGCGGCGTCGGCCTGGGTCACCAGCATCTGCAGGTCTTCGTCGAAAATCTCGTGCTTCTTGTCGGCCAGATCCTTGAAGCGGGCAAAGGCTTCGGCCAGCTCGCCCTCGGAGCGGAACTTGTAGCCCAGTTCCTCCAGCCGCGCGCGGAAGGCGTTGCGTCCGGACAGCTTGCCCAGGGTCAGCTTGTTCGCCGCCCAGCCGACGTCCTCGGCACGCATGATCTCGTAGGTTTCGCGATGCTTCAGCACGCCGTCCTGGTGAATGCCGGACTCGTGGGCAAAGGCGTTGGCACCGACCACGGCCTTGTTCGGCTGCACCGGGTAGCCGGTGATCCCCGAGACCAGGCGCGAGCAGGGCACGATCTGCGTCGCATCGATGCGCGTCTGCACCTCGAACACATCGGAGCGGGTCTTCACCGCCATCACGATCTCTTCCAGCGAGGCATTGCCGGCGCGCTCGCCCAGGCCGTTGATGGTGCACTCCACCTGCCGCGCACCGGCCTGCACCGCCGCCAGCGAGTTGGCCACCGCCAGGCCCAGGTCATTGTGGCAATGGGTGGACCAGATTACCTTGTCCGCATTGGGCACGCGCTCGATCAGCTGGCGCATGCGCTCGCCCCACAGCTCCGGGATGGAATAGCCCACCGTGTCCGGCACATTGATGGTGGTGGCGCCGGCCTTGATCACCGCCTCGAACACCCGGCACAGAAAATCCATGTCCGAACGCACCGCGTCCTCGGCCGAGAATTCGACGTCATCGGTGAACTCGCGCGCCAGCTTGACCGCGCCGACGGCGCTTTCAAACACCTGATCCGGCGACATGCGCAGCTTCTTCTCCATGTGGATCGGGCTGGTCGCGATAAAGGTGTGGATGCGCTTCCTGCGCCCCAGCTTGAGCGCTTCGCCGGCCTTGTGGATGTCGCCGGCATTGGCGCGCGCCAGCGAGCACACGGTGCAGTCGGTGATTTCGCGGGCAATGGTCTGCACCGCGGCGAAGTCGCCGGGGCTGGCGGCGGCAAAGCCGGCCTCGATCACGTCCACCCGCAGGCGTTGCAGGGCGAGTGCGATGCGCAGCTTTTCTTCCTGCGTCATGGCCGCGCCGGGCGACTGCTCGCCGTCGCGCAAGGTGGTGTCGAAAATGATCAGCTGCTGTTTACTCATGTCGCTTCGCTCCGTATGACTTCCTGTCCAAGACCGGGCCATCCATGGCCCGGACTGTTCAACCCGCTCGCTGTCGCGATCGGGGAATATTTAGATTGGCTGTATTTGCACGGCTTAACCCCCGTGTGGGTGAAGGTTCTTGTCTGCCCTACGGCAGAAGTCGAAGCGCAAGCAGCAGCGAGCGGCGCGACAAGGCCGTGCTGGAGATACCGAATGGGCTGCTGTTCGACTGCATGATGCTCAAACTATAGCGGATGTCCGCGGCGCTGCCAAATCGTTTCTAGGTGATCGCCGGCGGCGGCGGCAGGCGCTTGCCGCGCAGGCGCCGTATCAGGGCGGCAACCGGGCCGGAGGCGGCGTAGAGGAAGAAGATCAGGAACAGGATGCCGGGCGGGTCGATCGACACCAGGGCCAGGGCGCCGATGATCGCCGCGAACGGCAGGAAACGCATGCGCTTCGACAGATTAAGTTTCTTGAAGCTGTTGTAGCGCACCGAGCTGACCATCAGCAGGGCCACACCGAGGGTGATGATCGAAGCCGGCAGAATCACCACCGCCTCGTCGCCGTTGAAGCCCAGCTCGCGCGCCTTCCATACGAAGAACACCACCACTGCGGCGGCGGCGGGACTGGGCAGGCCGAAGAAGTCCTTGCTGCTGCCGGCGATGGCGGTCAACACATTGAAGCGCGCCAGGCGCAACGCGGCGCAGGCGGCATAGGTCAGCGCCAGCACGCCGCCGAGCTTGCCGTGCAGGTAACGGTAGTCGGACAGGAAATGCAGGCTGTAGGCGTAGACCACGATGCTGGTGGCGATGCCGAAGGCGGCCATGTCGCAAAGCGAGTCGTACTCCTTGCCGAAATCGGTGGAGGTATTGGTCATGCGCGCGATGCGGCCGTCGAGCGAGTCCGCGATCATGGCGAACATGATGCCCTTGGCGGCATCCTCGAAATTTCCGCCCATGGCGGAAACGATGGCGTAGAAGGCGCCGAACAGGGTTCCGGTGGTGAACAGGTTCGGCAGCAGGTAAATGCCTTTGCGTCTTTTGCGGGGAAGCGGAGCTTCGTCCATTGCGCACTGATCCTGGCGGTCAATTCGCCATTTTACGGGTTGCAACCATTTCAAAAAAGAAGGGACGCCTGTTCAAGGGCGTCCCGAATTTCACCAGCGCAAATCTCCTGCCGGCAGGCTGCGCCGGCCGGGTGGAGATTTGCTTTAGTTCTTCGCCTTGTCCACCAGCTTGTTCTTGGAAATCCACGGCATCATCGAGCGCAGCTTGGAACCGACCTTCTCGATCTGGTGCTCGGCGCCGATGCGGCGCTGGGCTTTCAGGGTCGGCTGGCCGGCCTGGTTTTCCAGCACGAATTCGCGGGCGAACTGGCCGGTCTGGATCTCGGTGAGGATGCGCTTCATCTCGATCTTGGTCTGCTCGGTGACGATACGCGGACCGCGGGTGTAGTCGCCGTACTCGGCGGTGTTGGAGATGGAGTAGCGCATCGTCGCCATGCCGCCCTCGTACATCAGGTCGACGATCAGCTTGAGCTCGTGCAGGCACTCGAAATAGGCCATTTCCGGGGCGTACCCGGCTTCGACCAGGGTTTCGAAACCGGCCTGCACCAGCGCGGTGGCGCCGCCGCACAGCACGGCCTGCTCGCCGAACAGATCGGTTTCAGTCTCTTCCTTGAAGCTGGTTTCGATGATGCCGGCGCGGCCGCCGCCGTTGGCGGAAGCGTAGGACAGCGCGATCTGCTTGGCCTGCCCTGAGGCATCCTGGTGGACGCAGATCAGGCTGGGCACGCCGCCGCCCTGGGTGTAGGTGCTGCGCACCAGGTGCCCGGGGCCCTTCGGCGCCACCATGATCACGTCCAGATCGGCGCGCGGCTCGATCAGCTGGAAGTGGATGTTGAAGCCGTGGGCGAAGGCCAGCGCGCCGCCCTGCTTGAGGTTGGCGGCAACGCTGTCCTCGTAGATCTTCCTCTGGTCCTGGTCGGGAGCGAGGATCATCACCAGGTCGGCGCCCTTCACCGCTTCGGCGACTTCCTTGACCTTGAGGCCGGCACCCTCGGCCTTGGCCCAGGACTTGGAGCCCTTGCGCAGACCGACGGTGACATCGACTCCACTGTCCTTGAGGTTTTGCGCATGGGCGTGGCCCTGCGAACCGTAACCGAGGATGACGACCTTCTTCGACTGGATGATCGAAAGGTCGGCGTCCTTGTCGTAATAGACGTTGATGCTCACTGCGGATTACCTCTGTGGGACGTGGAAAAAAATGAATTCGGGGGCGGATTGGCGAAGGTGCCTCGGGACTAGGCCGCGAGTACGCTGGCGCCGCACTCCAGCGCGGCGGTACCGCTGCGCACCAGCTCGAGCACGCGGGCGATGCCGGACAGTTCGGCGACGAAACTGTTGACCTCGGCGCCGGTGCCGGTGAGCTGCACGGTACGGGTGGTTTCGGTCTCGTCGAGAATCAGGCCGCGGTGGCGGCGCACGCATTCGACGATCCTGCGGCCGCCGGCCGCATCGACCTCGACCTTGAGGATCAGCAACTCGCTCTCGATGTGCTCGCGGCTGGTGAGGTCGGCGATCTCGACGATGTCGATCAGCTTGCGCGACTGCTTGATGATCTGCTCGATCACCGCATCGCTGCCGGTGGTGACCAGGGTCAGGCGCGATACCGTCGCATCATGCGTCGGCGCCACGGTGAGCGACTCGATGTTGTAGCCACGGGCGGAAAACATGCCGGCCACACGGGCTAGTGCCCCGGCTTCGTTCTGGAGCAGGATCGAGATAATGTGGCGCATAATTTCGAGAACATAAACCGCGGGACAGCCCTACGGCAAGTGCCGTCCCCGGCTCAGCTACCCGTAAACCCCCGCCAGCATTGGCTTTCCGCTACTTTTCCGCGATTTGCGGAATCCGCCTAGGCAGCCGGGGCAGCCCCCGCGCCGCGCCCCGCGAGCAGCGCCAGCCCCTCGGACAGCAGGTCGGCATGGTTGGCGGGAACGCTGCCGCTCGGCGTGAGCTGGCTCACCAGCTGCGGTAGCAGCTGCGCCAGGCCGCCGCTGACCTGGGCGTGGTCCATGCCCAGCCTGCTGGCGATGCCGGCAACGGCATCGCTGCCCAGCACCTGGTGCAGCTGATCGGCGGTGATCGGCAGATTGGCGCCGCTGGAAACCCAGGATTCGGCGTGCTGGCCAAGGCCGGATTGCTGGAATTTCGACAGCAGGCCCGGCAGGCCGCCATTTTGCTGAATCAGGTTCATCGCCTCCTGCAGCAGCGGGTTTTGTCCAGCCTGTTGCTGAGCGCCGCCAGTCGCACTGGACAGCAGGTCACCGGCAAGTTGATCGAGCAGTCCCATCGTCGCCTCCTCCCTGGAAAAAGCCTGGAAAAATCGGTCCCAAAGCTTACACCTTCGAGGTGACAGCGCCATGTCCGGACCTTACACAAACCCTCTCCGGCCACTGCGGAAAAAGCCCGCTCGTGCTATAAGATCGCCCCGAATTTGCAGGATTTTTCCACCGGAAGCCGCCGTGAACCCACAGTCGAAGACCACCCCCCATCCTCTCGCCGGCACCGTCATGACCGGGGCGGAGATTATCGTCCAGGTATTGGCCGATGAGGGCGTGGACGTCGTCTTCGGCTACAGCGGCGGCGCCATCCTGCCGACCTACGACGCCATTTTCCGCTTCAACGCCGAGAAAAAATCGGGCGACAAGGACCCGATGCCGCTGATCGTACCCGCCAACGAGCAGGGCGCCGGCTTCATGGCCTCAGGCTATGCCCGCGCCAGCGGCAAGGTCGGCGTGGCCCTGGTCACTTCCGGACCGGGCGCCACCAACATGGTGACGCCGGTACGCGACTGCATGGCCGACTCGATCCCCATCGTGGCGATCTGCGGCCAGGTGCCGACCGCCGCCATCGGCTCGGATGCGTTCCAGGAAGCGCCCATCTCCAACATCATGGGCGCCTGCTCCAAGCACGTGTTCCTGGTCACCGACCCTACCCGTCTCGAAGCCACCATCCGCACCGCATTCGAGATCGCCCGTACCGGCCGTCCCGGCCCGGTGGTGATCGACGTGCCCAAGGACGTGCAGAACTGGAGCGGCCCGTTCCAGGGGCCCAATCAGCCCGGGAGCCAGCTGGCCATCCCCGGCTATCGTGCGCGCCTGCGCGCGGTCGAGGAAAACCTGCTGGACGACGGCGCCTGCGCCGCCTTCCTCGACAAGCTGCGCCAGGCCAAGCGCCCGCTGATCTATGCCGGCGGCGGTGTGATCCTGGCCGAAGCCGCGCGCGCGCTGCGCGAGTTCGCCCACGCCTTCAACATCCCGGTGACGGCGACGCTGATGGGCCTGGGCAGCTACGACACCACCGAGCCGCTGTCGCTGCACATGCTGGGCATGCACGGCACCGCCTACGCCAACTACGCCACCGACGACTGCGATTTCCTCATCGCAGTCGGCAGCCGCTTCGACGACCGCGTCGCCGGGGTGCCATCCAAGTTCGCGCGCGGCGCCAAGTTCATCGCCCATCTCGATGTGGACTCGGCCGAGATCAACAAGGTCAAGCGGGTGCACTGGCACCACCTGGGCAATCTCAACCTGGCCCTGGACAAGCTGCGCGGCTACCTGCAGGCGCAGGAGTTCAAGCCGGACTATTCCGAGTGGCACCAGCACATCGCCAGCCTGAAGAAGACCTACGCGATGAACTACGACCGCAAGTCGGCGCTGATCCAGCCTTATGCCGTGATCGAAGCGCTGAACAAGCTGACCAAGGGCGAGGCCATCATCAGCACCGGCGTCGGCCAGCACCAGATGTGGGCGGCGCAGTACTTCGACTTCCGCGATCCGCGGCTGTGGCTTACCTCCGGCTCGATGGGCACCATGGGCTTCGGCCTGCCCGCCGCCATCGGCGCACAGTTCGCCCGCCGCGACAAGATCGTCATCGACATCGACGGCGACGCCAGCATCCGCATGAACCTGGGCGAGCTGGAAACCGTCACCACCTACGGCCTGCCGATCAAGGTGGTGGTGCTGAACAACTTCGGCGACGGCATGGTGCGGCAGTGGCAGAAGCTGTTCTTCAAGGGACGCTTCTCCGCCAGCGACAAGAGCCTGCACAAGAAGGATTTCGTCAAGGCGGCGCAGGCCGACGGCTTCCCCTGGGCGCGGCGCCTCGACCGCAATGAAGACCTGGCGAAAACCATCGCCGAATTCATCGCCTTCGACGGCCCCGCCTTCCTCGAAGTGATCATCGACCCGGACGCCGGCGTCTACCCGATGGTCGGCCCCGGCGTCAGCTACGCCGACATGATCACCGGCGACTGGATTCCCTCGCGCGAACCGCCCGGCGCCATTGAGATCGACAAGTCGGAGATGTTCTGAGGGATTAGCTACTTGTTCAATTGTCAGCCGCTCTCTTTCAACTGTCATCCTGAGCGAAGCGAAGGATCTGGCCGCCAAAATTTCAAGGCCCGGCTACGTCTGGAGATGACATGCGCAAAGAGCACCGCTACTTCGTCTACATCCTGACGAACAAGTCGCGAGTCCTGTACATCGGCGTCACCAGCGACCTGCCAGCTCGCCTGTACCAGCACAAGAACAAGCTGATTGACAGCTTCACCAAGCAATACAACGTCAATCAGCTGGCCTACTTCGAGGAAACTTCCAATGTGCTCGAAGCGATCGCCCGCGAAAAGCAACTCAAGGGCTGGCGGCGATCCAGGAAAATCGCCCTGATCGAATCCGCCAATCCTGACTGGCGGGATCTAGGCACCGACCTGCTCGGGCCAGATCCTTCGCTACGCTCAGGATGACAGGTACCACCCTACGCTCATGTCATCCTGAGCGCAGCGAAGGATCTGGCCGCCCAACCACACCGGCGGCGGCCAGCATCCAACTCCTACAGCCCCCCCCTACTTCTCCGCCTTCACCGGCACCCGCGGCAGCGGCTCCGGCATCTCCGCCAGGTAATAGGCCAGCACGGCCATGGTCGCCACCTGCCGGCGCAGATCGTCCGGCTTGACCTTGTCCAGCGTATCCGCGGCGGTGTGGTGGTAGAAAAAGTACTCACGGGTATCGACCAGCGGCGCAAAGCCGGGCACGCCGGCTTCCTGCAGCGGGCTGATGTCCGCACCGACCTCGCCGTCGCGGCGCTCAAGGGCGGTAGCGCCGATCGGCTGCAGCGCCGTGGGAATCTCGCTCAGCTTGTCCATTGAGTCCGGGGTCACGCTGGCGATCACGCCGAGGGGCTTGCCCGCGCCGGAATCGCTTTCGATCACGGCGATCTGCTGCGCCAGCTTGTCCTTGTTGGCCTCGAAATAAGCCTTGCTGCCGCCGCCGCCGTTCTCCTCGTTCATCCAGGCGACGACGCGGATGGTGCGCCGCGCCTGCAGGCCCAGCGATTTCAACACCTGCACCGCGCCCATCGCCGCAGTGACGCCCGCGCCATCGTCGATGGCGCCCTGCGCCAGATCCCAGCTGTCCAGATGGCCGGATACCACCACCACTTCATCCGGCTTCTCGCGTCCCGGCAGATCGGCCAGGACATTGTGGCTGTCGGCGTCCGGCAGGGTCTGCGGGGCCAGCGTCAGGTGCAGGTTCACCGGCCCCTGCGCCGCCAGGCGGCCGACCAGCATCGCGTCTTCCGCGCTCAGCGCCGCGGTCGGGATTTTCGGCGCGTCGTCCTCGTACTTCATCACGCCGGTATGCGGCAGGCGGTAATCGGCGCCGCCGACCGAGCGGACCAGGGCCGCCACCGCCCCGACCCGCGCCGCGGCGCTGGCGCCCTTGACGCGATAGGTAACCGCCTGGATGTAAGCGGTCATGGCCTGGCCGTTGCTGGCGAGATCCTGGTCGAAGGCGTAATCGAACAGCACGATCCGTCCCTTGGCCTCGGCGGCATGCGCCTTCAGATCGTCGAAACTGTGCACCACCAGCACCGGCGCAGTCAGCCCCTTCTTCGGCGTGGCGACCGAGCCGCCCAGGGTGGTCAGATGCAGTTGCTGGCTCAGGCCGTCCGGCCGGCCCGGATACTCGACCAGTTCAGCCTTCTCCTCGCCGCGCACCCAGTGCGGCACCTTGGCCGGCTGCAATGTCACCGTGAGACCGGCCGCCTGCAGGGCCGCGGTCACTTGCACCACCGCGGCTTCCGCCTGCGGCGAGCCGCTGAGGCGCGGGCCGATCTTGTCGGTGAGATCGCTCAGGCGCTGGTAAGCCCAGTCGCTGGACAGGGCGGCATCGCGGATGCGCGCCAGCACCGCCGGATCGACCACCGGCTGTTCCGGCTCCGCCGACCAGGCCGGCGCGGTGGAAAGGGCTGCAAGCAGGAGGACGGCACAACGGCTGACGCGCGAAACAGTCATCGCAAGCCTCGAGAATTTGGGAGTTGCGCGAGTTTTGCGGAAGCGCCGGACCTTGTAAAGCCACAGTTGCGCATCTGTTCCATGCGCTTTACGCATGCAACTGTTACGGCCATGATGCGCTACAAATTCCGAGGAGACAGTAAATGACCGGCCTGACCAACAAACTATTCAAGCTTGCCGCCCGCCCCACCGGCATGGCCAAACGCAGCGACTTCAGCTACGAGGAAGTCCCGGTAACGGAGCCGAAGGACGGCGAGCTGCTGGTGAAGATCCACTACATCTCGCTCGATCCCGCCATGCGCGGCTGGATGAATGCCGGCAAGTCCTACATCCGCCCGGTGGAGATCGGCGAGATCATGCGCGCCGGCACCGTGGGCGAAGTCATCGCCTCACGCAACGCGCAGTTCCAGGTCGGCGAATTCGTCTCCGGCACCCAGGGCGTGCAGTCCTACGCCATCTCCGACGGCAAGGGCCTGATCAAGGTCGATCCGAAACTCGCACCGCTGCCGAAGTATCTCAACGTACTGGGCATGCCCGGCATGACCGCCTACTTCGGCCTGCTCGAAGTAGGCCTGCCCAAGGCCGGCGAAACCGTGGTGGTGTCCGCGGCGAGCGGCGCGGTGGGCCAGATCGTCGGGCAGATCGCCAAGATCAAGGGCTGCAAGACCGTGGGCATCGCCGGCGGCGCCGAGAAGTGCGAGTACGCAGTGAAGCAGTTCGGCTACGACGCCTGCATCGACTACAAGCGCGGCCCGATCTTCCCGGGCCTGGCGCAGCATTGCCCGGAAGGCGTCGACGTCTACTTCGACAACGTCGGCGGCGACATCCTCGACGCGGTGCTGGCCCGCCTGCGCATGAAGGCGCGCATCGTCCTATGCGGCGCCGTCTCGCAGTACAACAACACCACGCCGATCCAGGGCCCGAAGAACTACATGTCGCTGCTGGTCAATCGCGCCCGCATGGAAGGCATGGTGGTGTTCGACTGGGCGCCGCGCTATGGCGAGGCCGCGCAGCAGATGGGCCAGTGGATGGCGCAGGGCAAGCTCAAGTCGCTCGAGGACATCGTCGAGGGCATCGAGACCTTCCCGGAAACCCTGCTCAAGCTGTTCAATGGCGAAAACTTCGGCAAGCTGCTGCTGAAAGTCGCCTAAGGGAAAGCACCAGCACCTGTCATTCTGAGCGTAGCGAAGAATCTGGCCGGCTCGCCGGCCGGGATTTCACCACGCTCGGAATGACGCACAGGTTTTTCGCCTCTAATCTCGGATGAATTAAATTCATCCGAGACGGCTTCCGATTTCGTTTGTAGCAAACACTGTCGGGGCTTAGCCTCCTCTTCCATACGCAACCGTACGGTGGGGGACATGAATACAGCGGAACTGCTCGCATCACCCGATTACGAACTGCTCTGCGCCGGCCTGGAAGCCGGGGACTCGCTGCACAGCCGCAAGCGCGAACTGAGCATCCCGGCCCTGGACGGCATCGCCTTGGCCGCCACGGCTTACGAGCCGGCCCACCGCAGCCCCACGCTGGCCGTGGTGATCAACAGCGCCACCGGCGTGCCCAGAAGCTACTACCACTATTTCGCCGAATTCCTGGCGGCACAGAGCTGCGCCGTACTGACTTACGACTACCGCGGCGTCGGCGGCAGCCGCGACGGCAGACGCGGCGCCCGCATGCTGCACTGGGGCGAGCGCGATATTGCGGGCGCGGTGGAGTGGATGTATCGCTATCACCCGCGCCTGCGGCTCGCCGCCATCGGCCACTCCGGCGGCGGCTGGCTGTTCGGGCTGGCGGCGAACAACCGCTCGGTCGACGCCCTGCTCACCGTCGGCTCGCAATACGCCTACTGGCGTCACTGGCCGACCCTGCGCGGCCGGCTGTTCATGTGGAGCAGCATGAACCTGATGATTCCCGGCCTGACGCACGCACTCGGCTACCTGCCCGGCGCCGCCTTCGGCGGCGTCAGCCTGCCGCGCGGCGTGGCCCTGGACTGGGCGCGCTGGTCGAGCAACCCGCGCTTTGTGGTCGACGACGCCGGCACCCCGCTGCGCGAACACTTCGGCAACTATCGCAACCCGGTGCGCCTGCTGGCGATCGAGGACGACGATTACGCCCCGGTCCCGGCGGTGCGCGCGTTGGCGCCGCTGTACGGGCTGCGTGGCGCCAACACCGAGGTGATGGTGGTGCGGCCGCGCGACCATGGGCTGCGCCATCTCGGCCACTTCGGCTTCTTCCGCAAAACCGCGCCGCGCATCCTGTGGGAGGAAAGCCTGTTCTGGCTGCGCCAGCAGGTCAGCCGGTAATCGCCCGTGTTGCCACGCACCGACGCATTCCCGCCCACTGTTTCCGCCTTAGCCGATATCATGCTGCGGCGGCGGCTCAAGCCCGCCGGTTAGCGCAATTACCCCGGAGCATGCGATGCCATTCGAAACACTCCGCTACGCCGTATCCGAGCGGATCGCCCGCATCACCCTGAACCGCCCCGAGCGATTCAACGCTATCAATCCGGCCCTGGCCAACGAGCTGGAAGCGGCGGTGACCCAGGCCAATCGCGACGACGCGGTGCACGTCATCGTGCTCGAAGGCGCCGGCCAGGGCTTTTGCGCCGGCTTCGATCTGAAGGACTTTGCCGAAGGCGATTCGCCGTGGAACCAGGATATGCCCTGGGACCCGCTGATCGACTACCGCATGATGAAACAGTTCTCGGAGCGCTTCCAGAGCCTGTGGCGCTCGCACAAGCCGACCATCGCCAAGGTGCATGGCCATGCCGTCGCCGGCGGCAGCGAGCTGGCCCTGTCCTGCGACATGACCATCATGGCCGAGGATGCGAAAATCGGCTATCCGCCCGCCCGCGTCTGGGGCTGCCCGGTCACCGGCATGTGGGTCTACCGGCTCGGCGTGGAAAAAGCCAAGCGCATGCTGCTCACCGGCGACGTCATCAATGGCCGTGAAGCGAAAGAGATGGGCCTGGTGCTGGATGCGGTGCCGGCGGCCGAGCTGGAAGCGCGCGTGATGCAACTGGCGCAGCGCATCAGCGGCGTGCCGAAGAACCAGTTGATGATGCAGAAAATGATGATCAACCTGGCCTATGAGAACATGGGCCTGGCCTCCACCCAGGCGCTGGCGACGCTGTTCGACGGCATCACGCGCCACTCGCCGGAGGGCGTCAGCTTCCGCGAGCACGCCGCGAAAGCCGGCTTCCACGAAGCCGTGCGCCTGCGCGATTCCGGCGAACTGATCCCCGGCAGCAAGCCGACGCCGCCCGGGCTTTGATTCCTCCCCCTTTCATCTATCCCTTCATTCAAAAAACGGAGCAGAACGATGTCCGAGTTGATCCAGAGCCACTTGCACGAGCGCGTATTGACCCTGCGCCTCAACCGCGCCGACAAGAAGAACGCGCTGACCCAGGCGATGTACACCGCCCTGGCCGATGCGCTGCAAGGCGCGGCTGAAAATCCTGAAGTGCGCGTGGTGCTGTTCACCGGCGTGCCCGATGCCTTCACCGCCGGCAACGATCTGCAGGACTTCCTGAAGAATCCGCCCGCCGGCGAGGATGCGCCGGTGGCCCGCTTCATGCGCGCCCTGGCAAGCTTCCCCAAGCCGGTCATCGCCGCCGTCAACGGCATCGCCATCGGCATCGGCGTCACCCTGATGCTGCACAGCGACCTGGTCTATGTCGGCAAGGGCGCGCGCCTGCAGATGCCCTTCACCAACATCGGCATCTGCCCGGAATTCGCTTCCAGCTACCTGCTGCCGCGCCTGATGGGCAACGCCCGCGCGGCCGAGCTGGTCATGTTCGGCGAGGTGTTCTCCGCCGACAAGGCTTTCGAGTACGGCCTGGTCAACGCCGTCCTGCCCGACGCCGAAGTCGAGCCGCATGCCCTGGAGCGGGCGCACAAGCTGGCGCAGCAACCGCCCAATGCCCTGCGCGTCACCAAGAAGCTGATGCGGCGCTGGTCGGAACAGACCGCGCTGGAGGCGATCAAGATCGAGGCCGACCACTTCATCCCCATGCTGGGCCAGGGCGAAGCGCGCGAAGCCATGACCGCCTTCATGCAGAAGCGCAAGCCGGATTTCTCCAAGTTCAGCTGATCCAAGCTTGCTCCATGCCTGCCTCTCCCCCCGGGGGAGAGGTCGGTCCGCAGGACCGGGTGAGGGCTGGGTAGCGACGGAGATCGGGTTTCATCCGTCACGCCCCTCACTCTTTGTCATCCTGAACGCAGCGAAGGGTCTGGCCCAGCGCGGACACTGGACCCTGCGCTGCGCTCAAGATGACAGTCGCCCGCCCCCAATATCGACGGCGGCGCAAAGCCCTCACATCTCCCACCCACTCGGTATATGCTTTGCAATGCATATGAAACCGACGTCACCGGGAGAGCCGTCGCATGAACGCCTTCTGTAGTCAGGGCAAGCGGGAGCAGAACAAGCAGGCCAACCGCGCCATCCTTCTGGACGCGGCCAAACGCTGCTTCCTGGAAATGGGCTACGAGGCCGTCACCGTGCGCGACATCGTGCGCCTGACCGACCTCGCCTCCGGTACCTTCTACAACTACTTCCCGGACAAGGAGTCCATGTTCCGGGAAATCCTCGCCGTGCGCATGGACGACCTCAACGCCAGGCTGCACGAGGTGCGGCAACAGGCGCAATCGATCGAGGGTTTCATCAGCGGCGCCTATCAGACCTTCTTCCGCAAGATCGGCGACGACCCCGACTTCTTCCGCCTGATCCTGCGCAACGAATACGCCGTGCGCAGCCTGTTCCGCGACACCGTCATCGGCGTGCCGATGCGCGCGCTAAGAGAGGATATCCGCGACGCCATCCGCCGCGGCGTGTTCCCCGATACCGACGTCAACCTGCTCGCCGCCTCGTTCTACGGCACCGCCTTCGAAATCGGCCGCGTGCTGGTGGAACAACCCGGCACCACGCCGGAAGCGGCGGCGGAGTTCGCTACCACCCTGCTGACCAGCGGCGTCGGGGGCTTCGGCGGCGAGCGCACAGTAGTGCACTTCATCCAGCCTGCGAAGCAGCGGGGCCTGGGGCTGCCCTGACCCTTGCCGCACCGTCGTTCCCGCGAAGGCGGGACAAATGCGTCTGGACCGTATTAACCCTCCGCGGACATCTCCGGTCCTCCTGCGCTATTTAATCTCCACACCTACCGTTCGTCGACCCCGCCATGCTCGCCATCAACAAACCTTGGCACGCATGGCACGCATGGCAAAAACCCTGTGCCCGGAACCGAACGCCGACCTGGAACCAACCCAAATAAAAAAGGCCGGAGCGGAAGCTCCGACCTTTCTTGTAAAGCCTTGTAAAGCTCTGAACCCCGGCTTTCGCCGGGGTGACAGCCAATCTTTAGTGCACCCGCTCCAACACCGTCGCGACGCCCTGCCCCATGCCGATGCACATGGTGGCCAGGCCGAACTGCGCATCCTTCTGGTTGAGGATGTGCGCCAGCGCGCCGGTGATGCGCGCGCCGGAACAGCCCAGCGGATGGCCCAGGGCGATGGCGCCACCCTTGATGTTGATGTGGTCCATGCGGTCGAGCAGCTTCATCTCGGTCAGCACTGCCAGCGACTGCGCGGCGAAGGCCTCGTTCAGCTCGAAGTAGTTGATGTCCTTGAGCGTCAGGCCAGCACGTTCCAGCGCCTTCTTGCTCGCCGGCACCGGGCCGCGGCCCATGGTGCTGGGATCGCAACCGGCTGAAGCCATCGAGCGGATCTTCGCCAGCGGCTTCAGGCCCAGGGCCTTGGCCTTCTCGGCAGACATCACCAGCACGGCGGAGGCGCCATCGGACAGCGCCGAGCTGTTGCCGGCAGTGACCGAACCCTTGGGGTTGAACACCGGCTTGAGCTTGGCCAGGCCGTCGAAGTTGGCATCGGTACGCACCACTTCGTCGTAATCCATCAGCACCGGCAGGCCGTCGGCGTCATGGCCGGCGACCGGCACCAGCTCATCCTTGAAGCCGCCGTCCTTGCGCGCCTGGGTGGCGCGCTGGTGCGAGGCCAGGGCGAACTCGTCCTGGGCCTTGCGCGAGATCTGGAAGGTGGTGGCCAGCATCTCGGCGGTGAGGCCCATCATCGCCGCCGCCTTGGCGGTGTTGAGCGACAGCTCCGGGTTGCCGTCGAAGTTGTAGTCCATCGGCACGTGGCCCATGTGCTCGACGCCGCCGCAGATGTAGAGGTCGCCGATGCCGGAATTGATCGAGCCGACGGCGGCATGGATGGCGGTCATGGACGAGCCGCACAGGCGGTTCACGGTCTGGCCGGAAACCTCATGCGGCAGGCCGGCCAGCAGCGAGGCCTGGCGGGCGATGTTGAAGCCCTGCTCCTTGGTCTGCTGCACGCAGCCCCAGATCACGTCCTCGATTTCCTTCGGCGTCACCGCCGGGTTGCGCAGCAGCAGCGCCTTGATCAGTTCGGCGGACAGGTTCTCCGCGCGCACGTTGCGGAACACGCCGGCCTTGGAACGGCCCATCGGGGTTCTTACTGCATCAACGATTACGACTTCAGTCATATGATCTCTCCAAACTCAAAAAGCTTGTTCGCGCAAAGCCGCAAATACGCCAAGAACAGCAAAAGCTTCTTTATCAAAAAGCTTTTCTTTGCGACTTTGCGTCTTTGCGCGAGAAATGTTTTTCATTACTTCGTGTAGTACGTCTCGCCCTTGGCGGCCATTTCCTTCATGCGCGCGGTCGGCTCGTACAGCTTGCCGAGGCTGGCGTACTTTTCGCACTTCGCCACCAGGTTCTTCAGACCGATGATGTCGGCGTACTTAAGTGCGCCGCCCAGGTGCGGCGGGAAGCCGATGCCGAGGATCAGGCCCATATCGGCCTCGTTGGCGGTATCGACGATGTTTTCCTCGAGGCAGCGCGCGGTCTCGATCACCATCGGAATCATCAGGCGGTCGATGATTTCTTCCTCGGTGAAGTCCTTGGTGCCGTTGGGCTGCACGCTGGCGATCAGCTTGTAGCTGTCGTCGGTCATGACCTTCTTCGGCTTGCCCTTGGGATCGGTCTCGTACTTGTAGAAGCCGATGCCGTTCTTCTGGCCGTAGCGCTTGTTGTCGTACATCACGTCGAGCGCGGTCTTGAAGGTGCGGGCCATGCGGTCCGGGTAGCCTTCCGCCAGCACGTCGCCGACGTGGTGCGAGGTGTCGATACCGACCACGTCCTGCAGGTAGGCCGGGCCCATCGGCCAGCCGAAGGACTCGGCGATCTTGTCGATCTTGACGAAGTCGGCGCCTTCCTGGATCAGTCCGGACCAGCCGCCGAAGTACGGGAACAGGATGCGGTTGACCAGGAAGCCGGGGCAGTCGTTGACCACGATCGGCGTCTTGCCCATGGCGGTGGCGTAGCCGACGATGGTGGCGACGGCCTCGGGGCTGGTCTTGGCGCCCTTGATCACTTCCACCAGCGGCATCTTGTGCACCGGATTGAAGAAGTGCATGCCGAGGAAGTTCTCGGGACGCTTCAGCGCGCTGGCCAGATCGTTGATGGAAATGGAGGAGGTATTGGAGGCGATCACCGCATCCGGACGCGCCACCGCTTCCACTTCGGCCAGCACCGCTTTCTTGACCTTGGGATTTTCGACCACGGCCTCGACCACCACGTCGACGTGACCGAAGTCGCCGTAGTTCAGGGTCGGACGGATCTCGGCCAGCATGGCGCCGGCTTTCTCCGGCTTGAGCTTGCCGCGGGTGACCTGGTTGGCGAGCAGCTTGTTGGCTTCCGACATGCCCAGGTCCAGCGCCTTGTCGGCGATGTCCTTCATGATGATCGGAACGCCCTTGCTGGCCGACTGATAGGCGATGCCGCCGCCCATGATGCCGGCGCCGAGCACCGCGGCCTGCTTCACCGGGCGGGCGATCTTGGCGTACTGCTTGCCTTTCTTCTTGATCAGCTGGTCATTGAGGAACAGGCCGATGAGCGAGTCGGCGGCCTGGGTCTTGGCGATCTTGGCGAAAGCCTGGGCCTCGATCAGCAGCGCGTCGTCGCGCTTCTTGCCGGCGGCCTTCTGGATCGCGGTGATGGCGGCGACCGGGGCCGGGAAATGCTTGCCGGCCTTGGCGCCGACGAAGCCGATGGAGGTGGTGAACACCATCATCGATTCGATCATCGGCAGATGCAGCGGGCCGGTCTTCTGCGCGCGGCGCTTCTTCCAGTCATAGGCGCCGGACTGGGCCAGGCCGATGATGCGCAGCGCGGCGTCCTTCAGCTTCTCCGGGGCCACCACGGCGTCCACCGCATGCACTTTCAGCGCCGCGTCCGGCTTCTGCGGCGTGCCGCCGGCGATCCATTCGATGGCATTGTCGGCGCCGATCAGGCGCGGCAGGCGTACCGTGCCGCCGAAGCCCGGGAAAATGCCGAGCTTGGTTTCCGGCAGGCCGACCTGGGCCTTGGTCGACATCACGCGGTAGTCGGTGGACAGGGCCATTTCAAAACCGCCGCCCAGCGCGATGCCGTTGACGGCGGTGACCGTCGGGAACGGCAGATCCTCGACCGAGCTGAACACCTTGTTGGTCTCGACCGACCACTTGACGATTTCCTCTTCCGGCAACTGGAAGCTCTTGCCGAACTCGGTAATGTCGGCGCCGACGATGAAGACGTCCTTGCCGCTGGTGATGACCAGGCCCTTGACGCTGGCGTCAGCCTGGATCGCGCTGACCGCTTCGCGCAGCTCGTTGATGGTACGCGCGTCGAACTTGTTGACCGAATCGGTCTTGCTGTCGAAACACAGCTCGACGATGTCGCCGTCGAGTTTGCGCACCTGAATGGATTGGCCTTGATACATGGGCTTCTTTTCCTCGGCTAGATGATGTGGTGAATTGTTTTAAAACAGGCGTTCTGAATCGGCGCCACAGCCAGCGCTCTTTTTCGTCCCGTACGACGGCGGGACGGCGGCAGGCCAAGCGTGGCAGATCGATGCTTCGCGCTGACGAAACATTGATTTGCCAGTCGGCCGCGGCTGACGCACAGCCTGAGGATCATATACGGCTGCGTACGGACCGACAAACAAAGCGCAGCCGAACGCTCGCCGTCACTCCAATGTGGTGCATAAAAATCTCGCTTTGACAGTCACTTACAGCGGGTCCTAGAATCCCGGCACGCCACTGACAAACACCGGGGGGTCGCGCAAATGGCCGCAAAACAGCATCTGGACCAGCTCAAGCATCAGATCGAGCAGCTGCGCAAGGATTCCCTCAACGTCGTCGCCAGCGCCAACAAGATCGTCTACAGCGGCGTACAGAAACTGGCCGACCGCGAGCTGAAAGCGCTCAACGACTACTATCGCAGCGCGATCGATTCGATCAAGAAGGCCAACCGCAACGATATCCGCGGCCTCGCCCAGCAGCAGCTCGATCTGCTGCAGGACACCGTCAACCAGGTCATTTCCCACGCCCGCGAATCGATGGGCATTGTCGCCGAGACCCGCGCCGAGCTGGCCAAGCTGGTACAAAAAGGCATCAAGGGCGAAAAAGTCGTCCTGGCTGATTTGAACCGCGCCGCCGCACCCGCAAAAAAGGCCGTGACCCAGGTCAAGGCTGCCGCGAAGAAGGCCAGCCAGGATGCGCAGAAGTCGGTCAAGAAAGTGACCACGCAGGCCAAGGCCACCACCAAAGAAGCCGTGGCCAGCGGCAAGCGCACGGCCGCCGCCGTGATCAAGAAGGTGGAGCACGCCGTACCGGCCCCCTCACCCGATTCGCGCGCCAGCCGCGCCACCAGCCGGGCCAAGAAAGCCGCCACCACCGCAGTGGAATCGGTGGGCAGCGTGGTGTCCGGTGTATCCAGCGCGGTTTCAGGCGCCGTGACCAAGGTAGCCGATGCGGTCAAGGGCTAAGACCAGGTCTCGATCCAGCATTTACACCCGCCGTCCAGTCGATGGCGGGTTTTTTATGTGTGCCTGCATGTGTGCCTGTTTGAACAGTCCAGGCATGGATGACTGGTGGCTTGGACCAGGATGTCCACCATGAAACTGAGCATCGCCGAGAGCACTGAGCTATGCCGCCTGCTGGCCGACCCCAGCCGGCTGCGCCTGCTGCTGCTGCTGGAAGCCCATGCCTTGTCCGCCGCCGAGCTGACCGAGGTCACCGGCCTGGCGCAGAGCCGCGTTTCCACCCATCTGGCCCGTCTCAAGCGCTCGGGCCTGGTGCAGGATCAGCGCACCGGTGGCGCCGCCCTCTACACCCTGGCGGCGGCGGAAAACAGCGCTGCCGAACTATGGGGGCTGATGCGGCAGGAGCTCGACGACCGCCAGGCGCGGCTCGACCGCGAGCGCGCCGACGAAGTGGTGCGCTCGCGCAAGTCCGGGCAGACCTGGGCCGAATCGGTGGCCGGGCGCATGGAACTGCACTACTCCCCTGGCCGCACCTGGGAAGCGACCGCGCACGGCCTGATCGGGCTGCTGCAACTCGGCGATGTGCTGGATGTCGCCTCGGGCGATGGCGTGCTGGCCGAACTGATCGCCGAACGCGCCCGTTCGGTCACCTGCATGGACATCAGCACCAAGGTTCTCGCCGCCGCGCGCAAACGGCTGGGCGCGGTCAGCAACGTCCGCTTCTGCCAGGCCGACATGCGCGCCCCGCCTTTCGCAGATGGCCGCTTCGATCAGGTGTTCCTGATGCACGCACTGAGCTACGCCCACGATCCTAAGCAGGTGATCGCCAACACGGCGCCGCTGCTGCGCCGCGGCGGGCAGCTGGTCATCGCCACTCTCGCCGCCCACAAACATGAAGCGGCGATGCAGGCTTATGACCACGTCAATCTCGGCGTGACGCCGGAGGCACTGGCGAAATGGCTCAAAGGCTGCGGCCTGGAAGTCGAGCTGTGCCGGGTCACCTCACGCGAACCGCGGCCGCCTTATTTTGAAGTGGTGACCGCGCTGGCGCGGGTCGTTTGAGGTGAGGAGTGAGGGGTGAGGTCGCCCGCTGCGCGGACTGTGAGGGACAAGCTTGTCTCCTCACACCTTACCCCTCACTCCTCACGCCACAACAGCTTGCCGCCGCTCTTCTTGGCAACGCCGGCGAGGCGTTCGCGATGTGCCGCCAGTTCCTCGTCGTCGGCACGGATCACCCGAAGCGGCGCGGCGGCGGTTTCCAGCAGCTCGCGCAGGCCCTCCAAGGCCGAGCTGCCGGCTTTGGTGCCGGCGGCCTCGCGATCCAGCACCAGCGCACCCTGGCCGCCGGTCATCGCCAGATAGACATCCGCCAGCAGCCGCGCATCGAGCAGGGCGCCGTGCAGGTCGCGGTTGGAGTTGTCGACGCCATAGCGCTTGCATAGCGCATCGAGGTTGGCTTTCTGCCCGGGATGCAGGCGCCGCGCCATCGACACGGTATCGACGATGCCGCAGATCTGGCCCAGCCGCTCGCTGTAACCGGCCCGCTCCAGCTCCTTGTCGAGGAAGCCGACGTCGAAGGCGGCGTTGTGGATCACCAGCTCGGCGCCGCGCAGATAGTCGAGCAGGCCCTTGGCGATGTCGGCGAAGCGCGGCTTGTCGGCGAGGAACTCGTTGCTGATGCCGTGCACTTCCTGCGCGCCGGGGTCGATGGCCCGATCCGGATTGAGATAGTGGTGGAAGTTCTTCGAGGTGACGCGCCGGTTGTTCAGTTCGACGCAGCCGATCTCGATGACCCGATGGCCCTCGCCCACTTCAAGGCCGGTGGTTTCGGTATCGAGAATGATCTGGCGTTCAGCGCTCATGCCGGGGAGCCAACCCCAAGACCGGCGCTGCGGTGCTGCTCAAGCCCCTGGTTGGCGAGCTGGTCCGCCGCCTCGTTGCCGGGATCGCCGGCGTGGCCCTTGACCCAGCGCCAGTCGATGCGGTGGCGCGCCGCCGCACTGTCCAGGCGCTGCCACAGATCCTGGTTCTTGACCGGCTTCTTGTCTGCGGTGCGCCAGCCGCGCGCTTTCCAGTTCGGCAGCCAGGCGTTGAGGCCCTGCTTGACGTAGACCGAATCGGTGTAAAGCGTGGCCTCGCAGGGCTCGCGCAGCGACTCCAGCGCCATGATCGCCGCCATCAGTTCCATGCGGTTGTTGGTGGTCAGGGTTTCGCCGCCGCAGAGCTTCTTCTCGTGCCCGTTCCAGCGCAGCAGGGCGCCCCAGCCGCCGGGCCCCGGGTTTCCCTTGCAGGCGCCGTCGGTATAAATGATCACTGTTTTCAAAAAGTCCCTATTCAAGTGTATTGATGCGGTTTTATTCGATGGTTTGCGGCAGTTCCCGGGGCTGCGCGCCCGGCAGTTTCGATGCGGCGCCGCCGAGCGCGCCGCCGACCAGGGTCCGCACCTGGGCTCTGGGCAGGCGCCCGACCAGCGACATCGGGATGACGCGCTTCTTGGCCATGATCAGATAGCCTTCCATGAAGGGATTGAGCAGGCTGTGCAGACCGGACTGCTCGCCCAGGGTGCGCGGCGCACCCCAGGGAAAGCCGACGCCGAAGCGGCGCACCAGCATCACTTCGAAATCCAGCAGTTCCAGCCAGTCGCAAAGCTGCGCCGGATTGTAAAAGCGCGCACCGGGCGGGAAAGCCCGGTAACGCAGGCCCAGGCGCTGCCGCAAACCCCAGATGCTCCAGGGATTGAAGCCGAGGATCAGCAGGCGGCCGCGGTCGGTCAGGACCCGGCTGGTTTCACGCAATACGTTGTGCGGCAGCTGGGAGAACTCCAGAGTGTGCGGCAGCAGCACCGCATCCACGCTCTGGTTCAGCACCGGCAGGCGCTCAGGCTCCACGATCGACTGCGCATCGAGCTCACCGACGGTGCCCAGCACCGCGCGGTGCAGCATGTCGGCCGAACCGAGCAGGCGCTGGCCACGCCCCCAGTTGCCGATCTGCAGGATATGCCGGCCAAACAGGTCCGGCAGCACCCGCCGCAGCTCACGCTCCTCCAGCGCCAGCAGGCGCCGGCCGCGTTGGCTGCGCAGCCACAGGGTGAGGGTATAGCGGCTGAAAGGCTGACCGCCGCGGATGGCGAGCCGGTTGGGCATGGTTGACGCCTCGTAGTCGAACCTACAAAGTTCGGACATGATAACCGTGACGCCGCTACCCGCGTTCAACGACAACTATTTATGGTTGTTGCACTGCAATGGCCTGGCCGCGGTGGTCGACCCCGGCGATGGCGAGGTGGTGCTGGCGGCCCTGCGCCAGCGCGGGCTGCGCCTGGCCGCCATCCTGGTGACGCATCATCATCCCGATCATGTCGGGGGGCTGCCCACCCTGCGCCGGGAATGCGACGTCCCGGTGTACGGGCCGCGCGCCGAATCCGCCAAGATCCCCGGACTGACCCATCTGCTTGACGACGGCGACCGCCTGGCCCTGCCCGAGCTGGGTGTCAATTTCGAAGTATTGGCGGTGCCGGGACACACCCTGGGCCATATCGCGTACCACGAAGCCGCCGAAAAGCTGCTGTTTTGCGGCGATACCTTGTTCGTCGGCGGTTGCGGGCGCCTGTTCGAAGGCACCCCGCAGCAGATGTACGCTTCGCTGCAGCGCCTGTCCGCCCTGCCCGGCAACACGGCAGTGTATTGCGCCCACGAGTACACTCTGTCCAACCTCGATTTCGCGCGCACTGCGGAATCCGGGAACTCCAGTGTCACTTCTGAGATCATACGGGTGCAGGATTTGCGCGCGCGCCAGCAGCCAAGCGTGCCGAGCAGCCTGCAAAGGGAGCGGGAATTCAATCCATTTTTACGTTGCAGCGAGTCGGCACTGGCTCAGTCGGCCAGCGCCCATGCCGGTAAACCGCTACTTGATGCCGTCGAAGTGTTTGCGGTGTTGCGTCGCTGGAAAGATAGTTATAAGAGCACCTTGCGTTGATTTTTTCGCCAGTTTTCGCAAGCCACGAAGCATTTGTTAGACTCGCCCTATCGATGCGCCTGCATGTCCCCATGATCAAACGAAAACCGCTTCGAGCCTGCGGCCTCCTTGCCGCGGCTTTACTGCCAATCGCCGCTCTGGCGGCAACGCCGCAAGCGGCCGATCCTGCGTCGCTGGACGTCGACCAGAGCATCCAGAAACTGAAGGAACAGTCACTGGATGTGATCCAGCAGGCGCAGAGCCTCGAACAGAATTTTCTGTACCCGGAACAAAACCGCGTATCGGTCTATGTCGGCGTCAGCATTTCGAGCATGCTGATCAAGGATATCAGCGTCTCCATCGACGACAGCACGCCCACCACGTACCAGTACCGTGAAGGCGAGTCCATCACCCTGCAGGATCGCGGCCTGCACCTGCTGATGCGGATCAACGCCCCGTCGGGGCGGCATCACATCCGCGCACAGTTCACCTCACAGTATTCGGACGCCAAGCCCACCGACCCGCCCTTCACCGGCAGCTACGATGGCTACTTCAGCAAGACCGAACAGCCCGCCGAGATCGAACTCGAATTGCGGCGCGATGGTTATGTGAGCCGTCCCGAGTTGAAACTCCACGACTGGAGGGCGGCACAATGAGGCGCGTCCTCGGTTTTTTGCTGGCTTTCGCCTGCGGCAGCGCCGCCGCTGGTGGCAACGCGGCCCCGGCCGACATCTACACAGCGGGCGGCGACAACGATCCGCACGTCCGCAGCGCGCAATACCTGTCCGGCAACGGCCGTTTCCTCAGCGCCGCCGCCTTGCTGGCGCAGGTACAGGCGGAAGCGCCGCAAAAGCGCCTTGCCCCCGCCTACTATCGCGATCTCGCCGCCGATACGCTGTCCTTCGGCATGCCGCAGCGCGCCGAAGTGATCTACCGCGAGCAGATCGCCAGCGCCAAGGACCCGCTCAGCCTGGCGCAGTCGCGCATGCGGCTGGCGGAGTTCTACTACCAGCGCGGTTACTACCAGCAGGCTTCCACCGAACTGAGCACGGTGCGGGCACAGCTGCCGCAAAAGCTGCTGATCGACTGGGAGGACCTGCAATCGCGGGTGCTGCTGGCGCAGGGACGCTACGGCGAGGCCGCCGACATCCTGACCCAGGCCGACAGCGGCGACATGACCAACTTCATGCGCTACAACCTGGGCGTGGCGCTGATCAACGATGGCCGCGTCGGCCAGGGCGTCAACATGCTGGACCGGGTCGGCCGCCTGTCGCCCACCGATTCGGATTCCCTGGCCCTGCGCGACAAGGCCAATCTGACCCTGGGTTACCATTTTCTGAAAACCCAGCAGGGCGGCACCGCGGTACCGATCTTCGGCCGCGTTCGCACCGACGGTCCTTACTCCAACAAGGCCCTGCTCGGCCTCGGCTGGGCTTATCTGGCACCGCACGGCAACAAGCAGAAAAAAGCCGAGCTGGGTGACGAGGCGCCGCCGGACCAGACCGCCTTCACTTCTTTCGCCACCATCGGCGTGCTGCTGCGTCCTGGCTATATTGATTCGGACAGCATTTACAAGCGTGCCCACCTGACGCCGTTCCACCTCAGCGGCAAGAACGCCGACGAGGAAGCCCAGTTGAAGCAGGCACTGGTGCCCTGGGTAGAACTGACCGGCCGCGACTCGATCGACCCAGCCGTGCAGGAAGGCCTGCTGGCCATCCCCTATGTGCTCGACCGTCTCGGCGCGCATATCCAGGCAGAGCAGTATTACGATCGCGCCATCGCCTCCCTCGAAGAGACGCGTACCCGTCTCGACGAGGCCGAGCAGCATGTGCGCAGCGGTCGCATGGTCAAGACCATGATCGACCATGATCCCACCGCCGAAGCGGGCTGGACCTGGAAGCTGAAGTCGCTGCCGGATGCGCCGGAAACTTTTTACCTGCAAGCCCTGCTGGCTGAAAATTCATTCCAGGAAGCCTTGAAGAACTTCCGCGATGCGCGCCTGCTGCAGCGCAATCTGGAATTCTGGAAGTCGCGCATGACCGAGCTGCAGCAGAGTTTCCAGACACGCAGCGGACAGGATCTGGCACCGCCGTCGCCGATGCAGGCCGCCAATGCCAGGGCCGCCGCCATCGAAGCCGGCGAATCGCCCGATGCCGCCTCGGCACAGCAGCTGCAGCTGGCCAATCACCTGACGGCTTACAACGGACAGGGTTCGCCCGATGGCCCGGACAGCGAAGCCCCGGTGAGCTTGCAGCTGGCGCAGAGCCCTGGTGCGGAGAAGTTTGTCGGCGCATTCGAACGCATGCAGGCCGTGCGCGCGCGCATCGATACGCTGCTGCCGCAGCTGGCCGCGGACGAGCAAACCCAGGGCACCCTGCTGCAGAACATTGCCATCGACGACCTGGAAAAACAGAAGACCGTGAACGAGAAATTGCTGGCCGATTCTCGTTTTGCCCTCGCCCGCATCTATGACAGCGAGTTGAAAGGCCCCACCACAGGTGATTCCAAATGAAGCGCGCAGCGCTCGCCGCGGCCTGCCTGACCCTGGCCGCCTGTCAATCAGACGCGGTCAAGCACGCCGCTCCGCCGATCAAGACGCTGGCCAGCCAGAAGCAGCCGTCGCAGGACAAGCTGCCCATCATCCAGTCCGAGCCGGTCGCTCCCGATCCGCAGAAGGCGCTGGAGAATTATCGCAAGCTGCTCCAGCTCAGCCCCGACGCCGACACCCGCGCCGAAGCCGAGAAGCGCATCGCCGATCTGCAGGTGCAGGTCGAAGACAACAACGGCAACGCCAGCAACGGCGCGGCCCTGAAGGATTCGATCGGCATCTACCAGAAACTGCTGGAAGATCCGCAGGGCAAGGGCAATGATCGCGTGCTGTACCAGCTGGCGCGCGCCCAGCAGAACAGCGGCGACACCGACAAGGCCATCGTCACCCTGCAGAAACTGGAGCACGACTATCCGGCTTCGCCGCTGGTCGCGGACGCCCATTTCCGCGCCGGCGAATTGCTCTACGGGCGCAACCGTTTCGACGAGGCCGAGCCGGAATATCACACGGTGATGGGCTTCGGCGAAGGCACGCCGTTCTTCGTCACGGCGCAGTACAAATACGGCTGGTCGCTGTACCAGCAGCAGAAATACGCCGAGGATATCGGCGTGTTCTTTACCATCCTCGACCATGACCTGCCGCCGGGGGAACTGGACGATCCGGAGGCCGCGCTGAAAGCGGTGGCGGCCGACAAGGCCGATCTGGCGCGCGACGGACTGCGCGTCTCCAGCCTGTCGTTTGCCGCGCTCGGCGGCGGCAAGGCGATCAACGACTACTTCGCCAAGAACGGCCAGCCGCGCTTCTATCCGCTGGTCTACAACGCCCTCGGCGAACAGATGCTGGACAAGCGGCGTTATACCGACGCCGCCAATGCCTATGCCGCCTTCGTCGACGGCCACCCCACTCATCCAAGTGCGCCGAAGTTCCAGATGCGCGTCATCGGCGCCTACCAGGATGGCGGTTTCAGCGATCTGGTGGTGCGTGAGAAGGAGCGTTACGCCACTACTTACGAGCCTGCGGCGGCCTACTGGGCCGGCAAGCAGCCGACGCCCGAGGTGATGACCGAACTGCGCCACGATCTGGAAGACCTCGGACGCCACTATCAGGCCAAGGCGCAGCAGGAACCGGCGACGGATCCCACTGCCAAGCGCGCCGACTTTGTCGCCGCCGCCGGCTGGTACCGCAAGGTCCTGGAGATCTACCCGCAGGATCCCAAGCTGCCCGAAATCAACCTGCTCTACGCCGACGCCTTGTATGACGGCGGCCAGACCCGGGAAGCCGCCGAGCAGTACCAGAAGACCGCCTACAGCTACCCCAACAACCCCAAGGCCCCCGAAGCCGCCTACGCCTCGGTGCAGGCCTGGCAGCGCCTGGGCAAGGAAGTCCCGCCGCAGGACCGCCCGGCAGCCCTGCACCAGTCGGTGGATGCCAGCGTCAAATACGCCGACACCTTCCCGGCCAGTACCCAAACCGCGCCGGTGCTGACCCGGGCGGCCGAAGACCTGTACGAAATCAAGGATCTGGACCAGGCTATTGTCCTGTCCAACCGGGTGCTGGCGGCCACTCCGCCGGCTTCGCCGGAACTGCGCAGCCAGAACCTGGGCGTATTGGCCGATTCCAAGTTCGCACAGGGCAAATACGCCGAATCCGAAGCCGCCTACACCCAGTTATTGGCCCTGACCCCGGCCACCGACGCCAACCACAAACTGGTGGTGGAACAGCTGGCCGCTTCCATCTACAAACAGGGTGATGCCGCCCGCACGGCCGGCGACATGCGCAGCGCCGCCCAGTACTTCCAGCGGGTCGGCCAGGTGGTGCCGGACGCCAGCATCCGGCCCAATGCGGATTACGATGCCGCTTCCGCTTACGTCGCCATTCCGGACTGGGCCGCCGCCGAGCAGTCGCTGGAGGGCTTCCGCAGCCGCTATCCGGCCAATCCGCTGACCGCCGACGTCGACAAGAAACTGGCCCTGGCCTATCAGAAGGACAACAAGCCGGCTCAGGCCGCCGCCGCCTACCAGCGTGTGGCGCAGCGCTCGACCGAGAGCATCGACACACGGCGCGAAGCGTCCTGGCTTTCCGCCACCTTGTACGATCAGGCGCAGCAGCCGCAGCTGGCGGCCGGCGCCTACGAGTCCTATCTCAGGACTTATCCGCAGCCGCTCGACCGCAGCGTGCAGGCACGCAACCGCCTCACCGAGATGGCCCTGGCCAGCGGCGACCAGGCCCGTTACACCGCCTTGCTGCACGACGCCGTCAGCGCCGACGACATGGCCGGCGCCACGCGCACCGACAGCAGCAAGCTGGCGGCCGCACAGGCCAGCCTGGAACTGGGCCGCGCGGCGGCCCAGCAGGCGCGCGCGGTATCGATCAATCTGCCCATCGCCAAGACCCTGCCGGAGCGCAAGAAGGCCACCGAGGCGGCGGTACAGGCACTCGACCGTGCTGCCAACTACGGCTTTGCCGATACCACCACGGCCGCCACCTACGAAATCGGCAATGTCTACCACGACTTCGCCCTGGCCCTGACCAATTCGGAACGGCCGGCGAAGCTGAAGGGCGACGAGCTGGAGCAATATTCCCTGTTGCTGGAAGAACAGGCCGAGCCGTTCGATGAACAGGCGATCAAGGCGCATGAGGCCAACCTGCAACGTGTCGCGCAGGGACTCTGGAACCCGTCGATCCGCAAGAGTGTCGACGCGCTGGCCCAGCTGTCTCCCGCGCAGTACGGCAAGCACGAGCAGCGCGAGGAACGCTATGAATCGCTGCATTAATCACTCAAGGGTCAAATCCTGGCTGGGCGCAACGGCTGCGCTGCTGCTGGCAGCCTGCGCCTCACACGTGCAGAAGCCGGAGGCACCCACCCCCGCTCCGGCGGCTGCCGCCACGGCGCCCGCGGCGCAGCTTCCGGACAAGGGTGATCCGGAACAGCGCTTCCAGGCCGCGTTGCAGCTGATGAAGGACAAGAAGCCGCAGGATGCCAAGGACGCCTTTGCCAAGCTGGCGCAGGACTTCCCCCAGTACAGCGGCCCGCTCAACGATCTGGGCGTGCTGCAGGCGCAGGGCAAGCAGCGCGACCAGGCCATCGGCAGCTTCACCCGGGCCGCCGCGATCAGCCCCAAGGACGATTTTGCCTGGAGCTGGCTCGGCATCCTGTACCGGGAAAACGGCGATTACGGCCGCGCCGAACAGGCCTATCTGAAGGCGATCGCCCTCAAATCCGACAATCCGGTCACGCATTTGAACCTCGGCATCCTTTACGATGCCTATCTGAAGCGCCCGCAGGATGCGTTGGCGCAATACCGTGAATACCAGAGAATCACAGGCAAGGACGGCAAACCGGTGGTCACCGCATGGATCAATGAGCTGCAGGACGGCCTGCAGCAGCCGGCTGGCGGCAAGCCGACAGCCGCTGGTCAGGTGACACCTGCCGCAGGTACGGTGTCGGCGGCAGGAACCGCCCCGGCAGTGGAGCATAAGTAATGAGATCACTATTATTGGCATCGATGGGGCTGGCAGGCGTCCTGCTGCTGACTCCGCAGGCATGGGCCCAGTCCGTCAAGCAGGCGACCTCCCAAAAGGACGCAGCGGCGCCGGCAGCTGCGGACGATACTGCGGGGACCACCATCGTTGGGGATCGCGAATCGCCGATCGGTTTGTACCTGACGCCCTGGAAGAACGAGTACGCCCAGCGCGGCATGGACCGGCCGGCGCAAATCGTGCAAGAACAAATGGCCCCGATCGATCCGGGCGTGTTCAGGCGCCAGAATTCGTATTACGACACCATTACCGCGTACCGCCAGGCTGAGCTTGGCAACAAGAAGTAAGCAGCAAAAAACCAAAGCTTTCAAAACCCTACACGTCGCCCTACACAGTCATCTAGCTCAAAGAGGAATCACCATGGATTTGTTCGCCACCGTCACCCGTTTCTTCCAAAACGGCGGCGTGTTCATGTACCCCATCCTGGCCGTGCTGGTGCTCGGCCTCGCCATCACCATCGAGCGCTTTGCCTATCTGCGTCGCGCCTACAGCGAAAACCGCACCCTGTGGTCGAAGCTGCTGCCGATGGTCAATTCCGGACGGTACGAAGACGCCGAAAAGCTTGCCGCAGGCTCCTCCACCGCCATCGGCCGGGTTCTCGGCTATGGCATCGCCCGCTCCAGGGGCCAGGTCAGCCGCGAGGACGTCGAGCGCGCCATGGAAGAAAGCCTGATGGAAGTGACGCCGCAGCTGGAGCGCCGCACCCACTACCTCGCCACCTTCGCCAACGTCGCCACCCTGCTCGGCCTGCTCGGCACCATCATCGGCCTGATCCACGGCTTCTCCTCGCTCTCCGGCGTCAACCCCGCCGAAAAGCAGGATCAGCTGTCCGAAGCCGTCTCCATCGCCATGAACTGCACCGCCTTCGGTCTGATGACAGCCGTACCGTTCATGCTGATCCACGCCTGGCTGACGTCGATGACCGACGAGCTGGTGGATAACCTGGAAATGGCTTCGATCAAGTTCCTCAATAGCCTGGGCCTGAAGAACTAAGGGCCGGTCATCGCTCCACAAAGGATGATCTGCTCATGATGCAAGGTCTGTCGCGCAATATGCGTCGTGCCACACGACGCACCCGGCGCAAGCGTGCCACCGAGTTGAACATCGTGTCGATGATCGACATCCTCACGGTGCTGGTGTTCTTTCTGCTGGTCAACGCGCTCGGCGTCTCGATCCTGGGCGTCAATCTGCCCTCGTCGGATGCCAGCCCGCCGCAACAGCAGCCCAAGGATCTGAAAGTGATCGTGCGGCCGGATGGCCTTACCGTGGCGGACGCCAGCGGAGCGGTGAAGGATTTCCCCAATGCCAATGGCGCCTATGACCTGCACGGCCTAGCCGATCTGCTGAGCCAGATCAAGGATCGCGAGCCGAGCGAGGACAAGATCACCCTGCTGCTCGACCCCACAGTCGCATACGACACGCTGGTGCAGGTGATGGACACGGTGCGCGTGCAGCCGGGCACACCCGGGCATCCGCAGCGCGACCTGTTTCCGCAGATCGGCATGGGCGACGCGCCCAAGCTGAACGGCGGCGCAGCGGCACCGGCAGCAACCGCGGGAGCCAAGCCATGATGAGAATGCGCTCGAACTTCATGCGCAACCGCATGCTGCGCAAGGCCACCAAGCGCGACACGGTGCCGCTCAACCTGGTGTCGATGATCGACATCTTCACCTGCCTGGTGTTCTTCCTGCTGCTCACCTCGACCAGCGTGCAGACCATCCGCAGCCCGCGCACTCTGGAACTGCCCTCCTCGGTCACCATGCAGCAGCCGAACGACACCCCGGTGCTGATGGTGACGGGAGAGAACATCACCTTGCAGGGTCAGACGGTGATGACGGTGGCGCAGGCTGAAGGCTCCACCGGCGATGTGCTGCCGGCGCTCAAATCGCAACTGCTGCTGGTGCCGCTGGCGCAGATTCAGGGCGCCGCGCCCAACGCCCTGACCCGTGGCGAGATCAATATCATGGCGGATAAGGACATCCCTTACTCCCTGCTGAAGAAAGTGATGATTACCGCCGGCCAGGCGCAGTTCGCCAGGATCTCCCTGTCGGTCAATCACCGCAGCACCCGGGCGGCGGCACCATGAACACACAAGCCATCCCGCAAACCATCCGTTGGGAAAGCTGGGCGCTATCGGCGGAAGCCGACCGCAGATTCCGGCGCATCCTGCTGATCGTCGGCATTCCGGCGGTGATCCTGGCGATCCTGCTTTCCATCTTCCAGATGGAGAGCAAGAAGGCCGATGAAGGCACCTTCAACGGCGCGCGTTACGCCGAGCTGGTGGCCCAGCAACCCGGCGAAGTAGCACCGCCGGAACAGCCCAAGCCGGCGCAGAAGGACAATCAGGAAAAGCCGCAGCCGGCCGCTCCGCCCAAGCCGACGCAGAAACCGACGCCGGTGGAGAAACCGACACCCTCGGCGCGTGAAACCGCGCAGAAAACCCAGGAAATGAAGGTCATCCAGGATCAGTTGCAGGATCTGCGCGACCAGAATCTGAACACCCTCAGCGATCAGCCGCTGGTGTCCAGCACCATCACCTCCAAGGGCGGCATCGGTGGCTCGGCCTCGGGCGAAGCCATTGCCCAGTCCGCCGCCGCCAACAGCGGCAACGGTATCGGCGGTAGCGGCAGCGTCACCAGCACACAGAGCGGTACCGGCCTGGGCTCGCGCCGTACCGGCACGGTGCAGAGCCCGCTGGGCTTCGGTCACGACATCAGCAAGGCCGGCGCCAACGGCAAGGTGGACAACGGACGCAACATTCAGGAAATTCAGGAAATCTTCGATCGCAACAAGGGTTCCCTGACTTCCATTTACAACCGTGCGGCGCGCGAAAACTCGAGCATGGGGGAAGGCAAGCTGGTGGTGAAGCTGACCATCGCTCCGGACGGCTCGGTGACCCAATGCTCCGTCGTGTCGAGTTCGTTCAACGATCCGGACTTCGAGCGCAAGATCGTGGAGCGCATCCTGCTGTTCAAGTTTCAGGCGAAGAACGTTCCTCCCTTCACCTACGCCAGCTATCCGATCGAATTCCACCCGATGTAGGTGGATATAGTTGAATTCGAAAAATTTGTCGCTTTAACCATACGCATCATCGTCACGGGGAGTCCGGGCCAGTCGCGCCGGGCTCCCCTGTTCGAAGCCGCTGTACCGCGGGGAACGGCAAAGCGCGGGGAAGCAGCACCATGAGACTCCAATGGGTTTCCTGAGCGGCAAGAAGGTGCTCATCACCGGCATCGCCAGCGAACGCTCGATCGCCACCGGCATCACCGAGGCGATGCATCGCGAGGGCGCCGAGCTGGCCTTTACCTATCAGGGTGAAAAGCTCAAGCCGCGCGTCGAGGATGCGGCGCATCAGCATGGCTCGGACATCGTGCTGCCGCTGGATGTGACGCGCGACGCCGAGATCGCCGCGGTGTTCGATACGCTCAGGCAGAAATGGGGCGGCATCGACATCGTGGTGCATTCGATCGGCTTTGCACCGCGCGAATTGCTGGCCGGCGGCTACCTGGAGACGGTAACGCGCGAGGGCTACGCCTTGGCCCACGACATTTCCGCCTATAGCTTTGCCGCCCTGGGCAAGGCTGCGCGTCCGCTGATGCAGGGCCGCCAGGCCGCCCTGCTGACCCTGACCTACCTCGGCAGCGAACGCTGCGTGCCGATGTACAACGTGATGGGGCCGGCCAAGGCCAGTCTCGAAGCCAACGTGCGTTACATGGCGGGCGAGCTGGGAGCGGAGGGCATCCGCGTCAACGGCATCTCCGCAGGCCCGATCAAGACCCTGGCGGGCGCCGGCATCAAGGGCTTCCGCAGCATGCTGTCGCACGCCGAGAAGGGCTCTGCCCTGCGCCGCAACGTCACCATCGAGGAAGTGGGCAACACCGCCGCCTTCCTCTGCTCCGATCTGGCTTCCGGCATCACCGGCGAGATCATCTATGTCGACGCCGGCTTCAACATCATGGGCTTCACGCTTGAGGAGAAGCAGTGAAAAGCAGTGGTTAGTGGTTAGTTGAATCAAAAACAAAAAAAGCCCGGTGCTGATTCAGTACCGGGCTTTTTCTTTTACTAACCACTAATCACTAGCCACTAACCACTGCTTCTAGTTTTCCGCGTCACTGGTTACCGGCGTGGCCTTGATCTGGACCTTGACCTGCTTCTCCACTTCGTCGCGATAGGCGGAGAACTCGGAACCGGCGCGCGCGTTGCGCAACTGTAATTCGGAGCTTTGTATGTCCTTGGCATCGGTGGACTGCGCCGCCGGATCGTTGACCGAGGACAGGGCAATCACGGCAACGTCGCCGCTATCCAGTTCGGCCTGACCATAGCCGAGCTTGCCGGACGCCGGGTGCGGCATCCTGAACAGGGCGCCAAGCAAGGCCGGCGGCAGATCCTTGTTGTTGCGCTGCACCGCACCGGGGCTGACCGCGGTGACGCCGGCGGCCTTGGTGGCGACTTCAAAGGTCTGGCCATCGTTGAGGCTTTTCAGCAAGGCGGCGGCGTTGGTCTGGGCCTGGGCCTTGGCCGCTTCGTCCTTCAGTTCACCACGGATCTGTTCGGCCACTTCAGCCTGCTGCAATTGGCGCGGCGCCTCGTATTCGGCCTTGCGGATCACCACCAGATGCTGCGGATCGAGCGCGATCGGCTTGCTGTTGTTGTCGTCCTTGATCACTTCCGAGGAAAACGCCGCGGCAATCACCGCCTGGTTGGCGGCGATATCGCCACCGCCCTTGCGGGTAAACCAGTCGGTGGTTTTGACCTGCAGGCTGAGCGCCTTGGCCACCGGGTCCAGAGAAGCGGAATTCTCGAAACTGATCTGTTCGAGCTTGGTGGACATGTCGTTGAAGCGGGTCACGGCATCCTGCTGCTGATACAGGTCGAGCAACTGCTTCTGCACCGCCGCATCGTCGAATGGCGTGGTCTGGGCCGGTTTCAGCTCATCCAGCTTGATCAGGTGCCAGCCGAATTCGGTCTGCACCGGCTCGCTGACGTCGCCCGGCTTGGCCATGGCGAACAGGGCTGCTTCGAATTTGGGCACCATCATGCCGTGCTTGACCAGGCCGAGATCGCCGCCCTTGGCCTTCGAGCCGGGGTCGTCGGAATTGGCCTTGGCCAGCTCGGCGAAATCGGCGCCGGCCTTGATCTTGGCGTAGAGATCTTCGGCCTTCTTCTTTGCCGCATCCTTGTCCGCGCCGAAGGCGATCAGGATATGGCTGGCGCGGCGCTGCTCCGGGGTGGAGAACAGGCTGGCCTTGCGTGCCTCGTAGACCGCTTTCAGCACATCGGCGCTGGGCGCAGTCGCTTTCGGCAGCTGGTCCAGGGCCAGCTCGACGTAAGCCAGCTTGATCCGTTCCGGCGCCTTGTAGCTATCCTTTTTCTGCTCGTACCGCTGCTTGATCTGGTCGTCGCTGATCGACACCGAGGCCAGATACTTGGCCGGCTCGAACTTGACGTAGCTGAACACGCGCTGCTGCTGTTGCAGCTTCCATCCCGCCTCGCCTTCGCGCTCCGTGATGAAAGCGCTATCCAGCACCGCATTGCGCAACTGCTCCATCGGCAGTTGTTGGCGTGCCCGCGCCTCGAACTGCTCCGGCGACTGGCCGACGCTGCTCAGGGTGCTCTTGTAGCGATCGGCCGAAAAATGGCCGTTGTCCTGGAAATAAGGCATCGCTTCGAGGTATTCGCGCACGCCGGCATCGTCCACGCGATAGCCGGTGCTGCGGGTGTATTGCTGCAGCACCAGGTTCTGCACCAGGCCCTTCAGCACATTGTCGCGCAGCTGCGCCTGCTGCAGCTCGTCGGCGCGGAAATTCTCGCCCAGACGCTGCTGCAGCTCCCGGTAGGCCTGCTCGTAGGCGCCGTGGAATTGCGACTGGGTGATCTTCACCCCGCCGACTTCGGCAACCGTCGGATCAGTGCCGCCGCTGCCTTGCAGGGACTGGATCCCGAAGAAGGCAAAAGGAACGATCAATACACCGACGATGCCCCACAAAATCGGGCCAGTCATGCGGTCACGAATGGTCTGCAACATGAGATTGTTCGGTCCGGAAATAAGAAAGGCGCTCGTTCGAGCGCCTTTTTATAATAATGTGGCGGAGCGGACGGGGCTCGAACCCGCGACCCTCGGCGTGACAGGCCGATACTCTAACCAACTGAGCTACCGCTCCGCATTTACCTCAACTGTACCTTTACTGCCCAAATAACCTGGTGGGTGCTGACGGGCTCGAACCGTCGACCCCCGCCTTGTAAGGGCGATGCTCTACCGACTGAGCTAAGCACCCGGCGGGATGTCATACCCGCGAAGGTCGATTATTTTACCGCGTCTTTGAGCGCCTTGCCAGCTTTAAAGGAAGGATTCTTGCTGGCGGCGATTTTCAGGGGGGCGCCGGTCTTCGGATTGCGACCGGTACGGGCGGCGCGCTTGCGGATGGCGAAGGTGCCGAAACCGACCAGGGAGACCTTGTCGTTCTTCTTCAGCGCCTTGGTGATGACTTCAACGAATGCATCGACCGCGCGGGCCGCATCGGCCTTGGAAAGTTCAGCCTTGTCAGCGACCGAATTGATCAGTTCTGCTTTGTTCATGTAGGTGAGTCCCCTCGTCTGTGAATGGCTTCTTGCCAAAAAATCCGAATCGCTTTGGTCGCCTGTCCCCCAACTCCAAAACCGGCACGCACAAGTACGCCTTATTCTGAAAATCGTTCGCCACGGCAACGGATGCAGTCTTATACCAAGCGTCGACTGCAAGCGTCAATCAAGTGTTTGCGCTGTTGCGAACGCGGTTTTCAGCACCTCACCACGCGGGGTTTATGTCAATCCCGCGACGCCCCTTTTGGCGTGGTGAAAGCGCTGCATCAAAGCGCAACAATCAGTGCGGGCGCAGTCCCTCACCGGGCGGAGTCGGCGGATTGGTGCCGCCCTCGACATTGCTCTTCGGCTCCGGCACACGCTCCAGTGCAAGGCGCAACGCGTCCTCGATCCAGCGCACCGGCGTGATGTCGAGCTTGGCCTTAATGTTGTCCGGAATCTCCGCGAGATCCTTGAGGTTTTCCTGCGGAATGATGACCGTGCGAATGCCGCCGCGTTGCGCCGCCAGCAGCTTCTCCTTGAGTCCGCCGATCGGCAGCACTTCGCCGCGCAGCGTGATCTCGCCGGTCATGGCGACATCGGCGCGTACCGGAATGCCGGTCAGCGAGGAGACCATGGCGACGCACATGGCGACGCCGGCGGAAGGGCCATCCTTGGGCGTGGCGCCTTCCGGCACATGCACATGAATATCCTGCTTCTGATAGAACTCCGGATCGATGCCGAGGCTCTTGACGCGCGAGCGCACCACGGTCAGCGCCGCCTGGATCGACTCCTGCATGACGTTGCCGAGGCTGCCGGTCTGGGTCAGCTTGCCCTTGCCGGGCGACAGCGCCGTCTCGATCGACAGCAGTTCGCCGCCAACCTCGGTCCAGGCCAGGCCGGTGACCTGGCCGATCTGGTTCTTTTCCTCGGCGCGGCCGAAACGGTAGCGCTGCACGCCCAGGTATTTCTCCAGATTCTTCTCGGTGACCTTGACCGTCTTCTCGGTCGGCTTGAGCAGGATCTGCTTCACCACCTTGCGCGCGATCTTGCTGATCTCGCGTTCCAGATTGCGCACGCCGGCCTCGCGGGTATAGGTGCGCACGATGGAGCGGATGGCGCCGTCGGCGATCTCCAGCTCCTCGTCCTTCAGGCCATTGGCCTTGATCTGCTTGGGCACCAGGTAGCGCTTGGCGATATTCAGCTTCTCATCCTCGGTATAGCCAGGGATGCGGATCACTTCCATGCGGTCGAGCAGCGGACCAGGAATGTTCAGCGTGTTGGCAGTGCAGACGAACATCACGTCGGAAAGATCGTAGTCGACTTCCAGGTAATGGTCGTTGAAGCTGTTGTTCTGCTCCGGATCCAGCACTTCCAGCAGCGCCGAGCTGGGGTCGCCGCGGAAGTCCATGCTCATCTTGTCGATTTCGTCGAGCAGGAACAGCGGGTTCTTCACGCCAACCTTGGACATGCTCTGGATGATCTTGCCCGGCAGCGAACCGATATAAGTGCGCCGGTGGCCGCGAATCTCGGCCTCGTCGCGCACGCCGCCCAGGCTCATGCGGGTGAACTTACGATTGGTGGCGGCGGCGATGGAGCGGCCGAGCGAGGTCTTGCCCACGCCGGGCGGGCCAACCAGGCACAGGATCGGGCCTTTCAGCTTCTTCACCCGGCTCTGCACGGCGAGATATTCAAGGATGCGTTCCTTGACCTTCTCCAGGCCGTAGTGATCGGTGTCGAGCTGCGTCTCGGCGGCAGCCAGGTCGATGGTGGCCTTGGTGGTCTTCTTCCACGGCACCTGCGTCAGCCAGTCCAGGTAATTGCGCACCACCGTGGCTTCGGCCGACATCGCCGGCATCATCTTCAGCTTGTTCAGCTCGGCGTTGGCCTTGGTCTTGGCTGCCTTGGGCATGCCGGACTTGTCGATCTTGCGCGCCAGCTCTTCCTGCTCGTTGGGCGCGTCTTCCAGCTCGCCCAGCTCCTTCTGGATCGCCTTGATCTGCTCGTTCAGGTAGTACTCGCGCTGGTTTTTCTCCATCTGCGACTTGACCCGCCCGCGGATCTTCTTTTCGATCTGCAGGATGTCGATTTCGCCTTCCAGCTGGCCCAGCACATACTCGATGCGCGGCTTGGGATCGGTCAGCTCCAGGACTTTCTGCTTGTCCTCGAGCTTGAGATTGAGGTGGGCGGCAATGGCGTCGGCCAAACGGCCCGGCGAATCCATGCTCGACAGCGAAGGCAGCAGCTCCGCCGGCACTTTCTTGTTGAGCTTGACGTATTGCTCGAAGGTGGCGACCGTGGCGCGCATCACCGCATCGCTTTCGCTGCCGCCGGGCTGGCCCTCGTCGGCCGCGATCGGCTCGAACTGGGCGGTGAGGTAGTCGTTGCTGTTGTCGAGGCTGAGAATGCGCGCGCGCTGCGCCCCTTCCACCAGCACCTTGACCGTGCCGTCCGGCAGCTTCAGCAATTGCAGGATGCTGGCCAGGGTGCCGACGTCGTAAAGATCGCCGGTGCCGGGCTCATCGGTGTCGGCATGTTTCTGCGCCACCAGCAGGATGCGCTTGCCATCCTGCATCGCCGCGGTCAGCGCTTTCACCGACTTCTCGCGCCCGACGAACAGGGGCTGCGCCAGATGCGGGAAAATCACCACATCGCGCAGGGGCAGAACCGGAGCTGAATTTTCGTTCGTCTGGGACACGCTGAACCTCGTTATTCGTTACGGCGTTATTATGCAGTACGTAGCTTAAATGCGAGCGGATCAGGGCAATTCAAGGGATTGCCGAGGACGCGGTGGACATCCTGTCCAAGAACCGGGCGCCGTGGGCATCCTGTCCAAGCTACCGGTCATCCGTGACCGGACTGTTGAAACAAGCAAAAACCACCAAAAACCAAACAAAAAGGCCGCCGCAGTTTTGACTGCGGCGGCCTTTTCAGGTTCAGCGGCAGAGGCTTAGGCCGAGTTCTTGACGTCGCGTCGCGGCGCTTCGACGTTCTCGTAGACCACGAAAGGCTTGGCTTCGCCCTTGGCGACCGACTCGTCCACCACCACCTTGGACACGTTCTGCATCGACGGCAGGTCGTACATCACGTCGAGCAGGATGTTTTCCAGGATGGTGCGCAGGCCGCGAGCGCCGGTTTTGCGCTCCTTGGCCTTGCGCGCGATGGCGTTCAGCGCGTCGTCGCGGAACTCGAGCTGGCAGCCTTCCATCTGGAACAGCTTGGCAAACTGCTTGACCAGGGCGTTCTTCGGCTCGCGCAGAATCGAAATCAACGCACGCTCGTCCAGTTCCTCCAGCACCGCCAGAACCGGCAGACGGCCGACGAATTCCGGGATCAGGCCGTAACGGATCAGATCCTCCGGCTCGACGATCGCCAGCAACTGGCCGATGTGGCGTGAGTCCTTCTGCGACTTGACGTCGGCGGAGAAGCCGATGCCGGCCTTTTCGGTACGGTTCTGGATCACCTTTTCCAGCCCGGAGAAGGCGCCGCCGCAAATGAACAGGATTCCTGCCGTGTTGACCTGCAGGAACTCCTGCTGCGGATGCTTGCGGCCGCCCTGCGGCGGCACGCTGGCAATGGTGCCCTCGACCAGCTTGAGCAGGGCCTGCTGCACGCCCTCGCCCGACACATCACGGGTGATGGAAGGGTTTTCGCTTTTGCGCGAGATCTTGTCGATCTCGTCGATGTAGACGATGCCGCGCTGCGCCTTCTCGACGTCGTAGTCGCACTTCTGCAACAGGCGCTGGATGATGTTCTCCACGTCCTCGCCGACATAGCCGGCCTCGGTCAGCGTGGTGGCATCGGCGATGGCGAACGGCACGTCCAGCAGCCGCGCCAGGGTCTCGGCCAGCAGGGTTTTGCCGGAACCGGTGGGACCGATCAGCAGAATATTGGACTTCTGCAGTTCGATGCCGTCGGCGGAGCCCTTCTGGCTGAGGCGCTTGTAATGGTTGTAAACCGCCACCGACAGCACTTTCTTGGCCTGGTCCTGGCCAATGACGTACTCGTCCAGCACCGCACGGATCTCGTGCGGCTTGGGCAGGCCTTTGACCTGCGGCTTGGCATGCACCTCTTCGCGGATGATGTCGTTGCAGAGATCGACGCATTCATCGCAGATGTACACCGAGGGACCGGCGATGAGTTTGCGGACTTCGTGCTCGCTCTTTCCGCAAAAGGAGCAATACAGAACCCGGCCGCTCTGGCCACCGCTCCGTACGTTATCTGGCATTTTCTACCTCAAACATGGGCTTACAGCCCTTTTCCCGTGTCGAAACACCTAGAGAGCGGCAACCTCGCCACCCCGCCAGCTTCTTATAGCACGCGGTCATGTTGCAGCAAAATGACCGCAAATTCCATGTTCGGTTCAGGCCGGCGACGGCGCAACGGCCCGGCGGTCCATAATCTGGTCGATCAGGCCGTATTCCTTGGCCGCCTCGGCGCTCATGAAATAGTCGCGTTCGACGTCGCGGGCGACCTTTTCCAGCGGCTGGCCGGTATGGTCGGCGTAGAGGCGGTTGAGGCGTTCGCGCAGATACAGGATTTCACGCGCCTGGATCTCGATATCGGTGGCCTGGCCCTGGGCGCCGCCCGACGGCTGGTGGATCATCACCCGCGAGTTCGGCAGGGCAAAACGCTTGCCCTTGGCGCCGGCGGAGAGCAGGAATGAACCCATGCTGCAGGCCTGACCGATGCACATGGTGCTGACATCGGGCTTGATGAACTTCATGGTGTCGTAGATCGACAGGCCGGAGGTGATGACCCCACCCGGCGAGTTGATGTACAGGTGAATGTCCTTGTCCGGGTTTTCGGCTTCCAGGAACAGCAACTGGGCCACCACCAGGTTGGCCATGAAATCGTCGATCGGACCGACGATGAACACCAGGCGCTCCTTCAGCAGGCGCGAATAGATGTCAAAGGCGCGCTCACCGCGGGCGGTCTGTTCCACCACCATCGGCACAAGCTGCGCGCGGGCGATCTGGTCGTTCATCATCGATCCTTGTTCGGTTTTCGGATTGCGGCTTATGCGGCCGGTCTGAATCAAGCTGCGGACTGCGACACCGATTTCAACAGGTCTTCCAGCGTCATTTTCAGTTCGACGCTCTTTGCCCCGGCCAGCAGGCTCTCCACCACCTGCTCTTCCAGCGTCACCGCCTGCAGCCCCTGCAGCGCCTGCGGGTTCGAGCGGTAGAACTGGCGCACCTGCTCCGGCTGCTCGTAATCGGCGGCGATCTCGTCCAGCGCGGTCTCCAGGCGGGCATTGTCCGGCCGGATCTCGCGGGCCTTGATCACCTCGCCGATGAGCAAGCCCAGCGCCACGCGGCGTTGCGCATTGGCCTCGAACAACTGGTCCGGCAGCATTTTCTGCAACTGCTCGGCCTGCAGCTTGCCGGCCTGGTTGAGCTGCATGCGGCTGATCGCTTCTTCGCGCAGGCGGGCGATTTCCTGCTGCACCTGGCTCTGCGGCACTTCGATCGGATGCGTGCTCAGCAACTGGTCGAGCACGTCGCGCTTGAGGCGGGTGCGGATCGCCTTGTCACGCTCGGTCTCCAGCGCCTTGCGGCACTTGTCGCGCAGGCCCTGTTCGCCGGTGCCTTCCTCGGCGCCATGCACCTTGAGGAATTCCTCGTCGATTTCCGGCAGGTGCGGCTCGCGCACTTCCAGCAGTTTCACCGCGAAGCGCGCGGTCTTGTTCTGCAGGTCCTCGCGGCGGTAGTCGGCCGGGAAGTTCACATCGGCATCGAAGCTGTCGCCGGCGCTGTGCCCGACGATGGCGTTTTCCAGATCGGCCAGGAACTGCTTCTCGCCGAGCTCGATCTCGATTTTCTCGCCCTTGCCGCCCTGGAACGCTGCGCCGTCGATGTGGCCGTCGAAGTCGACCACCGCGACATCGCCCACCTGGGCGGCGCGGCTCACCGGCTCCAGCGTGCGTCGCGCCTTGCGCAGGTTGCCGATCAGGCGCTCGACATCGGCGTCGGTGATTTCCACCACCGGCTTCTGGATTTCGATGCGCTCGAGCTGATCGAGCTTGACCTCGGGGAAGACGTCAAAGCTGGCGACGTAGGACAGCGGCTCACCGGCTTTTTCGCCGGTGACTTCGAAATCGGGGGAACCCGCCGGCTGCACCTGCGCCTGGGCCACCGCTTCCGGCCAGGTCTGGCGCACCAGCTCGCCGATCACGTCCATGCGCGCCGACTGGCCGTATTGCTTCTCCACCACCTTGAGCGGCGCCTTGCCCGGGCGGAAACCCGGGATGCGGGAACGCGCGGCCAATTGCTTCAGGCGCAGGCCCAGCTCGCGCTCGACGCGCTCGGAGGGGATCTTGACGTGCAGGCGACGCGAAAGGCCGCCCGGGGACTCGACGTGGATTTCCATCTTGGGGTTCCGACTCTTTAAGTGTGATACCGATTCTGTCATGGGAGGTCTGATCGGCCTCCCTTCAAATACCTCCCCCAAGGGGGAGGGAAACTAAGAGCGCTGCAACGGGCCGGAGTGTGGTGCGAAAGGAGAGACTCGAACTCTCACGCCTCGCGGCGCTGGAACCTAAATCCAGTGCGTCTACCAATTCCGCCACTATCGCTTGGGCCACTGTTGCTTGGAAGGCCGGCTTCGCTGCACCCTGAAAATTATAGCATTTTGGCGGAAGTCCGCCGGCAAGTCAGGGCACAATGCGCGGATGAATCCCCTGCTTTCCAGCCTGCGCCGCCCCCTGCCGCTGTGCCTGCTGCTCGGCCTGCTGGCGCTGGCAGCCGCCATTGGCGGACTGACCAGTGGCCCGATGGCTATCGGCGGCAGCGATATTCTCGGCGTTTTCGGGCTGGGACCGGCCCCCGACCCGACCGTTTCCGCCACCATTTTGCAGTTGCGCCTGCCGCGGGTGCTGCTCGGCCTGATCGTCGGCGCGGCGCTGGCGGTGAGCGGCGCCGCCATGCAGGGCATTTTCCGCAATCCCCTGGCCGATCCGGGCCTGGTCGGGGTCTCCAGCGGCGCCGCCCTGGCGGCGGTGGCGGCCATCGTGCTGGGGGCCTCGCTGGGCCTAGCCTCGGCCGGGCGCTGGTTGCTGCCCCTGGCCAGCTTCGGCGGCGCGGCGGTCACCACCCTGGTAGTGTCGCGCTTGTCGCGGGTCGACGGCGCCACCCAGCCGGCGCAGATGCTGCTGGTGGGACTGGCGGTCAACGCCATTTCCGGCGCCGGCATCGGCCTGCTGGCGCATATCGCCAGCGGCCCGGCGCTGCGCGCCCTCACCTTCTGGATGTACGGCAGCCTGGGCCGCGTCGGCTGGCCGGAAATCGCCGTCACCGCTCCGGTGGTGCTGCTGGCGGTGCTGCTGATCCCGCTGCGCGGGCGCGAGCTGAACGCCCTGCTGCTGGGCGAAGCGGAGGCGGCGCACCTGGGAGTGGATGTGGAGCGCCTGAAACGCTGGCTGGTACTGCTGGTGCTGCTGGCGGTGGGCGGCGCGGTGGCGCTGACCGGGATCATCGCCTTCGTCGGCCTGATCGTGCCGCAGCTGATCCGGCTCTGGGCCGGCCCCGATCACCGCCTGGTGCTGCCGGCTTCGGCCCTGCTCGGCGGCGCGCTGCTGACGCTGGCGGATACCGTTGCCCGCAGCCTGGCGCCGCCGCTGGAACTGCCGATCGGCGTGCTCACTGCACTGATCGGCGGACCGTTTTTCATCGCCCTGCTGCTGCGCCTGCGCGGCCGCGGCGAGACCTGGTGAGGCCGTGACCATGACCCTGGCGGCGCAACAGGCCAGCTACGGCGTCGACGGCCGCAGCCTGCTCGAACGGGTCAGCCTGGCCCTGGCGCCGGGCGAGGTGCATGCAGTGCTCGGCCGCAACGGCGCCGGCAAGTCGACCCTGCTGCGCCTGCTGTCGGGCGACATCCAGCCCGGCAGCGGCAGTGTCACGCTGAACGGCCGCGCCCTGTCGGCCTGGACGCCGCGCGCCCGGGCGCGGATGCGCGCCGTGCTGCCGCAATCCGAATCGCTGCGCTTTGGCTTCACCGCCGAACAGGTGGTGGCGCTGGGGCGTTACGCCAGCCCGCAGCACCGCCCGGAAATCGAGCGACGCATCGTGCACGAGGCGCTGGACCTGGCCGGCGTCGGTGAGCTGGCGCTACGCCGCTACCCCAGCCTCTCCGGCGGTGAGCGCGCACGCGTGCAATTTGCCCGGGTCATGGCGCAAATCTGGGAGCCGCTGCCGGATACCGTCAGCGATGCCGGCGGTGGCGCACGCTACCTGCTGCTCGACGAACCCACCGCCAGCCTCGATCTGGCGCACCAACACGGCTGCCTGTTGCAGGCGCGCTGTTTTGCCGCGTCCGGGGTGGGCGTGCTGGCGGTGCTGCACGACCCCAATCTGGCGCTGCGCTACGCCGACCGGGTCACCGTGCTGGAACACGGCCGCGTGCTCGGCCAGGGGCCGGCACGCGAACTGCTCAGCCGGGAACTGCTGGAGCACACTTACGGCATTGGGATCGAGCTGGTGCATACAGCGGGGGAAGCATTGCCTGTCGTGGTGGCGCATCCGCCTGCTTCACGTTTGTCATCCTGAGCGTAGCGAAGGATCTGGCTGTGCGCATAGGCCAGATTCTTCGCTACGCTCAGAATGACAAATTCGCGGACGGCTCTGCTGACCAGACCGCCATCTACCCAATGCGCAGATCCACCACTCGCATTTCCAGCGCCTCCGCACCACGAAAGCGGTTGACGCCGATGCTGTAAACCAGCTGTACGCTGCCGCCGCGCTCGATCATGCGCTCGGCCCCGTTGAAATCCATCGCCTCGACATGGCCGCCGCCGGGCAGGCGCAGGCGATACTTGATGTGGCGTCCATCGGCGCCCAGCGCCCTGGTTTCCAGGACCTCGAAGCGGCCCTCGAAACGCGGCTCGGGAAAACCCTGTCCCCAGGGACCGGCCTGTTCCAGGGCGTGCGCGGTTTCAAGATGTAGTTCGCTGTCCTGCAGCTCGCCGTCGGTTTCGAGCACTTCCTCCAGCGTATCGGCATCGAGCCGCGCGCGGCACTCGGCGTCGAATGCGTGGGAGAACTCCGCCAGCGCACTCTCCGGCAAGGTCAGCCCGGCTGCCATGGCATGACCGCCGAAACGGACAATCAGTCCCGGATGCCGTGCATCCACCGCCGCCATGGCGTCGCGCAAATGCAGGCCGCTGATGGAGCGGCCGGAACCCTTCAGCACGCCCTCCTCGGTGGCGCGGGCGAACGCGATCACCGGCCGGTGCAGCTTGTCCTTGACCCGCGAGGCAACCAGGCCGACCACGCCCTCATGCCAGCTGCTGTCGAACAGGCAGACGCCGACGGCGCTGTTCGATGCTGCCAGTTCCAGCGCCTCGTCGCGCATCTGCGCTTCGATGTCGCGGCGTTCGCGATTGAGCGAATCAAGCTGAGCGGCCAGCGCCCGCGCCGTTTCCGCCGTCGATGCCAGCAGGCATTCGATGCCGACGGTCATGTCTTCCAGCCGCCCCGCCGCATTCAGCCGTGGCCCGAGAACGAAACCCAGATCGCCGGAACTGATGTGCGTCTGCGCCCGTCCGGCCGCTTGCAGCAGCGCCTGCAGGCCCGGCCGGGCACGGCCGGCGCGGATGCGCGCCAGGCCCTGCGCCACCAGGATGCGGTTGTTGTGATCGAGGCGGACCACGTCGGCCACGGTACCCAGGGCGACCAGGTCCAGCAGCTCGGCCAGATTGGGCTCCGGCCGATCCGTGAAATGTCCGGCGGCGCGCAGGCGCGCGCGCAAGGCCAGTAATACATAAAACATCACACCGACGCCGGCCAGGTGCTTGCTGGGGAAACCGCAGCCCGGCTGGTTGGGATTGACGATGGCGGCCGCAGCCGGCAACTCGTCGCCGGCCAGGTGGTGATCGGTGATCAGCACCGGCAGGCCGGCCGCATTGGCCGCGGCGACGCCGGCCACGCTGGCGATGCCGTTGTCCACCGTCACCAGCAATTCGGCGCCCTTGGTCAGGGCCATTTGCGTCAATGCCGGCGACAGGCCGTAGCCCATGGTGAAGCGATTGGGTACTACATAGTCCACCTTGGACGCGCCGAGGGCGCGCAAGCCCAGCAGCGCAACCGCGGTAGCGGTGGCGCCATCGGCATCGTAGTCGCCGGCGATGACGATGTGCTTTTGAGCCAGGATCGCGGCCATCAGCAGTTCGCTGGCAGCGTCGATACCGCTCAGGCCGGCGGGCGGCAGCAGGGCGCGCAGTTCCAGCGGCACATCCGCGGCGGCAGTAACACCGCGCGCCGCGTAAGCCCGCCGCAACACAGGATGCAACTGCACCGGCAAGCCGCTGCTGTCGCCCTGCGGGCGACGACGGATCAGGGGCGGATTACTCAAAAGATTTTCTCGCGCAAAGACGCAGAGCCGCTAAGAAAGACGCAAAAGATATAGCTATTCCCTTGCGTCTTTGCGGCTTTGCGCGAGACAGTTTTTGCCTCAAAGTCGTTCGAGCAGCGCCCGTTCCACCGCGCCACGCTCGGCGTCGACCTGGACCAGACCGGTCAGGCCGTTCTTCAGGATCACGTCCGGGTCCTTCATGCCGTTGCCGGTGAGGGTGCAGACCACGGTCGAGCCCGACGGGATCTTGCCCTGCTTGAGATCGCGCAGCGCGCCGGCGAGGGAACTGGCCGAAGCCGGTTCGCAGAACACGCCTTCCCGTTCCGCCAGCAGCCGCTGCGTGGCGAGGATTTCCTCGTCTTCCAGTTCGTCGAACCAGCCCTGGGACTCCTCGTGGACCTTCCACGCCAGGTCCCAGCTCTGCGGGTTGCCGATGCGGATGGCGGTGGCAACGGTTTCCGGATTCTGCACCGGACCGCCGCGCAGGAACGGCGCGCTGCCGGCGGCCTGGTAGCCGACCATGCGCGGGCGCTTGCGCTGGGTGCCGAAGGAGGTGAAATCCCAGCTGTCCGGGCAGTTGGCGGTGGCGGCGGTTTCCAGGCCCGCGCTTTCGGAATAGCCGATCCAGTGCGCGGTGATGTTGCCGGCGTTGCCGACTGGCAGGCAGTGGAAATCCGGTGCGCGGCCGAGCGCTTCGACGATCTCGAAGGCGGCGGTCTTCTGGCCCTGCAGGCGATAGGGGTTGATCGAATTGACGATCGCCACCGGCGCAGTTTTGGCGACTTCCTTGACCAGGCGCATGCCGTCGTCGAAGTTGCCGCGGATCTGCACCACGGTGGCGCCGTGGACGATCGCCTGGGCCAGCTTGCCCAGCGCGATCTTGCCTTCCGGAATGAGCACGAAGGCCTTGATGCCGGCGCGGGCCGCATAGGCTGCCGCAGCAGCGGAGGTGTTGCCGGTGCTGGCGCAGATGATGGCGCGGCTGCCCTCATGCACCGCCTGCGTCACCGCTACGGTCATGCCGCGATCCTTGAACGAGCCGGTCGGATTGACGCCCTCGAACTTGACGTAGATGTCCGCTTCCACGCCTTCCAGGCGCGGCAGGTTCTCCAGCCGGATTAGCGGCGTGCGGCCCTCGCCCAGGCTGATGGCGCGGGCGTTCAGATCCAGCGGCAGGCGGTTACGGTAGGCCTCGATGATGCCGGTATATCGACTCACTCAAAATGCTCCACGCGCAGGCGCGAAGCGCCGGGGCGTACAAATGGCAGGTTCAACATCTTCTCCAGCGCGCCGTTGCAGCGGTGCTCCGGAATCTCCGAGGTGATGATGGCCAGCGTGGCATCCTCGTTCTCGCCCGGCTCCTTCTGCAGGATCGCCTCGATGCTGATGTCCAGCTCGGCCAGGATCGAGGTGATGGCGCGCAGCACGCCGGACTCGTCGGCGACGCGCAGGCGCAGGTAGTAGGCGCTCTCGATTTCGCTGAAGGCCAGTACGCGCTGATCCTTCAGGGCTTCGTTGCGCGAGCCGAGGTAAGGCACGAAATGACGCGGATCGGCGCCCTGCAGGCGCGCCACGTCGATCAGGTCCGCCACCACCGCCGAGGCGGTCGGATCACCGCCGGCGCCGCGGCCGACATAGACGGTCTGGCCGACGGCGTTGCCGTGGACGCGGATGGCGTTGAGCGCGCCGTCGGTCTTGGCCAGCAGATGCTCGGCCGGGACCAGGGTGGGATGCACCCGCAGTTCGACGCCGTTTGCGCTGCGCTTGGCGATGCCGAGCGACTTGATGCGATAGCCCAGCTCCTGCGCCAGCTGGATGTCCTGCGCCGTGACCTGGCTGATGCCCTCGGTGGCCACCGCGTCGAAGCGCAGCGGCATGCCGAAGGCGATGGAGGCCAGGATGGTCAGCTTGTGCGCGGCGTCGATGCCTTCGATATCGAAAGTCGGATCCGCTTCGGCGTAGCCCAGCTTCTGCGCGGCGTGCAGGGCGTCGGCGAAGCTTTGCCCCTTCAACGTCATCTGCGTCAGGATGTAGTTGCAGGTGCCGTTGATGATGCCGGCGAGGCTGTCGATGCCGTTGCCGGCGAGGCCTTCGCGCAGCGCCTTGATGATGGGAATGCCGCCGCCCACCGCCGCCTCGTAGGCCAGCTGGGCGCCGTGCTTGCGTGCCGTCAGGAGGATTTCATTGCCCTTTTCGGCGAGCAGGGCCTTGTTGGCGGTCACCACCGGCTTGCCGGCTTCCAGCGCCGCCAGCACCAGCTCGCGCGCCGGCGAGATGCCGCCAATCAGCTCGACCACCACGTCGACATCGGCGCGCACAATCTCGGCCGGGTCGGAAACCAGCTTGACGCCGCTCAGGTCGCAATCGCGCGTGCGCGTGGAATTGCGCACCGAAGCGTGTGTCACCACGATGGAACGGCCGGCGCGACCGGCGATCTCGGCGGCATTGCGCTGCAGCACGCGCACCACACCCTGCCCGACCGTGCCCAGGCCGATCAGGCCGACCCGGAACGGCGCCGCTTTCTGGTCAGCGCTCATGTCGGCCCCGCGGACAGCATCTTCTTCAGGGAACGCATGGCCTGGCGGGTGCGCTGCTCGTTCTCGATCAGGGAGAAGCGCACGTACTCGTCGCCGTATTCACCGAAGCCGATGCCCGGCGATACCGCCACCTGGGCCCGCTCCAGCAGCTGCTTGGAGAACTCCAGTGAGCCGAGGGCGCGGAATGCCTCGGGAATGCGCGCCCAGACGAACATGGTGGCCTTGGGTTTTTCCACCGGCCAGCCGGCCTTGACCAAGCCTTCCACCAGCACGTCGCGGCGCTTCTTGTACATCTCGCAGATTTCCTGCACGCACTCCTGCGGGCCTTCCAGGGCGGTGATCGCCGCCACCTGGATCGGCGTGAACATGCCGTAGTCGAGATAGCTCTTGATGCGCGCCAGGGCGCCGACCAGGGTCGGGTTGCCGCACATGAAGCCGACGCGCCAGCCCGGCATGTTGTAGCTC
>Ga0302314_10001097_pt1 | contig 50571 bp, 40 predicted proteins | sample III_Palsa_N2_3_FD_200533 | JGI IMG/M metagenome (GOLD analysis project Ga0302314, IMG submission 200533) | Peat permafrost microbial communities from Stordalen Mire near Abisko, Sweden - III_Palsa_N2_3 | ecosystem: Environmental > Terrestrial > Soil > Palsa > Peat permafrost | place: Sweden... | reverse complement strand
CGGGTGATGTCGTCCACCGCCGCCAGCAGGGGTTTCTCGATTTCCTGGGCGATGCGGTCCGGGTCGAGCTTGCCGAACACGTCCTCCGGCCGGATCAGCCGGCTGGTCAGCAGGTCGCAGGAAATGGCGGCCATGATCGCCGCCTTGCGCGGCACGATACCCTGCCAGCCCAGATAGGGCGCCTTGAGGCCGATGAACTCGATCGGCTGGAACATCATGCGGATCGCCACGATCTTGGTGATGAAGCCGATGATCGCCGCCACGAACGGCATCGAGACGTAGATGATCCAGTTGTGCTGCACATCGGTGATGATGTCGTGCAAGCCTTGCATCGTGTCTCTCCCCCAGCCGTTATTTAATTATGTTGCCCGCAGTCAATCCGTGCTAATCCTCGCTGATTCGGCAGGCGGCCCACAAGGCGCGGCCCAGATCGGACATTTTCAGGGTACGCCGCTGGATCACGTCGCGCTGGCCGTTTTTCTTGACCCGCTCCACCGTTTTGCGCACCGCGTCGTCGGTTTCGAGGACTTCGTAGCTGGTCTTGAGCTCGGCGGATTCCGGGGCGGTCTGCACCAGCTCCCAGTCGCGCAGGCGCCGGATGTAGGTCGGCGTCAGGTCGAGCAGCTGCACGCCGGCGATCTTGCCGACATTGGAGACGTTCTGCAGCACCGGATGGGTGGCGCCGCCGAGGCGCGAGCCGGCCATGACGTGCAGCAGCGGGTAGCTTTGGGAATCCGACAGCGCCGAGAGGATGCGCGCCTCGTCCGGCACCAGGCTTTTCAGCGCGGCGACGTAGTAGGCATGCTGTGCCTGCTCGCGGTTCTGCTCGCCGGAGATCTCCAGCAGCTCGCGCAGCAGCTCGCCGGGCGCATACGGTCCGCGCTTTTTCGATTGCGAGCTGTCCGTTTCAACCGAGAACGCCAGCACCGAGACGGTGGCGCTGCGCTCCACCTTGTCGAGCCGCTGCTTCAGCTCGCTCAACACCCGGCGCTCGATCTTTTCCAGCTGCTCCTGGGCGTAGCTGCCGCCGGGCAGCCGCTTCAGCACGCGATTGGCTAGTGCCCCGGCGGAGAATCCATGGCCCTGGCCGTTGTCCTTGTCGCTCACGCCAACTCCCTGAAGCTCAGTAGTTATCCTCCTTACTGTAGGGAGCGGCCGCCTGTGGAACAAGGCTCGGGACAGCAACGACTCCTGGCGGCGCGGCCAATCGACCTGATTGGCTTGCCGCCACGGGGCGCCCGGCGCTCAGGCGGCGAGTTTCTGCGCCGCCGGCGAACTGTCGAGATAGGCCAGGGCCTGCTCGGTGGAGGCCTCGTTTTCCGGGTGATACCAGGGATTCAGGTAGCGCAGCTCTTCCTTGAACAGCCAGGGCAGGGAGGGCAGCAGGCCGCTGTTGGCCTGGCGCTGCCACTCCAGCCAGATCCAGGGGCGCAGCACGCTGGGGCGCTTGCCGGCCAGCAGCGGGTCCTGCCGCATCAGGTGCGCGGCGCCGGCGACCCACAGGCCGAATACCACCGGGAAGGTGATCGTCATCAGGTAGTAGCGGGTCGGGTAGCTGCCGCCGAGATGCTTGTACAGATCGAAGGCGACGCTGCGGTGCTCGACTTCCTCGGCGCCGTGCCAGCGGATCAGGTCGAGCAGCACCGGGTCGGCGCCGAGCTGGTCCCAGGTCTTGTTGTCGAGGGCGTACTTGCCCAGCACGCAGGTCATATGCTCGATGGCGGCGATCAGGCCCAGCCGGAACACCAGCCACTGCCGCTGCGCCAGGCGCGGGATCTTGCGGCCGAAGGGCGCATCGGCCAGCGCCACCTCGAACAGCCAGCTGATGCGGCGCATATAGCTTTCGGTCTCGATGCCATGGGCGCCGAGGTACTCTGCGATGGCGCCGTCATGGGCGCGCGCATGCATCGCCTCCTGGCGGATGAAGCCCTGCACGTCCTCGCGCAGCTTGTCATCCTTCACCAGCGGCAGCGCCTGGTTGTAGAGCTTGCAGAACCAGAACTCGCCCGCCGGCAGCAGCAGGTTGATCTCGTTGATGAAGTGGCTGGTAAAGGGCTGCTGCGGCAGCCAGTGCAGGGGCGTCTGCGACCAGTCGAACTCCACGCGGCGCTGTTGCAGGCGGCCGACGGTATGCGAGGCGCGTTTGCGCGATTTGGATTCGTTGCTCATGGGGCGTTCGGGTCTTCGCTCAGGCGGCGGCGCGATAGGTTGCGGCGAGGGCATCGAGTTCCGTCAGGAAGTGACGGTTGTCGTGCTGCCAGGGATGGAAGCCGGGGCGGTAGTAGTCGAAATAGGCCGGGATGATGCGGCGCAGGCCGCCCGGGCTGATCCACTGGAACTTGATCAGCTGCCACCAGCCGCCGAGATCGAACAGGCCGCCCTCGCGGCGCATGATCTCGAGGTGGAACGGGATCACCAGACCCCAGAAAATCACGGTCAGCGCCGCCAGCGCCACGCAGCGGCGCAGGTAGGCGCCGGGGCCCTTGCCGATCACCGTCTGGTAGACGTCGTAAGCCACCGCCTTGTGTTCGGTTTCCTCCAGCGCATGCCAGCGCCACAGCGCGGCGAAGCGCGGTTCCGAACCTTCCAGCAGCCGCGGCTCGCGCAGCAGGATGTCGGCCAGGATGGCGGTGAAATGTTCCAGCGCGATGGTCACGGCCAGCTGGTCGGCCTTGGGCAGGATCTTCTTGGCCGTGTTGAGCAGGCGGATCACCAGGCGCTCCATCGCGTCGGCCGGCATGCCGGAGGCGGTGAGGGCGTTGTTGTACTCGATGTGCTCGCGGCCGTGCATCGCTTCCTGGCCGATGAAGGCGGTGACGGCTTTCTGCAGCTCCGGATCGCTGATGCGCTCGCGGTAGCTGCGCACGCTGTCGATGAAGAAGCGCTCGCCCGAGGGGAAGAAGATCGACAGGGTGTTGAAGAAGTGCGAGACATGCACGCCGCGCGGGTTCCAGCAGCGCATCTTGTCCGCGGGCAGCTTGAATTTCAGGTCGCGTCGGATGGGGAGCATATTTTCTCCTCGGGTTTCAGTGAAAATTCAGTATCGTCATACCGGCGAAAGCCGGTATCCAGGGCCGCGAAGTGCGCGGTCCGATCACTGGATCCCGGCGTTCGCCGGGATGACGCCGGTGGATGGGGTCCCAAGAATCACAGCGACAATTCCATGCGCGCCAGGCGGCGCGACAGCTTCGGCGACAGGCGCGACAGCAGGCGCGCTCCGTGCGCTTCGCTGCCCACCAGCACTTCCTGCCGGTTGTTGTCGATGGCCTTGAGGATCGCCGCGGAAACCGCCTGCGGCTTCAGGTTGCGGCGCTGGTACAGCTTCTTCGCGCCGTCGCGGCGGCGCGTCTGCTCTTCCTCGCTGACGCCGACGAAACGCGTGTTGCCGGTGATAGGGGTGTCGATCACGCCGGGGCAGACGCTGACGACGTGGATGCCCTGGTCGGCCAGTTCGGCGCGCAAGCAGTCGCTGAGCATCGCCACCGCGGCCTTGCTGGTGGCGTAGGCGGCGAGCATGCGCGAGGGCGCAAAGGCCAGCGCCGAGGCGACGTTGACGATATGCCCGCTCTTGCCGGCGGCCACCATCTGCTTGCCGAACAGGCGCGAGCCGTGGATCACGCCCCACAGATTGACGTGCAGGATCTTTTCCCAGTCGGCGGTGCTGGTGTCGAGGAAGTTGCCGGCCATGCCGATGCCGGCGTTGTTGACCACGATATCCGGCGCGCCGAGTTCGCTGGCGACCCAGGCGGCGAAGGCTTCCATCGCCTTGGCGTCGCCCACGTCCACCTTGCGCGCGTGCGCGGTGGCGCCGAGCAGCTCGGCCAGTTCGGCGCTGCGCTGGGCCGCGGCCAGATCGATGTCCGCCGCCACCACTTCCGCGCCCTGTTCGGCCAGGGCCAGCAGGGTTTCGCGGCCGATGCCGGAACCACCGCCGGTGACGATCGCCAGCTTGCCGGCGTACTTGTTGTTGCCGGGCTTGCGGCCGCTGCGCACGCGCGCGCGGTGCAAGGCCGCCGGCTCTTCGCCGCCTTCGATGAAGTCGACAAACTCCGAGACGGTGCGCACCACCAGTTCCGGATGGCTCAGCTGCAGCCAGTGGCCGGCGGCGACGTCGCGGCGCCACAGTTCGTCCACCCATTGATCCAGGCCTTCCAGCAGTTCCAGGCTGACGAAGCGGTCGCGCGTCGGCACCACCAGCTGTACCGGCACGCTGGTGCGCCGCTCGCGCGGCGACAGCAGGCGCTTGGCGACATTGGCGCGGTACAGGTTGACGCCGTGCTGTCCGTCGCTGGACTGGGTCGGCGCCGACTCTCCGCGGATGCCTTCAAAGCGTTCCAGCAGCTTCGGCCACAGCTGGTCGAGGCCCAGCTTCCAGGCCAGCGGCGCCGCCAGTGGCAGGTGAAAGGCGCCGATGTACCAGGAATGCATCAGCTGGTTGGCGACCTTGGCGATCTCGCCCGGCGCCGCGCTGCGCAGGCGCTGCATCACCCAGTAGCCGGCGTGATCCAGCGAAGGGCCGGAGATCGAGGTGTAGGAGGCGATGCGGCTCTTGAGCCGCTCGGTGGTGACCGCTTCCCAGCTCTGGATCGAGCCCCAGTCGTGCGCCACCAGGTGAATCGGCTGGTCCGGGCTGACCGCGTCCACCACCGCGGCGAGATCGGCCACCAAGTGTTCCAGTTCATAGGCCGCGGTATGCGTCGGCACGGTGGATTCGCCGGCGCCGCGCACGTCATAGGCCACCACGCGGTAGCGCGCGCTCAGCGGCCCCACCACCTTGTGCCAGACGTGACTGCTGTCCGGGTAGCCGTGCACCAATAACACGACTGGCCGCTTCTCGTCGCCGTAGACCTTGACCGCCAGCTCCACATCGCCCGAGCGCACGCGCAGCGTCTGTGGTTCGGCCTGCGCCTTGATTTTCGTACTCATGGTTTTCCCCGGATGCGGTTTCAGGCGGCCTTGGCCAGCGGCTCCAGGCCGCGGCTGGTCCAGCGCCGCACCTGCGGCACGTCGTCGTCGAGCCAGAAGGCGTCTTCCTCGGTCACCACCAGCAGCTCTTCCCACTTGGCGCCGACGCCGCGGAAGCCCAGGTGCGGTTCCACCGCCCACAGGCCCGGAGTCGGCGGATGATCGGAAGCGTGGCCGCTGCTCCACAGCGGCGACCAGCCCTCGCGGCGGCCCTTGGCCACGTCGCTGACCAGCTTGCTGATGTTGCGCACGCCGAAGTTCAGTACGCTGCGATGCTTCTTCTCGTCGGCTTCGAGCTTTTCCACGCGGTGCGCCAGCACCTGGAAGGGGTAGGCTTTGTGGCGCGGCTCGTAGCCGTGCTTGGCGCAGAGGCGGTCCACCGCCTGGCTGATTTCGGAGAGCTGCTTGCGCTGCTTCACCAGGTCCAGAATCAGCACGCGGTACTCGAGCAGGTCGTCCATCAGCTTGTCGAGAATGCGGTTCTCGCCGATGCAGCCGCTGTAGCCGATGTCGGCGGTGTAGCCGTTGAGCGTCGGCGCGCAGTCGAGGATGTAGGGCATGTTCTCCTCGAGCTTGCGGCTACCGGGATAAAACGCCGGATTGAAGCCGCCGAAATGGCGGAAGCCGATGAAGCCGCGGAACGCGGTGCGGTCGCCGAACCAGGCGAACGGCTGGTGGAAGCAGTCGTTGGCGCCATTGGCGGCCAGCCAGTGCTGCATCAGCGCCGCCGCCTCACGCTCGGTGATGCCCGGCGTCAGTTCATCGGCGATGGCTTCGGCGCAGCGATACGCCAGTTGCTGCGCTTCGCGGAAGCCGTCCAGATCGGCGATCGCCGGATCCCATCCCTTGCTCATCGAGTCTGCCTTGCCTGCTGATTGTGACATTGAACAATGTAACATTATGCCGGGAAGGGGTGCCAATGGCTGCGCTGCCGGAGCGAATTGTCCGCGCGATCAGTGACGGCCGGGAAGCGGCGCCAGCCGCGCCGTTGGGGCTGGGGCAGGCGGCGTGTTCACGCTGAAAACCGCGCCGGTGTCACTACGGGTGCGGCGCGGCCCCGTCCGGCGCCGCGGCTTCCACCGCGCCGTTGCCGCGCAGCGTGGCGCAGGCCAGCAGCAGGGCCAGCATCGCGCAGATGGCGATACCGGCGATCATCGGCAGGGGCGTGCCGTCGGCGAAGCGCCCGCTGATACCCATGGTCACGGTGCCCGTCACCAGCTGCAGCGTATTCATCAGGGACGAGGCAGTGCCGGCGATTTCGCCGTGCTCGGCCAGCGCCAGCACCGAGGCGCCGGGCAGCATCAGGCCGATGAAACTGTAGGCGACGAACAGCAGCCCCACCACCAGCGCCAGGTGGTCCACCCCCGCGGCCACCAGTGCGGTGAGCAGGAGCAGCAGCGCGGCATACGCCGCCAGCGCCCAGCGCACCACGCGGCGTAGCCCGTAGCGCCGCGCCAGCTGGCCGCTGAGCTGCATGCCGGCGAAAAACGCGGCGGCGTTCACGCCGAACACCAGGCTGTATAGCCGCGGCGTGAGGCCGTAGTGTCCGGTGAAGACGAAGGAGGAGTTGGCCAGGAACACGAAGAAGCCGGAAATGGCCAGGGCGCCGACCATGCTCAGGCTCATGAAGCTGCCGTCGGTCACGAGGCGCCGGCAAGCCAGCAGCACCGAGCGATGCGAGCTGCCGGCACGCACCTCCGGCGGCCGCGTTTCCGGCACCAGGAACCAGGTGAGCAGCAGGCCCAGCACCGCCAGCGCGGCAATCAGCCAGAACACGCCGCGCCAGGAACTGAATTCGATGATCAGGCTGCCGGCCAGCGGCGCCAGTACCGGCGATACGCTGAATACCAGCATCAGCAGCGACAGCAGCCGCACCTCCTCATGTCCGCTGTGCAGATCGCGCACGATGGCGCGCGCGATCACCATGCCGGCCGCGCCGCCCAGGCCCTCGATGGCGCGCAGAATGATGAGGGCATGGATGTCGCGCGCCAGGGCGCAGCCGATGCTCGCCGCCAGGAACAGCGCCACCCCCGCGTACAGCGGCGGCTTGCGGCCCACCAGGTCCGACAGCGGCCCGAACAGCATCTGCCCGAAGGCGAAAGTGAGGAAGTAAGCCGTCAGGCTGCGCAAGGCCGTATCCGCATCCACCCCCAGGCTGGCGCCGATCACCGGCAGCGACGGCAGGTACATGTCGATGGCGAACGGCCCCAGCGCCGTCAGCAAGCCCAGCACCAGGGCATTGCGCAGGAAGCGCGAGGGCGGCTGGGCGACGGCGGTCGTCACTGCGGGACTCATGGCTTGAATGGTGGCGTGGATAGTTGGGCCGGAGCATCGCTTTCGCTGGACGCCCCTGGTATACGGCGAATGAGGCTACCCGAAATCGACAAGCCATTGCAGGCCGTCATGGCCTGGCCTGTTTCCGGGGCGGGAGCTTGGTCCCGATTCACCACCAATTCATGGCCGTGACCGCAGCCGGACTGCGCCGCTGCGTGGTCAGGCGGGCCGCCCCTGGCGGCATCGGATGATGGTCTTCATCCCGTCATCTGGCCGCGCGATGTTATGCCTATGGCTTACCCCCGGATACCGGCTGTAAACCTTGCGGCCGCCGCCCGCGGAGCTTGGCACGGCGGGATGCGGGGCGGTTTCGCCGCCCGATACGGCTCAGAAAATCGCGCGCAGCGCCTGGCCCAGCGGCGCATGAAACCAGGCCGCCATGCCGGCCATCGCCAGCCAGATCATGCCCTGCAGCACCCAGGTATCGATCTGCTCGCCGCTGAGCCTGGCCGTTTCCGGCTTGCCGGCGCGGCGACGCACGGAAACGGTGCGCGCGGCCGCCGGGGCTCCTGGCGTGGCGCGGCGGGCAGGGGGCCTGCGTGGGGCGGCCGGACGTGGCAGGATGAGGTGAGCGGCGGAGCTGAGGGCGGCCATGAAACTGTCCTTTCGTTCTGTACTGTTATTTGGTACAGTACACCCGCACCTGACCGAACACAAGAGGCCTTGATGTCCGATCTCACCCAGCGGCAGACGGAGATTCTCGATTTCATTCGCAGCCAGCTGCGCGATACCGGCTTCCCGCCGACGCGCGAGGATATTGCGCGACAGTTCGGCTTCAGTTCCAAGACCGGCGCGCAGGATCACCTGATGGCGATTGCCCGCAAGGGCTTCATCGAGCTGGTCCCCGGCAATGCGCGCGGCATCCGCCTGTTGAAGGAGGACGAGCTGCTGCTGTCGCACCAGTTCGAGTTGCCGCTGATCGGCAGCATCGCCGCCGGCACGCCGATCACCGCCGAAACCAACGTCGATACCTGGCTCAGGATCGACCCCGAGCTGTTCCATCCGCGCGCCGATTTCCTGCACCGCGTGGCGGGGCACTCGATGAAGGAGGCCAATATCCTCGACGGCGACATCGTCGGCATCCACGCACAGGATGACGCGGACAACGGCCAGATCGTCGCCGCCGTGATGCCGCATGCGAAGACCGGCGAGGACGAGATCACCCTCAAGCGCTATTTCCGGCGCGGCAAGAAAATCACCCTCAAGCCGGAAAACAGCGCGCCGGCCTACAAGCCGCTGGAGATCGATCTGGCGCCGCTGGAAGGCGACAGCCAGGAGCAGACGCCGTTTCGCATCGCCGGTGTTTACGCCGGCCTGATCCGGCCGAGGGGTTGAGACTCAAATAAAACGCGCGGTCACGCCCATCGTGAATCGCGTGGATGCAGCAGGGTTTCCAGCAGGACCGCATGGGAACACTCGGGCGGGTCGCTATTTTTGGGATAGCGATCCGCTTTTTTTATGGGCGCGGGCTGCCCCCGCGGGGACGCAATGGTGTGAATGGTGTTATCCACCTGGTAGTCGCATCACAGATGCAGGCGAAGCTTTGGTGGCATCATGACGCTGGAAATTGATCAGCCTTAATACTGCGGTACCGGACAATATCAGGGGGTCAGCGAATGGACTGTCGTGTTAAGCCACAAGCGGGGTGTTGCCCTGTTCGGTCTAATCAGCGTTAGACGCAATGCTAAGCTACGAACAACGTCGGCAGAGAGATCAGATCGTTTTTTCCTGGTGCACGGCGGGCATTTCTCTTGTTCTCTGCGGATTTGCACCGTATCCACTTAACTTCTTGGTGAGCGCGATTGGATCGTTCGTTGCCTCTGCAGCCCGTCGTGGTCTTCCAGCTATGCCGGGCTTGGGAGAACTGATTTCCGCCCGCCCAGATTTCTGGCGTTTCTTTGGCGCGCCGTATTACTTGGTCGCAGCTAGTGCGGCGCTGTACTGTGCGTTTTATAAGCGAGGACTAATTGACGGAATCCTGCAGGGGCACAACGGTGTGGTTTTCTTTGCGCTAGCTATCTTTGCGCCCATAATTCCAGTGCTTATGCGCCATGACCTGTCCTCCTGCTGTGAACCTGGCTCGCCTCTAACTATCGGTTCAAGCCGTCCGGCCCGAAACGCCGGGCCGGCGTCTTAATCAAGCGTTGGACCTCATGACCGACATTCGCTGGTTAAGCCGAGACGAGTATTGGGTCCAGTTCAATCGGATTCGCATTGCGGAGTCGCGAACTATTCCTCAGCGGGCGTAGGGTGCGCACCGCGCACGCATTAGGCTTTGAAATGGCCGGGCGCCCGCGTGCGCGTTGCGCACCCTACGCTCGCTGAAAGTACGATCAGGCCGATTGCATCCGCCATGATTCCCGTGCCTAACGCCTGAATTGAATCGAGCCGCTAAGCGGCTTCTGCTTGATTGAATTGTTAGGACTCAACGGCGGCTGCTGGATTGCCGACATCATAAATGTCCAGTCCCAGCGCGACGCCCCGCTGGCCAAGGGCAAGCAATGCCTTTGCGGAGAGGGGCAAGCTATCATTGCTACTGCCCATGAAAATGCCACAGAACAAATCCGGCTCGAAGCGGGACAGAGACTTCCAGACGCCGAGATCTTGGGTAAGTTGGTCAAGGATTTCGAAGATCTGCGCCTCAAGATCTTCAGGTTCGCGATCTGCCGCACTGAGCCGCCAGCTACCCGTTTTGGCAATACGGACATTGCCAGTTACGTGACCATTGATCGTTTGGCCTTTCCGGAAAGCCGCCGTAGGATTTGCACATAACAGTGCGCTGATCTCCTCCGGTACGAGATCGTCTCCGAACAGCCTGAGTGTTGCTACCGAATGGTCAATGGTGCCCATCGCGGGTCCTGACGCTGATTAGACCGAACAAGGTTGCTGTGCATTTATCGGAGGCCGATAACTGCAGATCACAGACCTTAGTGTCCGGGCACCGGGCCGCCGCTGCCCTTGCCGGGTTTCACCAGCAACAGGAACGGCAGCAGTCCCAGGAACACCAGGCCGAGTATCTTGAAATCGTCGAGGTAGGCGAGCAGGGTCGCCTGCTGCACCGCACCCTGGTAGATATTGGCCAGGGTGGTGGGTGTGTTGGCGCCGCCGCCGCCCAGCGCGCCGCTGATCTGGTTGGCGAAATCCGGGTAGGCCGGGTTCATCGACTGCAGGTGCTCGGTCAGGCGGCTCTGGTGGAACTGTTCGCGGCGCGTCAGCATGGTCGAGGTCAGGGAAATGCCGATGCTGCCGCCGAAGTTGCGCGCCAGGTTGATCAGGGCCGAGGCATTGTTGGTCTTGTCCGGGGTGATGCGGCGGAAGGCCATGGCGTTGATCGGGATGAACAGGAACGGCAGCGAGGCGGCCTGCGCCATGCGCGCGAACATGATCTGCCTGAAGGACATGTCCAGGTAGAAGTTGGTCATCCACAGCAGGCTGGAGCCGCCGATGATCAGGCCGATGGCGACCAGCAGGCGCAGGTCCACCTTGTTCATGGAGCGGCCCACCAGGGGCAGCAGGGCGATGGTGACCAGGCCGCCCGGCGTCAGCACCATGCCGGCGTCGACGGCGCGGTAGCCCATCAGGCTTTGCACATAGGCCGGGATCAGGTAGGTGCTGCCGAGCAGCATGAAGCCGAGCATCAGCATCAGCACGAACGACACGGCGAAATCGGGATCGCGCATCAGGCGCAGGTCCACGATCGGATCCTTGTGGCGCAGTTCCCACCAGATCAGCAGGACGAAGGCAAGCGCCGAAGTCACTGCCAACGTGGTGATCATGTTGGAGTAGAACCAGTCGTCCTGTTGGCCGCGATCCATCACGATCTGCAGGCAGCCCAGGCTCAGCGCCACGAAGCCGAAGCCGAACCAGTCGACCGAGAACTTCTTGCCGGCGGCGGCGCTGCCGGAGGTTTTATCGTGGATCAGCGAGGTCACCAGGAAGAACAGCACGATGCCCACCGGCACGTTGATCAGGAAGATCCAGCGCCAGTTGTAGCTGTCGGTGATCCAGCCGCCCAGTGTCGGTCCGATGGTCGGCGCGAACACGGTGGCGATGCCGTAGATGGCGGTGGCCATGCCGCGCTTCTCGCCCGGAAAGCTGTCGGCCAGGATAGCCTGGCCCGCTGGTTGCAGGCCGCCGCCGGTGGCGCCCTGGATGGCGCGCAGCAGGATCAGCGTGGCCAGGTTCGGCGCCAGGCCGCACAGCAGGGAACTGGCGGTGAAGCCGGCGATGCAGGCCAGGAAGAAGCGCTTGCGGCCGAAGGTGTTGGAGAGCCAGCCGGAGATCGGCATGACCACGGCATTGGTCACCAGGTAGCTGGTCAGCACCCAGGTGGACTCGTCCTGGCTGGAGGACAGGTCGCCGGCGATGTGCGGCAGCGACACGTTGGCGATGGAGATGTCCATCACCTCCATGAACGCCGCCAGCGCCACCACCGGCGCGATCAACCAGGGATTGACCGCGGGGGCGCCGGCGCTGCGCGCCGACGCCGCGCTCACGGGGCGCTCCGGCCCGGCGCCGCCTGCGCCGTCTTTTCCGGCTGGGCCAGGTTCTGGCTGACGATAGTGCGGATCTCGTCTTCCACCCCGGCGTCCTGCGCGGCATAGGCCTCGGTGCTCAGCGCCGACGGCCAGGCCGGCTGCTTGGATAGCGCCACGCCGTCGCGATCATGCACGTCGACCTCGACATTGGTCGACAGCCCCAGGAACAGCGGATGCTGCTCCAGCTCCTTCGGATCGAGGCCGATGCGCACCGGCAGGCGCTGCACGATCTTGATCCAGTTGCCCGAGGCGTTCTGCGCCGGCAGCACCGCCAGCGCGCTGCCGGTGCCGGCGGTGACGCCGAGCAGCTTGCCGTGGTAGTCCACGTGCGAGCCGTACATGTCGGCGGAGACCTGCACCGGCTGGCCGATGCGTAGCTTGCTCAGCTGGTTCTCCTTGAAATTGGCGTCGATCCACATCGAGTCCACCGGCACGATGGCCAGCATTTCGCTGCCCGGCGACACCTGCTGGCCGAGCTGCACCTCGCGCCGCACGATGTAGCCGGAGACCGGCGACAGCACGCGGGTCCGCGCCACCGCCAGCCAGGCGTTGCGCAGGCTGGCCTCGGCCTGGAGCACGCGGGGGTGATCCTGCGGTGTGGTGCCGGAGATCGCGGCGCGCGTCGCCGCCAGGGTAGCCTGGGCCTGCTCCAGTGCGGCGCGGGCGCTGCTTTGCGCATGCTGGTCGTGCTGCAGCGTTTCCGCGGAGACGCCGTGGACGGCGACCAGCGTCTGGTCGCGCGCCAGGTCCTGGCTGGCCTGGGTGAACTGGATCTGCTGCGCGCTCACCGTGGCGGCATCGCGCTGCTCGTTGGCGAACAGCTGCGCCACATCGCGCACCGTCTGCCCCAGGCTGGCCTTGGCCTGCGCCAGCGCCACCGCGCTGTCGAGCGGGTCGAGCTGCACCAGCAGCTGGCCCTGCTGCACGAACTGGGTCTGGTCGGCACTGATGCCGACCACGGTGCCGCTGACCTGCGGCGCCAGGCGCACCAGGTTGCCGTCGACATAGGCATCGTCGGTGCTGATCCGGTTAAGGCCGATGATGTAGTAATAGATGCCGAAAACGGCGCCGGCGATCACCAGCACCGCCAGCAGGATCAGCGGTGCGCGGCTGGTTTTGGCGGGCGCCGGCTCTGCGTGTTCTTGTGCGCTCATTGGGGGGAATCTCCTAAGGGGCGTTGGCCGCAACGGCTGCCGCCGCGGCTGTCCTGGTCGGTACATCGTTGGCTGCCGACGGCAGCGATGAGGGGTCCTTGGCCGCGTTCCACCAGCCGCCGCCCAGCGCGCGGAACAGCGCCGCGGTGTCGGTGAAGCGCTGCGCGTCGGCCTGCACCTGGGTGAGGGCGGCATTCTGATATTGCTGTTCGACGGTCAGCACCTGCAGTTCGTTGAACTTGCCGGAGCGGTACTGCGCCAGCGCCAGGTCGCGGCTGGACGCCGCCGCATCCAGTGCGCGCGTGTGCGAGGCGTAGCTGTCGGCATCATGCTGCAGCGCCGCCAGGGCATTGGCGACTTCGACGAAGGCGCCGATCACCGTGCTGCGATAGCTGGCCTGCGACTGCTGGTAGCGCTCCTTGGCCTCCTCCGCGCGCGCCTTCAGGGTGCCGCCGTCGAACAGCGGCTGCGTCACATCGAAGCCGAAGGACCAGATGCCGCCGGGCTGGGTGAACAGCTCGTTCAGCTTGGTCGCCTGCTGCGAGTACTGCGCGGAGAGATTCAGCGAGGGCAGGCGCGCCGCCTGGGCCACGCCGATCTGCGCGCTGGCCTGATGCAGGTTGTCCTCGGCGGCGAGAATGTCCGGCCGCTGCTGCACCAGGGTCGAGGGCAGCGACAGCGGCAGCTGCGCCGGCAGGGCGAAGTCCTTCAGGCTCAGCACCGGCATGCTGAACTCGTCCGGCGTCCTGCCGCTCAGCTGCGCCAGGGCATTGCGATAGACGTCGCGCTGCTGCTCCAGTCCCGGCAGGGTGGCGCGGGTGCTCTCCAGCTGGGTCTGCGCCTGCAGCGTGTCGCTGCGCGTGATCTTGCCGGCGTTTTCCAGCGCCTGCGTCAGGTCGAACTGTGCCTGGAACTCGTTGAGCAGGGACTGCGTCACCTCGATCTGCGCCTGGGTGGCGGCATAGTCGAAAGCGGTGATCACCACCTGGTCCACCAGGGTGACGTAGGTATTCAGCGCCTGGTCGCGCACATTCGCCGTGGCCGCGCCCTGCGCCTCGATGGAGCGGCGCACGCCGCCGAACACATCGAGCTTGTAGGCCAGCGTCGGACCGATGGAATACTGGTTGGCGGTGGTGGTGAGCGTATTCACCGGCGCATAGAGGAAGCTGCCGTTGATATGGGTGCGGTTGATGCCGCCGCTGGCATTGATCTGCGGCAGGGCCGTGCCCGATACCGCCTGCAACTCATACTGCGCGGCCAGCAGTCCATGGCGCGCCGCCTCCAGATCCGGATTGTTGGCGAGGGCATCGCGCACCAGCCCGTTGAGGGCTTCGGAGTGGAACAGCTGGTACCAGCTGTCGGCGACGTCGCCGCCGTAGATCACGCCCTGCGCGGCACCCGCCGGGGGCACGGCGTGCGCCGCATAGCCGCCCGAGGCCGGGGGCGCGGGGCGCGAAAAATCCGGCCCGAGGGTGCAGGCGGCGAGCGCCGCGCCGGCGCCGGCGCCCAGCGCCAGCTTCGCCAATCCTTGGGTGACTCGATTCATGAATTTCCCCCTGCGCCCTTGCCGCGAGGCGTCCTTGACGCCGCGATTTTACGGGGCGGCTTTGTTGGTTTGATGAAATCGCTCACCGGCCGCTCGGCGGCGGGTCGCGGGTCGTGGACGTCATCGATGTGATTCTGCAAATGCGCGAGCATGCGTTGCATCTGGGCGATCAGCGCATCGATTTCGCTGCTGGAAAACGGCTCGACCAGCTGGTTCATCATGTCCACCAGAATGTGGATCGAGCCTTCCACCTGGCGCCGGCCTTCGGCGGTGAGGGTGATTTCCACGGCGCGGCGATCCTGCTGACTGCGCTCGCGGCGCACGAAGCCGGAGCGCTCCAGCGAATCGACCAGCCGCGTCAGCGCGCCCATATCGTGACCGATTTCCTCGCTCAGCTGCGTCGCCGACAGATGCGCATGGAAGCGCAGCTTCATCAGCACGATCCATTGCGTGAAGGAGATCGGCTGCGACTGGAATTCGTTTTCGGCGATCTGCGCCATCAGCGCGCCGCAGCGCTTGATCAGGAAGCCAAGGCTGCGCATCGGCTCGAATGACTCGACGGTGTAGTACGGCTGGCGGGTAGGCTGGGACATGCTTGCTCTGGCTATATCTGCTGCAACAATAATTGCCTAGGCAATTATTGTCAAGAACAAAAACTTGCATTGCATGGCCCCGCGGTTGCTTGCCGTGCCAGGCTCCCGCGTCGAGCCCGGCCCCCGCGTCAAGCTAGTCTGAAAGGATGGTGCCGGCCTATGGCAGCGGCAGCAGAATCGGATCACAACGATTAATAGAGTGGGGAGGAGACATGAAGCGACCGCACTTCTCAGGGGCGGGCTTGCCGCTTTGGTCTGCGCTGGCCGGGGCCTTGTTGCTCGGCGCCTGCGGCTCCTCCACGGCAACGGATGGCACCTCCGCCGCTGCGGCGCAGCAGACCCTTGCTTCCAGCTCGGGTGCCGCCCTGCACCGCGACGGCGCGTTCATGGTCGATGCCGACAATCGCGTGGTGCTGCTGCACGGCGTCAACGCGGTATGGAAACTCGCGCCGTACTACCCGCCGGATACGGCGGCGGGCTTCACCGCGGCGGACGCCGCCTTCCTCGCCGCCAACGGCTTCAACGTGGTGCGCCTGGGCGTGCTGTTCGCCGGCGTCATGCCGCAGCAGGGCGTGATCGATCCGGGCTACCTGGACCAGATCGATCGCACCGTGCAGCTGCTCGCGGCCCAGCACATCTGGGTACTGCTCGATTTCCACCAGGACCAGTACAACGAAAAGTTCCAGGGCGAGGGCTTTCCCGACTGGGCCGTGCCCAGCCAGATCCTGCCCAACGATGCCCACTACGGCTTCCCGCTGGATGAGTTCCTAAGCCTCGCGCTCAACGGCGTCTACGACCAGCTGTGGACCAATACCAACGGGATCTGGGCCCAGTACCAGGCGGCCTGGGCGGGTGCGGCGGCGCGCTGGCAGAACCAGCCCTACCTGCTCGGCTACGATCTGGTCAACGAGCCTTGGCCGGGCACCTTGTGGGCGACCTGCTTCGAGATTGAATGTCCGGTGTTCGATGCCATCCTGCAGAAATTCCAGCAGCAGGCGCTGGCTGGCGTGCGCTCCGCCGACACCACCCACTTTGCCTTCTTCGAGCCGCAGCAGCTGTTCGATTTCGGCGCGCCGAGCCGCTTCGGCAAGATCGACGATGCGGCTATCGGCCTGTCCTGGCACTCCTACTGCTCGGCCGAACTGCTGGCCTCCACCGGCTTGCCGGATCTGCCCGACTGCCCGATTCTCGAACCACGCACGGCGAACAACGCCGCCACCCAGATCACCGCCATGGGGGCCACCTCGCTGCTCACCGAATTCGGCGCCAGCGACGATCTGAGCGATATCGGCCGTGTCACCCAGCTGGCCGACCAGCATCTGGTCGGCTGGACTTACTGGGCCTACAAGACCTTCAACGATCCCACCGGCGGCGGCCAGGCGGAAAGCCTGTTCAGCAACGATGCCGATCTGACCACGCTCAAGGCGCCCAAGGCCGACCTGCTGATCCGGCCCTATGCCCAGGCCATCGCCGGCACCCCCCAGGCCATGAGTTTCGACACCACCAGCAAGGTCTTCGCGCTCAGCTATGTGCCGCGCACCAGCACCGCGCCCACCGAGATTTTCGTGCCGGCGCGGCAATATCCCGGCGGCTACCAGGTCAGCGTCGTGGGCGGGCAAGTGGTTTCCGCGGCGGGTGCGACCCTGCTGCAGATCACCAACAATGCCGGCGCCAGCCAGGTGCAGGTGCAAGTGAGTCCGGCGCCGTCTGCCGCCGCAGCGGTTGCGGGCCGCTGATTCGCGCTATCGGCGCAGGCAAAAAAAACCGGGAGCCCGCAAAGGACTCCCGGTCGGGTACAGCGGAACCGCGATGGTTCCGAAGCCGGCTTACTGGGTCAGGTTGAGGTAGATGCCGGTGTTGCTGCCATTGGTCAGCCCCACCTTCAGTTCCGCCTTGCTCAGCACGCCATTGGGATTGCTCAGGCCGGCCGGGAAGAAGGAGCCGAGGCCGGTGAAGGTCTGTCCCGACAGGCAGCTTGAAGTCAGCGTGACGCTGTAATCGTTATGCGTGGTGTCGGGCAGGCCCACGCTGCCGCCGTAGGTGCAGGTCGCGGTGGTGTCGCTGCCGGTGATGTCGCCGGTGGTGGCGTTGATGGTCAGCGACGGGGTGTAGCTGGTGCCGCCGACGCTGAAGCTGGCGGTATAGGTGCCGGCCACCGTCGCCAGGGAAGACGCCTCGGTCCAGTTGCTGGCACTGTCGGTCGCCGTGAACTTGATGACGTTGTTCGCGGCGTCGGTGAAGCTGCCGGCCAGGGTGGTGGTGGTGACGAGGACGGTGCTGGTCGTCACCGTGCCGGTGAGAGTACCGCTGTCGGTGCCGCCCGCGCTGCCGCCGACGTCGGTGCCGTTCAGGCCATAGGCGGTAAACGGCACTGCCTGGAAGCTCGCCGAGGTGAGCGATCCCGGCGCGTACAGGATGAAGTCGGTGTCCAGCTTGGTGAAGAACACCGCGGTGCCGTCGGCCTGCACCAGGCCGAAGAAGATCGGTGAGCTGCCGCTGCCGCTGCAGAAGCTGGACGTGCTGCTGGAGCCGGAGCTCGACGAGGAGCTGCTGGAGGAAGAGCCGCTGGAAGAGGAGGAGCTCGAACTGCCCGCGATGGCCGTGAAGCTGCCGCAGTAAAGACCCTGCGCCGCGGAGCCCGAGACGCCGCTGCTCGAGCCGCTGCTGGAACTGCTCGAACTGCTGGAGCTGCCGGAGCTGCTGCTGGAACTGCCTGAACTGCTGGAGCTGCTGGAACTGCCGCTTGAGCTGCCGCTGGAACTGCTTGAGCTGCTGTTGTCGTCATTGCCGCCGCAAGCGCTGAGCACGCATGCCGCAAGAACGATGAGCGCCGGATTTTTCATGGGTCCATCTCCTGAGAATTGGGGCGGCAATTTCTTTGAATACGAGCCGCTGGTTGAGATTCTATCCTCAACTAATCATCGGCAACATATTCATACGCCTGCCTTACGCATTCCGCCAGGGGCGAATTCATGACGTTCAGTTCATCTTCGAGTGCCGGCGGCAGCCGGTGCTGCCCTTCGCGCCCAATCGTCTGGTCATCCCGGAAGTTACGGGACGCTACCGGCCCGCAGCCTGATCCCCTGTGACGGCGGCATAGCGTCGGGCGTAGGCGCCGGCCTGGTCCGCATGCCCCGCCTCGCGTTCGAAAGTGGCCGCGCCGGACAGCAGATCCGGTGCATAAGGCAGGCGTTGCAGGGCTTGTTCGAGCACCGCGATGGCCGCTCCCGGCTGTCCTGCCGAATGCAGCGCCACTGCGTAAACATAGGTAAATCGCGCATTGTCCGGAGCGCGCAGGGCGGCCTTGCGCAACAGCTCCAGCGCGGCGGGACGGTCGCCGGCGCGGATGTGCTGCAAGCCGGAGAGGTGCAGCAGCGTGGCGTCGTCCGGTACCGCGCGCAGGCCCTGGTCGAGTATCGCGGCGGCCTGATCCTCCCGGCCGAGGGAGCGATACAGGTCCGAGAAATTGGCATAGGCCGGCACGAATCCGGGGTCCAGGCGCAACGCGGCACGGAACTCCTGCTCCGCCTGCGCCGTTGCACCGCGCTCGGCGTAGACGCTGCCCAGGTTGAAGTGCGCTTCCGGCCGTTCCGCCTGGCTCAGTTCAGAGGAGACGTATGCGGCGAAGAGCCGCTCGCGCAGCGCGCGCTGCTCCGCCGACAGGAGCGGGTCGGGCACCGCCGCCAGGGCGCGGCCGGCCTTGACGCGCACATCCAGGGTATCGTCCGCGGCGAGAGGCAGGGCCAGCGCCGCGCGCTGCTGCGGCGGGAAGGACAGCGCCGCGTCCATGGCGGCCGAGCGCAGCAGCGGATCGGTATTCGCCGCCGCGTCGCGTAGCGCCGGCAGGGTGCTCTCGCCGGGGTAGACCCCCAGCGCCGCCACCGCGGTGGCGCGGGCGATGTCGGGCGAGTTGGTGTCGCCGGCCAAGGCCAGCAATTGCCGCAGCGTTCCCGGCGCGCCGCCGCGAGCGCCGGCCAGCGCGCCGGCGAAATGCTGATAGCCCTGGCGTTGCGGCCCATGCGCCTGCTCGATCGCGGCGGCGGCCCACGCCGCGCTCTTGTCGGCATGGCAGCCGTTGCAGGCATTGGGCACGCCGTACTGCAGCGTCAGGTCCGGACGCGGTACCCGCAGCGAGTGATCGCGGCGCGGGTCCACCTGCATGTAAGTGCGCGCCGGCATGTGGCAGGCCACGCATTGCGCGCCGGCGCTGCCGGGGTCATGCAGATGATGCGCAGTGCTGTCGTACCGCGCCGGCGCATGGCATTGCCCGCACAGCGCATTGCCGGCGGCGCGCAGTTTCAGCGTGTGCGGCTCGTGGCAGTCGCTGCAGCTCACTCCTTCGGCATACATCCTGCTTTGCAGGAAGGAGCCGTAGATATAAACCTCGCCTTGCTGCTGTCCGTCCGGGAAGTACAGGCCGGCGTCGAGCAGCGAGGGGTCATGCGTGTCGAACAGTTTTCCGGTGGGGCCGGGAGTGAGGGAAATGCCGCGACCCCGCGTGTGGCACACGGCGCAGGTTTCGATCTCGCGGTGGCTGGCCAGCGGCGTGCTGCGCCGGGGCTCGCCATTGCCCGCATCGTGCGGCCACTGCACGCCGCGGCGCTCGTCCAGCGCAATGGCCAGGCCCCGGTCCGTGCCGGCCCGGCCCGAGCCTGGTGCCCGCGCGGCCCAGGCCAGGTGATTGGAGCCGGGGCCGTGGCAGCTTTCGCAGCCGACGCCGGTGTCGGTCCAGGTGGTGGCGTAGCGGTCGTTCGCGGCATCGTAGTTGCGCCGCAGATTGGTGGAGTGGCAGCCCGCGCACATGAAGTTCCAGTTCTGGTCGAGGCGGGTCCAGTGCAGGGCATCGCGGCGATCGACATGCTGGCCGGCCTGGAGGTTGAACCAGCGCTGCCCGCCTTGCGCGGCCGGGCGTGCATCCCAGGCGATGGGCAGGGCCTGCATGCGGCCGTCGGCAACGGGCACCAGGTACTGCTGCAGCGGATACACGCCGAAGGTATAGCGGATCTCGAAGTCGGCGGGTTTGCCCTCGGCATCCCCGGTGCGCACGAAGTAGCCGCCCTGCTTGCGGAAGAAGGTGGCGCTGATGTCCTGGTCGTCGAAGCGGGTCTGGTCGAAACGCCCGAGCACCGTGCGTTCGCCGGCCGGCTGCATCGCCACCGCGTGATGCGAGTCCTGCCAGGCGGCTGTTTCGGCCTGGTGGCAATCGGCGCAGGCGGCGGCGCCCACATATCGCGCGGGAGCTGGGGTGCCCGCGTCGGCCGGCGGCGCGGTAGCAGGGTGCCGCTGTGCCGGCATCGCCAGCAGGGCGAGGCCGATCAAGAGCCCCAGCGCCGGCAGCAGCAGCCAAAGCCGCCGTCGCGGCACCGACGAAGCTGCACTGGGCGCAGCCATCGATGCACGCGGCTTGTTGGAACGGGCCATCCGGTTTTTGGGAAAAGGCGGGAGGAAACAGGGGCATGGTGCCCGCTGCGCGGCAGGCCCACAAGCCGGGGGCCGAGGTGACCATTTTCCCCAGACGGCGCCGCCGCAACCGACGTGCGAATGCCTATTCCTGCGAATTTGATGCCCGATTCTGCAAAGCGGCGGGCTTTGCCGCCGCCGGTCCGCGAACCCCGGCCGGCTTGCTTGCAAAGCGCTTGACCCTGGATCACTCTAGCTCGCGACAACGACCCGCACCGCGGGTCAGGCGCCCTTGACGGCCGGCACCATCGGTACTGGCGGTACCGAGAGTATTGGACGCCTTGGGGCCGCACCATCCCGTGTAGGTCCGGTGGGGGACACCCCGGTATCGGATCTCGATATTTGGAGTGCGACAATGATCCAGCTGACGTTGAACGGCAAAGGGATTTCCTACGACGGCGATCCCTCCATGCCGCTGTTGTGGTTCCTGCGCGATGTCGCCGATCTCACCGGCACCAAGTACGGCTGCGGCATGGCCTTGTGCGGTGCCTGCACCGTGCATCTCGACGGCCAGGCGATCCGCTCCTGCGTCACCCCCATTGCCGCCGCCGCGGGCAAGAAGATCACCACCATCGAGGCTGTCGGCGGCGATAAGGTCGGTCATGCCGTGCAGGCCGCCTGGCAGAAGCTCGACGTGGTGCAGTGCGGCTACTGCCAGTCCGGGCAGATCATGTCCGCCACCGCCCTGCTCCACTCCAATCGCAAGCCCAGCGACGCCGATATCGACGCCGCCATGAGCGGCAACGTCTGCCGCTGCGCCACCTATGTGCGCATCCGCGCGGCGATCCACGACGCCGCCCAGACCCTGAGCGCCTGAGGAGATCGCCATGAACCAGATCTTCATCGTCAACGAGAGCCGCCGCCGCTTCCTGCAGGGCGCCGGCGGACTGGCCCTGGGCATCTACGTCGGCGACGTCTTTGCCGACCGGGGCACCGCGGCGCCGGGCAATGCGGGCGCCGAGCTGGTGGCGCCGGTCAATTTCGAGCCCAATGCCTTCGTTCGCATCGGCTCCGACAACACCGTCACCGTCATCTCCAAGCACCTGGAAATGGGCCAGGGCACCTTCACCGGCGTGGCCACCCTGCTGGCGGAGGAGCTGGATGCCGACTGGACCCAGGTGAAAGTCGAAGGCGCGCCGGCCGACGTGGCCAAGTACAAGAACCTGATGATGGGCATCCAGCTCACCGGCGGCAGCACCGCCATGGCCAACTCGCACGAACAGATGCGCAAGGCCGGCGCGGCGGCGCGCGCCATGTTCGTCTCCGCCGCCGCCGACCAGTGGAAAGTGCCGGCGGACACCATCACCGTGGTCAACGGTGTGGTCCACGCCAGGTCCGGGCGCAAGGCCAGCTTCGGCCAGCTGGCCGAACACGCGGCGAAGCAGCCGGTGCCGCAGGACGTGGCGCTGAAGGACCCCAAGACCTTCAAGCTGATCGGCAAGCCGACGCTGCACCGCAAGGATCACGTCGACAAGACCAACGGCAGCGCCATGTTCACCCAGGACTACAAGCTGCCGGGCATGCTGGTGGCGGTGGTGGCCCATCCGCAGCGCTTCGGCGCGGTGGTGAAGAGCGTCGATGCGGCCAAGGCCAGGGCGGTACCGAACGTGGTCGAGGTGGTGCAGTTCGGCGGCGATGCACACCGCTTCAGCGGCGTCGCCGTGCTGGCCAAAAACACCTGGGCCGCGCGCAGCGGCCGCGATGCCCTGGACATCGAGTGGGATGAAAGCCAGGCCTTCAAGCTCGGCAGCGCCGAGATCCTGGCGCAGTACAAGGAGATGGCGAAGAAGGATGGCCTGGTGGCGCGCAAGGACGGCGACGTCGCCGCCGCCCTGGCCAAGCCGGCCAGGCTGATCGAGGCCGAGTATGAGTTGCCCTATCTGGCGCACTCGGCGATGGAGCCGCTCAACTGCCTGGTCAAGCTCGGCGACGGCACTTGCGAGATCGTCAACGGCGAGCAGATGCACACGCCGGACCAGGGCGCCGTCGCCGCCCTGCTGGGCATCTCGCCGGACAAGGTTACGATCACCCAGCTCTATGCCGGCGGCAGCTTCGGCCGCCGCGCCAATCCGCAGGCCGACTACGTGCTGGAAGCGGTGGCCATCGCCAAGGCCGCCTGGGACAAGGGCGTCAAGGTGCCGGTGAAAATGGTGTGGACGCGCGAGGAAGATACCCGCGGCGGCTATTACCGCCCCGCCTGTTTCCATACCGCGCGCCTGGCGCTCGACGACGGCGGCCAGCTCGTCGCCTGGCATCACCATATCGTCGGTCAGTCCATCATAAAGGGCACCGCGTTCGAGCCCTTCATGGTCAAGGACGGCATCGACGACGCCTCGGTCGAGGGTCTCGCCGACATGAGCTACGAAGTACCCAACTTCAAAGTCGAGCTGAGCACGCCGGACAATATCAAGGTGCCGGTGCAGTGGTGGCGCTCGGTCGGGCATTCCTACAACGGCTTCGTCAAGGAGGGCCTGATCGACGAGGCGGCCGTCGCCGCCGGCAAGGATCCCTACGAATACCGCCGCGCCCTGCTGACCAAGTCGCCCCGCCTCAAGGGCGTGCTGGAGCTGGTGGCGGAGAAGGCGGAGTGGAGCAAGCCGCTGAAGCCGGGCGCGGCGGGTGAAAAGCGCGGCCGCGGCATCGCCGTACACGAGTCGTTCAACACCTATGTCGCCCAGGTCGCCGAAGTGACGGTGAAAGCGGACGGCAGCTTCAAGGTCGATCGCGTGGTCTGCGCCGTGGACTGCGGCCTCGCCATCAACCCGGACATCATCGTGGCGCAGATGCAGGGCGGTATCGGCTTCGGCCTGAGCGCGGCCCTGCACGGCGCCATCACCCTCGATGGCGGCGTGGTGCAGCAGTCCAACTTCCACCAGTACATTCCGCTGCGCATCAACGAGATGCCGGCGGTGGAAGTGTTCGTCGTGCCTTCGGCGGAAAAGCCCACCGGGGTCGGCGAGCCGGGCGTGCCGCCGCTCGCGCCGGCTGTGGTCAATGCACTTGCCGCCGCCACCGGCAAGCGCATCCGCAAGCTGCCCATCGCCGATCAGCTCAGCACATGAGCCGGCCGGCAGGGCGGAGCGGGGTGTCGGCATGAACACCCCGCAGGAATTCGGCGTATTGCTGGAAGGCTTCAAGCGCCTGCAAAGCAGCGGCTTTGCGGGCGGTGCTGCCCTGGCCACGCTGACCCGCACGCACGGCAGCACCTTCCGCCGCGCCGGCGCGCGCATGCTGGTGTGCGGCGACGGCACCGTGGTGCGCGGCCTTTCCGGCGGCTGTCCGGAAGCCGACATCATTTCGCGCGCCCATGATGTGATCGGCGCGGGTACCGCGCGCATCGTCCGCTACGACCGCGATAACGGCCTCGACGCGCTGATCGAGCTGGGCTGCGGCGGCGAGCTGGAAGTGCTGATCGAGCCGCTGGCGCGGTCTTCCGACCTGGGCTTCGTCGCCGCGGTGGAGCATTGCCTTGGTTCGCGCAGCCCGGGTTTCCTCGCCACCGCCTTCGCCTGCAATGGCACGGTGCTGGGGCCGCGCCCGCGGCGCCTGGTGTGGAGCGGCGCAACCCTGCACGATGAATTTGCCGATGCTGGCTTCGCCGCCGCCCTGATCGAGCATGCCGGCACTGCCGAAAACGGCAGGCGCCCCCACGTGCAGGGCTTCGACTCGGCGCAGGGCCCGGTGGAGGTGCTGTTCGAAACCCTGCTGCCGCCTTTCGCCGCCGTGCTGATCGGGGTCAACGCGGCCTCGCTGGCCCTGGCCCGCATCGGCCGCGGCGTGGGCTGGGATGTGACTGTGGTGGATCATCGAGACGATCCGCAGCTGCCCGCCGCCCTGCCGCCGGGAGCGAGCCTGGTCAGCGCGCAGCCGGAGCAGCTGGCGCGCCGGGTCAGCCTTGATGCGCGCAGCTTCGCCGTGGTCATGACCCATAACATCGAGCGCGACATCGAGTATCTGCGCGCGCTGCTGCCGGCGCCGCTGGCCTACATCGGCGCCATCGGCTCGCGCCAGCGCGCGCGCAAGCTGCTCGACGGCTGCGGCGCCGCACCGCCGCGGGTGCATGCGCCGGCCGGCCTCGATCTCGGTTCGGAAACACCGGAGGAGATCGCTCTGGCCATTGCCGCCGAAATCCTCGCCGTCAGCACCGGCCGCGGCGGCACTTCGCTGAGCGCGAGCGCCGGACCCATACATTGAGGGCAAGTACCACAGGCGGTATCGCGGCGGTGCTGCTCGCCGCCGGCAGCGCCAGCCGTTTCGGCAGCGCCAAGCAGCTGGCGCCGATCGCCGGCCTGCCCCTGGTGCGCCGTGCCGCGCAGGCCATCGCCGCCACCGGTACTGAGTTGGTGGTGGTGACCGGCGCCTACGCCGGGGATGTCGCCGCGGCGCTGTCCGGCATTTCCGCGCGGCTGATTCACAATTCGCAATGGGAGCTGGGCATGGGCGAGTCCATCGCCTGTGGCGCCCGTGAATTGCTGGGCCGTGCCACAACGCCCTCCGCCTGCCTGTTGTGCCTGGCCGATCAACCGCTGATTGGCGCGGCGCAACTGCAGCGTCTGCTCGATGCCGCGGCCGCGGATGCAACCCGCATCATCGCCAGCGATCATGGCACTACGCTGGGGCCGCCCTGCCTGTTCCCCGCCGAATTCCTCGCCGGGCTGGCGCAACTGTCGGGCGCCAGGGGTGCCCGCGTCCTGCTCGACAGACATCGTTCGCGCGTCACCACCGTGGCGATGCCGGAGGCGGCGCTGGATATCGATGTGCCGGAGGATTACGCCCGGGCGCTGCGGCTGCTTGAGCCAGGCGCCGCTACGGCCGCGCTTACTCCGTCGCGTAACTCAGCTTGAGCACTTCCAGTTCCTGGTCGCCGGCCGGGCGCTTCCAGCTCACCAGATCGCCGACTTTCGCCCCGTGCAGCGCCTTGGCCAGCGGCGAGACCCAGCTCACCAGACCCTGCTCCGGGTCGGCCTCGTCCTCGCCGACGATGCGGTAGGTCCGCACCTCGCCGCTGTCGGCGTTCGCCAGTACCACCGAGGCGCCGAATGCCACCCGGTCTCGCGGCTGCGTCGCCGCCGTGATGGGCAGGGCGCTGGCGATGCGCGCCGCCAGCCAGCGCAACTCACGCTCGATCCGCGCCCGCTCCAGCTCGACGCCGAAGGCATCCTTGCCCAGCCCCTCGAGCCGCCGCTGCGCCTGCGTCTGGCGTTCGCGCAACAGCGCCAGCCCGCGCGGCGTGACGTAGTTCGGATGGACGCTGAGCGGCAGCTCGCCGAGTTCATCGGCCTGCTCCATGTCCTGCTCTTTGACGAATGCGCGGCTCATGCCTGAATACATAAGCTCCATTTGCCGGAACTTCAAGGCTTTCTCGCTGCCCACATCCAGTCCCCCGCCAGCCGGCGGCGTATCCTGATCTCCATGCGAATGCTCATGCGTTGCGGATTGGCTGTCGTCATCTGGGGTTTGGCAGTGCAGGCCCAGGCCGCGCCTGATGCGGGGGAAAGGATGCAGGCCGCCTGCGTCGCCGGCGCGCCGATCCAGGCGGGCGGCGGCCGCATCACGCTGTCCTACGACGCTACCGCCTTCGCCGCCGGCTCGTCGCGCATCTGCGCCTGGGCGATACGCGCCGCACAGGCCGTGAGCGCCTATTACGGCCGTTTCCCGGTCAGCCAGGTGCGCGTGGTGATCAAGCCCGAGGATGGCGACGGCGTGGAGGGCGGCACTACTTACGGTGATAGCGACGACGGCTATCCGCTCATCGTCATCCGCCTCGGCCGCGATGCCGGCGCGGCGAAGCTCGACGACGACTGGACCATGACCCACGAGATGGTGCACCTGTCCGTGCCCTCGGTGCCGGAAAACAGCCACTGGCTGGAAGAGGGCATTGCCACCTACGTCGAACCCGTCGCCCGCGTGCAACAGGGCCAGCTCGACGCGCCGCGCATCTGGGCCGACATGCTGCATGGCATGCGCAAGGGCCTGCCGGCGCAAGGCGACCGCGGCCTCGACAACACGCCCACCTGGGGACGCACCTACTGGGGCGGGGCGCTGTTCTGCCTGCTCGCCGATGTCGAGATCCGCCAGCGCACCGGCAATCGCAAAGGTTTGCAGGATGCCCTGCGCGGCGTGCTCGCCGCCGGCGGCAACATCCGGCAGGACTGGCCGGTGGAGCGCATCTTCGAGGTGGGCGACAAGGCCACCGGAGTGCCGGTGCTGAGCGGGCTCTATCATCAAATGGGAAACTCGCCCATGCCCGGCCGGGACACGTTCGACACGCTATGGCAGGCGCTGGGCGTCTCCGCTGATGGCGGCGGCGTGCATCTGGACGAGAATGCCCCGCTCGCCGCCAGCCGCCGCGCCATCACCGCGGCGGAAAAACGCGGCTGAGGTCGGCTTGCTGGACGGCTCTCAACCACAATGGCACCACTTCAAAGGAAAACGAGACCAATAGTAGGGCGGCCTGTGGCCGCCGATCGTGCCGCGACTCGGAACCACGGCGGCCACAGGCCGCCCTACTATCGTGGAAATTTAAGATGCGTCAACGGATCGCGCGTAAGGTAATGGCATCAGGTTCTCAGCCCGGCCCCGGCCCCGGCCCCGGCATGGCCGGCGCGCGCAGTCCTTCGAGCCAGTAGGTCGCGCTCCAGGATTGTTCGCCGATGGTGCGCGTCAGCGTGCGGATGATAGTGTCCGCCTCGGGCGGCACCGGCCGCTCGCGCACATCCACCCAGCGGCAGGCCAGCTCGGCGCGCGTGTCGATCAGTTGCAGTCCCGCCGCCCGCAGCTCGAGCAGGGTGCGTTCCAGCGCACTTGCATCGCCGCCGCTGTTGAATGCTGCCGTCAGCGCGCGCGCTTCCGCGGGCGAGGGGAAGAACGGTGTTTGCATGGGCGCTCCGCGCTGCTGGTGGATCAGACGGCGATCATCGCAGCTAAATCGCGTTGCGCATAATTCCGCGCGGGTTACACGGCTTCACGCGGCGGCTTCACGCGGCCAGCGCCGCCTGCGCCTTCGCCGCATTGGGCGAACCGATGGCGCGCAGTTCCTGCGCGAACAGCGCCACCCGCCACTCCTCGATCACCCAGCGCGCCGCATGGAACGGCGCGGGCAGGGCCTGCGCCACCGTCTGGATCTGCCGCGTCATTTCCAGATCCCGCTGCGGCTTGTGCGGCAGCCGGTCGAGCCGGATCGAAGCAGCCTTCAGATACACCGCGACGCGGACCCAGCTCTCCTCCGGAATCTCCGCGACGAAGCCGGCCGCGAACAGGCTCTGCAATTGCCGGCGCAGATCGGCCGCGGCCTCCGGCCAGGACTTCGCGCCCGCATCCAGCCGCTTGCGCAAGTCCATCGCCGCGGCGAGCCAGCCGCATACATCCTCCATCCGGCCCGCCGCTTCGCGGCCGAATTCGCCGCGGTGCTCCAGCGCGCCGCGGAACGCGGCTTCATTGCGGATCGCTCCCGGATTCCAGTAGGCCCGCGCCGCGCGCTCCGCCACCTGCAGCGCCAGGGCTTCCGCGCTCAGCCCGGTCTGCGCCAGGGCGATGCCGAGCCGGCTGCGCGCCGTCTTCGCCAGGTCGCGCAGGCGATCCGCCACCCGCGCCAGCAGCAGCGCCTGCGTGCCCGCCGCGTGCGCCTGCAGCGCCGCCCCGGGCGATTCGAACAGGCGCAGGGCGATGCGGCCCTCATTCACGTTGAGCGCCGGATAAGCGCGCGCGCCGTCGATCTCCACGTGTTCCGGCAGCGTGCCGAAATCCCAGTCCAGCACCGTCTCCCGCGTCCAGCGCCGCGCCTCGTCGCTGCCGGCGGCGCGCCGGCCCAGCTCGGTCCGGGCCGTGCCGCCATGCCGCTGCTGCAATTCGCCCAGGCTGGCGGCTTCGCCCAGCGGCGCTCCGTTGGCATCCTCCAGCAGCAGGCGCGGCAGCAGGTGCGCTTCCAGCTTGCCCGGGGCGAAGTCGCCGGGCGCCAGCGTGACGCCGTTCATGCTGTGGAAGCGCGCGCAGATCGCGGCCAGCAGTTCGCCCGCTTCCGGCCCGCTGCTCGCCGCGATGGCGTTGGCGTACTCGGCGGCGGGCGTGCACAGGCGTCGCAGCTGCATCGGCAGCGTGCGGATCAGCGCCTCGATCTTCGCCGGCAGCAGGCCCGGCACCAGCCAGTCGAAGCGCGTCGCCGGCAGCGCGAACAGCTGCGCGATCGGAATGTGGAACGTCACCCCGTCATTATCGCTGCCCGGATCGTGCGAATAGCTCAGGCGGATGCGCTGCCCGGCCAAGTCCAGATGATCCGGAAACAGGCTGGAGACATCGGCGTTCGCCCCCGGCCGCAGCACATCGGCCTCGCGCATGCGCAACATCGCCAGCGCCTTGCCTTCCCCGGGCTTCTGTCCGGCGCCGAGCCGGCGCAGCCAACTGTTCAGGGCGGCAGTGGTGCAGACCTCCGCCGGAACCAAGGCATCGTAAAAGGCGAAGAACTGCGCCTCGTCGGCCAGCAGGTCCGGCCGCCGCAGCCGCGCTTCCTTGTCGCGCACCGTGTCGATCAGCGCCAGGTTCTTTTCCAGGAAGACCGGCTGCTTCGGCATGTCGCCGCGCACCAGCGCCTCGCGGATGAAGATGATGCGTGCCGCCGCCGGTTCGTCCGAACCGTAGTGCCGCGCCCGCTTCAGCACCTGCATGCCGAACAGCGTCACCGTCTCCATCGCCGTGACCATGCCGCGCTGCGCGTTCCACTGCGGATCCTGCAGCACGCGCTTGACCAGGTGCGGCGCCACCTCCGCCAGCCACTCCGGCTCGATCGCCGCATTGACGCGGGCGAACAGCTGGCTGGTCTGCGCCAGCTGCGCGCTCATCATCCACGGCGGCGCCTTCTTCGCCAGCGTCGAGCCGGGGAAGATGCGGAAGCGCCGTCCGCGCGGGCCGAGATAGTCGGTCTTCTCCAGCTGCTTCTGCCCGATATGGTCGATCAGTCCGGCCAGCAGGGCCTTGTGGAGGGCGGGGTAGAGCGTCTCCAGCAATTGCGGTGTCGGTGCTACCCCAGCGGTGGAATCCGCCGGGCTCTCATCAACACCACCCTCCGTTCGCCCCGAGGGCGCCGCTTTGTTCGGTCGTCCGCCGGCACCGCGTTGTCGATCCCCCAGCATATCCACGATCTGCCTGTAGACCGACTCCCATTCCTCCATGCGCAGGTAGGAAACGAAGTGCTCCTTGCACAGCCGCCGCAGCTGCCGGTTGGAAGCGCTCTCGCTCCACGTCCGCCAGCGCTGCCACAGATTCAGCAGGGTGTAGAAATCCGATTTCGGATGCTGCCATTCGGCATGCTTGGCTCGCGCCGCCGCCTGCGCATCGGGCGGCACCTCATGCGGGTCCTGTACCGACAGTGCCGCCGCCAGCACCCACACCTGCTCGCGGCAAGGCGTATCGCGCCCAGCCAGCGCCATGCGGGCGATGCGCGGATCCAGCGGCAGCCGTCCCAGCTCGCGCCCCAGCGGCGTCAGCCGCCGCTCCTCGTCCAGGGCGCCCAGGGTTTGCAGCAGCCGGTAACCCTCCGCCACGTGCCGCCCTTCCGGCGCATCCAGCCAGGGGAAATCCTCCACGTCGCCCAGGCCCAGAGTCGCCATCTGCAGGATCACCCCCGCCAGGTTGGCGCGCAGGATTTCCGGATCGCTGAACAGCGGCCGCTGCGCGAAGTTTTCCTCGTCGTACAGCCGTAGCGCCACGCCGGGGCCGACGCGTCCGCAGCGTCCGGCGCGCTGGTTGGCGGCGGCCTGCGCGATCGGCTCGATCTGCAACTGCTGCACGCCGAGGCGCGGCGAGAAGCGGTTGATGCGCGCCGTGCCGGTATCGACCACATAGCGGATGCCCGGCACCGTCACCGAAGTCTCGGCCACGTTAGTGGCCAGCACGATGCGCGGCGCCCCGCGCGAGGAGAACACCCGGTCCTGCTTCTCCGCCGGCAGCCGCGAATACAGCGGCAGCACCTCGACACGCGGAAAGCGTCCGGGCAGCGAGCGCGCCAGGTCGTTGATCTCGCGCTCGCCGGGCAGGAATACCAGCGTGTCGCCGACCTTGCCGTTGCGCCACAGCTCCTCGATGCCGGAGCCGACCTGTCCCTCCAGGTCGTCGTCCTCATCCGGTTCGCGGTAGCGCATCTCCACCGGATAGGTGCGGCCTTCCACCAGCAGGATCGGCGCCGGCACCATCTTACCGTTGCCGTCCGGGGAGGGAGAGGCGAAATGCCGCGCCAGTTTCTCTGGATCGAGCGTGGCCGAAGTGATGATCAGCTTCAGCTCCGGCCGCCGCGGCAGCAGCCGCTTCAGCCAGCCCAGCAGGAAGTCGATGTTGAGACTGCGCTCATGCGCCTCGTCGAGGATGATGGTGTCGTAGGCCAGCAGCTCGCGATCGCGCTGCAGTTCCGCCAGCAGGATGCCGTCGGTCATCAGCTTGATCAGCGAGCGTTCCGACACGCGGCGGTCGAAGCGCGTCTCGTAGCCGACCAGCTCGCCGACCTTCGTGTTCAGTTCGCTGGCGATGCGGTTGGCCACGCTGCGCGCCGCCAGCCGCCGCGGCTGCGTATGCCCGATCAGCCCGCGCGTGCCGCGTCCCAGCTCCAGGCACAGCTTGGGCAGCTGCGTGGTCTTGCCCGAGCCGGTCTCGCCGCAGATCACCACCACCTGGTGATCGCGGATCGCCTCCAGCAGTTCGTCCTTGGCCTGCACCACCGGCAGCTCGGCCGGATAGCTGATCGAAGCCGGCCGCAGCAGCGCGCGGTTTTCGGCGGCGAGCAGCGCCTGCAGCACATCCCGCTCGAAGCGGGCCGCATCGAATTTCGGATTGTTGCGCGCGCCGCCGATCTGCCGCCCCAGGCGCGCGGCGTCACGCAGGAGCAGCTGCGGACGGATCAGGTCGAATTGGTTTTGCAGGGACGCAGGCTGACTCATGAAACGGGCAGTGGAAAATGGCGCCTATGATAAGGCAGCGCGCCCTCCGGGGCCTTTCCGGCCCGGCCTGCTAGGGCTTTACGTGCACTGCTCCGCAGCGGATGCCGCCCCAATCGGGGGCGCAAACCGCTCATTTGGGGCTCTTGCCACGCTTTCGTCACAAAATCTCAGTGCCAGGGGCATGAAACTGTCAACGAGTTGCACACAAACTTTCATTTTTTTGCCATCTGAGCTTCGTAGCATCTGTGGATCGCGCCACATGCCCGGCGTCTCTACGGTCCGGTACCGTTGCAGGTCATCTTGGAAATCGCACGATATCTGGTATTAGCCTGTCTGGGGCTTCTGCTCCTCCGCAAAGTTTACACGCGACTTCGCCTGTCTCGCGCCAAGCACCCGTCCCTGGGTGGACACGCCAAGATGTCCCGGCGGCTGGCGCGGTTGACCAGCTTCTTCGACTACGGCGCCGACCGCTATTTCTCCAGCGACCTCGCGCCCGAGGAGATCGCGGCGCGGCGTAGATCCGCCATGGAGCGCCTGCGCCAGCGTGTCGCCGCGACCTCGCCGCAGACGCTCGGCTACAGCCAGTCGTTGGAAAGCGGCATCTCGGACGTGCAGTTCACCAGTCACTACCGCGTGCCGTTCCCCTACCGCAGCCTGCTGCCGGCGGAATTCAAGTTCGGCAGCGTGGTCACGCAGACGCGCGGCACTGAACTTCGCGACCTGGACGGCAACTGGCGCTACGACGTCTCCGGCTCCTACGGCGTCAACGTCTTCGGCTACGACTTCTACAAGGAGTGCCTGCAGCAGGGTTACGCCATGGTGGCGGATCTCGGCCCGGTGCTCGGTCCCTACCATCCGGTGATCCGCGACAACGTGCTCGCGCTGAAGGAAATCTCCGGCCTGGACGAAGTCTCGTTCCACATGTCGGGCACCGAAGCGGTGATGCAGGCGGTGCGCCTGGCGCGCTACCACACCGGCAGGACCCACCTGGTGCGCCTCTGCGGCTCCTATCATGGCTGGTGGGACGGGGTGCAGCCCGGCGTCGGCAACCAGCGGCAGGTCAACGACGTCTACACGCTGGCCGACCTTAGCCCCAACACCCTGCGGGTTCTGGAAACACGCAAGGACATCGCCTGCGTGCTGATCAACCCGTTCCAGGCCTTGCATCCGAATTCCGATGCGCCCGGCGACGCCTCCCTGGTCAACAGCGAGCGCCGCACCGCCTTCGATCGCGCCGCCTATACCCAATGGCTGGCGCGCATCCGCGAGGTCTGCACCCGCCGCGGCATCGTGATGATTTCCGATGAAGTTTTCGCCGGCTTCCGCCTGGGCCATCGCGGCGCCCAGGAATATTTCTCGTTCCAGGCCGACATGGTGACCTACGGCAAGACCCTCGGCGGCGGCCTGCCGGTGGGTGTGCTGTGCGGGCGCGCGGACCTGATGAAGCGTTTCAAGGAAGCCGAGCCGGCGAATATCTCGTTCGCCCGCGGCACCTTCAATTCGCATCCGCATGTGATGGCCTGCATGTCGGCGTTCCTGCAGCGCATCCGCCAGCCGGACATCCAGGACATCTACGCCCGCGCCGATGGCCTGTGGAACGCGCGCGTCGCCGGCCTCAACCAGGACCTGGCCGCCGCCGGCCTGCCGGTGCGGCTGGCCAATATGCACAGCATCGTCACCATCCTCTACAGCGTGCCCTCGCGCTACAACTGGATGCTGCAGTTCTACCTGCGCGCCGAAGGCCTGGAGCTGAGCTGGATCGGCAGCGGCCGCATGATCATGAGCCTCAACTACACCGACGCGGATTTCGCCGAAGTGGCGCGCCGCTTCCAGCGCGCGGTGCAGCAGATGCAGAACGACGGCTGGTGGTGGACCGCTCCGCACCTGACCAACAAGTGGATCAAGCGGCAGATGCTGAGGGACATGCTGAACGCGCGTTTCCGTGGGCGGGCCGCTCAGGCGGTTCCGTCCAGCCAGGCCGTACCGAGTCTGCGATAGAGGACTGATCTGACATGATCGAGCTGAACCTGAATCGGCAGAAAGAAAAGGCAGTCGTCTCCTTCCGCGACAAGCTGCAGCTCGATTTCCAGCGCTATCTGACGCAGGAGGCCGTCCGCTTCAATCCGGAGGAATGCCTGCGGATGGACTTCCACTGCCACGACCGCAACAGCGACATCCCGGACGAGCTGTGGGGCCGCATCCTCGGCCTGCCCGAGACCTGGCTGGAAACCCGCGACCTGGTGAAGTGCCTGCAAGGCAACGGCAGCGACGTCATCACCATCACCAATCACAACAATGCCCGGTCCTGCTGGGAGCTGATGGACAAGGGCCAGGACGTCCTGGTCGGCACCGAGTTCACCTGCCACTTCCCCGAGTACGAGCTGTACGTCCACGTCCTCACCTACGGCTTCACGCCGGCGCAGGAAGTGGTGCTGAACAAGAAGCGCCGCGATATCTACGAATTCCTCCGCTACGCCGCCGAGCACGACATTCCCGTCGTGCTGCCGCACCCGCTGTACTTCTACACGCGCAATCCGCACATCCGCCTGGAGTTGTTCGAGAAGTTCGCCGTGCTGTTCCAGCGCTACGAAGTGCTCAACGGCCACCGCGATATCTGGCAGAGCCTGCTGGTGCTGAACTGGGCACGCGGCCTGACCGAAGAAAAGATGGTGCGCTACAGCCACAAGCACAAGCTCAATCCGGCGGACTTCGCCGTCAACCTGCGCGCGCCCAAGGTGCTCACTGGCGGCTCGGACGATCACATGGGCCTGTCCGCCGGCCAGTGCGGCTCCTCCCTGTTCGTGCCGAACCTGTCGCAGCGGCGCAAGACCACGCCGCTGTCGCAGCTGGCGCTGGAAGCGATCCGCGCCGGCCGCATCGCGCCCTACGGCCATGTCGGCGAGAACCAGAAGCTGAGCCTGGCGCTGCTGGACTACTTCGCCCAGATCGCCACCCGCATGGAAGATCCGGGCCTGCTGCGCCTGATGCTGCATCGCGGCGAGACCAACGACAAGCTGGCCTGCTTCGCCATCGCCAACGTCATGCTGGAGCTGAAGAAGCACAAGAACACGCAGCGCTTCGTCGGCTTCGTCCATGACGCCCTGCACGGCACCAAGCCGGGCTGGAAGCTGCGCTGGGGGGTTTCCGCCGACTACAAGTTCTGCGTCAAGCACCTGGAAGCCATCGCCGACAGCCATAGCCAGCCGCCGGAGCAGGCCAGGGAGATGGTGAACGAGGCCATCTCCGCCCTGTTCAACGAGCTGACCCACCTCATCGCCAACCGGCTGGGCAAGTACGCGGCGAAATATTCGGAAGTGCCGCTGGACGAGTTCTCCACCGAGACCTTGATCCGCAAGTTCGAGATCCCCACGCAGATCCGCGGCCTCGCTTTCGGCAAGGCGCCCCGCGACAAGAAGAACATCACCGGCGTCAATTTCAGCGAGCTGGTGGATCAGCTGTCGTTCCCGCTGATCATGGCTGGCGTGCTGGCCGGCTCCCAGGTCGCCAGCACCCGCGTGCTCTACGCCAACCGCTCGTTCCTCAACGATTTCGCCGAGAATATCGGCAGCAACGAGCATCCGAAGCGCGCGCTGTATCTCACCGATACCTTGCGCGACAAGAACGGCGTCTCCAGTTCGCTCTCCGCCAAGCTGGCCGAGATCCAGCGCCGCGACTATCCGGTCGATTTCCTCATCTGCCATGCGGATGCCGCGCCCGAGCCGCACCTGCACGTGGTCCGTCCGATCACCCAGATCACCTTCCCCAAGTTCGGCGAACAGCAGTTGCGCGTGCCCGATTTCATGGAGATCGCCCGCATCTTCTATAACGGCGGCTACGACCGTGTGATCTGCTCCACCGAAGGCCCGATGGTGCTGGTGGCGCTGCTGCTCAAGTACATGTTCAATGTGCCGGCCTTCTTCTTCATGCACACCGACTGGCTCGACTTCGTCAAGCACACCACCAACCTGGACCATCACGAGCGCGACCGCATCCGCCGCCTGCTGCGCGCGCTCTACCACCAGTTCGAGGGTGTGTTCGTGCTCAACACCGATCACCGCAAGTGGCTCACCGGCAGCCAGATCGGCTTGCCGGAAGAGGCGGTCCATCTCACCGGGCACCACGTCGAGCCGTCGCGGCGCAACGTCGTCCCGGTGCAGAAATCCGAGCTGATCCCAGGCGCCACTGCCGCCACGCCGGTGCTGTTCATGGCCGGCCGCATGAGCAAGGAAAAAGGCGTGCTCGAGTTGCCGGAAATCTACGCCGCCGCCAGGCAGCAGATTCCGGACCTGAAGCTGGTCATCGCCGGCTCCGGCCCGGCGGAAGCCGAATTGCGCGCGGCCCTCCCCGATGCGGTGTTCCTGGGCTGGGTCAGCCGCGAGCGCATCGAGCAGATTTACGCCGGCCTCGATCTGTTCGTGTTCCCCTCGCAGTTCGACACCTTCGGCAACGTCATCCTTGAAGCCTTCTCCCAGGGCATGCCGGTGCTGGCCTACAACTGCAAGGGCCCCAAGGACATCATCCAGAACGGCCGCAACGGCTACCTCGTCGACACCATCGGGGACATGTCCGCCCGCATCGTGCAGCACTTCAGCGAGCGTGAGCGCCATGCGGCGATGCGGCGCGAGGCCCTGCTGCGTGTGGCCGACTACCAGGCCGAGCCGATCATGCGCCGCTTCCTCGGCGACATGGGTCTGCCGCTCGCCGAGGCGGCACTGGAACAGCGCGAGGCCGTTGCCGCGTAAGCCATGGAAACCGCGCTACGCCATCTCAGCCAGCAGGAGCAGATCAACTTCCTGCTCACCAACCGCATTCCGCGGCGCGCGCTGACGCAGTTCATCGGCTGGTACAGCCGCATCGAGAGCCCCTGGCTGGCGCGCCTGTCCATTGCCGCCTGGAAGCAGTTCGCCGACCTCGATCTGAGCGAAGCGGAGCGGCAGGAGTTCAGCAGCGTCCACGCCTGCTTCACCCGGCGCTTGAAGGCCGATGCGCGGCCGCTGGATGAGCGCCCGGAAGTGATGGTCAGCCCCTGCGATGCCGTGGTCGGCGAGTGCGGTCCCATCGCCGGCACCACCGTGTTCCAGGCCAAGGGCTTCCCCTACGAGATCGGCGACCTGATTCCCGATCCCGCCTTGCAGGAAAAATACCGCGACGGCTGCTACGCCACCCTGCGCCTCAAATCCAGCATGTACCACCGCTTTCACGCGCCGGTGGACTGCGCGGTGGACGAGGTCCGCTACATCTCCGGCGATACCTGGAACGTCAACCCCATCGCCCTCAAGCGCATCGAGAAGCTCTATTGCCGCAACGAGCGCGCCGTGGTGCCTCTGAACGACACCGCCACCGCCGGCGGCATCTGCCTGGTGCCGGTGGCGGCGATCCTCGTCGCCAGCATGAAATTCCATTGCCTGCCGGACGAGCTGGACCTGCGCAGCCGCGGCCAGAATCGCATTCGCTGCTCGGCCAGCTACAGGAAGGGCGATGAGATGGGCTACTTCCAGCACGGCTCCACCATCATCGTTTTCGCGACTTCGAATTACGCCCTGTCGGAGGGCATCAGCCAGGGCCAGACCATCCGCATGGGCCAGGCCCTGATGACCGACACCAGCTACGCCGCACCGGCGCCGCTTCCCCGGGAAGCAGCCACGCCAACCACCTGACACCCGTCTTGACCAACGATTTCACCCAGGAGCCGCCGCCATGACCTTTGCCGAAGAACTGCACCAGCAACGCTGGGATGATCACCGCTACTACCACCACAGCCGCATCAACCAGTCCCTGCACCTGGTCAGCGCCTGCTGCTTCCTTGCCAGCTATGTGCTGATCTTCACCAATCCGGTGCTCGCCGTGATGGTGGGCTGGCTGCTGGCCATGATCCTGCGCCAGATCGGTCATTTCTTCTTCGAGCCGAAGACCTACGACACGGTCAACGACGCGACGCACGAATACAAGGAAAGCGTGAAGGTCGGCTACAACCTGCAGCGCAAGGTCGTACTGCTCAGCATCTGGTTCGCCGCCCCGTTCGTGCTCTACTTCAAGCCGGATTTCTTCGGCTTCTTCAGCGCGCAGGAAGTCACCCGCGGCCTGCTCTACAACACCTCGATCCTGTGGCTGTTCATCGGCATCGGCGCGGTGCTGTTCCGTATGGGCCAGCTGTTCTTCATCAAGGGCGCACAGCCCGCCCTGGTGTGGGGCACCAAGATCCTCACCGATCCGTTCCACGACATCAAGATCTACCACAAGGCACCGTACTACCTGTTCAAGGGCGCGATGTACGACGACATGACCGATTGGTACGCCCCGCGTAGCACGCAGCAGGCGTCCTGAACGTCGCCATGCCGTAGCGGCGGTCTGCTCGCCGTCAGGACTGAAAAGCCCGGCTTTGCCGGGCTTTTTTTTGTGCTTTTCCCCGTGTTGCTTAGGCGGGTGTTGAAGCGGGCCCGTTGCAGCGGATTCAGCTGCCCAGGTTGCGTAGCGACGCATGCAACTCCGCATCGAGCACCGCAACCAGCTCCGCCGCGGGCATGGCGCGCGCCAGCGCCGCCGCCTGGCCGGCCCACTGTGCGCCGTAGCCGAACTCGCCCTTGGCCTTGGCTGCCGCATGCAGCGCCTTGCCGGCGTCGTAGGCGATCGGATAGTCGGGACTCGGCGGCTGGCCGGCATCGCCGTCCAGAGCGGTGAAGCGGTTGAGCAGGCTGCGCGCCTTGCGTCCGGAAATCGCAGACGTGAGCGCTGTCCGCGCCTCTGTGTTGTTCAGCAATGTCCGGCGGTAGCCCTCGTCAATGGCCGATTCCGTGCTGCCGACGAAGGCGGTGCCGAGCTGCGCCGCTTGGGCGCCCAGCGCCAGCGCCGCGGCGATGCCGGCGCCGTCCATGATGCCGCCGGTGGCGATCACCGGCAGATCCGTCTCCCGCACCAGCAGGCGCGTCAATGCGAAAGTGCCCAGCCCATCGTCCACCGCGGCGGGATCGAAGACGCCGCGATGCCCGCCGCCCTCGATACCCTGGGCGACGATGGCGTCGACGCCGGCCTCGGCAATGAGCCACGCCTCATGCGGATGCGTTGCCGTCCCCAGCAGAATGATGCCGGCCCGCTGCAAGGCCGCAATCGCGGCGGCGGGCGGCAGGCCGAAATGGAAGCTGACCACGGCTGGGCGCTCCTCCAGCAGCATGGCCAGCATCGCCGGGTCGTCGACGAAGCTGGTATAGATCTCCCGCAGCGCCTTGGGCGGCACGGCGCCGAAACGCGCGAACTGCGGCGCCAGCCATTCCAGCCATCGCGCCTCGCGCACGGCGTCGGCAACGGCGGGCGCATGGCAGAACAGGTTCACGTTGAATGGCCTGCTGGTCAGGGTCCGCGTGTCCCGGATCATCTTGCGGGCCCCTTCGGCGTTGGTGGCGCCGACGCCCAGCGAGCCGAGGCCGCCCGCATTGGAAACCGCCGCCGCCATGGCCGGCGTGCTGACGCCCGCCATCGGCGCCTGAATGATGGGCTTGGTGATGCCCAGCTTGCGCAGCAGTGTGTTGTTCATTGCGTTACCGCTCCAGTTGGGATGCTGCTGGAAGTCACGCGCTACTCTAATCCCGCGAGGCTTGTTGAAAAACCGGCGGCCGCGCACTTCATCTGTTACGCCGCGGAACGAATCGGCTTGCCGGAAAGCGATGGGCGCCGGCAACCCTTGCAGGACACTATCTGGCGCGCTTCGCTCTGGAGCGGGGTTTTGTCACGGCGGCCTCGGCCTTCAGGCGCTCTGTCTGCTCCATCAGGAAATCGACGAAGGCCCGCACCCGCGAGGGCAATAGCCGGCCATGGGGGTAGAGCAGGCTATAGGGGCGTGAGCGTCCACCGAATGGCTGCAGCACTTCGACCAGGGTGCCCTCGGCCAGTTCTTTCTCGACGATAAACCGGTAGGTCTGGAACAGGCCGGCGCCGGCCTTGGCCAGCGTCACGCCGCCGAGCACGTCCTCGGAGCAGGAGTAGTTGCCGACCGAGAAGATCTCCTTCTCGTGGCCGTCTTCGTTGAACAGCCAGGAAATCTGCCGGCCGCTGCTGGGCAGGTCGAACTGGATGCACTCGTGCTGCTCCAGCTCGGTCAGCTTGCGCGGTATGCCCGCGCGTTTGAGATAGGCGGGGCTGGCAATCACCACCAGCGGCGCATCCTCCAGCAGGCGCGCGACCATGGTCGAGTCGGGCTGGGCGCGCACGCGGATGGCGAGGTCGTAATTCTCATCGTGGAAGCCGACGTTGCGATTGCTGATGTGCACTTCCAGCTTGATCAGCGGGTACTTGGCGCGGAACGCCGGCAGCAGCGGCAGCAGGCGATGGTGGCCGTAGGTCGTCGGCGTGCTGATGCGCAGGGTGCCGGCCGGCTGCACCTGCTCGCCGCTGACCTTGCGCTCGGCCTCGACCAGCTGGTTCAGCGCCTGGCGGCTCTGGTCGTAGTAGGTCTTGCCGCCCTCGGTGAGCCGGATGCTGCGCGTCGAGCGCACGAACAGGCGCACGCCCAGGCGCTTCTCCAGCCGCGACACCGAGCGGCTCACCGCGGCGGGGGTCACGCCGGCGGTGTGCGCCGCGGCGGTGAAGCTGCCCGCCTCCGCGGCGAGGCAGAACAGTTCGATGCTGCCGAGCAGGATGTCGTCGAATTGCCGTTTCATGATTGATTACACCATGTATCAATACAAGTGTAGCAAAGCCCGTTTATTGCGCCCATAGCGGGGAATACAGTTGCTCCCGAACCGGCGGCGCGCTTCACGGCTCAAGCCTCCGGAAACCGGATCAATCCATACGCAAGAGGTGCAACCATGAGCAAGTCTGATCAAACCGTCGTCATCACCGGCGCCACCAGCGGCATCGGCCTGGGCCTGGCCGAGGCCTTCCTGAAGCAGGGCTACAACGTCGTCGGCACCGGCCGCTCCACCGAGCGCCTGCAAGCCGTCGCCGCCCAGCTCAACGCGGGCGATCGTTTCCTCGGCGTGGCCGGCGACGGCGGCAAGCCCGAGTCCGCGAAGAAGGTGTTCGAGCAGGCCATCGCCAAGTACGGCAAGGTCGACGTGCTGGTCAACAACGCCGGCATCTTCACCGCCAAGCCCTTCGTCCAGTTCACGCCGGAGGAAGTGGAAGAGCAGATCTCCACCAACCTGAAGGGCGTGCTGTATCCCTCGCAGGAAGCGGCGAAGCATATGGGCGAACGCAAGCGGGGCAAGATCATCAACATCACCGCTTCGCTCGGCATCCAGCCGGCGGGCAATGTCCCGGCGCTGCTGGCTGTCGCCATCAAGGGCGGCATCAACCAGGCCACCCGCGCCCTGGCGCTGGAACTGGCGCCCTACGGCGTCACCGTCAATGCCGTCGCCCCCGGCGTCGTCGCCACCCCCATGCACGCCCCCGAGTCGCACGCCGCGCTGGGCCAGATGCATCCGCTGGGCCGCATCGCGAAGATCAGCGAAGTCGCGGAGGCCGTGCTGTACCTGGCCAAGTCCGACTACGTCACCGGCACTGTGATGCCGGTCGACGGCGGCTTCAGCGCCGGCAGGTAAAGCCCCTGAGCTGCGGTCGGAGGCCATCTCCGGCCGCAGCCGATCCGGCAGGCGATCATTCAATCATTCCCAACACAGGAGCAGTGTCATGCCCTTCGTCAGCATCCGCATCACCCGTGAAGGCAATACCCCGGAGCAGAAAGCCCAGGTCATCAAGGAAGTGACCGAAACCCTCGAGCGCGTGCTGCACAAGCCGCCCGAGTGGACCCATATCGCCATCGAGGAAGTCGATACCGATAACTGGGGCTTCGGCGGCCGCACCACCACCGCCATCCGCAAGGACGCGGCACGGTAGGCAGGCACGGGCTTCGGCCCATCGTATTCGGCGAGGAGCGCCCATGAGCAACGCAAACAAGAAGATTTTCCTGATCACCGGCGCCAGTGCGGGATTCGGGCGCGCCTTCGCCGAGGCCGCCGTCGAGGCCGGGCATACGGTGGTCGGGACGGTGCGCCGCGAGGACGATCGCATCGCCTTCGAGGCCATGCATCAGAGCCGCGCCCACGCGGTGATCATCGACGTCACCCGCTTCGGCAGCATCGGCCCGGCCATCCGCAAGGTGGAGAAGGATATCGGGCCGATCGACGTCCTGGTGAACAACGCCGGCTACGGCCATGAGGGCACGCTCGAAGAGTCGCCGCTCGCCGATCTCATCCACCAGTTCGAGGTCAATGTCTTCGGCGCGGTGGCGATGATCAAGGCGGTGCTCCCGGGCATGCGCCAGCGGCGCCGCGGGCACATCGTCAACATCACCTCGATGGCCGGTTACATGAGCATGCCCGGCATCGCCTATTACAGCGGCAGCAAGTTCGCGCTGGAGGGCATTTCCGAGGCCCTGGCCCAGGAGGTCAAGGGCCTGGGCATCAAGGTCACCGCCATCGCGCCGGGTTCATTCCGCACCGACTGGGCCGGCCGTTCGATGGTCCGCTCGGGGCGTTCCATCGCGGACTACGATGCGGTGTTCGAGCCGATCCGCAAACGCCGCAAGGAATACAGCGGCCATCAGGCCGGCGACCCGGCCAAGGCGGCCCAGGTCCTGCTCAAGATCGTGGACTCGGACAACCCGCCCATCCACCTGTTGCTCGGTAACGACGCGATGAAGCTGGTCGAGGAGCGGCTGGCCATGCTCGGTAGCGAGATCAAGGCCTGGGAATCGGTTTCGCGTTCGACGGATTTTGCCTGATTGGTCGGGAGCTCCGGGGAAATGCAGGGAACGCGTTTTATGAATCGTTCCGATGTTTGTCGCGTGGAGTCGGAAGCGCATGCCAGCGCCCGATCGGTGCGACTTCACAGACCGGTCCTCGCGGAGAGCGGAACTTTACCGGCAGCGTTCCGGGCGCGCTGAGGATTTCGCCGGCATTGGCGCGCACCGCGGCGACGAAGGCGTCCAGGTCCTCCACCTCGATGCCGATGTGATGGATGCAGGGCGCAGGGCCGCTGAAATCAGCCTGCTCAGAGTGCTCCCCGTCGTATTGCAGCAAGGTCAGATCGGTGAGGCCGTCGCTGAGGTGATGCGATATATGGCCGCCTCCACGGCCCTCATGCCGCACCGTGCGGGTTTCGCGGTAGCCGAATACTTGCTGATAGAACGCGCTTTCCCCTTCTGCGTCCTCGACCTTGAAGGCGATGTGTCTGATGCGAGGGGGCATGGCGTCTCCGTTTGCTTCAGCTGGCGTCCGTGCAATGGCTCGGCGTTCAGGCCAGATAGGCGCCGCCGTTGGCGTGCAGCGTCTGCCCGGTGATGTAGCGCCCGCCGGGGCCGCAGAGGAATTTCACCACCGCGGCAATGTCGCGCGGTTCGCCGCGCCGGCCCAGCAGCGTGTCGCGCTTGCCGTGGTGGGAGGGTGTACCTCCGGTGGACTGGCCGCGCATCGTATCGATCAACCCCGGCGCCACGCAGTTCACGGTGATGCCGTCGGGGCCGAGGTCGTGGGCCAGCGCGCGGGTTAGGCCGGCGAGGCCGGCCTTGGCCGCCACCACGTGGGCGCGCCCGGCCGAACCGCTGTGCGCCGACATGCCGCCGATGTTGACGATGGCGCCCGCGCCGGACTTGCGCAGATGGGGCAGGGCGGCGCGCGAGCACAGGTAAGCGCCGTCGAGGATCACCGAGCACACCTCGCGCCATTCCTGCCAGGCGAGTTCGGCGAACGGCGTCTCGCGGCGGATGGCCGCGTTGTTGACCAGGATATCGATGCGGCCGAAGTGCTGCACGGCGGCATCAATCAGGCCCTGTGCCCCTTGCGGCTCGCTGACGTCGGCCAGATGCACCAGCGCCCTGCCGCCCGCATCCTCCACCTCGCGCGCGACACTGGCAGCGGCTTCGGCGGAACTGCGGGCGTTGATCACCACATGCGCGCCCTCGCGCGCCAGGTCGAGTGCGATGGCGCGGCCGATGTTGCGCGCCGCGCCGGTGATGATGGCGACGCGGTCGGTCAGCGCGCCGGTCGGCAGGCCAGTCTGGGCAGTGTTCATGAATGCACTCCAAGGGAATTGAGGGGCGGCATCTTTTCATCCGGCACCTGCAGCGGAATATCCGGGCGGATGCGGAACGACAGCACGATGCCGATCAGCAGCAGGCCGATCGAGAGGAGGAAGGGCGGGCGATAGCTGCCGGTCAGATCGGTGATGTAGCCGAATGCCGCCGGCGAGATCATCGCCGCCACGCCGGCGGCGGTGCTGACGAAGCCGCCGGCGACGCCGGCATAGCGTGGCGCCACGTCGATCGGCACCGCCCAGATCGGACCTTCGGCCATTTCCAGCAGGAACAGTGCCGCCGCCAGGCAGAGCGTGACCACGGTCTGGTCGTGGAAGTACATGACGCAGCAGAGGAAGCTGAGCGAGCCGGCGAATCCCAGGATGATGACGTTGCGGCGCGCATGATTGAGGTTGCCGGTGCGCCGGTAGATGGCATCGGTCAGCAGGCCGCCCGCGGTATCTCCGACCACGCCGGCGAAAAACACCGCCGAGGTATAGAGCGCGGAGCTCTTCAGGTCGATGCCGTAGCTGCCGACGAAGAAGCTCGGCAGCCAGCTCAGGTACAGCCACAAGGTCCAGGCGTGACAGAAGAACACCAGCGTCACCGGCAGGATGCGCTTGATCAGCGGGCGCCACGGCACCACCGTGTCGACCGTGCGGCCCTGATAAGGCGGCAGATCCGCCAGCTCGCCCGCGGTGATGGAGCGGTGCTTGCGCGGATCGTCGCGGAAGTAGTTGTACCAGACGACCACCCAGACCAGGCTCACGCAACCCAGCGCGACGAAGGCGCCGCGCCAGCCGAACAGCGGCAGCATCGCCACCACTAGCGGCGGGGTCAGCGCCGCCGCGGCGCGCGCCGAGGAATGGGTGAAGCCCTGGGCGAAGCCGCGCTTGATGCGCGGCACCCAGTTGCTCATCGCGCGCGTAGCTGTAGGGATGGTGCCGGCCTCGCCCATGCCGACCAGCAGGCGCGACAGCAGCAGGGTGGTGAGGCCGCCGACCATGCCGGTCAGCATGGTGCCGATGCTCCACAGCAGGCCGGAAAAGGCCAGGGTGCGGCGCGGCCCGAAGCGGTCGCCGGCATAGCCGCCGAGGATCTGGAACATGGCGTAGCAATAGCCGAAGGCGGACAGCGCCAGGCCCAGCTGCGTATTGCTCAGGCTCAGCTCCTTCTTCAGCAGCGGCGCCGCCACGGAAAGATTGACCCGGTCCACGTACTCGATGAAGTACATGGCGCAAAGCAGCATGAAAACCTTGCCGGTGGTTCCGGAAAACATCCTGGCTTTCATGGTGCGAATGCTCCTCCGCGCCGCCGCGCCGCGTTGCGGCACATCATCTCCCAGACCGGGCCGAAGATCGAATGGATGGCGGGGCGGTGTGCGCCTGTGACTGGTGCGGGCATCTGTCTCCTCCTTGCAGCTATTGATCGGTCCGCCGCGTGCAGCCGCGGCGTTGGTTCCGCCGAAGCCGCGAACAGGCTTCGTTTTCTTTTAAGGGGCGGCTCAGGCCGCGGCGCGCGCCAGTTCCGCGACGTCGGCGATCTCTCCGAGGTGCCAGCAGGCCTGCAGCAAGGCGTCGGCACGCGTCGCGCCCAGCACCGGCGCCACCAGATCGAAGAACTTGGCCTCCAGTTCCGCATCGCTCATCGGCCGCTCGATGCTGCCGACGGCATGCTCGACGCGCTTTTCCAGGCGCTGCCCGTCGACCAGCTCGATCGTGATATGCGCCGCGTCGGCCGCAAGCTCCGGGTCGATCTCGGCGTTGACGCGATCGCGCAGCCTCACCGCGACGGGATCGCGCACCGCCGCGTTGCTGTACTGCGCTTCGCCGGCGCGGCCGTCGATGATCGCCACCGCGGCGGAATGGAACACGCTGAACTTGCCGTCCAGGCCGGTTCTGGGTTCGCGTTTGCCGGTCAGCTCCAGCACCAGCGGGTGCACCTTCAGCGACACCGCGGCCACCGCCGCCGCGTCGAGGCCATGCTCCTTGCGCAGCTGGATGCAGCCGTCGATCACCGGGTGGATGACGATGCCGCAGGCGAAGGGCTTGTAGCTGTTGAGCAGGCTTTCGTAGCGCTGGCCCAGTTCGCCGGTGATTTCGCGGTAGTCGCGATGCGTGCTCAACACATTGGCCCAGCCGCGCTTGGCTTCGATCGCCTGGTCCGAGCTGGTGTAGCCGCCGGCCGCAAGCAGGGCCGCGGTGAGGCCGTTCTGCGCCGCGCGGCCGGGATGAAAGCTCTTGGTCATGGTGCCGAACATCTCGCGCAGTCCCACCGGCTGCGTCGCCGCCAGCCCCAGCGCCCAGCACATCTTCTGCTCGTCCAGGCCGAGCAGCTTGCCCGCCGCTGCGGCGGCGCCGAAAACGCCGGCCGTGCCGGTGATGTGCCAGCCGGTGTGGTAGTGATCCGGATACACCGCATTGCCGATGCGGCACTCGGTCTCGATGCCCAGCGCCAGCGCATGCAGGAACTCGGCGCCGCTCACCGGCTGGTACTCGGCCAGCGCCAGGATCGCCGAGGCCACCGGGCCGGCCGGGTGGATCACCGTCTTCAGATGGGTGTCGTCGAAATCGAAGACATGCGAGCTGATGCCGTTGAAGAGGGCGGCACTCAAGATGTCCACCTGCTCCGGCCGCCCCAGCACGGTGGCCTGCGGCGGCCCGAAGAACGGCCTCAGGGCGGCCATGGCGATCTCCACCGCCTCATGCCGTGAAGCGCCGATGGCGCAGCCCATCCAGTTGAGGAAGGTGCGGGTGGCGTGGTCGCGCACCGCCTGCGGCAGATCCTCCGCGCGCGCCGCGACCAGATAGCGCGCCAGCCTGCGGGTGATCCCGTCGGCGGCCTGGAAAGAAGTGGCTTCGGCCTTCCGGTTCGTCTCTCGGTTCATCTCTTCGCTCATCGCTTGTTTCCTGTTGGATTTATACGTATATTGAATATTGTCGACAATAATACAATATACAAAATGAAATGCGTAGCCCGAGGAAGTGCCCGCAGAAGTGAACAGTTAGCTGAATGAATTCAGTTTCTTACGAGTAGATCTGGAGAGAGAAACCATGCTTAAGCACCGCAGGAGTTGGACCCTGGCCCTCTGCGTCGCCGCCGGCGCCGCGAGCGCCGGGGCACAGGCCGATACCACTGTCAGCGCCGATGGCGGCGGTCTTCACGTCAGTACCGATGGCGGTAATTTTCAATTCAATATCAGCGGCCGCATCTTCGTGGACTACGCCACGGTCATTCCCGGCGGTCACGCCGGCTGGGGCTCCACCGCGCAGGGCAGTCCGGCCAGCGCTCCCGGCGTGGTCGGCAGCCCCGTCGGCTACCAGAACAACAGCGGCGTCTATTTCCGCCGCGCCAACCTGGATCTCACCGGCAAGATCTACCAGTGGAGCTACCGGATGGAGGACAACCTGTCCGGCAACGGCGGCGGCACCGCGGCCGACGGCACCAACAATCCCAACACCGGCGCCAGCGGCACCGGCACCGGCAACGACTGGCGCTACCTGTATATCGCCCATCCGCTGCTGCAGGACGGCATCATCTACATCGGCCAGAACAAGCCCTACCGCAGCCTCGAGGAACTGACGCACGACCGCGACCTGCTGTTCATGGAGCGTCCGATCACCACCGCCAGCGGCGTGCTCGGCGGCCGCGATCTGCAGGATGGAGCTTTCTACGCCTGGTCGCGCGGCAACATCCTGTCGCCCCTGGACAACCTGTTCCTCGGCGTTTCCGCCTACTCCCTGCGCAAGATTTCACAGTCGACGACCGAGGGCGTGGGCGCCAACGCGCGCATCGCCTATGCGCCGATCAATGCCAAGGGCGAGCTTCTGCATTTTGGCCTGTCGTACTCCAGCGATCACTCCGACAACGCCATCCCCCTCACCGACAATTACCGCTACGGCGGCTACCGCCTGGGCAGCGGCACCCTGTCGCAGAGCTTCATCGGCTCCACCGCCAACCCCACCATCGGCCCGTCGTCCTCGGCGGATACCGTGGAAGGCGAATTCATCGGAATGTGGGGCCCGGCCTACCTGGCCGGCGAGTACGCCCACGTCCAGGCCAGCGCGCAGAGCACCACGCCGGGCCTGGTCACCCAGGCCTTCTACGTCCAGGCCAGTTATTTCCTGACCGGCGAGTCCAAGCTCTACAACGCCAAGGAAGCCATCACCTACAACCCCTACGATCTGCGCCACGGCTACGGCGCCTTCGAGCTGAAGGCGCGTTACGAGCAAGGCCAGACCGGGGATCTGCCGGAAGGCAACACCACCATCTGCGCGCCGAGCACCGGCTCGATCCCCAAGGGCACGCAGATCACCAAGTGCGAGGTCAGCGACTACGCCGTCGGCATGAATTACTACCCCAATGCCTGGATACGCTTCATGCTCGATTACATCGTGGCCACCGACAATCTCGGCGCCGCGGGCAAGGACAAGCCGCAAACACTGGCCTTCCGCGCCCAGGTGGCTTTCTGAGTCCGCGCCTGAAACCGCCCCGCCGGCCGCGGGATCCGCGCGCAGGGATGCGCGCTCCACCATCCATGGTTTCCATCCAGGAACGATGAAATGCCCAGCACCGCTTTTGTATCGACACCGCCAGGCGCATACACTCCGCGTGCAAGCTTGCCGCGGCACGGATCCGGCAACGCCGGCCACGCTTGGAACCGGCCACCCATTCGGTTATCGTTTTCGACAATGACTCGCGCTCCCACCCGCCTTGAAATGCTGCGTTCGGTGACCCTCACCGGTCTGGTGCAGGAGGAAATCCTGCGCCGCATCAAGACCGGCGAACTGCAGGCCGGGGCCAAGCTCAACGAGAACGACCTGGCCGAGCACCTGCAGACCAGCCGCAGCCCCATCCGCGAGGCATTCCGCGCGCTGGAGGAAGCGGGCCTGCTGCGTATGGAGAAGAACCGCGGCGTCTTCATCCGCGAGATTTCCGACACCGAAGCCGCCGAGCTGTACCAGGTCCGCGCCGGCTTCGACGAAATGGCGGGGCGCCTGCTGGCGCCGCGCATTACCGACGCGCAGCTGCAGGAGCTGCGCGCCATGCTCGACCAGCTCGAAGCCAGCTCCAGCAAGGGCGGGGTGAACCACTATTTCCCGCTCAACATCGGCTTTCACGACCGGCTGGTCGAGATGGCCGGCAATGCCACGCTGCATGGCATCTATCGCCAGCTGGTGAACCGCATGCACCTGCTGCGCCGGCGCGGCTTCTCGGCCGCCGGCAGCTCCCAGGCCTCGCACGGCGAGCACCGGCTGATTCTCGAAGCGCTGGCCACGCGCGATCCGGATGCGGCGGCGCAGGCCATGCGCCAGCACGTGCTGTCCGGCTACCAGCGCGCCTTCAGCGTGCGTTCCGCGGACGAAGCCGTCGCCGGCTGAACCGGTACCTCGCGGTATCCCGGTGTCGGCATTGCGTGGCCCTCGTGCCGCGGCGTCGAGCCCAATATAGGCAAACCCATGACCGTAACCTCCGAACAGCAAGTTATTCCCGCCGTTGCCGAACAGCTCGGCGCCTGGATCGCCGCCGTCGATTCTGCCGCCTTGCCGCCCGCCGCCGTGGCAACGGCGCGCATGCTGAGCCTGGACGTGCTCGGCCTGTGCGTGGCGGCACGCGGCGAGGACTACATCCACGCCACGCTCGGCGCCGCCGATCGCGGCGGCGCCTGCACCGCCTTCGGCCATACCGGCGGCTTCAGCGCCTTCGACGCCGCCCTGATCAACGGCACCGCCGCCCACGGCGAGGACTACGACGACACTTTCGAAGGCGGCCCGGTGCATTCCGGCGCGGTGGTGGTGCCGGCGGTGCTGGCGGCCTGCGAGCGCGAAGGCCTGGACGGCGCCGCCCTGCAGCGCGGCATCGTGGTGGGCGCCGAGCTGATGTGCCGGCTCGGCCTGGTGACGCCGCGCGCCATCCACAGCGCCGGTTTCCATCCCACCGCGGTGATCGGCGCCCTGGCCGCCGCCGCCGGTGTCGCCGCGGCGCTGCGGCTCAATGCCGTGCAAGCCACCTCGGCGCTGGGCATCGCCGGCAGCATGGCCGCGGGCATCATCGAATACCTGGCGGAAGGCACCTCGACCAAGCGCATGCACGCCGGCTGGGCGGCGCAGTCCGGCATCCGCGCGGCCCTGCTGGCGCGCGGCGGCTTTGTCGGGCCGCGCACTGTGCTGGAAGGACGCCACGGCTTCTTCAAGGCTTTCGCGCCTTCGCTGGCGCCGGACTTCCGGCCCCTGCTCGACGGCCTGGGTCATCGCTGGGTGATGCAGGACATCGCCTTCAAGCCCTATGCCTGCGGCACCATGACCCAGCCCTACATCGACTGCGCCATCGCACTGGCGCAGCAGGGTGTGGCCGCGGAACAGATCCGCGACATCGTCTGCGATGTGGGCGAGGGCACCGTGCATCGCCTGTGGGAAGAGCTGGCGGTGAAGCATCGGCCGCCGACGCCGTATGCGGCGAAGTTCAGCACGCCGTTCTGCATGGCGGTGGGCTTCTTCGACCGGCGCGCCGGCTTCGGCCAGTTCAACGCGGCGCGCATCCATGATGCGGCGGTGCTGGCGCTGGCGGCGAAGATTAGTTACCGCATCGATCCCGCCAACGAGTACCCGAAGAACTTCACCGGCCACCTGCGCGCCACCCTGCTGGACGGCACCGTCAGGGAAGTGCGGCAGCCGCATATGCGCGGCGGCGCGCACGAGCCGCTGCCGCCGGATGAATTGCGCGCCAAGTTCGCCGACAACGCACGCTACGGCGGCTGGGACGAGACGCTGACGCAGGAAGCGCGCCGCTGGTGCGAGAGCGCTTTCACCCGGACGTCGCTGGATGGCGCCGCGCATTTCCGCCGCTAGCGCCGCGACTGGCGCCAGGCCGCATTTTCATATGACTCAGTACCGCGGATTTCCATGATTCCCCGCAAGCCCGCATACACAGACCTTAAACAAGCCGCCCTGGACTACCACGAGTACCCGACACCCGGAAAGCTGTCGATCACCGCGACCAAGCCCCTGTCCAACCAAAGCGACCTGGCCCTGGCGTATTCCCCTGGCGTGGCGGCG
>Ga0302314_10001096_pt1 | contig 50573 bp, 52 predicted proteins | sample III_Palsa_N2_3_FD_200533 | JGI IMG/M metagenome (GOLD analysis project Ga0302314, IMG submission 200533) | Peat permafrost microbial communities from Stordalen Mire near Abisko, Sweden - III_Palsa_N2_3 | ecosystem: Environmental > Terrestrial > Soil > Palsa > Peat permafrost | place: Sweden... | reverse complement strand
ATCGCTCGACGGACTGCCTCAGTCGTGCGGGCGCTTCCGTGAAGAACCTGGCCCATAGTGCCTCCTTCCAATCGTTGGAAAAGATTGCACCATCAAAGCCCGGGACTAAACACCTAGCTGGCAAGGGCGGAAAGGTTCCCACTATCGCCTGGAGCGAACTTACTTGTTGGGTCGGAGAAAATCGCCCGCCCCTTAATTGGCGGTAAAGGCTGTTAGTCTAGATTGGCGCGATTATGATCGTGATCGTCGCTGTAGCCCTTTATGGAGCCGCGCTCGGTCTCTCGATGAGGCCGGCGATGCGCGCGGTGGTCCTCGCGGCCTTATCGGTCGGCGTGGCCCAGGCTCTTGCAATCTGGCTATCGCGCTATTTGCTGCATCGTCAGGGCATGGAGGGGCTGGCCTGGGCGCTGCAGGCCTATGCGGGCGCCGAGGCGAGAGATGTCGTGCCGACCGTCGCCGCGGCGACCTTCGCGGCCGCGTTCACGGCGGTCATCGCCGCGGTCACCCAGTCTGGAGAGCGGCGGCGACGAAATAAACGCCTCGCCGCCATCGAGGACTGAGTCGGCCGGGTGGGCGCCGCCATTCGCCGCGCGCCGTTTTTTTAGGCGCCGGCGGTCGGCGCGATCCTCTATTTTTCGTGTGACGCGCGAACCTTACCTCAAAAACGAAGTAGGCTCTCTGGATGCGACCAAGGCAAAATATCGAAGATGTTTCAACCTAATCAGCCTTGATATTGACGGATCGGTTCCATTTTCAATCCGACTGCTCTACAATGTCTCAGTATTTTTCCATTCCGTTAAATTAACATCTAAAACTATATTAAAATTAACAGACGCTCTATTGGGGTCTTATTTTCCGTCTGGGCATTATGGCGTCAGTTCTTTGCACACAAATCCCACCTGTCGATGAGTATTCTGGAGCATCGCGCGACCGCGACGTGCGACCATTCCGCCCAGAACGTGGCTTTCTCGTCACGCTGGGCAAAAATTAGCTTTTCATTCGTCTCTCACATGGTTTATCCGAGGGCACGATACCGGGGTCGGGGAGACATCCACATCATGCGTCAACGAACCGGAGCCACGCTTGGCTCCATCGCCATCGCTGTTGTGCTGGCCTTCGCCGCGGTCGGTCAGGCCCAAGCCGAAAACTACTGGCAGTGCGTCCCGTTCGCCCGGATGACCTCCGGCATCGAGATCTTCGGCGACGCCTGGACATGGTGGCAACAGGCCGCCGGCAAATACGCCCAGGGCTTCGCGCCCAAGTCCGGCGCCGTCTTGGTGTTCAAGCCCAGTGGCGTGATGACCAAAGGTCATGTCGCCGTGGTGAGCCACGTGCTGACCGATCGGGTGATCCAGGTCAGCCACGCCAACTGGTCGATCATCGATGGCGGACGCGGTCAGATCGAGCGGGACGTGACCGTGGTTGATGTCTCCAAGTCCGGCGACTGGAGCCTGGTCAAGGTCTGGTTCGACCCGTCGCGGGACCTGGGCAAGACCACCTATCCCACCTACGGCTTCATCTACCAATCGCCCGAAAACGCGGCCCGATCAGCGACGGAGAACGCGGTGCGCACTCTGGCCCAGACGGCGATCAGCCAGTTTGCTGCGGCCGTTCCCGCACCCGGGTCCGGGGCCGGTCAGCTACTCAGCCAAGCCGCCGATTCCACCGATCGCATCGCGGCCCTGATCCAATCCGCCGCGTTAGGCGGCGCGGACGGGCGTTAAGAGCCGCCCGCCTTCAAGCCTTTTCGGATTCGACCTAGCAAGGCATGCTGCGGTCGCTGGCCGGAGCGTGACGGATTAAGGTGAAGGCCGGCCGAGGCGACCGTCGCGCTTAAGGTTCAAAGATTAGGGTTCAACGCTTCCGACGAAGCCATCTGAAGCAAAAGCTCTGGTGGCAAGGTGCGGAGACGGCGCGGCTGGCTTGCGCCAGCCTCAAGTCGGGGGGGCGTTGGCCGCCTCCGCCCTGTGAGAACCCTCATTCCGTGTTTTCGTTCCCGGCCCGATCGATTTTTTTCGTGTCACGATCGTATTCGCCGGCGCCGGCGATGTTCAGGCCGCCTGTTTGTTTCGGGCCGGGTGGAAGAACAGCGCCTGGCCGATCGCCGCTTTCACCGTTTCCGGCTGGAACGGCTTGGTGATCAGGAAGGTCGGTTCCGGCCGCTCGCCGGTCAGCAACCGCTCGGGAAAGGCCGTGATGAAGATCACCGGCACGTTGAAGCGCCCAAGGATGTCCTTGACCGCATCGATGCCGGACGAGCCGTCAGCCAACTGGATGTCCGCCAGCACCAGGCCGGGCGCGTGGCGCGCCACCGCCTCGCGCGCCTCTCCGCGCGTGGCGGCGATATCCAGCACCCGGTGGCCCAGGTCGCGGACCAGGGCCTCGATATCCGCGGCGATCACTGGTTCGTCTTCGATGATCAGCACTTCGGTCGCCAGCTCCGCGTCGATCTCGACCTGCGCCTCGGCGATCAGCCGCTCGACCTCTTCGAAGTCGGTTTCAAGGATCTGGGCGGTCTCGCTCGGGGTGAAGCCTTCCAAGGCGGTGAGCAGGAAGGCTTGGCGCGAGCGCGGGGCGATCCGCATCAGCCGTTCGGACGGATTGTCGCCGGAGCCGCCCGCTTCTAGGCGAGGCGCCTCCAGCTGGGCGCCCGTGGAGCACCAGATGGCGTGAAACACGTGATAGAGAGCCACGCGCGGGGTCATATTGGATTCGATCGCGCGATCACCGGCGGCCACGGCTTCCAGAGCGACGCGAACATAGGCGTCGCCCGTGGCTTGATCGCCGGTCAGGGCGCGAGCGTAACGGCGAACATACGGAAGATGCGGCGCCAGCCGGGCTAGAAGACTCATAACCTCTCCCCTACAAAGTCGTTGGGCGGTACGCCGCTCGTCGCAGCGTACCCTGTGGTTTCACCGACATGCCCACGGCCGAGGACCGACAACAAGCGGTACAGTGGCTGGGAAACGCATGAAACCGGCTTCGGTTCCAAGTCTGATATCGTCGCGGAACCTGATTCGGGCTGACGCGTTTGTCGCTCTATGATGATCGATGACATAGGGGGCGTCGGTTGGACCAGCGCAACGCCAAGGCGATGATTGATCAACGGCCCAATGATCCGAAGAAGCGGACTTTGAACCCATCGCTGGATGAGGCGCGGCTGCGTCAGCAGGCCATCGGCGTCAAACTGCGGGACCTGTTCGACGAGGTGGTGAACGAGCCGGTGCCGGACGAATTCCTGGAGATTCTGCGTCGCGCCGACGACAAGAAGGCGGAGCCCGAATGACCCGCAGCGAAGCGGCCGGCGCGTCGCGGGCCGTCGCCAATCCACATACCTGGGGGGCCGATCCGGCGACGGAGACGGCGTTCAAGCAGGAGCTGGTGGCGTTGATTCCACACCTGCGCGCCTTTGCCCGAACCCTGGCGGGTGACCCGGCCAGCGCCGACGACCTGGCCCAGGACGCCATGATCAAGGCCTGGGACGCCCGCGCCAGCTACCAGATGGGCACCAACATGAAGGCCTGGACCTTCATGATCCTGCGCAACCAGTTCTATTCGGAAAAGCGCCGGTCCTGGCGCCAGACCCAGCTGGATCAGGAGGCCGCCGAGCGCACCCTGGTCGCCATCGACAACCCAGAGGCCCCGGTGGCCCTGGACGAACTGCGGCTCGGCCTGGCCATGCTGCCGGCGGAACAGCGTGAGGCGTTGATCCTGGTGGGCGCGGGGGGCTTCGCCTACGAGGAGGCGGCCGACATCTGCGGCTGCGCGGTGGGCACCGTGAAAAGCCGGGTCAGCCGGGCGCGCCGGTCTCTGCAGGCGATCCTGGAAGCCGGCGCCTATGACCGCGACGGCAAGTCGGCCAGCGACGCCATGCGTTCTATTCTTGCCGAGGCGGAACGGCTAAGCTCGACGCCTTAGAGCCTAAGGGCCTAGAGCATGACGGCCGCTTCAGCCGGCTTCCACTTAAAGCCGCCAAGCTCTCGGGCCGCGGCGCGCCAAGACGGTCAGGAATGATGAAACCGCGGGCATGGGGGCCTTTGACCACCGTCCGGTTTCGTCTTGGCGCCGCGATCGCCTTGGCGTTGCTGCCGGTGCTGCTGTTGGGCGCCAGCCAGACCGCCCTGGCCTTCGAGAAATACGCCGAGGAGCAGCGGGTCAATCTCACCCTGGCCGCCGAGCGCAGCGCCGCCACCGCGCGCGCGCGCATGGAGGCGGCCAGCGTCCTTCTGGAAACCCTGGCGCCCGAAGCAATCGGCGGCGATCAGTGCACCCAGCGGCTTTCTGAGGTAGCTCGCCGCCTGCCCGGCTATGACAATCTGGCCCGCTTCAACGCCCTGGGCCGGGTCTCTTGCGCCACCGCCGATGTCGCCGCCGATCCGGCCCGCCGCGCCAGCGCCTGGTTCGTGCGCCTGCGCGACGGCGAACAGAGCGTGGTGGTCCGCGCACCGCGGGTTCTGAGCGCGCAGCCCGCTTTGCTCGCCGCTCAGCGCGCCCAGGACGATCAGGGGCGTTTTGACGGGGCGCTGATCGCCGTGATCAACCTGGCCAGCTTGCGGCCCAACCTGGACGATCCGTCCCTGCCGGCCCGAACCGCGGTCGCCTTGGCCGACCAGCACGGGCGCTTCCTCAATCCCCAGCAACTCAAGACGTTCGGACCGGCGCCGCCGCAAAGCTTCGCCGAAAGGGTGCGCGCCAAGGGCTCGGTTATCTATTACGGCCGCGACGGCGGGGGCGAGCGCCGGGTCTACGCCGCCGCGCCCCTGGTGGGCGACGTCTTCGTCATCCTGTCGGCGCCGACGCCGGCGCTGTTTTCCTGGGCGCGCCTCAATCCGCTGTCCAGCCTGCTGCTGCCCCTGCTGGCGTTCGTGGTGGCGTTCGTGGCGGTCTGGGTGGTCGCCGAACGGGTGGTGGTTCGGTGGCTGCACTATCTGCGCCGGATCGCGGCCATCTATGCGCGCGGTCGCCTGACGGTGAAACCGTCGCGAGCCGAAAACGCGCCGCTGGAAATCCGCGAATTGGCCGGAACCCTGGAAGCCATGGCCACGGCCATCGTCGCGCGCGACCAGTCCCTGCGCGAATCGCTGGCCCAGAAGGACGCCCTGATGCGGGAGATCCATCATCGGGTGAAGAACAATCTGCAGGTCATCACGTCCCTGTTGAACCTCCAGCAGCGCGCCTTGCTGGATCCCGCCGCGCGCAGCGCCATGTCCGACACCCGCCTGCGGGTCAGCGCGATCGCCTTGATCTATCGCGCGCTGTACGAGGGCGCGGACCTGAAACGCGTGGACCTGCGGCAGTTCCTGGGCGATCTGATCGGTCAGCTGATCGGCGAGGCCTCCACCGAGGGCGGCGTGATCCGGACCGATCTTCAGGCCGACGAATTGATCATAGATCCGGACAAGCTGGCCCCGCTGGCCCTGTTCGCGGTGGAGGCGATCACCAACGCCCAGAAACATGCCCTGGCGCTCAAGAACGGGTCCTTGCGCGTGCGATTTGTCGTGCGCGGGGACGAGGCTGAGCTGTCGGTCGCCGACGAAGGCTCCGGTCGCGCGCCGGCGCTTGACGGCCAAGGTGTGGGTCGGGTGCTGATGTCCGCGTTCGCGCGCCAGCTACGCGGCCGGATGGACATGTCCTTGAATGCGCAAGGCGGCGTCACGGCCAGGCTATTGTTCCCCACCCCGTCCGCCGACGCCAAGAAGGGCCCCGCGCCGGCCAAGGCGCAGCCTCGACGGAACCGCCCGTCCGCCAAGGCGTTGTGAGTCCGCTGCATTCAAGGAAAAAAGTCATGCGCAAATTCATTCTCTTGTCGGTTCTGGCCGCCAGCTTGGCCACAGCCGCCTGCAACACCATCGCCGGCGCCGGCAAGGACGTCTCGGCCACCGGCCACGCCGTCACCGACACCGCCAAGGACGCGACGCCGCACTGACCTTCGCTTGGTCTCTAGGCTAAGCGGCCCCGCCATCCCGTGGCGGGGCCTTTTTCAACGGGTCAATGATTCCATCTGACCCTAAAAGGCTCTAGCTTCCAGCGTCCGGATCAGGAGGCGCCATGAGTGTCGTCGATCAGCTGAACGCCAATCCGCTGCCGCTGGCGCGCCATCTGGGCGTCGAGATCGTCGAGGCGACGCCCCAGCGGGTTGTCGCGCGCCTGACCGTGCGTGAGGAGATCTGCACCTTAGGCGGAATTCTTCACGGCGGCGCGTTCATGGCCCTGGCGGACACCGCCGGCGCGATCGGCGCCAGTTTGAACCTGGCCCCTGGCGCCAACACCACGACCATCGAAAGCAAGACCAATTTCCTTGGCTCGGCGGGTCTGGGCGTGGTGGTGAGCGCCGAGGCGAGCCCGGTGCATGTTGGCCGTCGCTCCTCGGTCTGGCAGACCCGCATCACCAACCCCGACGGCAAGTTGCTCGCGCTGGTGACTCAGACCCAGCTGGTGATCTGACAGGGCCGCCGTCGCCGGCTCAGAGCGTGACAGGTTTAAGTGGAAGCCGGTTAAGCCGGCCGTCACGCTCAAATCAAACATTTAGAGCCTTTTTCAACGCTTCAAATGATTCCATTTGAAGCTAAAAGGCTCTAGGCGGCGCGGCGAAATCCCGGGCTGGGCGCATAGACGCCGCGCCGGCCGGGCAGCGGCTGTAGGGCTTCGGTGACCCCGATCACCGTCTCGTCCAGACCCAGGACCAGCCGGCCGTCTTCGGGCAGGGCGTTGGCCAGTTGCTCGAGCACCCGGCGACGCACGCCCTCCTCGAAGGCCGATACGATGTTTCGGCAGAAGATGACGTCGAACCGGCCCAGGGCCCGAAGGTCCGCCAAAAGGTTGATCCGGCGCCAGCGCACCATCTGACGTACCCTGGGCGAGAGGGCCCACAGCTCGTCCGCTTGCTCAAAATGCCGCACCAGCAGCCGGATCGGCAGACCCCGCTGCACCTCGAACTGGGTGTAGAGGCCGGTCTGGGCCTTTTCCAGGCAGCGTTCGGACAGGTCCGAACCGAACAGTTCGATCTGGACGCTAGGCAGTTTCGGCCGCTCGGCGTCGACGATCATGGCCAGGGAATAGGGCTCCTGGCCGGTCGAACAAGCCGCGCTCCATACCCGGATAGGCCGTTCGCCGCGGCGCGCCGCCAGCTCGGGCAGGATCTCGTCGCGGAACTGGTCGAACGGCGCGCCGTCGCGGAAGAAGCTGGTTTCGTTCGAGGTCAGAGCCTCGGTCAGCGCCCACATCAGCTTGTCGTCGCGCCGGGAGCGGACCGCCTGGATCAGTTCGGTGTGGCTGGCGAAGCCCTCCCGCCGCACCAGAGGCGCCAGGCGACTTTCGATCAGATAGATCTTGGTCGGGTCGATCACCACCCCCGAGCGGGACAGCACCACGCCGCGCACAACCTCGACGTCCTCGGGCTTCATGCGATCAGCCCCGCCTGGACGAACTTGGCCTCGAGGATGTCGCCGTCAAAGGGCTTCATGATGTATTCGTCGGCCCCGGCGTCGAGCGCTTGGGTGATATGGTCCAGGTCGTTCTCCACCGTGCAGAACACCACCACCGGCAGGTGTCCGTCCGGCTCACGGCGCAGCTGGCGCAGGAAGTCCAAGCCGTCCATCACTGGCATGTTCCAGTCCAGCAGAATCGCTTCGGGCATGGCCGTGCGACACCACGCCATGGCTTCCATGCCATCGGCGGCCTCGGCGATCTCGAATCCGAGATCTTCAAGGATTCGCCGGGCGACCTTGCGGATCACCCGGCTGTCATCGACGACCAAACAGGTCTTCAAAAGTGCTGCTCCTCGCCCCGCGTCCTCATTTCACGCGCTTTTGGTTAAGGAGCGGTTTGGGGCATCGACAATTGCGGGGATAGTTTTCTGGACAGTCGCTCGATTTGCGTCGACGCGACGGCGATCAGGCGGCGCAAAGCGCGACCTTAAGCGCTAAAAAGCGGCAGTCGAACCCTGACGCTGACCTCTCCCTCGCCGATCGTGGTTTCCAGGGACCCGCCCGCGCCGGCGACCAGGCTCTTCAGGAAATAGGCCTGCACCCAATGCCCGCTCAGGCCGTCGCCCAGGGGCGCGCCGTTCAGGCCTTCGACAACCTCCGGCCGCAGCCGCGCCCGCGCGCCGGTGGCGCGGACCTGAGCGACCAGGTCGTCGCCCGCCTCGACGGTGATCTGGGCCAGGCCGCCGATCGGCAGGGCCCCGGCGCCGATCTGGGCCAGGTTCAGCACCACGCGCGCGGCCGGCTTGGCCAGGCTCTCCGGCCCGACCGACCATTCCAAGGTCGAGCGGCCGTGGGAGAACACCTCTCGCGTCAGCCGCTCCAACTCTCGTGAATCGAAATTCTCCGCCGTGGAGGAGCCCCCAAAGGCGACTCGGTCGAACGACAACAGCGCCACCAGTTTGCGCGCGCTGGCGGCGATCAGGCTCAAGGCCTCGTCGCGCATGTCCTGGGCCGTGGGATCATCCAAAAGGTCCAGCCCCGAGACGATGGCGCCGGCGGGGCTGATGAAGTCGTGGCACATGCGCCCGGCCAGGAGCGCGGCGAGCTGGACGCCGGTGACGGGCTCGCCAGCCGGTTCGGGTTGGTCGGGCTGGTGCAGATGGTTCATCGCCGGGCATCGGGCTCCGCGTCGGGATCGACCGCAAGCGAAGGAACCTGGCCTGATTTGTCGCTTTCGCAAAGACGCTCCGCATGCCACAGAGGCGGCGATGATGTCGCGCCACGCCGCCTTTCCATCCTATGACCCGAGAGCCTCGGCGGCGCTGGCGCGCCGGCGGACATGAGCGATTCGGGGGCCGGGGCGCGCCTGGCGCGGATCGTAGAGGCGGCCAGCGGGATCATCCTGCCGCTTTGGCGCACAGGCCTCAGCGTCGACGTCAAGACCGACGACAGTCCGGTCACCGAGGCCGACCGCCGCGGCGAGGCGTTGATCCTGGAGCGGCTCAAGGCCGAGTTTCCCGATATTCCGGTGATCGCCGAGGAGGCGTCCAGCGCCTCGGGCGTGCCCCTCAGCATCGCCGAGCGGTTCTTCCTGGTCGACCCGTTGGACGGCACCAAGGCCTTCGTACGCGGCGAAGCCCATTTCACGGTCAATATCGGACTGATCGAAGCGGGGGTCCCCGTCGCGGGCGCGGTGGCGGCGCCGGCCACCGGCGAGGTCTGGTTCACCACTTCGACCGGCGCGCTCAAGCGGCAAATCGGCGAGGAGGGCGGCCGGCCGATCCATGTCCGCCCGCGCAACGACGCCGACGTCCTGGCCCTGACCAGCCATACCCTGAAGCCCGAGCAGTACGAAGCGCTACAGGCCCAATACGGCATCACCCGTCGCCAGCCGATGGATTCATCGGTCAAGCTCTGCGTGATCGCCGAGGGCGGGGCGGACATCTACCCGCGCCACGGAACGACCATGGAATGGGATATCGCCGCCGGCCACGCGGTGCTGATCGCCGCCGGCGGCACGCTGACGGCGGTCGACGGCGGCCCGTTCGCCTATGGCAAGGCTGCCGAGGGGTTCAAGAACGGCTGGTTCGTCGCCCGCGGCGGGTGACCCAACCCAAGCTTCCGCGCCCCCGCGCTTCCGCCGTTCGGGAGCCAATGCTAGACCGGCCCGAGTTCCCGGGAGAAGGACACGATGGCGGAAATCACGGCGGATCAGGCGCCCGCGGGCCAGGCGCGCGCTACGCCGATGTTCACCGTCGTGGCGGCCTCGGCGGCGGGAACCGCTTTCGAGTGGTATGATTTCTTCATCTTCGGCAGCCTGACCCAGGTCATCTCCAGGACCTTTTTCGCGGGGCTGAACGACACCGCCGGCACCCTGGCCGCCCTGGCCCTGTTCGGCGTCGGCTTCGCCTTTCGCCCGATCGGCGCCTTGGTGTTTGGCCACATCGGCGACCGGCTGGGCCGCAAGGGCGCGTTCCTGGTCACCGTGACCTTGATGGGCGGCGCGACCTTCGCCATCGGCCTGTTGCCGACCTACGCCCAGGCCGGCGTCGCGGCCCCGCTGCTGCTGATCGCGATGCGAGTGATCCAGGGCTTCGCCCTCGGCGGCGAATATGGCGGCGCGGCCATCTATGTCGCCGAGCATTCCAAGGCGAACGCGCGGGGCTGGAACACCAGCTGGGTGCAGACCTCCGCCGCCTTTGGCCTGTTCGCGGCGTTGGGCGTCATTCTGGCCACCCGCAAGCTGGTCGGCGAAGACGCCTTCAACGCCTGGGGCTGGCGCGTGCCCTTTCTGGTTTCCGCCGGCTTGCTCGCCATCTCGGTCTGGATGCGGTTCAAGCTCAGCGAAAGCCCGGCCTTCGCCGCGCTCAAGGCCGAAGGCGGGGCGACCAAGCAACCCTATGTCGACGCGTTCGGCCATTGGCCGAACCTGAAACTGGTTTTCCTGGCCTTCTTCTCGATGATGTCGGCCCAGGGGGCGGTCTGGTACTGCAGCTTCTTCTACGTCCAGGTCTTCATGGAGAAGTTCCTCAAGGTCGATCCGGCGACGATCAATCTGTTGATGATGGCCGCGGTGGCGGCCAGCGCGCCGCTCTATGTCTTCTTCGGCTGGCTGTCGGACAGGGTCGGCCGAAAGATCGTCATGCTGGGCGGCATGAGCCTGGCCCTGATCACGTTCTTCCCCGGCTTCCACGCCCTGGAGCGGGCGGCCAACCCGGCCCTGGCCGAGGCCTCGGCGCGCACGCCGGTGGTTGTCGTGGCCGACCCCGCCGACTGCTCGCTTCAGTTCGACCTGATCGGCAAGGCGGCGTTCGTCTCGTCCTGCGACATCGCCAAGAGCTTTTTGGCCAATGCGGGCGTTTCCTACGCCAATGCGAGCGCCGCGCCGGGCGCGACGGCGTCGATCAGGATCGGCGTCGTGAGCGTGGCGTCCGACAGCGCCCGCGGCCTGCCCAAGGTCCAGGCCAAGGCGGTCAAGGCCTCGGTCGAGGCCCGACTCAAGGTGGCCCTGAAGGCGGCGGGCTACCCGGCCAGGGCCGATCCGGCGCGGCTGAACGCGGGGGCTATGCTGGCGATCCTGCTGGTCTTCGTCATCGCGGCGACCGCCCTGTTCGGGCCGCTGGCGGCCTGCCTGGTCGAGCTCTTTCCGACCAAGATCCGCTACACCGCCATGTCGCTGCCTTATAATATCGGCACCGGCTGGATCGGCGGCTTCCTGCCGATCACCGCCTTCGCCATTGTGGCGGCGCGGGGCGACATCTATTCCGGGCTCTGGTACCCCGCCGTTTTCACCCTGATCAGCGTGGTCGCGACGCTGTTCTTCCTGCCCGAGACCAGGGGCCGTCCCCTGAATGCATGAGCGTGAACATATGAGCGAATTCGTGATCGCCGCCCCCGCCCGTCCGGCCCTGCCGATCGAAGGGACTTCCGCCCTGTTTCCGGTGCGCCGTATCCTCTGCGTCGGACGCAACTACGCGGCCCATCGGCGCGAGATGGGCGGCGACGACCGCGAGCCGCCGTTCTTCTTCGCCAAGCCCGCCGACGCCGTGGTCGCCGCGGGCGCCCCGAGCGTCAATGTCGCCTATCCGTCCGCGACCGCCAACCTGCATCACGAAATGGAGCTGGTGGCGGCCCTGGGCGGCGGCGGCGCGGACATTTCCCCGGCCGACGCTCTGTCCCTGGTCTGGGGCTATGCGGCGGGCGTCGATCTGACCCGGCGCGACCTGCAAAACGCGGCCAAGGACAAGGGCCAGCCTTGGGAGGCGTCCAAAGGGTTCGACCAGTCGGCGCCGATCGGCCTAATCCGGCGTTGGTCAGACGGGCTCCAGCCAGAGGGCCGCATCGCGCTGTCGGTCAACGGCCAGGCTCGGCAGGACGCGCGCCTGTCGGACATGATCTGGAACGTCGCCGAGGTGATCGCCCAAGCCTCGCGGCTGTGGCGCCTGGCGCCGGGCGATCTGATCTTCACCGGCACGCCCGAGGGCGTCGGGCCGCTGGTTCGCGGCGATCGGGTGGACGGGCTGATCGAGGATGTAGGCGTCGTCGGCTTTACGATCGCTTGATCGAGGAGCTTAGGCCGCGACCCAACGATGCGGGTCCAACGCCGCCGGATCGTCCAGCGCCATGTCGTCCCAGTCCAGGTCCGGCGGCGGGCTCATGGCGGCGGCGACGATAGCCTGCAGTTCGGCGGCGGAGGTCACGCCGACGATCACCGAGGCGGCTTCAGGCCGGGACAGGGCGAAACCCAGCGCCGCTTGCAAAGGATCGGAACGCCCCTCGGCGATCATCCGGCGCACCCGCGACAACCGCGAAGCCGCGCCCTTCAGCGGGCCCGGCACCCGGTCGGGCGGCAAAAACAACAGGCCCTGCAGGAAGATGGAGCGGATCTGCACCTCGACGCCCAGCTCGGCCAAGCTGGCCAAGGTGCCGTCCACCAGCAGGCGTTGGTCGAGCAGGCTGGCCGGCGCCTGGATGATGTCGGGCTTGAAGCGGCGAACCATGCCCAGCGGGTCGTCGGAGGCGTAGACCGACACGCCGACATATTTGAACAGGCCCTCGTCGCGCAGCTTCAGCAGCCGATCCCAGGCTTCAGCGCCGTGAGGGCCCAATAGGTCGCCGGCGATCTGCACCACGATGGCGTCTGCCCGCGGCAGGCCCAGCCGGCGCAGGGAGGCGCGCGCCTCGGCCTCGATGTGGTCGGCCCCCCGGTCGATCCGGCCGGTCTTGATGATCACGCGAAATGGACAGGGCTTGGGCGACTGCTCGCCGATCACGCTTTCGCCCTGACCGGAGGCCGTGGCGCAATCGAGGACGCGCAGGCCCGATCGGGCCGCGATGGCCAGGATGTCGCCGATCTCGGCCTCCGCCGAACGGCCGCGCGCGGACGGCGCGGCGTCTAGCCGGAACTGCGCCGAGCCGAGGCCGAGCTTGGAAAGCGGTACGCTCAAAAAACACCCCACCGGTGTTGTTTCTCATTCCGGCCAGGATGCGCGCCAAACGATTAAGGAACCGGTATCAGCGCGCGCCGTCATACGCTCTTGACGAGATCGGCCAGGACCCCCAGGTCGGAGCATGGCGTTTGATCTGCCCGACTGGCCGCTGTTCGGCCTGACCGAGGATGTACGGCCGGCCCTGCGCGCGGCCGCAGCGGCGGGCCAACCCTGCGCGCTGGTCACGCTTTATGCGCTGAACGGCGGCGGTCCTCGGCCGCTGGGCGCCCAGATGTTGTTCGCCGAAGGGGATGTTTGCGGTTTTCTGTCCGGCGGCTGCGTCGAAGCCGATGTAGCCCTGCACGCCGCGCAAACCCTGGCTGACGGTCAGCCGCAACGGCTGGTCTATGGCGAGGGCGGACCCTGGCCGGACATCCGGCTTTTGTGCGGGACACGGATGGAGCTGCTGGTCGAACGGGTGGCCGCGGACGATCCGGCCGCCGCGGCGCTGCTGGCCCTGACCGACCAGCGCCGGCCGGCGGCGTGGCGAACGGATGGACGAACGCGCGTGGTCGAGGCCGTCAGCCCCACCCCGATTCCGGTCGACGCCTATTCGGCCGAACCTTTTCGGATCGAGCGGCTGTACGAGCCGGTTCCGCGCCTTGTGGTGGTGGGCGCCGACCCGACGGCGCTGGCGACGGCCCAACTGGGCGCTCAAGCGGGGTTCGAAACCACCCTGGTTCGCCCCAAGGGGCCCGCCGCGCCGCCCGCGCTGATCGGATTCGCCTATTCCAGAGCCGAACCGGCCGAGGCCTTCGCGGCGATCGGCCTGGATCCCTGGACGGCCGTGGCCGTGGCCACCCATGACTGGGATGTCGACCAGGCGGCGCTGACGGCGGCCCTGCCGTCGCAAGCCTCCTATGTCGGTGTGCTGGGCGCGCGCCGGCGCCTGCCCGAGCGGCTGGCCAGGCTGCGCGGCGCGGGCGTGGGCGAGGCGGCCCTGGCCCGACTCAAGGGGCCTATCGGCCTCGATCTGGGCGGCAAGGCGCCTTGGGAAGTGGCCGTGGCGGTGATCGCGGAGATCATCGCCGAGCGGGCGCGTCATCACTCAGTTGACGCGAACGCTCACGCCAAACCGGCGCAGGCCGAGACGCTCGGCGACCCGCTGGGATGACCGGTTGGTCGCCGACGTGCTGTAAAACAGCTCATGATCGGCGAGGCTCGGCAGGGACGACCAGTTGGCGGTGATGGCGGCGGCCAGGCCGCTCCCGCGAAACCCTGGAAAGGTGTAGACGCCGACTTCCGCGCTTCGCGCGCCGATGCGCGCCGCGAAGGCCAGGGCCGCGATCTCGCCGTCCACCGTCACCGCGCACCAAGGCTCCCAGAAGTCATCGAGGCTGACAAAGCCCGCCTGAGTCAGATGTTGCGGCATCCCTTCTTCGGCTAGGCGCGCCAGCAGATGTCGGCCGTTGGTCGTGTCCCAGCGAGTGATCGTCGCGCCGGCGTCGTAGAACAGGCCGCGCGGAAGTTGGTAGATCAGCGCCGGACTGGCCGCGTTGGCCGGCGCCTCGACGGATATCGCCTCGATCAGGGCGCTCAGGCAGTTCGGCGGCGCGGATGGATCGGACCAGGGTGTTTCAGTCTCGGCTAGAGCTTGGGCGCGCAGGACGACTTCAGGGCCGACGTCATGGCGCAGCCTCAGAATGTTGCCGCCGACGCAGCCTGCAAGAAACAGCCTGGGCCCTGGGGAATTGTCCGGCGCGCTCTCGCGTTCGATCCGGCCGGACGGGGTTAGAACAAAGCTGGTCGCGACATTGATCTCAAGCAGCCTGAAATCGCCGCCCGCGCCGGGATCGTCAATGGCCAACTAAAGCCGGCCCAGAGGCAGGACGTCGACCACGGCGCCGACCTCCGCCGCCGGCGCGTGGGCGGCCCGGCGGACCAGGGCGCCGGATTCGGCGAAGACGCTGACCAGCGAGGAATCCTGGTCGGACATGGGCTCAGCGATCCGCCGGCCCTGGTCGGTCGTCAGACGTGCGCGCATCCAGTGCTCGCGTCCGCCATTGGCGGGCAGAGCCCTGGACAGGTGCGCGGTCACGAGATTCAGCGCCGGGTCGGCCCCTTGCATGGTCATCAGCAGGGGCCGCAGGAACAGCTCCGCGCAGACCAGCGCCGACGCCGGATTGCCGGGCAGGCCCAGCACCAGGCGCCCGTCGGCCAATCGGCCGAACCAGGTGGGCTTGCCCGGCCGCACCCGCACCGTCTCGACCATCAGTTCCAACCCCAGCCGCGCCAGGGCCGGTTTGACCAGGTCGTGGTCGCCCACCGAGGCCCCGCCGATGGTGACGATCAGCCGCCCGCCCGCCGCCTCCACCGCGCTGGCGATGGCGTCGGCATCGTCGCCGGTCGAAGCCAGCCGCGTGGCCGCTCCGCCCCAGGTCTCGATCAGGGCCGCGATCGAAGGGCTGCCAGAGTCGAAGATCTGCTCCGGCCCCGCCGCCGCGCCAGCCGCCGCCAGTTCCTCGCCGGTCGACAGCACCACAACCTCGGGCCGTTTAGCCACTGACAGCTGCGCACGCCCCGCCGCCGCCGCCAACCCGATCCGCCAGGCGTCGAGCCGAGCGCCGGCCCGCAACAGCGCGTGGCCCGCGCGAAAATCGCCGCCGCGTGGGCGGATGAAGCCGCCACCGCCGGTCTCGACCGGGATCTGGAGGCGCTCGCCCACCCGGACCGCCTCTTCCTGGATCACGACGCGCTCGGCTCCGGCGGGAACCGGCGCGCCGGTGAAGATCCGCACGGCCTGGCCGGGCGACAGCGGATGCGGATAGCCTTTGCCGGCCGCGCTCTCGCCGACGATAGCCAGCTCCGTTCCCGGCCCGCGCACCGCCCATCCGTCCATGGCCGAGGCGTCGAACGGCGGCTGGTCCCGCGTCGCCGTGACCGGCTCGGCCAGGGTCCGGCCGCGCGCGGCGTCCAGGCCGACGGTTTCGATCAGGGCCGCGCCAGCTTGCGCCAGCATCCGCGCCCGCGCGTCCTCGACGGTGAGGTCTCTCATGGCGCCGCCGGGAAATATTCGACTGCGGGCGTCGACGCGTCAAAGCTCCTCCCCCGTTGGGGGAGGGGGACCGCGAAGCGGTTGAGGGGGCCTTGCCGGAGAACTCTCAGCGGTCGCGAAAGCCTCCTCAGTCGCTTCGCGACAGCTCCCCCAACGGGGGAGCAGCTCTGTCCGCGTGACTGCGCCTTCATGATCCCTCGCGACGGAATTCGCCGGACGCGCCGCCGGTCTTTTCCTCCAGGCGTACGGCGTCGATGGTCATGGCCTTATCGGCGGCCTTCAGCATGTCGTAGAGCGTCAGGAGCGCCACCGAGACGGCGGTCAGCGCCTCCATCTCGACGCCGGTCGGGCCGGTGGTCCCCACGCGCGCGGTGACGCTCAGCCCCGATCCGTCCGGCGTCTCGGAAACCTCGACCGCGATCTTCGACAGGTTCAGCGGGTGGCAGAGCGGGATCAGCTCGGCGGTCTTCTTCGCGGCCATCACGCCGGCGATCTCGGCCACGGCGCGGACGTCGCCCTTCTTGCCCCCGCCGCCGAGCGCCAGCGCCAGGGTCTCGGGCGTCATGCGGATCCGGCCCGTCGCCACCGCCTCGCGCGCCGTTTCGGCCTTTGGCGAGACGTCGACCATGCGCGCGCGACCCGTCTCGTCGATATGGGTCAGGCGGTTCAAGGCTCAGACCTCGGTCAGGCGAGGCATGATCTCGACCATGTTGCAGGGCTTGTGGCGGCTGTCGAGCTGGGCGGCGATCACCTTGTCCCAACCGTCCCTGACCGCCCCGTTGGAGCCGGGCAAGCAGAAGACGAAGACCCCGCCGATCAAGCCCGCCGTGGCCCGCGACTGCAGGGTCGAAAGGCCCACCGACTGGTAGCTGACCAGATGGAAGACCACGGAAAAACCGTCGATCTTCTTGTCGAACAGCGGCTCCAGCGCCTCCGGCGTCACGTCGCGGCCGGTGAGGCCGGTGCCGCCGGTGGTGACGATGGCGTCGACCTCGCCCGAGGCGACCCAGGCCAGCACCTGGGCGCGGATGGCGGAACGGTCGTCGGCGACCAGGGCCTTGCCGGCCAGGCTATGGCCCGCCGCCTTGACACGCTCGGTCAGTAGATGGCCGGAGGTGTCGCTCTCCTCATCGCGGGTGTCGGAGACGGTCAGTACGGCGACGCGTACCGGAACGATCTTCAGGCCCTCGTCTATCCGGCCGCCAGGGGCGAGCATGGGGGCGTTCATGGTTCGGCTCCGAATGGGTCGAGCGAGTGCTTCGACGCGGCGCTGCGCGCCGGCTCAGCATGACGTACTATATTGGAACCCGAAAAACATACGTCACCCTGAGCCGCGACCGGTAGGGCGCGCGTCGAAGGGCGCACGATCAGGTCGTCCGTCATCAATCCCACCGCGCGGCGTCGGCGTGGTCGCGCTCGGTCGGTTCGATCCAGCGCGCGCCGTCCGGACCATGCTCCTTCTTCCAGAAGGGCGCGCGGCTTTTCAGATAGTCCATCAGGTGGTCGGCGGCCTCGAAGGCCTCGCGGCGGTGGGCGGCGGCCGTGGCGACGAAAACGATGGCCTCGCCGGGCGCGATCTCGCCGATCCGATGGACGATCATCAGGTCGTGCAGTGAAAACCGCGCCCGCGCCGCCTCGGCGATGCGGGCGATCTCCGCCTCGGTGAACCCTGGATAGGCCTCCAGCTCCAGCCTTTCGCCCTCGCCGCCGCGCGTCAGGCCGGTGAAGCTGACCACAGCGCCGGTTTGCGATCGGCCGGCGCAGAACCCGGTGAGCAGCGCGCCCGGTTCGAACGGCTCGGTCTGCAAGCGAATCACCGCCTCAGCCTCCGCTCATCGGCGCCAGGAAGGCCACCTCTGCGTTCGCGGCCAGCACGGCGTCGCCGCGCACGATCACCTTGTCGATCGCCGCCTGGACGCCCCTGGTCAGCAGGGCCTCGCCCAGCGCTGGGTCGTCAAGGCTGATCAGCGCCCGCAGCGCGGAGAGGCTGGCCGGCGCCGGATCGAACACCCGCTCGCGCCAACCCGCCACATCGCGCAGGCGCCCGAACAGCAGCACCCGCGCCATGGCTAGCCTCCCGTCATCGACATATGCCGGGCCAGGGCCGGCGCGGCGCCGCGCTCGATATGGAAATCGTGGCCCTTGGGCTTGGCGTCGATGGCCTCGCGGATCGCCGCCTCCAGGGCTTCTGGACCCCCCGCCGCGGACTTTGGGCCGGAGCGCATCACCGCGCGCAGATCGGCGGCGTCCTCGCGGCCGAGACAGGTGTGCAGCACGCCGGTGCAGGTCAGTCGCACCCGGTTGCAGCCTTCGCAGAAATTGTGGGTCAAGGGCGTGATCAGGCCGAGCCGCCCGCCGGTCTCCTCGACGCGTACATAACGCGCCGGTCCGCCGGTTTGCAGCGGCAGGTCGGTCAGGGTCCAGAAGCTGGCCAGGGTTTGGCGCACCTTGGTGAGCGGCAGGAACTGATCGGTCCGATCTTCGCCAGTGTCGCCCAGGGGCATGGTTTCGATCAGCGTCAGATCCATGCCCAACCCGTGCGCCCAGGTGATCAGGCTCGGAATCTCCTCGGCGTTGTCATGGGCCAGCGCGACCGTGTTGATCTTGACCTTGAGCCCCGCCCCGCGCGCGGCCTCAATCCCGGCCAGCACCTTGGCCAGGTCGCCGCCCCGGGTCAGGCGGGCGAACAGGTCGGGCTTCAGGGTGTCGAGGGAGACATTGATCCGCTTGACGCCCAGACGCGCCAGATCGCCAGCGAACCCGACCAGGCGCGTGCCGTTGGTGGTCAAGGTGAGTTCGTCCAAGGCGCCGGTTCGTAGGTGCCGCGTCAGCTGTTCGATCAGCTCCAGAATACCCCGGCGCACCAGCGGCTCGCCGCCGGTCAGGCGCAGCTTGCGCACGCCCAGGCTGACAAAGGTCGAGGCGACCGCGTCCAGCTCCTCGATCGTCAGCACCTCCGCCTTGGGCAGGAAGACCATCCGCTCGGCCATGCAGTAGACGCAGCGCAGGTCGCAGCGGTCGGTCACCGACACGCGCAGATAGGTCACCGCCCGTCCGAACCCGTCGATCAGGGGCGCGGGACGCTGGGCGGTGGTGGACCTGGGTTGCGGGGCGTCGTAGGGGCTCATCAGGTCTAAGATAGGCGGGAAACACGTTTGGTTACAGGGGCTGTGATTTTGCCGCGACTGGACGCCATCGTCCTAGCCGCCGGCGCGGGCTCGCGGTTCGGCGGCGGCAAGCTGTTGGCGCCCTGGCGCGGCGGCGTGCTGCTCGACGGCGCGCTGGCGGCGGCGTTCGCGGCGCCGGTGCGGAGCGTGACGGTGGTCTGGGGCGCCGATCCCGCCGTGGCCGAGGCCGCTAGAGCCTTCGCCGAGCGGACCGGAAATCGCGAGCGCCTGCGTCTTGTCCACGCCGCGCGACACGCCGAGGGCCTGTCGGTGTCGCTGGCGGCAGGCGTCGCGGCGCTGCCGGACGACGGCGAGGGCGCCTTCATCTTCCTCGGCGACATGCCACGTATTCCCTCCAGCGTGATCGACCTGATGGCCGATGCGCTTGCGCACCGCGCTTTGGCGGTCGCGACCGAGTTCCAGGGCCGCCGAGGCCATCCGGTGCTGTTCGCCAAATCCCTCTGGCCCCGCCTGCTCGCGCTCAGCGGCGACCGGGGCGCCGGCGAGCTGCTGCGCGAACTGGGCGGGGTGGTAGAGCTAATCGCGGCGCCGGACGATGGCGTGCTCTACGATGTGGACCGGCGCGCGGATCTGGTTGAGAATTGATGGCGCGCCGACCGCAAATCTCCGGAAGACTGGAGCCATGAAGATGGAAACCAAGCTGGGCTGCATAGCAGACCTGCCGGTATCGAGCGGCCTGCCCAAGTCGGTGGTCAACCCTATCAAGCCCGAGCTGTTCGCCGGGACCCACCAATCTCAGCTCGCCAGAGCTGTCGGCTGTACTCAGTTTGGCGTGAACCGCGTGACGCTTGAGCCGGGCTGCATCTCGTCGTTGCGGCACTGGCATGAGGGTGAGGACGAGTTCGTTTATATCCTGTCGGGACAGGTGACCCTGATCGACGAGAACGGCGAACACGCCTTGACCGAGGGCGCCTTCGCGGGCTTTCCGGCGGGATGCCTCAATGCTCATCACCTGGTAAACAAGTCGAGCGCGCCGGCCATCTTCCTCGCCGTGGGAACACGCAAGCCTGGCCTGGAAACGATCCACTATCCCGACGATCCTATCGGACCGAACACGGTCTTGCGCGATGCTTCGGGTCGGCGAATGGAGGGTTGAGGCGCGGCGTTCGAACGACGCCGGTCACCGCGACACGCTGCATCATTCAATGGGATAGGGTCCTTCGGCAAAGGCCTCGGCGTGGTAACCTTTTGATCCAATGGCGCGGGCGATCGGGCTCCTGATGTCGTCTCCGGCCTTCAGACGGGTTACGAGCGATTGGAAGTCGTGCTTCGGCCGCCAGCCAAGCGCCTCTCGAGCGCGGGCGTTGACATAGACCCGCCCGATGCCTTGGAACATCGCCCAACCCCGGCGCTCATATTCGACCTCATAACCTGGAACCCGGCGGCGCAGCACGGCGGGCGCGTCGCTGCGCAGCTCACTCAGGTCTTCAGGCAGGAACGGGGTCGTCGCGGTGATGATGTACTTGCCGAAGCCGATCGCCGGCGCTCGCTCGGACGCCAACAGGTGGGCGCTCACCACATCCTCGATGTCGACGCGCCGGTAGAGGAATTCGTTGGCCTTGACGTTCGCGTCAGCGAAGCCGTCCCGCACCTCCTGGCTGTCGTCTTCTTCGGGAAAGAAGCGCGAGGTTCGAAGCACGATGCAGGCCAGGGACTGGTTGCGATGGAACAGTTGGCAAAGATCCTCGGCCGCGGCCTTGGTCGCGCCATAGATGTTCTTTGGGACAGGCGTGACGTCCTCGGTCACCCAGGCGGCCGGCGCCCCGGCGGGCGGGGTCAGGGCGTCGCCGAAGACGCTGGTCGTGCTGGTGAAGACGAACGATTGCACCCCAGCCGCGACCGCCTCCTCCAGCAAGTTGATCGTGCCGGTGATGTTGACGTCCACGAAGTCCTGCCGGCCGCGGGTCGCCACATGCGGCTTGTGCAGGGTGGCCGCATGGAACACCGCCTGCACCCCGCTCATCGCGCCGCGGACAAAGCCGCGATCGGTGATCGAGCCGACGTGAGTGGTGAAGGCTGACGCCAAGACGTCGAGGGCGACGACCTCATGCTTCTCAGCCGAAAGGGTGCGGACGAGCGCCTCGCCCAGGTGGCCGGCGCTGCCTGTAACCAAGACCTTCATGCGCGCCTACGCCTTGACGAACGGCAAACTCGCCGTCGGTTTCCCCGTCAACACCAGGAGCGCATTGGCCACCGCCGGCGCGATCAGCGGCGTGCCCGGCTCGCCCGCGCCGCTTGGCGGATTGCCCGAGGCGATGATGTAGGTCTCGACCGTCGGCGCCTCGCTCATGCGAAGGACCCGGTAGGTGTCGAAATTCTCCTGCTCGACCATCCCATCCTTCAGGGTGATCGCCCCGTAGAGCGCCGCGGACAGGCCGTAGCAGGTCCCGCCCTCCATCTGGGCCTTGACCAGGTCGGGAGCGACGGCGACGCCGCAATCGACCGCGCAGACCACTCGGCCCACCTTGGGCTGGCCGTCCTTCAAGCTGACCTCGGCGATCTGCGCCACCACGGTGCCGAAGCTTTCATGCACCGCCAGGCCCCGCGCCACGCCGGCCGGCAGGGGCTGGCCCCAGCCGGCCTTTTCGCAGGCCAGGTTCAGCGCCGCCACGTGGCGGGTCGCTCCGGCGCGGGAATAGAGGGCGCGGCGATAGTCGGCCGGATCCTTGGCCGCGCGGCGGGCCAGCTGGTCGATGGTGTGCTCCATCGCCATGGCGGTGTGGGTCGCCCCGACCGAGCGCCACCACAGCATCGTGATCGGGCTGTCGGCGAGATAGGCCTGGCCGTCGACCACCGGCGTGGCTTTCAGATAAGGCGAGTCCTTGGTCCCCTCCACCGAGGATGGATCGAAGGCGCCGGAACCGGGCAGACCCTTGACCGTCGACTGGGTGACCACGCGGTGCCGCCAGGCGGCCGGATAGCCGTCCTTGTCCAACTTGATCGCCACGGTGTGTAGGACCATCGGCCGATAACGGCCGCCGGTCATGTCGTCCTCGCGAGTCCAGACCAGTTTGACCGGCCGCCCGCCGCCGACGTGCTTGGCGATATGGACGCATTCGGTGGCGTAGTCCGAGGTCGGATTGCCGCGCCGGCCGAACGAGCCGCCCGCCGGCAGAGTCTCGATCTCGACCGAGCCAGGCAGCGTTCCCACCGCCATGCCGGCGTTCAGCTGGTCCAGGGTCTGGATCTGGGAGGCGAAGGTCAGCTTGACCTTGTGGCCGTCCACCTGGGCCACGCAGTTCATCGGCTCCATGGTGGCGTGGGCCAGGAGCGGGAACTCGTAGGTGGCGTGGAACAGTTCGCCGCCGAAGGCCGTGGCCGCGTCGCCCGCCGTCTGGAAGGTATGCCATTTGACATCGGATTTGCCGGCGACGATGTCCTTGTAGCTGGCCATGATCTGGTCGGAGGAACGCTTTTCGGCCTTGTCCTCGTTCCAGGTCACCTTCAGGGCGTCTCGGCCCTTTCGCGCGGCGTAGGTGTTCTCGGCGATCACCGCCACGCCGCTGGGGATTTTCACCACGTCGACCACGCCGGGAACCTGTTTGGCGGCCGTGGCGTCGAAGGATGCGACCGTCGCGCCGAAGCGTGTGGGATGGGCGACCATGGCGGTCAGCATGTTCGGCAGGTGGACGTCCTGGGTATAGCGGGCGGTTCCGGTGCTCTTGGCCACGCTGTCCTTGCGCGCCACCCGGTCGGTGCCGATCAGGGTGAACTCGCTGGGTTTCTTCAGCACGGGTTTTGCCGGCGGGGTCAGTTTGGCGACATCCGGCAAGAGTTCGGCAAAGCGGGCCGTGCGGCCGGAAGGGACGTGCGAGACCACCCCGTCCTTGACCGTGACGCCCTTGGCCGGCGTCGACCAGCGGGTTGACGCCGCCTGGACGAACATGGCCCGCGCCGCCGCGCCGGCGGTGCGCAGCTGGGTCCAGGAATTGGCGATGGCGGTCGAGCCGCCGGTGCCCTGCAGGCCGCCGATCAGGGTGTTGGCGTAGATCTTGGCGTTGGCGGCCGAGGCCTCGACGCGGACCTTGTCCCAGTCGGCGTCCAGCTCCTCGGCGACGATGGCGGCCAGACCCGCGTGATTGCCCTGGCCCATCTCCTGGTGCTTGTTGAACACCGTCACCCAGCCGTCAGCACCGATCTTGATGAAGGGGCCGAAGGCGCCGAAGTCCTGCTTCCTGGCGCCCATGCTCAGCACGTCGCCCATCGAACAGCCGACCAGCAGCGCGCCGCCGGCGGCGGTGGCGCTGACGATCACGCCGCGCCGGGTGGCGGTGGCCATTTTCGAGGAAGCTTTGGGCGGTTTCACAACTGCGTTCATGGCGTCCTCCTCACGCGGCGGCGGCCGACGCGGGCGCCTGGCCCGAGGCGTCCTTGATCGCCGCGCGGATCCGCTGATAGGTCCCGCAGCGGCAGATGTTGCCGCTCATCGCGTCGTCGATGTCCTGATCGGTCGGCTTGGGCTTGGCCGCCAGCAGGGCCGCCGCCGACATCAGCTGGCCAGACTGGCAGTAGCCGCACTGGGGCACGTCAAGCTTCACCCAGGCCGTCTGCAGCGGGTGGGTCCCGCCCAGGCCCTCGATGGTGGTGATCTTCATACCCTGCGCGGACTGGATCGGGGTCTGGCAAGACCGGATCGCCTGGCCGTCGGCCTGCACCGTGCAGGCGCCGCACTGGGCGATGCCGCAGCCGTACTTGGTCCCGGTCATCTTCAGTTCGTCGCGTAACACCCACAGAAGCGGCGTGTCGGGATCGGCTGTGACCGGATAGTCGCGTCCATTGATGTTCAGCGTCAGGGCCATGGTCGAGGCCTCCCCGATGAGTGATTCGTTGGCGGCTGCTGGCCGCCGCAGGCAAACTTAACACTGCTTAGGTGGATGGCGCGATCAAAAGCTGACGCGCGGCGCCTGGCAAGCTAGTTTGCGGGTGAAAATGGACGCCTTTCCCGCTTTTTTCCCCCTGGCCGGCCGCAGGATCGTCGTCGCCGGCCAAGGCGACGCCGCCGACGCCAAGGCGAGGCTGTTCGACGGCTCGCCGGCGGTCGTGACGCGGCTGGACGCGGCGCAAGCCGTGACCGCGGCGGCCTATGCCGGCGCGGCGCTGGCCTTCATCGCCGGCGGAGATCAGGCCTTCCTGGCCGCCGCCGCCGCCGCCGCCCGCGCGGCCGGGACGCCGGTCAATGTGGTCGATCACCCGGACCTGTGCGACTTCATCACCCCCGCGATCGTGGACCGGGGCGAGGTGGTGGCGGCGGTCGGCACCACCGGCGCCGCGCCCATGCTGGCCGCCTTGCTGCGCAACGACCTGGAGGCCGCGATACCGGAAGGCGCCGGGCGGGTGGCGGCGCTGTTTCGCCAGCTGCGCGACGAGGTCCGCGCGGCCCTGCCGGACCTGGCCGATCGCCGCGCCTTCCTGCGCGAGGCCCTGAGCGGCGCCGCCGCCGAGGCCGCGCGGCGGGGGGACATGGCGGGGGCGATCGGGTTGTTGCGTCACGCCCTGGCCGGCGAAGGGTCGGCGGTTCGCATCGGGCGGGTCTGCATCATCGACGGCGCTGGCCCGGCCGACCTGTTGAGCCTTCGGGCCTCCCGCGCGCTGTCCCTGGCCGAGGCGCTGATCGCCGATCCGGACTGCGCGCCCGGCGTTCTGGGCCTGGTCCGCCGCGACGCTCATCGCCTGTCGCCGGATCAGGCTGGCGCCGGCGAAATGATCGCCATGGCGCGCGAGGGCGTGCAGGTCGTTCGCCTGGTCGCCGCGCCGGTCGATCCGGCGATGCTGGCGGCGCTGGCGGCGGCGGGAATCGCCGTGGAGCGGCTGCGCGCGGCGCCTTAAGGGTGCGCGGCAGGCTCTCGCCGGGTGCGGCCGGTCACCTCGGACAGGGCCGCGGCGACCTGGGTGACGTCGTAGGGTTTTCGGATCACCGGCGCATCGAAGCCGCTGGGCAGCATCTTGTCGTCGCCATAGCCGGTGGCGAACACGAACGGGATGCCGCGCGCGGCCAGGGCCTGGGCGACAGGCAGCACCGAGGCGCCGTTCAGATTGGCGTCCAGGACCGCCGCGTCGATCGGCAGATCCACCATCCGCATGGCCTCGCCGACATCGGCCGCGGAGCCGACCACCTCGGCGCCCGCTTCGGACAGCCCCGCCTCCAGTTCCAACGCCAGCAGCAGAGCGTCCTCGACGATCAGCAGCTTCAGGCCTTGAACACGGATAACCTGCCGCGCGGCCGGCGCGCCCCCGGAGGTCCCGGCGATGGCCTTGCCCGTCGCCTCGGGTTTGACCGCGGTCCCCGCCACCGGCGCTGGGGCGAAGGCCGAGGGGCCCACGGTCAGCACGGCCCGCACGCCCTCGGCGCGGTATTCGACGCGCACCGAACCGCCCAGTTCCCGCCCCGTGACCTTTTCCAGCAGGGTCGAGCCGAATCCGCGCCGGGTCGGCAGGCTGACAACCGGTCCGTGGCTTTCCAGCCATTGCAGCTCCAGCCCGCAGGCCTCGGTCCGTCGCCAGGTCACCTCGACCCGTCCCACCTCGGTGGACAACGAGCCGAACTTGACCGCGTTGGTGGCCAGCTCGTGCAAGGCCAGGGACATGGCGTTGGCGCCACGCGGCGTCAGCAGGACGTCGGGGCCCGACCAGCGGGTCTGGCCCGGGGCCAAGCCGCCCAGTTCGGCGGCGGCGATGTTGTGCATTCCAGCGCCGCGCCAGCGCGTCGCGGTGAGCAGCTGGTGCGCCGAGGCCATGGACTTCAGACGCCCGGTGAAGGTCTTCAGGAAACCTTCCAGCGAAGCGGCCTTGCGCGCCGACTGGGCGGCCAGCGACTGGACCGCGGCCAATACGTTCTTCACCCGATGGTCCAGCTCGGCCACCAGGGTCTCGCGTTCCTCCTCCTCGATCTTGCGGGCGGTGATGTCCTGCATCACCCCGATCACCCGCTGGGGCCGCCCGTTGGCGGCGGCCACCAGCACGCCGGCGGTGGTGATCCAGATCACCCGCCCGTCGTCGGGGCGCACGATCCGAAGCTCGATCCGGTAACGTCCGGTGGCGGCCAGCTGCTCGCGCACCGTTTCGACGGTCTGGTCGCGATCGTCCGCATGCATCATCGCGCGGAAAGTCGGCCGGTCGAGGGGCGCGGCGGCGGCGTCGGTCCAGCCGATCATCGCGCGCACCGCATCGTTGAGCACCACCGATTCGTTGGCCGTGTCCCACTCATAGGCGGCCAGGCCGGCGGCGTTCAGCGCCAGGTCCACCCGCTCCTGATCGAAGCGGCTCTGTTCGCGCGCCGCGGCGACCTCCGCGTCCCGGCCGATCTCATCCATCACCAGCGCCGCCAGGTCGGTCAGGGCGCCGCGCTTGGCCTCGCCGGGCTCGCCGCGCGGCTTGGTGTCCGCGACGCAGAGGACGCCTATGATCTGGCCGTCCGTTGTGCGCAGCGGCGCGGCGGCGTAGAACCGGACCTCGCCGGCGCCTTCCCCGATGGCGCCGCGCAAGCGCGGGTCCGCGCGGATGTCGCCGACGAATAGGGGCTCGCCGTGGCGCAGCGCCGCGTCCGATAGGGCGCCGGCTCTAGGCCAATCGTCCCGGCGGATCCCGACGGCCGCCTTCATCCACATCCGGTGTTCATCGATCAGGACGATGGCGGCGCGGGGCGCGGCGAACAGGCGCGCGGCCAGCCGAACGATCCTTTCAAACCGCGGATCGGACTCGGTGTCGAGCACGCGAAGCTCGCGCAGGGCGGCCAAACGCGCCGACTCTTCAGTCGTCGTCCGACCAGGCGCCCCCTCGTGGGGCAAATTCGTCTCAATCCGATTCATGCGAGGATCGAGTCCGGTTAATCGCCGCCGATCCCAGAACAATGCGAAGCCGGCGCCGCTGCGCTTAAGAGAACACCTTGCGGAGCGATAAGGAAAGCGTCATGGACCGATGAGCCTCGCGCCGGAGCGGCGAAGTCCGGTGAAGCGGGCCGCCGGAACTGGCGTAGCCAGCCCGCGTTCCGGTCTATAACCAGACTACACCCTATCCGCGCCTACGGAGAATCCGATGCCCGCGAGCGAACATATCGATCAAGCCGCGACCAAGGCCGACAAGGCCATCCTCGAGGCGGAAAAACGCCTGACCGAGCTGGCGGACCGCGCCGAAAAGACCGTGCAGGAAGGCCTGGAGGCCCTGCGCGCCCAGACCCGCGTCGCCGCCGACACCGCCGGACAGTCGATCGACGAAGCGCAGCGGTATCTGACCGATCGGGTGCTGGAGCGGCCGCTGGCGGCCACCTTCGCGGCGCTCGGCGTCGGGGTCCTGATCGGGGTCCTGCTGAGCGGGGGCCGGCGCTGACGCTTCGACCCCGCTGACGTTGGGTCGCGGTGGACGCGGCGTTCCCTGGCGCCTAGGGTCGGGCATGACCCTGACGTCTCAAGACCCTATCGACGCCGCCGGGCCCATCGCGCCGCGGCGGGCGATCTTCACTATTCAGAGCAGAGGCCGAACCTGGGAACTGGCGGCGCTGGATTTCGGCGATCCGGCCAGGCCGATCGACGTGGTTTTCCTGCACGCCAACGGCTTCAACGCCATGACCTATCGCTCCGTCCTGGCGCCGCTGGCGGGAACGTTGCGGATCCTGGCGGTTGACCAGCAGGGACATGGCCGCAGCCCCCAGTACTCCACCCCCGACGGCCGCGAGGACTGGCTGGACCTGCGCGACGATCTGCTGGCCCTGCTGGAGGTCATCGGCGGCGGACCCGTGGCTCTGGCGGGGCATTCCATGGGCGGCGCGGTGAGCGTGCTGAGCGCGGCTGAGCGACCGGATCGGGTCAAGGCCCTGGCCCTGTTCGACCCGGTGATCGTTTCAAAGGAGGCGCGCGCTCGCGTCGCCGAGGGTCTGCACGACAATGCGCTGGCGCTCGGCGCCGATCGTCGGCGGGCCGTCTTCCCCGACCGCGACGCCGTCTTCAAAAGCTATCAGGGCCGCGGCGCCTTTCGCACCTGGCCGGACCAGGCGCTGCTCGACTACATCGTCGACGGCTTTCGCGATCGGCCGGACGGGTCGGTGGAGCTGGCCTGCGCGCCGGCCTGGGAGGCGTCGGGCTTCCGGTCCCATGGTCACGACCCCTGGGCGGCCATGTCGAAGATCTCGGCGCCGGTCAGGGTGCTGCGCGCCGAAATGGGATCGACCTGTCATCTTGAGACGGCGGAAGGGTTCAATCCGGACAACCCCGACGTCCAGGTGCGGACCGTTCCGGGGACCACCCACTTCCTGCCGATCGAGCGGGCGGACCTGGTGCGCGAGACCCTGCTGGCGGTGACCCGCCTCTGACCAAACCTACAGCGTCAGGCCGGCGATCACCCGCTCATTGAGCGCCGCCCGCGCCGCCTTTGAGGCGGTCACGATCTTGCGCGTATCCAGATCGAGGGTGACGGCGACCGCCTCGGACGTCCCCCACGCCTTGCCGGTGTGGGGATCCAGCATCCAATGCACCAGCCGCTGGGTCCGATCCTCGATCCCGGCCATGCCGGAGCGAACCACGAACCGGTCGCCGGCACGGGGCCAGTCCAGATGAACCAGCCGGTATTCCAGCACCGCGCCGCCGATCCGCTGGGGCCGAGGTTCGGCCGCTTCCAGTATGATCGCCCGCGTCCTTGACGCCAGGGTGGCGATGCCGTCAGAGACCCGGCCGATGAACTGCTCGGCGCGCATCCGGCCGAACACGTCGCAATCCTGGCCGCCGAAGGCGCCGCCGCTGATGGGGACCAAGCCAAGCGTATCGGCGCGCGCCAGACTGGCCCGGCTGGTGAGGGGCTCCAGGCTGACGCTGCGCGCGGCGGCGTAGGACGGGACCTGCGCGGTCAAGACCTTGGCCAGGTCCAGGGCCTGGCGCGGCCAGGCGAAGGGCCGGGAATCGTCGCCGGCCGTGACGTGGGCCACCACGGTCTGGAAACTCGCCGCCGGCTCGCCGCTGGCGTGGAACAGCACCAGCAAAAGCCGCGCCTCGCTCTCGCCCATGTCCAGCACGCAACCGCGCATGGCCAGCGCCGCGCCAGGCCGGGCTTCGCGCAGGAAACGAATGTGCTGTTCGCGCACCAGCAGGGTCGCATTGGCGTAGGGCGAGAAGGCCTGCGGCATGCCCAGCGCCGCGGCCAGACCGACCAGTCCCTCCATGGCGCGCGCGACGTAGAAGCGCACGTTCATGTGCCCCATCTCGTCGCATTCCCAGGTGTTAACGCAGCCGCGCCACACCTCGATCCCCAAGCTTTCCGCGTCCGTGTCCGTCATCGGGCCAGGCATACGGTTAAGCTGACGCCGGTCAAGCGAACAGCTTGGCCCAGCGGCGCTTCTCGCGGGTCTTCCAGCCGGCCCGGTGCCACGCGTCGGAGGCGATCAGCGGCACGACGGTGGTGGCTTCGGCGAACACCATCTGTTCGTACGTGACATCGACCTTGCCCCACGAACAGGCTTCTTTCAGCGTCGAGGACGAGCACGCCCCGTCGCGCACGTCGGCGACGGTGATCTGGACCGCGTATTTGTGCATCTCGGCTTCGATCCCGAGGATCTCGGCGCAGACCACTGTGTCCTGGGCGAAGTTCTTCGGGACCCCGCCTCCGACCATGAACAGGCCGGTGGTTCCAGCGGCGATCTTGACGTCGGTTAGCTCGCGGAAATCGGCCACTGCATCGATAGTGAGATAGGGCTGCTTGGCCTTGATCCGCTCGACCTGATGCTTGACCAGGCCGAAGCCGGCCGAACTGTCGGTAAAGGCCGGGCAGAAGATCGGCGCGCCTTCTTCATAGGCGGTCTGGATAAGCGAGCCGGGCTTCTTGGCGTTGCCGGCGGCCAGCCACTTGCCGATCTCGTGGATGAATTCGCGGGAGGAATAGGGACGCGGCTCCAGGCCGTCGGTAATTTCCTTGATCGCGTGGTCGCAGGCCTGCAGCTCTTGCTCGTCGATATAGGTGTCGTAGATCCGGTCGATATAGAGGGCGCGCAGGTCGCGGTCGTCGACATTGGCTTGGGCTTGGTAGTGTTTGAACCCCAGGGCCTCGAAGAAATCCATGTCGATGATCGAGGCGCCGGTGGCCACCACCACGTCCAGCATCCCGCAGGCGATCATGTCCCGATAGACGTGCATGCAGCCGCCCGCGCTGGTCGAACCGGCCAGGGTCAGCCAGACCGAGCAGGCGGGATCCTCGATGGCCATCGACAATATGTCGGCGGCGCGGGCCGTATCGCGCGAGGTGAAGCTCATCTTGCGCATCGCATCGATCACCGGCCGCGCATCATAGGCGGTGATGTCGACATGTTCGACGGTCTTGGAGAGCAGTTCAGCCTTGGTGTTGGTCGGAGCGTTCATCTGTCAGTCGCCTTAGGGTGAGCGCCCGTCGCCATGGGAACCTTCGGCCGGACGGAGCGACGGCCGAAGCCCCTCCCCCGGGGGGAGGGGTTGGATTGGGTCGGCTACCTCTTGCGCCGCTTCTTGCCGCGCGCACGCGACAGTTTGACGACGGTGCCGGTTTCCGAACGGGGCGTGGGAATCGAGCGGGGCGCCAGGCCGTACATCGAGGCCATCGGCGCGTCGGTCAGCTCCGCCGCGTCCAGGTCGCCATACCCGTTGAATCGGGTGGTCATGGCCACGCCGTAGGCGCCCAGCATGCCGATCTCGACATAGTCGCCCTCGGCCACGTCTTCCGGCAACCAGAAAGGTCCGGGCATGTGGTCGATGGAATCGCAGGTGGGGCCATAGAAGCGGAACGGCTTCAGCGCCGACTCGCTCGCCTCGCCGCCCTGGATCAGCTTTACCGGAAAGGGCCATTTGGAATGGGTGGCGTCGAACAGCGAGCCGTAGGACCCGTCGTTCAGATAGAGGGCGTCGCCCTTGCGCAGCTCGACCTTGGTCAGCACCGAGGAGGACTCCGCGACAAGGGCACGCCCGGGCTCGCACCAGAGCTCGGTGGTCTCGTGCACCATCATCTCGGCGAAGCCGCGGTCGATGCTGTCGACATAGTCGCTGAGCGAGGGCGGGACCATGCCGGGATAGACCGAGGGGAAGCCGCCGCCCACATCCACCACGTCGGCGAACACGCCGGCGCGCACCAGGGCCCGCGAGGCTTGCGCCATCGCGGCCTGATAGGCGGTGGGGCGCATGCACTGGCTGCCCACGTGGAAGCTGACGCCCATCAGCTCCTGGGTGGCGCGCCGCGCCGCCAGCAGCAGGGCCGGGGCCTCCGCCTGCTCCACGCCGAACTTGCCGGCCAGGGGATAGGACGAGCCTTCCGCCGAGACCGCCAGGCGCACCATCAGGTTCAGGTCCTTGGCCTGGCCCGTCGCGTCGAGGATCTTGGCCAGCTCGTCATGGGTGTCGAACGAGAAGGTTCGCACCCCGTGATCGAAATAGGCCGCCGAGATAGCCCTGCGCGACTTGACCGGATGCATGAAGGCCATGCGCGCGCCCGGCGCGTGCTCGGCCACCAGCTCGATCTCCGGCAGGGACGCGACGTCGAACGCGCGAACGCCAGCGTCCGCCAGGGTCTTGATGACCCATGGCGAGGGGTTGGCCTTCACGGCGTACAGAACGTCGCCTTTGAAGTTCTTCTGGAACCAGTGCGCCGCTAGGGCCACGGCGCCCGGTCGCACGAGTGCGACAGGACGTTCCGGCGACCGCTCACGGACCAGGTCCAGGGGCGAATGGTACGTGTGCAATTCACGTAACCCCCTGTAGATTGTTGAACCCAGGCCGGCGTTAGCAGCGCTGATTAGGACATCGGGGTCCGCCGGAGCCGTGCGACATAGGGAATAAGCGCCCGAATGTAAAGCCCTTTGCGTCCCTCCGCCGCCCGTCCCCTTGCCCTTATCACGAAAGTTTCGCATCCCTGCGTCATGAGGCGTAGGACGCCCAGCCAGAGACAACCCCAAGCCGATGTCGTCCAACGCCGTCATATCCGTCAGCCAGGCCTCCAAGACATTCGGCGCGCGCCTCGCCCTGGACGCGGTGTCGGTCAGCCTCGTGCGCGGCGAGATGGTCGCCCTGATCGGGCCGTCGGGATCGGGCAAATCCACGCTGCTGCGCGCGATCACCGGGCTGGCCGTCATCGACCCGGGCGCGGGGACCATCCAGGCGTTCGGCCGCACCGTGCAGGCCAATGGCAAGGTCAGCGACCAGGTGCGCGCGACGCGGGCCCAGATCGGCATGATCTTTCAGCAGTTCAACCTGGTCGGCCGGCTCAGCCTGTTCACCAATACGGCCCTGGGCATGCTGGGGCGGATCAATATCGTCGCGGGCCTGTTCGGACGGTGGCCCGCGCCCGAGCAGGCGGCGGTGATGGGCGCGCTGGCGCGGGTCGGCGTCGCCGACTATGCCGGCCAACGCGCGGCGACGCTCTCGGGCGGCCAGCAGCAGCGCGGAGCGATCGCCCGCGCGCTGGTGCAGCAGGCCAAGGTGATCCTCGCCGACGAGCCGGTGGCGTCCCTCGATCCGGTCGCGGCCCGGCGGGTGATGGATCTCTTATGCGAACTCAACGCCAAGGACGGCATCAGCGTCCTGGTCAGTCTGCACCAGGTCGACTACGCGCTACGCTATTGCAAACGGGTGGTGGCGCTGAAAGCCGGCAAGGTGGTCTATGACGGCCTCGCGACCGGACTGAACCACGAGCGGCTCGTGGATATCTATGGTCCCGAGATCGAAGACGTTTTCTGGGAGGGGGCGCCGAAATGATGCGCGGATTTTCCATCGTCGCGGCGGTTCTGGGCGGGCTGCTGCTCGCCGGCTGCGGCCCATCGCCGGACGCCGGCGTCATCAATTTTTCGATCGCCTCGGCGGAAAACCAAGCGTCGATGGCTAGGGTATGGCAGCCGCTGCTGGACGATCTGCGCAAACAGACCGGGCTGAACGTGGTGGCCCACTACGCCAGCAACTACACCTCCCAGATCGAGGCCATGCGGTTCAAGCAGGTGCAGGTCGGCTGGTTTCCCGCCCTGTCGACGCTGCAGGCCATTCGACGGTCGGACGGCGAGGTGCTGGGCCGTATCATCGATGCGAACGGCGCGGGACAGGTCTATGAATCGGTGTTGATCGTGCGCAAGGGCTCGGGCATCACTTTGGACGACGTGCTGAAATGCGGCAAACGCCACACTTTCGGCCTCGGCGACGCGCAATCGACCTCCGGGACGCTGGCGCCCATGGCCTATGTCTTCACCCCCCGAAATATCGATCCCCAGCAGTGTTTCTCGGTGGTCCGCCAGTCGAGCCACCAGGCCAATCTGTTTTCAGTGGCCAACGGCGTGCTGGATATCGCCACCAACAACACCATCGGCATTCTGTTCGCTCAGCGGGAAAACCCCGAACTGGCCGCCAAGGTCGAAGTGATCTGGCGCTCTCCGCCCCTGCCGGAATCCGCCATCGTTGTGCGCAAGGACCTCGACCCGGCGATCAAGGCCAAGCTCAAGACATTCTTCGTGAACTACGGTACGGCGGCGGGCGCGCAAGGCGACCATGAGCGAGCGGTGCTCAAGAGCCTGGCCTATGGCGGGTTTCGTCCCGCCGACGCCAGCTATCTCGATCCGGTCGCTCAGATGGACGCCAGCGAAACCCTGAACCGGGCCAAGAAGTCCGGCGACGCGGGAAAGATCGCAGAGGCTCAAAAGGCCTATGACGCGGTGATGGCCGACATCGCCGCCCATCACGCGGCCGCGCCGAAGTCGTGAACGCGCTGCCTCCGGATCCCGTCGCGATCCAGCCGCCGCCCGTGCGGCCGCTGGCCCAGAGACTGATCGACTATGTGGTCTGGGGCGCTGTGATCGCGTTGTTGCTGATCAGTTTCGGGCCGGTCCAGCTGCGCCGACTGCCGCTGCTCTTGTCCAACTCGTCCAATATGCAGGAGTTCGGTCGGTCCTTCCTGCACCCCGACTTCGGCGAGTGGCGCACCTATGTCGCAGCCATGTGGCTGACGATCCAGATCGCGCTCTGGGGCACGCTGCTGGCCATCGGTCTGGCCATTCCGCTCGGCCTGGCCGCCGCCCGCAACGTCTCGCCGCCCTGGATCCAGCAGCCGGTCCGGCGGCTGCTGGACCTGCTGCGCGCCGTCCCGGACCTGGTCATCGGCACCATGTTCATCGTCGCCGTCGGCCTGGGCCCGCTGGCGGGGGTCCTGGCCTTGGCGCTGAACACCGGCGGTGTGCTGGGCAAGCTGTTCTCCGAGGCGGTGGAGACGGTCGATCCGCGGCCGGTGGAGGGCGTGCGCGCGACCGGCGCCTCGCCGCTGCAACAGATCGTCTGGGGCGTCATCCCCCAGGTCGCCCCGCTGTGGACCAGCTATGCGCTGTATCGTTTCGAATCCAATGCCCGCTCGGCCACGGTGCTGGGCCTGATCGGCGCCGGCGGCATCGGCCAGCTGCTGTTCGATTCCCTCAACGGCTTCAAGTACGACGAGACCGCCATGATCGTTATCGTGATCGTGGCGGCGGTGTCGCTGATCGACCTGCTGTCCCAGGCGATGCGCAGCCGGTTGATCTAGTCGGGGTGTGTGCTTCGACACGGCCGCAAGGGCGGCCTACTCAGCATGACGACTTTGTTTTGGAATCCCAATTCTTCGTCATGCTGAGTAGCGCCGCAGGCGCGTGTCGAAGCACGCTCAAACCTGCGCCGGTCTTCGCCGCAGCCGCGCCAGTCGCCGCAGCCGGCGCCAGAACCGGGTCTTTTCCGGCTCGGGATAGGGTTGCAGGTTGCGGACGAACTCCTCGGCGCAGGCGCGCCAGGAAAACCGCTCGGCGAATTCGCGCACCACGCGCCGGTCCAGGTCGAGGCAGGCCAGGCAGGCCTCGCGCAGGCCCTCGGTCAGGCTGGTCGCCAGCGCCCCGGCCCCGGAGCCTGGAAGGATGTCCACCGGACCGGGGGCCGGAAATCCCGCCACCGGCGCGCCCGTGGCCATGGCCTCCAGGATCACCAGGCCGAAGGTGTCGGTGATCGAGGGAAACACGAACACATCCGCGCTGGCGAAATGGGCGACCAGGTCGTCGCCCGAACGCGCGCCGCGGAACACGGCCTGGGGATAGGCCTGCGCCAGCTCCTCGCGCTGAGGGCCGTCGCCGACCACCACCTTGGTCCCCGGCAGATCCAGAGCCAAAAAGGCCTCGACATTCTTTTCCACCGCCACGCGGCCCACGTTCAGCCAGATCGGACGGGGCAGGCCCTCATAGACGTCCGGATCTCCGGCCTGGCGCGGCCGGAACACCTGAGTGTCGACGCCCCGCGACCAGGGCGACAGGTTGCGGAAGCCGTGCTTGTCCAGCTCGTCGCGTAGGGAGGGTGTGGCCACCATCACCCGGCCTGACGGATGATGGAACCAGCGCATATAGGCGTAGCCGGCCGACAGCGGCAGCGGCAGGCGCGCCGAGACGTATTCGGGGAATTTGGTGTGGTAGCTGGTGGTGAAAGGCAGCTTCCAGTCCATGCAAATACGCCGCGCGGCAAGCCCGATTGGACCTTCGGTGGCGATATGGATCGCCTCGGGCTCGAAAGACTTGAACCGATCCTGCACCGGCTCGTAGGCGCCCATGGCCAGCTTGATTTCGGGATAGGTCGGCAGGGGGAAGGTCTTGAACTGGTCGGGCGAGACCACGTCGACCTGATGGCCCATGGCGCGGCACTCGGCGACAGTGTGGGCCAAGGTTCGCACGACGCCATTGACCTGGGGCGCCCAGGCGTCGGTGGCCAGCAGGATCCGCATCAGGCCGCGGCGGGCTCTTCGGCGGCGGGCGCTTCGCCGAGCGCGCCCTCAAAGGTCGGGCCCAGCTGGCGCAGCCGGTCGATCACCGACCAGGACCTAAGCTTGGCCCATTCCAGGATCTCCAGACGGCCGTCGAAATGCTCCACCAGCGCGGTGCAGCTCTCCACCCAGTCCCCGTCATTCACATAGGTCACGCCGTCGATCTCGCGCATCTCGGCCTTGTGGATATGGCCGCAGATCACCCCGTCGACGCCGCGCCGGCGCGCTTCGTCGGCCACGGCCGCCTCGAAGTTCTCGATGAATTGCAGCGCGTTCTTCACCTTGACCTTCAGATAGGCCGATAGGCTCCAATAGCCGAACCCCAGCCTGCGCCGCGCCTTGTTGAACACGGTGTTCAGTCCGAGAACCCCTCTATAGGCCCAATCCCCCAGGAAGGCGAGCCAGCGGGCGTGACGGGTGACGCCGTCGAACTCGTCGCCGTGCAGCACCAGATAGCGCTTGCCATCGGCGGTCTCGTGGATCGCATCGCGGGTGACCACCACCCCGCCCAGATGCACCCCGCAATAGTCCCTCGCCCGGTCGTCATGATTGCCGGGGATGTAGATCACGGCGACGCCCTTGCGGGCCATGCGCAGGATCTTCTGCACCACGTCGTTGTGCGGCTGCGGCCACCACCACCCGCCCTTCAGCTTCCAGCCGTCGATGATGTCGCCGACCAGATAGAGGGTCTCGCACTCCATGTGGCGGAAGAAGTCGAGCAGCAGTTCGGCCTGGCAGCCTCGAGTTCCCAGATGGATGTCGGAAATGAACACCGTGCGGAACTGACGGACGGGGGCGGCGGCGCTCATGGCGTCGGACCTCGTGACTGCGCGGGCCCGAACCTCGCGAGCCCCCAGCGCCGGTTAAGCTGATTGCGTGTCGGTTTCGTGAAGCGGTTGTTAACCCATAGGCAACCCATGCTGGCGCGTAGGCGATGCAGTCCCTAACTTGCACCCATCCAGCGCCTGCCGCGCGCCGCCCCAACCGCCATGACCGACGCTTCGACATTGACCCTCGAGCCCGCCTCTCCGCAAAAGGACGCGGGGGCCAAGGACACGGCCAAGTCCTTGCGCACCCGCGCGCGGATTCTGGACTGCGCCACGCGTCTTCTGGTCGAGATCGGCTATGCGGCGGCGACCAACGCCAGGATCGCCGAGGCGGCCGGGCTCACGCGCGGGGCCATGCTCTATCATTTCCCGACCCGCGAGGCGCTGGTCGAGGCGTTGGTGGATCATCTGCAGGCGGCCCGCACCGCCATGCTGGCGCAGGCCTCGGACCGGGCCCCGCCCGGCGCCGACCTGGCCGACCACGCCATTGACGCCTATTGGTCGCTGCTGCATCAGCCGGCCTTCGTCGCCTTCGCCGAGCTGGAGGCGGCGGCGCGGACCGAGCCGGCCGTGCGCGCGTCGTTGTCGGGCGCCCAGGCCGCGTTCGACCAGGCTCAGGTGGGCTTGGAGTTCGCCCGCATGCTGCAGGCCGGCAGCGGGCCGCGCTTCCAGGCCAGCCGCGATCTCGCACGCTTCATGCTGGAGGGCCTGGCGCGAGCCGAGTTGACCTATGACGCCGACGCCCGCGTCGAGCGACTGCTGGCGGTGATCAAGCGCGCGACCCACATGCTGAACCGCAAGGGCGGCGAACAGGACCTCTGGCCCGACGAGCCGGCCGCGCGCTAGGTTGGTCAAAACCTGGACGGGAGGCTGAGATGGCCGGTTCGATCGATCCGCTGCGCGAACAGTTCGACGCCTTCAAGGCCCTGCCGCGCGACCAGCCGATCCAGATGCTGAACCTAGTCCGCCTGAAGCCGTTGGCCGACTATCCGCAAAGCCACCCCGATCACGGCAAGGGCCTGACGGGCCTGGACGCCTACCGCGCCTATGGCCGCACCACCGCCCACATCTTCGCGCGCGTCGGCGGACGGCAGATCTGGGTCGGACGGCCGGAAGTGGTCGTGACCGGCCCCGCCGACGAGCGCTGGGACCTGGCCTTCATCGCCGAATACCCCGGCGCCAGCGCGTTTCTCGCCATGGTCACCGACCCGGAATACCGCGAACTGGTCAAGCACCGGCAGGCGGGGGTCGAGGACTCGCGCTTGATAAGGCTGGCGCCGGTGACGCCGGGCGAGGGGTTCGGGGAATAGCTCCTCCCCCGTTGGGGGAGGGGGACCGCGCGTAGCGTGGTGGAGGGGGCGCGCCGGAGGAACCTTAGCAGCCCCAAGTCCCCCTCAGTCGCTTCGCGCCAGCTCCCCCAGCGGGGGAGCAGCCTGTCACTGTGCGCCCCTACTCCGCCGCGTCCAGACGGCTGATGACTTTTTTCCGGGCCCAGTGGGCGTCGATGTTGTTGCGGAAATAGGGCGGCCGGTCGGTCAGCACCTCGGTTTCCAGCCAAAGCCGCTTTAGGTGCCGCACCTTGCCCGCGGCGCGATCGTCGACGTACTCGGTGCGTCCGTGCAGCACGTGGTAATTGTTGATGAATTGCATATCGCCGGGCTCGAAGTCCATGATCACGCTGTAGGCGCCGCTCTCGGCCTGCTCGTCCAGCCAGTGCAGCGCTTCGCGGGCCTTGTCGGTCAGGCGCGGCGCGTCAGGGTGTCGCTGCGAGGCCAGGATGTAAGGTGCGATCAGGCGCACGAACAGGCGTCCGTTCCATTCCGTGAACACCGGCACGCTGTACCAGCCCTTGTTCCCGGGCTTCTGTTCGCCCCTGAAGTCATAGGGCTGCGGCAGGTACATCTCCGCCGCCAGGTCCGGCCGCTGGCGCACCAGTTCGTTATGCAGCGCCACCGAATTGGCCACCGCCGACAGGCCGCCGCTGACGCCGTTGCGCAGGCACATCAGCCCGACCAGGTCCGAGCCGTCGCAATGGAAGCCCAGCTTGATCCCGCCCAGCTCGTTGCCTCGCGCCGTCGGATCGCCCACCTGCTTGCCTTGGTCCGTGACGTCGCCGAGGACGTGGCCGTACTTGTTCTGCGGCCAGGGCTTGCCCAGGTGCGCGCCGATCCCCCAATAGATCAGGCACATCTCGTCGTTGGAATAGCGCTCGCGGTCGAGGCCGCGCAGGCGCACGAAGCCGCGTCCGTTGATCAGTTCGTCCTCGATCGCCCTGAGCCGCGTCTGGAGCGTCGGCAGCGGAAAATCGTCCTTGCCGATGTCCAGCAGGTCCTCTGATTTGGCGCGGGCTTGGACGATGGCCGCGTCGATCTCGGCGACCTCGGCCTTGGTGAAGACCTCGGTCCAGGCGGCTTCGTCGGCGACGTCGCCGGCCCGCCATTCGCAGCCGGTTTCCAGGATGTTTGGCTGGGCGCTCATTGCCGCCTCCTATTCCGCGGCCACGGCGATGGGCGCGGCCTGGGGGCCGCGTAGCAGGCGGCCGGGTAGGGCGTCGGTGGGCTCGCCGCCGCGATAGGTGACCTCGCCGGCGACGATGGTGGCCACATAGCCGTCCGCCCGCTGGATCAGTCGCCGCCCGCCGGCGGGCAGGTCATAGGCCACCTGCGGCGCATGCAGGCGCAGGCCGTCATAGTCGATGATATTGACGTCCGCCCGCATGCCCGGCGTCAGACGGCCGCGATCATGCAGGCCGACCGCGGCGGCGGTGTCGGCGGTCTGCATCCGGATCACGTGCTCCAAGGACAGCTTCGGCCCGCGCGTGCGGTCCCGCGTCCAGTGGGTCAGCATCGAGGTCGGGAAGCTGCCGTCGCAGATCATGCCCACATGGGCGCCGCCGTCGCTCAGGCCCGGCACCGTGTCGGCGTGGTCCAGCATGGCGTGGGCCGGATCGAGGGAGCCCTCGGCATAGTTCAGCAGCGGCACATAGATCATCCCTCGCCCACCGTTGCTCAGCATGTGGTCCAGCGCCAGTTCCTGCGCGCTCACGCCCCGCGCCTGGGCGATGGCCGCGATACTGGTCTCGGCGGTAGGCTCGTAGTCCGGCTCGCCCGACATCAGGTGCATATTGGCGAAATTGGCCAGCAATCCGCGCGGCTGACTGACCGGCTCTTCGGCCAGCAGCGCGCGGCGCACCTTGGGGTCCGACAGGCGCGCAACCCGCTCGGCCAGCGGCGCCTTGGCCATGTCGCGATAGGTCGGGTGCAGGGTGAAAGGATTGACGGTCAGCTCGAAACCCAAGAGCACGCCCACCGGTCGCGCGGCGACCTGGGCCTTCATCGGCAGGCCCGCGGCCACGGCGTCCTCCAGCGCGCGCAGCAGGATCTTGTAGGCCTGCGGGTGGACCGGGCTCTGCAGCAGGGAGAAGGACAGGGGCCGGCCGGACTGCTCGACCATCCGGCGCAGCATGGCGAATTCGGCCTCGGGATCGGCGAAATCGGAAACCACCTGCAGCACGCCCCGCCCGGCGGCCTTCAGCCCCATGGCGATGCCGACCAGTTCGTCCTCGGCCGCCGTCAGCGTCGGGGTCGGCTGGCCGTCGCTAGTGCGGTGGTTCAGCGTGCGCGAGGTGGTGAAGCCCAGCGCCCCGGCCTCGGCCGCGCGGCGGGCGATGGCGGCCATGGCGGCGATGTCGGCCGCGCTGGCCGGCTCGCGGTTGGCCCCCCGTTCGCCCATCACATGCACCCGAAGCGCCGCGTGGGGCAGCTGCGAGCCGATATCCACGTCGAAGCGGCGCTGGCTCAGGGCGTCCAGATAGTCGGGATAGCTCTCCCAGTTCCAGGGCAGGCCCTGGCTCAGCACCGGGAAGGGAATATCCTCCACCCCTTCCATCAGCCGCACCAGCCGGTCGTGATCGTCGGGTTTGCAGGGCGCGAAGCCTACCCCGCAGTTCCCCATCACCACCGTGGTGACCCCATGCCAGGACGAGGGCTGCATCCGCGAATCCCAGGTGGCCTGGCCGTCATAGTGGGTGTGGATGTCGACGAAACCAGGCGTGACCAGCTGGCCGCGCGCGTCGATCTCCTCGCGCCCGTGGCTGTTGATTTTACCAACCGCGGCGACACGGCCGTCCTTGATGGCGACGTCGGCTTCACGCGCGGGTGCGCCCGTTCCGTCGATCAGCAGCCCGCCGCGAATGACCAGATCATAAGCGTGGTCCATCTTTCGTTTCCTCGAAGCCTTCTTTGGATTCTTGTCACTATCAGGCGCGCGAGGGTCCAAATCGTCAAGTCGGGCCGGCCCGACGCAGGGCAACGAACTCGAGTTAACAAATCGAAGAAAATCACCTCAGCGCGTCATCCCGGACGGCCTGCAAGGCCGAGCCGGGACCCAGGGCCCCACATGCTGAGCTTGGGCGCACGGCCCCTGGGCCCCGGCTCTCCGCTTCGCTGCGGCCGGGGCGACGATTAAAAGGTCACGGCCCCCTAACCCGAGCTCGTTGCCCCGGCCCGACGCGCGCGATGTTGACATCCCGCGGGACGCGTGACGGAAAGGGCGCATAGGGCCGCCGGATCGGGCAGCCGCGAGCATTGCAAGGACAATTCCCATGCGCGATGTCGTCGTCGTCTCCTACGCCCGCACGGGCCTGGCCAAGTCCGTGCGCGGCGGGTTCAACAACACCCACGGTGCGGCCATGGCGGGCCACGCGATCCAGCACGCTATCGCCCGCGCCAAGATCGACGCGGCCGAGGTCGAGGACGTGATCCTTGGCGCCGCCCAGCCCGAGGGCGCGACCGGCCACAATGTGGCGCGCAACGCCGCCATCTGGGCCGGGTGTCCGGTGACCACCTCCGGCACGACCATCAACCGGTTCTGCTCGTCGGGCCTGCAGGCCATCGCCACGGCCTCGCACTATATCAAGAACGAGGGCGCCACGGTCGCCGTCGGCGGCGGCGTGGAGTCCATCTCCCTGGTGCAGATGGGCGGGCACATGAACACCTACCGCTTCACCGAGGAAAAGCTGATGCAGATCCGCCCGGACCTGTGGATGGCGATGATCGAGACCGCCGACATCGTCGCCGAGCGTTATCAGGTGACCCGCGAAGCCCAGGACGCCTACGCCCTGGAATCCCAGCGCCGCATGGCCGCCGGCCAGCAGGCGGGGATCTACGCCGACGAGATCGTGCCCATGCCGGTGACCATGAAGAAGGTCGACCGGGCCACCGGCGCGGAATCCATCGTCGACTATGTGGTCGACCGCGACGAGTGCAACCGCCCCGACACGACGCTGGAGGGCTTGCAGAGCCTGCAGCCGGTGCGCGGCCCCGGAAACTATGTGACCGCCGGCAACGCCTCGCAGCTCTCCGACGGCGCCGCGGCGGTGGTCTTGATGGAGGCCAAGGAGGCCGAGCGCCGGGGACTGGAGCCGCTGGGCCTGTTCCGGGGCTTCGCCGTCGCCGGCTGCGCGCCGGACGAGATGGGGATCGGCCCGGTCTTCGCCGTGCCTCGGCTTTTGGAGCGCCAGGGCCTGAAGGTGGGCGACATCGACATTTGGGAGCTGAACGAGGCCTTCGCCTCGCAATGCCTCTACGCCCGCGACACCCTGGGGATCGATCCGGCCAAGTACAATGTCAATGGCGGCGCCATCTCGATCGGCCACCCCTATGGCATGACCGGCGCCCGCTGCACCGGCCATGTGCTGTTGGAGGGTAAGCGGCGCGGCGCCAAGCTGGCGGTGGTCACCATGTGCATCGGCGGCGGCATGGGCGCGGCGGGGCTGTTCGAGGTCCTGTGATCGCTGTCGCTCGGAAAGCGGGGCGGGCTGCTAATCGGCGTGGGGCGCCGAGCCGGCTCCGTGTTAGACTCCGGCGACGTGAGGGTTCGCCGGAGCAGAGCTGATGAAACCGACCAGCGGCAAGGCCGGCGACCCAGACAGCAAAGGTGGAGGCGCCAAGAACGCGCGCACCTCGACCTTCGCGCCGCCCACACCCAAGGTGACGCGGCAAAAACGCGCCAAGGTGCTGACCGCGGTCGAACGGGCGGCTTTCCTGATGTCACGGCCGGACCTGAAGTCGTCCTGACTGGGGCTTCGGTCGGACGGTCTCGAAAACCGGAAAGTTCGTCCGGCTGGGAACCCGAGTTCAGATTCAGGCGGTTCCATGATTTCTGGTGCGGACAGGCGCCATAATTCACGCTTAGAGTGCCGGCCGAAAGTCCTACTCAAACGCTCTGCAATATCCGGAGGCCCGCCATGCCCCAGTCAACCGCCTACGACGCCGCCCGCTACAAACGCGCCGGGCGCGGCCGGATCTACGATTCGATCATCGACACCATCGGAGATACCCCGCTGATCCGCCTGCCCCGGCTCGCGGCCGAGCTGAAGCCCAAGGGCGAGGTGCTGGCCAAGCTGGAATTCTTCAATCCGCTGAACAGCGTCAAGGACCGGATCGGCGCCTCGATGATCGAGTCGCTGGAGGCCCAGGGCCTGCTCAAGGAAGGCTCGACCATCATCGAGCCGACCAGCGGCAATACCGGCATCGCCCTGGCGTTTGTCGCAGCCTCCAAGGGCTATCCGCTGATCCTGGTCATGCCGGACTCCATGTCGATGGAGCGGCGCAAGATGCTGATCCTGCTGGGCGCGCGGCTGGAGCTGACCCCGGCGGAAAAGGGCATGCGCGGGGCGGTGGGCCGGGCCCAGGAACTGCTGGCGGAAATCCCCGGCTCGGTGATGCCGCAACAGTTCGAGAACACCGCCAATCCCCTGGTGCACCGGGTCTCCACCGCCGAAGAGATCTGGAACGACACCGAAGGGCGCGTGGACGCGGTGGTCTCCGGCGTCGGCACCGGCGGCACCATCACCGGCGTCGGCCAGGTGCTGAAGGCCCGCAAGCCGTCGCTGAAGATGATCGCGCTGGAGCCGGAGAATTCGGCGGTGCTGTCCGGCGGCCAGCCGGGGCCGCACAAGGTCCAGGGCATCGGCGCCGGCTTCGTCCCCGGCATCCTCGACCGCGGGGTGATCGACGAGATCATGACCGTGACTAACGAGGAGAGCTTCGAGATGGCCCGTAAGGCGGCGCGGATCGAGGGCCTGGCCTGCGGCATCTCCTCCGGCGCGGCGCTCTCGGCGGCCTTCCGCCTGGCCGCTCAGGACGAGTGGGCCGGCAAGCTGATCGTGACCATCGTTCCGAGCTTCGCCGAGCGGTATCTGTCGACGGCGCTGTTCGAGGGGCTTTAGGGGCTGAGGCTCAGTAAGCGAAAGCGCCCTTCCCCCTGGCGGGGAAGGGTTGGGATGGGGGTGCAACGCCGAAGCGCCTATTTAACCACCAAGCTCACCAAGGACACCAAGTTCAGGGTAACCGGCGCCAGCGCGACCGCATCGGCCTTCAGGCGGTTCGAGCGCGAAGCGCTCCAATCGCCCGCTGTCAAACCGCGCCGATTTTTCTCGAACCTCTTGGTGTCCTTGGTGAGCTTGGTGGTTAAATGGCGGTTCCTTCGCGGCGTTATCGAGAATGAGCCCTCAACCTCCGCCCACCGACGTCTTCACCCCCGAGAAACGCTCCGCCATCATGCGCCGGGTCAAGGGGCGCGACACGGCGCCCGAGCTGAAGGTGCGCCGCCTGCTCTGGCGGATGGGCGCACGCTACCGTCTGCAGCGCAAGGACCTGCCGGGCAAGCCCGACATCGTGCTCTCGGGCCGCAAGCTGGCCATCTTCGTCCACGGCTGCTTCTGGCACGGCCACGACTGCGCGCGCGGCTCCCGGGTGCCGAAGGCCAATCGCGACTACTGGCTCGGTAAGGTCGCCCGCAACCGCGCCCGCGATGCCGAGGCGCGCGCCAAGCTGGAAGCGATGGGCTGGCGAGTGTTGGTCGTTTGGGAGTGTTCGTTGAAGGACGAGCCGGGCTTGGAGGAGCTGTTCAAGAACCAGCTCTTGATCAGAACCGGGCCAGCCTCGCTCGACTCCAAAGGAACTACACGTTAACGGCGAGCTTCTAGACCATAATGCATGCTCAGCCGCCAATCTTGCCGATCGCGGCCCTGATCTTGATGTCGGCGTGTCATGCCGGAGACGGCGGCCAGAAGGTTGCGGTCGCGCCGCTCGCTCAAGCCTCCGAACCCAGCGAATCCAGATCCGTCGCGGCCTCGCCGCTCGCTCAAGCTCCCGAATTCAGCGAAACCAGGACCGTTTTGGCGGTGCCGCACATCCAGCAGGAAACGCTGCTATGCGTTCCGACAGCCGCGGCGATGGTCCTCGCCTTCTATGGCGACCAGCAGCCGCCACGCCGCCTGAAGGTGCTTGCCTCCGGCGGCTCGTACGACCCGAACGCGCCGTTCTCGGATTATTCCATCACCCTCTATCGGGACATTGTTCGAGCCGTACAAACGCTCGGCTATAGTTGGGTGGAAAGAAGCTACCCCAACACCGACAGCGGGTTCACTGACGGGATCGCCCTTATCGAGTCCGAAATCCGCAATGGTCGACCTGTGTTGGCCGACGTGACAGCGCCCGAAGGGCATACGTTTGTTGTCAGCGGTTTCGATACAATCGCGCGAAAGCTACTGGTCACAGATCCAAATCGTCCCGCTCCGGGCCAGCGATGGCTTGGCTATGAGAAGTTCCAGGCGATCTGGAACGAACGCGCCTATGGCGGCGATTTTCGGAGCCTTGTCACGACGCAGGCCAAGACTGGCCCCTAAAACGCCTCCGCCCCCAGCGCCATCACCGCCCCCGCGCCCGTCTTCAGCTTCGCCAATCGCATCCCTGTTTCCGGCAGGATCCGCTCCAGGAAATAGCGGCCGGTGACCAGCTTGTTCTGGTAGAACGGGTCCGTATCCCCCGCCGCGATCCTGGTGTTCGCCGCCTTGGCGATCAGCGCCCACATATAGGCCAGACCCGTCAGACCGAAGAGGTGCAGGTAGTCGGTCGAGGCGGCGCCGGCGTTTTCCGGGTTGGCCAGGCCGTTCTGCATCAGCCACATCGTCGCGTCCTGCAGCTCGGTCTTCGCCGATTTCAGGCCGTCGACGAACGGTTTCAGGTCGGCCCGGTCCTCGTGCTCGGCGATGAAGGCGTCGACCTCGGCGAAGAAGCTCATCACTGCGCGTCCGCCATTGGCCGCCAGCTTGCGGCCGACCAGGTCCAGGGCCTGGATGCCGTTGGCGCCCTCATAGATCAAGCTGATGCGGATATCGCGCAGATACTGGCTGGCGGGGAAGTGCTCGGTGAAGCCCGATCCGCCATGCACCTGCATGGCGTCGGAACAGATCTTGAAGCCGGTGTCGGTGAAATAGGCCTTCAGCACCGGGGTCAAAAGGCCCATGTAGTCGGACGCCTTCTCCCGTGTCGCCGGGTCAGGGCTGGCGTGCATCAGATCGCCCTGCAGACCGGCCCACAGCATGAAGGCGCGGCCGCCCTCCAGCGTCGCCTTGGCGTCCATCAGCATGCGCCGGATGTCGGGATGCACGATGATCGGGTCGGCCGGTCCGTCCGCGTTCTTCGGCCCACTGAGCGAGCGGCCCTGCAGGCGGTCGCGGGCGAAGGCGACGGCGGCCTGATAGGCGGCCTCGGCCTGCGACAGGCCCTGCAGGCCCACCCCCAGCCGCGCCTCGTTCATCATCACGAACATCAGCCGAAGCCCGGTGTTGGGCTCGCCGATCAGCCAGCCCTTGGCCTCGTCATAGGCCATCACACAGGTGGCGTTGCCGTGGATGCCCATCTTCTCTTCCAGGCCGGCGCATTTGACGCCCTCGTTGCGCGGCCCAACCCCGCCTTCGGAAGTCGGTAGGAATTTCGGCACGATGAAGAGGGATATGCCGCGCACGCCAGCCGGCGCGCCTTCGATCCTGGCCAGGACGAGGTGGACGATGTTCTCGGTCAGGTCGTGCTCGCCGCCGGAAATCCAGATCTTCTGTCCACTGATCGCATAACTGCCGTCCGCTTGCGGAACGGCCTTGGTGCGCAGCAGGCCCAGATCAGTGCCACACTGGGGCTCGGTCAGGTTCATGGTCCCGCCCCATTGGGCGCTGGCCAGCTTGGGCAGGTAAAGCGCCTTCTGCTCGTCCGATCCGCCCTCCAGGATCGCCGAATAGGCGCCGTGGGTCAGGCCCGGATACATGGAGAAGGCCATGTTGGCTCCGGACGACATCTCGCTATAGGCCAGGCTCACCACCCGCGGCAGGCCCTGGCCGCCAAAGGCCGGCTCGGCGCCCAGGGCCGGCCAGCCGGCCTCGACCATCGCGCGGTAGGCTTCTTTAAAGCCCTTCGGGGTCCGGACGGTGTTGTCCTGCGACCAGACGCAGCCTTCGCGGTCGCCGACCTTGTTGATCGGCGCCAGCACCTCCTCGCAGAACCTGGCGCCCTCGGTCAGGATCTGTTCGACCACGTCCAGCGAAGCGTCGGCGAAGCCGGGCAGGTTGGCGTAGTTGTCGAGGCCCAGCACGTCGCGCAGGACGAACATCTGGTCGCGCACCGGCGCCTGGTAGGCCATGGTCAAATCTCCGTCTTCGGAAGGAGGGGATTATTTGACCGCTTCGGGCACGCCGTCCAGCCGCGCGCGCAGTACGGTGTCATAGTCCGCGGCCTGGGGGAGCAGATCGGGCCGCACCTGGGCTAGCCGGCTTTCGAAGACGGCGACGGCTTCCTTCAGTTCGGCCACGGCGTGATCCAGGTCCTCGCGCTGGGCCTCCAGCGCCACGATCTGCTCACGGAATTTCCGCACCGACTTGGCTAGCTGCGCCGCGCCGGTCTCGTCGGTCTTGTAGAGGTCGAGTATGTCGCGGATCACCGCCAGGCTGAGGTTCACGCGCTTGCCGCGCAGGATCAGGATCAGGCGGGCGCGGTCGCGGTGGTTATAGACCCGGTTCAGGCCGTCCCGCGCCGGCGAAAGCAGTCCCTTGTCCTCATAGAACCGCAGCGCGCGCGGCGTCACTTTGAACTCGTTGCAAAGCTGGCGGATGGTGTAGGTGCGCTCGGGGCGCCGCAGGTCGTGGGCCATGGCGGATGTCCTGTTGTGTCGTGCATGACGCTAGGGCCACATTACGTAGACGTCAACGTCAACCAGGGGACACGATTCAGTGAGCGGCTCGGCCGTCCTCAGGCCGCCAGATCCTCGCCCCTAAGCGCGCGTTCGATCAGAGCGATGGTCCGCTCCAGGCCGAAAATGGCGGCGAACGAGCCGAACCGCGGGCCTTGGCTCTGGCCCAGCAGCACTTCGTAGAGGGCCGTGAACCAGCCGCGCAACGGCTCGAACCCCACCTCCTTGCCGACGGCGTAGACCTCGTTCTGAATCAGCTCGGCGTCCTGGCAGCCGGCGGGCAGGGCTTTCAGTCGCCGGACCAGGTCCTCCATCGCCGCCCGCTCGCGCGCGTCGGGCGCGCGGAAGCGCTTGGCCGGCTTCACGAAGTCCTCGTAATAGTTGATCGCGAAATCGCACAGCCGGTCCAGCAGCGGCTCGGTGGCCGGCGTCGCGCCAGGGATATAGTGGGACAGGAATCCCCAAAGGATCGCCTTGTCCGACGCATTGGCCGCCGAGACCAGGTTCAACAGCAGGCTGTAGGACACCGGAGAACCCTGGGCGGGGGGCTGGCCGCCGTGGACGTGCCAGACCGGATTGTCCAGCGGGTTGGCCAAATTGCCTCCAGCATCCCGCGCGCGGTTGAAGCTGTCCAACTGCTGAAGATATTCGTCCGTCGCCTTGGGAATGACGTCGAAATAGAGCCGCTTGGCCGAGCGTGGCGACTGAAACATGTAATAGGCCAGGCTCTGCGGCGCGCCGTAGCGCAACCAGTCCTCCATCGAAAGACCATTGCCCTTGGACTTGGAGATCTTCTGGTTGTTCTCGTCCATGAACAGTTCGAAGTGGAAGCTCTCCGGCGGCTCGCGGCCCAGCACCTTGCAGATCTGGTTGGACACGCGCACCGAGTCGATCAGGTCCTTGCCGGACATCTCGTAATCGACCTCGAGCGCGGTCCAGCGCGCCGCCCAGTCCGGCCGCCATTGCAGCTTGACGTGGCCGCCGGTGACCGGAACCTCGCTCAGGGTCCCATCCTCGTCGGCGAAGACGATAGTTCCACGCTCCAGATGGCGCTCCAGCGTCGGAACCTGCAGCACGCGTCCGCTCTTGGGGCTGATGGGCAGGAACGGCGAATAGGTGGCGCGGCGCTCCTCGCCCAAGGTCGGCAGCATCACCGCCTGGACCGCATCGAACCGCTCCAAAATTCGCAGCAGCACCGCGTCGTAGCGGCCGGACTTGTAACACTGCGTGGCCGAGACGAACTCATAGTCGAAGCCGAAGCCGTCCAAAAACGCCCTCAGCCGGGCGTTGTTGTGGTCGCCGAAGCTGGGGTGTTCGCCGAACGGATCGCGCACGCTGGTGACCGGCTTGTCGCGGTCCTCTTCCAGCATCGCCCGGTTGGGCACGTTGTCGGGGATCTTGCGAAAGCCGTCCATGTCGTCGGAGACGACCAGCAGCCGGGTCTGAATGGCGTCTTCGGTCAAGGCGCGCAGAGCGTTGCGGACCATGGTCGGCCTGGCCACCTCCCCAAAGGTCCCCAGATGCGGCAGGCCCGAGGCGCCATAGCCGCATTGGAACACCACAGCTCGTCCGAGGGCGGGAAATTGATCGATCAGCTTGGCGAACTCGCCGGCCGCGATCAGAGCGTCGGCCAGGCGGCGATCTTCCTCAGTAGGCAGACGGAGCCTTATGGTTCGCGCCAGAAGGCCGCGCGCCTGCTCGAAGGGCCAGGAGCGGGCGTCGCGGGCGAGGGATGAAAGTCCTGAAAACATGGCTGGGCGGTAGCGCCTTAAGGGCTTATGGGTCAATCGCGATCGTCGCTGGAACCTTTGCCGTGGCTGGGGGTTTGGGCAAGGATAAGGGCGTGCGGGTTCAGGGTAGGGCTGTTCAGCTATCGTTCATCAATTGGACGGCGATATTTGCGGGGGGACCAACCACCATATAGATTCCCTGTGATTTCGCTGGGTTCGGAAAAAAGTCCCGTGTGTGGCCTGACTGACACTTTCGGGACGCGGCATGGTTGATATAACAAGCCCCTTAGACTGCATTGACCGCAGCAGAGGGCAAGAGAGAGGGCTCTTCATATGAAATTCAAACTCCTGGCCGGGGCGGCTCTGGCTGCGGTTTTCGCCGCGTCCGGCGCGTCCGCCCAAGATACGGGATGGTACGGGGCGCTCGATCTCGGCTATCACTGGGCCGACGGCATCAATGCGACCAGCTCCAATCCCGCGCCCGACGGCAAGGACTATGATTGGCGCTGGTCTTATGAAAACAGCCACGAATGGGCTGGTTTCGCGCGCCTCGGCTATCGCTTCGATCCCCATTGGCGGGTCGAACTGGAAGGCGGGTTCCGCAACGGATCGCTCGGAGAAGTCTTCCAGACCGGCGCGCTGGGTTCGCGCCCGCTTGAGCCTATCGGGCTTTGCTCCGGCAACACCCCGGCGCCGGGGTGCAACCATCCCTACGGCACGATCAACAGCTACACGATCATGGCCAATGTCATTTATGACATCTTGCCGGACAACAAGTGGTTCGATCCGTTCATCGGCGGCGGCATCGGCGGCGACATCACCTATCTGAAAGGTGAAGGCCGTTTCAGCAACATCCCCACCGCCCCGAATGCCTCCACTGAACCCATAACTCAATATCTGAGCGCCAAGGGCGACGACGCCGAGTTCGCCGCGCAAGGCATCGCCGGCGTGGCGGTCCAGCTGACCCACCGGCTGAATCTGGACCTCACCTATCGCTACCTCTGGAGCAACGACGTCTCCTGGAGCACCGGCAACCAGACAGCAGGGTCCAGCCCCTTCTATTCGCCGGGCCGCTTCCACGGCGAACCATCCGACCAGTCGGTGTCAGTCGGCTTGCGGTACGCTTTCTCGGAGCCCCCGCCCCCGCCCCCA
>Ga0302314_10001095_pt1 | contig 50595 bp, 49 predicted proteins | sample III_Palsa_N2_3_FD_200533 | JGI IMG/M metagenome (GOLD analysis project Ga0302314, IMG submission 200533) | Peat permafrost microbial communities from Stordalen Mire near Abisko, Sweden - III_Palsa_N2_3 | ecosystem: Environmental > Terrestrial > Soil > Palsa > Peat permafrost | place: Sweden... | reverse complement strand
GCGCCGTCGCGGGCCGCGAAGACCGGCATGTTGCCGGGCGGGATACCGGCACTGGTGAACATGCCCTTGCCTTCCGAGCCGACAATCACCTGCGCGGGCAGTGGATCGGTGGCCCCGCGGCCGGTACCCACCTGTGACCACGCCTGCGTGCACATGAGTGCCACCGTAGCGATCACCCCAACGGTTGCTGATCTGATCATCTTAGTGCTGCTCCTTCACACGAATGCGGTGTGCGGCCTGCTTGGCGCGATTGCCGCAGAGCTCCATGCTGCACCACCGGCGGGTATGGGCGCGTGTGTGATCGACGAACAGCAACGTGCAGGCTGGTCCCGCACAGGCTTTGACCTGCGCAAAATCCTGCTCGATCAGCACCGTCGCCAACGCCTCACCGAGCGGCTGCAGCAGCGTCTCCGGGGAGCGCCAGCGCCGCCGCCTCACCACGTCCAGACGCGACTCCTGTCCCGCATCGCGCGCCACCACGCGCGCGTACCGGATATCGCGCTCGAGCAGCAGATTCAACGGTTCGAGCGCCGGCAGTGCCGCCGCGGTCAACGCGCGGCCCTGGTGTTGGCGTACGAACGAGCGGAACCACTCCCGCAGATCACGCGCCTGCGCGGCGACATTGTCGAGTTCTCCGGGTAGCGCCCGCTGCTGGATCGCTTCGAGGGCGTCCCGAGGGACGAGCCGCGCCTGGTCCAGCCACGCCAGCAACCCCGCACCGTCGGCTATCCAGTCCACCGGGACATCGACCGGCGTCGCGATTGAATTCAGGAAATCCAGGCCGATGGCTTCGGCGATAAAGAGGGCGGGCAAACCTGGGGACATGGAAACCTCGACGTGGCAGTCAAACTAACCGGCTAAGAGGCTCTTGACAAGTTACCTCAGTCTTCATAACCTCCAAACTTATTTGGAAGCGGTTACTACGATTTCGGGAGACGGCTATGCGGGGAAACGAAGTAACGGTGGTTCTCGCCCATGGCGCCTGGGCCGACGGCTCCAGCTGGACCACGGTGATCGAACGGCTCCATCAAAATGGAGTCTAGGTGGTTACCGTGCCGCTACCGCCAACCTCGCTGGCCGACGATGTCGCGGCCTTGGACCGGACCCTCGAGCGTACGTCCGGGCCGCTTGTCCTGGCGGGCCCTGCCTATGCCGGCGCGGCTCAGCGTGCATCCGGTCGATCACATCCCAGCGCCGGATCTAAAGGAGAAATGCGATGACCTCCCGCCACCGCACGGTCGAAGTCGACGGTCTGAAAGTGTTCTACCGCGAGGCCGGCACTGCCGGAGTACCCAAACTGTTGCTGCTGCATGGCTTCCTGAGCTCGAGCCACATGTTCCGTGATCGCAGCAATCCGGGAATTCCTCAAATAGAGGTGCCGTCGGTGTGATTCAGCCGCGGGGATCGAGGTACTTGGCCTCGAACATGACGAACACGCTGAATCCCGGTGCGGGCTCGAAGAACCGCGAGTTCGCATCGTTGACGATCACCGATCCGATGTACGCCTTGTTGAACATGTTCTCGATGCGCAGCGACTCGCTGGTCTGCCAGCCCGGGCGCTTCTGCTCGAAGCCCGCCCGCAGGTTCTCGGTCCAGTAGCCTGCGGCATAGCCGCTGTTGCGGTCATCACCGTAGATGCGCGAGCGTACCAGCGTCTCGGCGGTGGCAAAGAAACCGGAAGCCGCATTGCGCCAGGTCAGCCCGGCATACAGGATGTTCTGGGGCACGGCCGGCAGGTAGTTGCCGGCGGCAATGACGTCCGGGACACAAGGCGTCCCCGCGCATCCCTTGTAGGCATCTTCGACGACGGCCTGCAGGTAGGAATAGGCGACCCGGGCTTCGAAATTCGCGGGCAGCAACGCCGTCACTCCCAGTTCCGCGCCCTGGCGCTGGGTCGCGCCGATGTTTTCGTACACGGAGCGGCCGCCAGAACTCTGCAGCACGCCCAGTTCATTTTCGGTGCGGATGAAGAACACGGCCGCATCGGCCTGAATGCCCGGGCCGCGGGCCTTCACCCCCACCTCGTAGTCGCTGCTGCGCGCCGGTTGCAGCCCGAAATTGAGTCCCGGCAGGCTGCCGTTGATGGAGCGGTACGCAAGCTCGTTCAACGTAGGGGTTTCAAAGCCGCGGCCGAAGGAGGCGTAGGTATTGAGGTTGTCGGTGATCCCGTAGCTCAGCCCCGCCACGGGATTGGTCGCCGAGTAGCGCGTACCGCTCAGAGGTAGCGCACCGCTCACCGACAGATGGCTGTGTGAACTGATGTCGACCACGCTGTTGCGTACACCGGCCGTGGCGTGCAGCTTCTGGGTCAGGTCCCACTGTGCCTGGAAGTACTCATCCAGGTCATGAACCAGATTCGTTTCGTAACGGCGCAGCGCACCTTCCACACCCAGATCCGCGCCGATGTAATTCAGATAGCCGCGCCGGTGTTCGTCGAGGTCGTCATAGCTGACTCCGGCGGTGGTGGTCAGCGTCGTGCCGAGGAAATCGCGGTGATCGGTGAAGTGGACGTCGGTGCCGCTGTAGTCGCGCGCCAGATCGATGACGCCACCGGGACTGGTGGCGGCGGCCTGTGTGGAAAGCGGAATCGACTGGAACTGGGTCGTCTGGCGGTGGCCGCTGTAGAGCATCGCGACCAGGCTGTCATTGGTACCGAAGTCGCGGTCATAGGTCAGGCCCAGCTGTTCCTGGGTCAGCGACTTGCGGGTGTTGAACATGTCGGCGCCGGTGCCCGCCTGGATTGGATTGGCGTGCACCTGTGCGGTGGTGAGACCCAGCGGGTCCTGCACGAAGGGTGTCTCGATGGCGTTGGCGATGAAGGTCAGCTGCGACACATCATCGAGCTTCACGCGCACCTTGCTGTTGAGCAGGTTGCGCTGCGCCTCGCTGTGCCGCCGGTAGCCGTCGGTCTGGAAGTGCGAAACATCCATGATGTAGTTGACCGGGCCGCTGTCGCCGCCCACCAGCGCGGCATAGCGCTGCGTGTCGAGCGAACCGTATTCCAGCGTCGAACCCAGCTCGAAGCCCGGCGGTCCGTCCTGGGTGAAGACGGCGATGACGCCACCGGAGGAGTTGCCGTAGAGCGCCGAGAACGGTCCGCGCAACACTTCGATGTGGTCCGCGCTGCCGAGGTCAAACTGCGAGAACTGGCCCTGGCCGTCGGGCATGGTGCCCGGAATACCGTCCGAATACAGACGCACGCCGCGCACGCCGAAGCTGGAGCGCGCGCCGAATCCCCGCGAGGAGATCTGCAGGTCCTGGGCGTAGTTCTGGCGGCTCTGGACCGACACGCCCGGCACGGTCTCCAGCGATTCGGACAGGTTCACCTGGGATTGACCCTCATGAATCTGGGCGCTGTCGATCCGGTCCACCGACATCGGCAGCGCCTGGCTGTCCTGCGCCACGCGCGTCGCGGTGACGACGACCGTGCTCAGCTGCGCCGACGCGTTGGCGTCGGCCGGCGCGTCGGCCGCCTGGGCCATCTGGCCGGCGCCGAGCGCGCACATCGTGATCAACATCCCTGTCTGATTGCGGTGCATTCGACCAAGAATGAGGATTCGACCACATTCAGGCAATACAGATAAACGCCAAAAAGCGGCAGTTCGCTACAATGGCGGGGTGCAAAAGCATGGTCTGTTCGTGATCTCCGCGCCTTCGGGTGCCGGCAAGACCTCATTGGTCAAAGCGCTGCTGGAACGCGACCGCGCGTTGAGCGTGTCCGTCTCGCATACCACCCGTGCGCGCCGGCCGACTGAAGAGGAGGGTCGCGAGTACTGGTTCGTGACCCAGCAGCAGTTCAAGGAGCGCCTGGACCGGGGGGAGTTCCTGGAACATGCACAGGTGTTCGACAACTACTACGGCACGGGCAAGGCGACGGTGGCAGCGCTGCTGGCCGCGGGCCGGGACGTCATCCTCGAAATCGACTGGCAGGGCGCCCGCCAGGTGCGCCAGTCGGCGCCCGGCTGCACCACGATTTTCATCCTGCCGCCCTCCCGGGCCGCTCTCGAGGAGCGTCTGCGCAACCGGCGCACGGACTCGGACACTGTCATCGCGCGGCGCCTGCGGGACGCCGTCAGTGACATGTCGCATTACCGCGAGTTCGACTACGTGGTGGTCAACGACGACTTCGAATCGGCCTGCCGGCAACTGCAATCCATCCTCGCCGGGGACGGACAGGCACTGCGCAGCGACCGCGCGCAGCTGGGGCCGCTGCTGGCGGACCTGCTCGGCGCCCCCCAGGGGGCCGGTTAGGGGCCGGTCTGGCCAAAACAGGCCCCCTTGCCGTAGACTTCCAGACCTCTTACGCCCATCGTGGCGGGCCCTAACTCAAAGTTTGCAGCATATGGCGCGAATCACTGTCGAAGACTGTCTCCAGAACGTAGATAACCTGTTCCAGCTGGTGCTGCTGGCGTCCCAGCGCGCCCGCCGTCTGGCCAATGGCGCCGAGCCGACCGTGGCCTGGGAAAACGACAAGCCCACGGTAGTCGCGCTGCGCGAAATCGCCGAAGGGTCGATCACGGCCGAGATGCTGCGCGAGCCGGAGCCGCCGCCGGTGGAAGCCGCCATGCCGGATGCCGAATCCATGGCGTTCCGTGCTCCCCAGTTCGGTCTCGGAGACTGACTTTCGAGGCTGTGAACTATGGACTATGCGTCTTCGCTCCTGGGACTCCTCCCCGGTGCAAGGCGCGCCACCCCGGGGCTGAAGGAGCTGCTTGCCACGGTGGGGACCTACCTGCCGCCCGAGCAGGTCGAGCGCATCCGGGAAGCCGCCGAATTCGGTGCCTCGGCGCATAAGGGCCAGACCCGTCTCAGCGGCGAACCCTATATCGCGCACCCGGTGGCGGCGGCGGCGATCCTCGCCGAGCTGCATCTCGACACCGATACCATCATCGCGGCCATCCTCCATGACGTCATCGAGGACACGCCCACTCCCAAGGATCAGCTGGCGCAGCGCTTCGGTGCGGATGTCGCGGAAATCGTCGACGGCGTCACCAAGCTCGACCAGATCAAGTTCAAGAGCCGCGAGGAGGCGCAGGCCGAGAGCTTCCGCAAGATGCTCCTCGCGATGGTGCGCGACCTGCGCGTGGTGCTCGTCAAACTCGCCGACCGCACCCACAACATGCGCACCATCGAGGCCATGGCGGTGCCGCGTCGGCGCGCCATAGCGCGCGAGACCCTCGAAATCTACGCGCCCATCGCCGAGCGTCTGGGCCTGTATGACCTGAAACTGGAACTCGAGGATCTGGGGTTCGCGGCCCTGTATCCGCAGCGCTACCGCGTGCTGGAACGCGCGCTGAAGCGTGCCCGCGGCAACCAGAAGGAGTTCCTGAAGAAGATCGAGCAGCAGCTCACCGCGGCGCTGATCAAGAACGAGATCGTCGCGCGGGTCGCCGCGCGCGCGAAGCACCTGTACAGCATCTACCGCAAGATGCAGCGCAAGAAGTCGACGCTCAACGAGATCGTCGATGTCTACGGGCTGCGGATCGTGGTCGACAAGGCCGACACCTGCTACCGCGCGCTCGGCAGTGTCCACAGCGTCTTCAAGCCCATGCCGGGGCGCTTCAAGGATTACATCGCGATTCCGCGCGTCAACGGCTACCAGTCGCTGCACACCACGCTCTTCGGCCCGAACGGGGTGCCGATCGAAGTGCAGATCCGCACCGAGGACATGAACAGCGTCGCGCAAAGCGGCATCGCGGCACACTGGCGCTACAAGATCGGCGAGAGCGTCGGCTCCTCGCAGCAGGAGCGGGCGCGCGAGTGGCTGTCGCGACTGGTGGAACTGCAGGATGGCGGCAGCAGCTCCGAGGAGTTCCTCGAGAGCGTCAAGGTCGACCTGTTTCCGGACAAGGTCTACGTGTTCACGCCCAAGGGTGAGATCCTGCGTCTGCCCAGCGGCGCGACCGTGGTCGACTTTGCCTACTCGGTGCACACGGACATCGGCAACCGCTGCGTCGCCGCCAAGGTGGACCGGCGGCTGACGCCGCTGCGCACGGTGCTGCGCAATGGCCAGACCGTGGAGATCATCACCGCCAAGGGCGCGATGCCCAACCCCTCGTGGGTGAACTTCGTGGTCACCGCCAAGGCCCGCAACGCGATCCGGCATTATCTGAAGGGCCTGCGGCGCTCCGAGGCCATCGCCTTGGGCAAGCGGCTGCTCAACCAGTCGCTCGGGGAATTCCACCTGGCGCTGGAGGATGTCACCCCGCCGCTCATGCAATCAGCCATCGGTGAGTTCGGCATGAAGGACCTCGATGAGCTGTTCGAGCGCATCGGCATGGGCGAGCGCCTGGCACCGCTGGTGGCGCGGCGGCTACTGCCCGGGGTTGCGCAGGAGCCGGGTGATGAGGCCGCCGCTCCCGGCGCCATGGCCATCGCGGGCACCGAAGGCCTGCTCGTCAGCTACGCGCGCTGCTGTTTCCCGATTCCCAACGATCCGGTGATTGCGTTTCTCTCCAGCGGCCGCGGCGTGGTCGTGCATCGCGAGACCTGCGTCAACGTCGAGGACTACCGCAAGCACCCGGAGAAGTGGCTGCCGGTATCCTGGCAGGCGACGCCGGACCGGGTCTTCACCTCGCAGATCCGGGTCGATGTCCCGAACCGCATGGGCATACTCGCGGCCGTGGCCGCGACCATCGCCGCCACCGAGACCAACATCGAGCGCGTGTCCGTGGAAGAGCGCGAATCGGAAACGTCGGTGCTGGACTTTGAACTGCGGGTCCGCGACCGTGCCCAGCTTGCCGCCGTGATCCGTTCCATCCGCCGCATGCCCGAAGTGCTGCGCGTCGTGCGCACCCTGGCGGCGCATTCAAGAAAACGAACTGAGGAAAAGCCATGACCCGCACGATCATCCATACCGACAGCGCACCGCAGGCCATCGGCACGTATTCGCAGGCCGTCCGGGTCGGCAAAACCGTCTATGTCTCCGGACAGATCCCGCTGGATCCGCGCACCGGCGAGCTGGTGAGCGGCGATATAGAGGCGGAGATCCGTCGCGCCTTCGACAACCTGCTGGCCATCGTCACCGCCGCCGACGGCACCTTCTCGCAGGTGGCGAAGGTGACCATCTTTCTGACGGACCTGGTGCACTTTCCGAAGGTCAACGAGGTCATGGCAACCTATTTCCGGCAGCCTTATCCCGCGCGTGCCGCCGTCGGCGTCGCGCAGCTGCCCAAGGGTGCCAGGGTGGAAATCGAGTGCATTCTCTGTCTTGACTGAGACGGCTGAACAGCGACCGGTCACGACCCTGCGCGGCGTCGGCGCGGCACTCGCCGAACGCCTGGCCCGACTCGGCATCACCCAGGTACAGGACCTGCTGTTCCTGCTGCCCACGCGCTATGAGGACCGCACGCGCGTCTCCCCGCTGGGCACTCTGGTGCCGGGCGCACCGGCCGTGGTCGAAGGCGAGGTGCAGCTCACCGAGGTGACCTATCGGCGGCGTCGCCAGTTGCTGTGCCGGATCAGCGATGGCTCCGGGTTCCTGACGCTGCGGTTCTTCCACTTCACCACCGCGCAGCAGACCGCGCTGACGCGGGGCCTGCGGCTGCGCTGCTATGGGGAGGTGCGACGCGGTCCACTGGGCCTGGAGATCGTGCATCCGGAATACCGGCGCGTGAGCGAGGACCCGGAGGACCTGGAAGATGCGCTGACGCCGATGTATCCGGCCACCGAGGGGCTCACCCAGCTGCGCTTGCGGATGCTGATCGGCCTGGCGCTCGGCGAGCCCGGCAGCACCACGGTGCGCGACTGGCTGCCGGCCGAGGTGCAACGCTCCCTCAAGCTGCCCGCGCTGCGCGATGCGCTCGAGCTGCTGCATCGGCCGCCCCGGGATCATGACCATGCGCAGCTGCTCACGGGACACCACCCGGCGCAGCGCCGCCTGGCGTTCGAGGAACTGCTCGCGCATCAGTTGAGCCTGCGGCTGCGCAAACTGCGCACCGCCGCCGATCCGGGTCTGCCGCTCCTTGACCCTGGCGGGCTGAGGACGCGGCTGCTGTCCGCGCTGCCGTTCAAACTGACCAACGCCCAGCAGCGGGCCGGTGCGGAAATCAGCGCTGACCTGGTGGGACCCCATCCGATGCTGCGGCTCCTGCAAGGAGATGTCGGCTGCGGCAAGACCGTGGTCGCCGCGCTGGCCGCGGCGCGGGCGGTCGGCAGCGGCCAGCAGGTGGCGCTGATGGCGCCGACGGAGCTTCTGGCCGAGCAGCACTGGCGCAACCTCAGCGCTTGGTTCAAGGACCTGCAGCTACCGGTGGCATTGCTGACGGGCTCGCAGCCCGCCCGGACGCGGCGCAGCGCTGAGGTTGCGATTGCCTCAGGGGAGATCCAGATTGTTGTCGGAACGCACGCATTGTTTCAGAAGGGAATCAATTTCGCGAAACTGGCGCTGATCATCGTCGACGAACAGCACCGCTTCGGCGTGCAGCAGCGCATGACGCTGCAGGAGAAAGGCCGCGCGGCGGGGCTCATGCCCCACCAGCTCATCATGACGGCGACGCCGATCCCCCGAACCCTGGCGATGACGGCCTACGCGGACCTGGACATCTCGGTGATCGACGAGCTGCCGCCGGGGCGCACGCCCGTGGTCACGGTGGTCATGGCCGACCAGCGCCGGCATGAGGTGGTCCAGCGCATCCTCCTGGCCTGTCGCACCGGCCGCCAGGCCTACTGGGTGTGCCCGCTCATCGATGAATCCGAGGAGCTGCGCTACCAGGCCGCCGAGGAGACGGCCGTCGCCCTGCGCGAGGCACTGCCTGAACTCACCGTTGAGCTGGTCCACGGCCGCCAGCCGGCGGCCCAGAAGGAAGCCACCATGGCGGCCTTCAAGGCCAACCGCATCCAGCTGCTGGTCGCGACCACGGTCATCGAAGTCGGCGTCGACGTGCCCAACGCCACGCTGATGGTCATCGAGAACGCCGAACGCATGGGCCTCGCGCAGCTGCACCAGCTGCGCGGCCGTGTCGGCCGCGGCGCGGAAGCTTCGATGTGCGTGCTGCTGTACCGCGCGCCGCTGTCGGCGCTGGCGCGGGCGCGGCTGCGCACCATCCGCGAGACCACGGACGGTTTCGAGATCGCGCGTCGCGACCTGGAGTTGCGCGGACCCGGTGAACTGCTCGGCACCCGGCAGACCGGGCTCGCCCAGCTGCGGGTCGCAGACCTGGCCCGCGATGCCGACCTGTTGCCGATGGTGCAGAAGAGCGCCGAGCTGATGCTGCGCAGCTATCCGGATAACATTGCGCCACTGACCACGCGCTGGATCGGCGAGGGCGAGCGCTACGGGACTGTTGGTTAACTATGGCACCTGAACTGGCCCCGGATCTGGGACTGACGCCTGCACGGCCGAAGACGGCGCCGTTCTCCTACCGCCTGGGCCGCAGGCTCACGGAGTATGCCCTGCTGGCGCGGCTGGACCGTCCCATCGGCATCTGGCTGCTGCTGTGGCCCGTGCTGTGGGCGCTGTGGATATCGGGCAGCGGCCATCCGGTGCCCCGGGTGCTGATCGTGTTCGTGCTCGGTGTGTTCGCGATGCGCGCCGCAGGCTGCGTCATCAACGATCTGGTCGATCGCGACATCGATCCGCACATCCGGCGCACGCGCCAGCGGCCGCTGGCCGCGCGCCGTGTCGCGCCGTTCGAGGCGGTCGCGCTGTTCGCGCTGCTGTCCGCGGCCGCACTGTGGCTGGTCCTGCAGCTGGATGCGTTCACCTTCCGGCTGTCGCTCATCGGTGGGGTGCTCACCGTCAGCTATCCGTTCATCAAACGCTTCTTCCCGCTGCCGCAGCTGTATCTGGGGATTTCATTCGGGGGCTGGGGAGTGCCCATGGCGTTCGCGGCGCAGACCGGCCAGGTGCCACGCATCGCCTGGGTGACCTTCATGGCCGCGGTGGTGTGGGCAGTGGTCTACGACACGATCTACGCCATGATCGACCGCGAGGATGACCTGAAGATCGGCGTGCGTTCCACCGCCATCGCCTTCGCCGACATGGACCGCGCGATGGTCGGCATCCTGCAGGTGCTGATGCTCGCCGCGCTGGGCCTGGTCGGTCGCACGCTGGGTTTCGGTAACTGGTACTACGGTGGCCTGGTCGTGGCCGCCGCGACGTTCATCTACCAGCAATGGCTGATCCGCAATCGCGACCCGGCCGCCTGTCTGGCGGCCTTTCTCAACAACAACTACACCGGCGTCGCGATTTTCGCGGGCATCCTGCTGCAGTACCTGTACGGATCGTAGCGCGCTAAGTCGCCGCGGGCAGCTGATCCCCGGGCACCCAGAAGCCGTGGATCTGTCCGGCAATGCGGTACGGCAGCTTCACCGTCGCGATCGGACCATCCTCCAGGTGCGCGGTATCCACCAGCACCAGGTCCGCACGGCCGCCTTCGCGCGGATGCGACGCCACACCGATCAGATAGCCGTCGCCCTCGGCGGCAGTCTTGTTGCGCGGCACGAAGCACATTTCGGCCAGGCCCACTTCGCGCCCCAGCGTGAAAAACTTCGCCGTACGGGTCTGGTGATCGAACATGGCCCAGCGGCTGCCGACCGTCGGGTCGCTGCTGAGCAGGAAGCCATAGCGATAGGGCACGGTGTGGTAGCGGTCATCCTGGCGTGACAGTGCGCCGCTGACACCCTCGTACATGTTCTCGATCTGGAACGTCGTCGCCTTCTTGTTGGCGAGGTTCACGCTGTAGCGCATGACGCGGCCCGCAGCCTTCACCGGGTCGAACTTCTCGTGCAGCTGCGGGAAGAAGGGGAATTGGTTGGAGTCGCCGCCGTCCACGTCCATGAAGATCTTCTCGCCCTCATTCCACGCGCCCATGCTGTGGGTGGCCATGTAACCCGGCCCCTTGAACCAGCGCAGGTCCTTGCCATCACCACCCCGGCGCATGACTCCCATGTAACTGGGGAGCGTCGAGTCCCAGGCGAAGTGCGGGCCACCATTCTTGATGATGTCCATGTTCGTGGCCATCGGGCTCACGTAGAAGATCACGTACTTCTGCGTCACGCCGAAGTCGTGGATCATCCCGACGTAGGGCACCTTGATCCACGCCGACCAGTTCACCGCACCCTTCGGGTCCGCGGAGAACACGAAGACATCATCCGTGGCCAGGCCCTTGGCCTCGTAACCGAAGGCCACCAGTTCGCCCGTGTGCGGGTCAATTTTCGGATGCGCCGTGAAGGTCTGACCCAGCAGGCCGCCATTGAAGGTGTAGTAGTCGTCGACGGTCTCGAGGGTGAGCGGATTGAGCGCCACCGGCGGGCTGTCTTCCTTCATCGCCAGCAGCCGCTGGTGGTGATAGAAGATCTGCGTATTGGCGGTGCCGCGGCTTAGGGCCTTGACGCTCGGATCATCGGTCGTCGGATTGCGGTACATCCCGAACAGGGACTTGCGGGCCGCATGCTGCGCCTTCCAGCGTTGCGTGCGCACGTAGCGGCTGCGGAAATCCACATGCCCGTCCTTGATGCGGAAGGCGCCGATCATCCCCTCGCCATCGAACGGGATGTCGTGCGAGTAGATCTCCGGCTTCGGATACTGCGGATCCGGGCCGACGCGAAAGAAGATGCCGTCCAGGTCCTTCGGCAGCGTGCCCTCCACTTCGCAGTCGTAGAGGTCATTTTCCGAGCGGTAGACCGCCCCGACGGCACTGCCGCCGCCACCGAAGCCGCTACGCTCCTTGGGGAACTGCACCTCGGCCTGCGCGCTGGCGGGCAGGATCAGCCCGCCTGCTGCCGCGGCGACACCGGCGCCGGCGCCAGCAACCGCGCCCATGAAACTGCGGCGGCTCAGGGCCCCCGGCGCAGCGGAATCTTCACTGATGGGCGGCTTGCGGCTCATATTGATGCTCCATTCCTGTGCCGGAAAACTGCGGGATCATACGCCAAACGGGATGGTCAATTATCGACCAATTGTCACCCTGGTCGGCAGCCCCGGGTTGACACCGGTCGGCGGGCCCCGGAACATCCCCCGCGCACCGTCCATCAGGTAAGGATATTCGATGACGCGTCATGACTGGACCACCGCCGAGGTCGAGGGCCTGTTCGCCCAGCCGTTCCTGGACCTGCTGCTGGAAGCGCAGCGCGTGCATCGCCTGCATTTCGCCCCCAACACCGTGCAGATGAGCACGCTGCTGTCGATCAAGACCGGGGCCTGTCCCGAGGACTGCGCCTATTGTCCGCAGAGCGTGCGCTACGACACGGGCCTGTCGCGCGAAGCGCTCATGGAAGTCGCGGCGGTGCGCGAAAGCGCCGAGCGCGCCAAGGAGGCCGGCGCAACGCGCTTTTGCATGGGCGCGGCCTACCGCTCGCCCAAGGCGCGTGACCTCGAGGTCATCTGCGCCATGGTCAGCGAAGTGCGGGCACTGGGCCTGGAGACCTGCGCCACCCTGGGGATGCTGGAACCCGCGCAGGCGCTGCAGCTGAAGCATGCCGGCCTCGACTTCTACAATCACAACCTCGACACCTCCGCGGAGTTCTACGGCGAGATCATCACCACGCGCACCTTCCAGGACCGGCTCGACACGCTGTCCGCGGTACGCGATGCCGGTCTGAAGGTCTGCTGCGGGGGCATCGTCGGCATGGGCGAAACCACGCGGGATCGCGCCTCGATGCTGGCGACCCTCGCCGGCCTGCCGCAGCACCCCGAAAGCGTACCCATCAACGAGCTGGTGCAGGTGCCGGGCACACCGCTGCACGGCGTGGCGCCCGTGGACCCCTTCGACTTCATCCGCACCATCGCGGTCGCGCGCATCGTGCTGCCCCGCTCACATGTCCGGTTGTCCGCCGGACGCACCCAGATGAGTGACGAGATGCAGGCACTGTGCTTTATGGCCGGTGCCAACTCCATCTTCTATGGTGAGAAGCTGCTCACCACCGGCAACCCGGATGTCGACAAGGACCGCAGGCTGCTGACGCGACTGGGCCTCACCCCGGAGGCCCCGCCTGAACCGGCGCCGGTGCCCGCGCCCGCAGCCGTGCATCTGCACGCATGAGGCCAGCCGTGCTGCGGGAGCGCCTCGCGCAGCTGGCTGCGCAGCACTTGCAGCGCCGGCGGCGCACCGTGAGCGCGGCACAGGAGGGTGCCGGTGTCGTGGTCGACGGCCAGCGGCTGATCAATTTCTGCGGCAACGATTACCTGGGCCTCAACGCGCATCCGGCACTGGCGCAGGCGCTGGCGCGCAGCGCCGCGGTGGCGGGGTCCGGCAGCGGCGCCTCACACCTGGTCAGCGGCCACACGCTGGAGCACGAACGGCTCGAGGAGGAGCTGGCGCAGTTCACCGGCCGCGAGCGTGCGTTGCTGTTCTCCACCGGTTACATGGCCAACCTCGCCGCCATCACCTGTCTTGCGGGACGTGATTCGCAGGTCGTCATGGACCGGCTCAGCCATGCCTCACTGATCGACGCCGCGCGTCTGTCCGGTGCGCGGCTCAAGCGCTTCACACATGGTGATGCCGCGGCGGCCGGCACTGCCCTGCAGGGCGCGGCCGCCCCGGGAACCGCCCTCCTGGTGACCGATGGCGTCTTCAGCATGGACGGCGACCTGGCGCCGTTGCCCCAACTGGTCGCGGCCGCCACCGCTGCAGCGGCCACGCTGATCGTGGACGACGCCCACGGTCTGGGTGTGATGGGCGCAAGCGGCCGTGGCTGCCTGGAGCACTTCAATCTCGATGCCAGCGCCGTGCCGGTGCTCGTCGGCACGCTCGGCAAGGCCTTCGGCTGCTTCGGTGCCTTCATCGCGGCGGATGCGGACTACATCGAATGGTTCGCGCAGACCGCCCGCAGCTACCGCTACACGACGGCGCTGCCACCGCCGGTCGCGGCGGCGGCCCGCGCAGCACTGGGCGTTGCGACGACGGAAAGCTGGCGCCGCGAGCGGGTGCTGGGGCTGGCGGCGCGCCTGCGCCGCGGTTGCGCGCAGGCCGACATCACGGTGTTGCCCTCGCCATCGCCCATCCAGCCGGTGGTGCTGGGTGACAGTGCGCGGGCGCTGGTGGTCAGCGAGCGCCTCTTTGCCGCCGGCTTCTGGGTGGCGGCGATCCGCCCGCCCACAGTGCCGCGGGGCTCGGCGCGACTGCGGATTACCCTCTCCGCGGCCCACAGCGAGCCACAGGTCGACGCCCTGATCGACGCACTCGCCGGGGCGCTGCGAGCGGTGCCACTGCAGGCTCCCCATGCAGCCACCTGATGCCTTCGTCCTTGACCGCCGCGCGGTGCGCGCGGCCTTCGATCGCGCCAGCGCCACCTACGATGCCGCGGCGGTGCTGCAGACCCGAGTGCGCGATGAACTCCTGTCGCGTCTCGACCTGGTCCGGATTGCACCGCAGGTCATCGTCGATCTGGGCTGCGGCACGGGGCAGGGTGCGCGCACGCTGAAGGACCGCTACCGCAGGGCGACCGTGGTCGGACTGGATCCGGCGCTGGGCATGCTGCGCGAAACGCGGCGCCGCAGCGGTTGGCTGCGACCCCTGCAACGGGTCTGCGGGGATGTGCTGCAGCTGCCCCTCCGCGACGGCACCGTCAGCCTCATGTTCAGCAACCTGATGCTGCAGTGGTGCGATGACCTCGACGCCGCATTGGCGGAGATCCGGCGCGTGCTGGCGCCGGACGGCTTTCTCGTGTTCAGCACCTTCGGGCCGGACACCCTGCGGGAACTGCGCGCAGCCTGGGCCGCCGCCGACGGCGGCACGCACGTGAGCGGCTTCCGCGACATGCATGACATCGGGAATGCGCTCACGCGCGCCGGGCTGTCGGAGCCGGTGCTGGACGTCGAGCGGCTCACGATGGTCTACCCCGATGTCGCTGCCATCACCCGGGATCTGAAGGTCATCGGCGCCCATAACGCCACTGCGGGCCGCGCCCGCGGGCTCACCGGCAAGGGCCGCTGGCGCGCCATGACCGACGCCTATGAAGGGCAGCGGCGCTCGGGTCTGCTGCCGGCGACCTACGAGGTGGTCTATGGCGCGGCCTGGGGTGCGCGGGGTCGCGCCGCGACTCCCGCGCTGGACGGCGAGGTGCGGATCCCGGTCAACGCCATTCGCCGCCGCCGGGATCCTTGAGATGCCGGGGGGTCTGTTCATCACGGGCACCGACACCGAGGTGGGCAAGACGGTCGTCGCCCGGCTCATCGTGCGCTCGCTTGCGGCCACCGGCGTTCGCGTGGCGGTCATGAAGCCGGTGGCCGCAGGCAGCGTCATGACGAGCGACGGACTGCGCAACGACGACGCGCTGGGCCTGATGGCCGACAGCAACGTGGTCATGCCCTACGCGACCGTGAATCCGTACTGCCTGCCCGCGCCGGTGTCCCCGCACCTGGCGGCGCGCGAGGCGGGGGTGAGCATCGAGCTGCCGCGGCTCAAGGCAAGCTTCGACTCGTTAACCGCCGCTGCGGACTATGTGATCGTGGAAGGCGCCGGCGGCTGGTTGGCGCCGCTCAACGATGAGCAGTTCATCGCGGATCTGGCCGCGGCGCTCGGCTTGCCGGTGCTGCTGGTGGTCGGGCTGCGCTTGGGCTGCCTGAATCACGCGCTGCTCACCGCGGCGGCGATCCGCCAGCGGGGGCTGCTGCTGGGAGGCTGGATCGCCAACCACATCGACCCGCAATTCAGCCGCGTTCCGGACAACCTGGCGACACTCGCACGGCATCTTGGCATGCCGGCCATCGCCACCCTCGCGCATGCGCGAGGGAATCACTCAAGCTTGCGTCTGCCCGCCACCGCGACGGCTGTGCTGGCCCAGGCGGCGATGCGTAAGCAGTTGACTTGAATAAATAATTTCACCCTGTAACATGCTGATCCTCTCCCACGGAGCGGCCAGCGGTGGAGTCAGCGCACGCCTGTATCGTGATTGCTCCCAACTGCTCGCTCAGCGTGCGGGGCGCGGTGCTTTTTTTCCTGAGTCTGTGTGCCCCGTGTTTCGGTATCGCCGGCGCGTTGACGTTGCTGGGATTTTGGCCGGTGCTGCCCTTTGCCGGGCTGGAAATGCTGCTTCTCGGTGCGGCCCTGCGCCTGAGCCTGCGACGCCGTCATCATCGCCAGACCATCGTGGTTTGCGAGTCCGATGTGACCGTGCAGACCACGATCGGCAAGGAACACCGCGAGGTTGTGTTTCCGCGGCACTGGGCACAGGTTAAACTGCGCCGCTCAACGTCGCGCCTGCATCCGAGCCGCCTGGTTATCGAATCGCATGGACGACAGTGCGCAGTCGGTGATTTCCTGACGGAGGAGGAACGCCGTGGTCTTGCTCAGAAGCTGGGCGAGCTCATTGGCCGCGTCAACGAGTCGCCGACTCTAGGCTTTGCCGATGAGGCCCGAGGTTTTTGATGGCCGCAGGCCACGAGATACAGATAAATATGATGCGCAAATTCAGATCCCTGTCCGCCTTCGCCGCCGTCCTGGCCGCAGGTCTCTCGACCGCGGCGCACGCCGATTCAGGCTGGGGCCTGCTGAACATGACCCAGGGCGTGACCGCGATGTCACGCCAGATCTACGGACTGCACATGCTGATGTTCTGGCTGTGCGTGGCGATCGCGGTGGTCGTGTTCGGGGTCATGGCCTATTCGATCTTCGCGTTCCGCAAGTCCCGCGGCGCCGTGGCCGACACCTCGCTCGTGCACAGCACGACGGTCGAGATCATCTGGACGATCGTGCCGATCGCGATCCTGGTCGCAACCGCCGTGCCCGCCGCCACCACCCTGATCAAGACCGAGGATCTGCGCAACTCACAGCTGACCATCCGGGTGACCGGGTTCCAGTGGGGCTGGAACTACGAATACCTGAACAACGGCGTCAGCTATTTCTCGCGCCTGGACCGTGCCAGCGATGCCGCGCGGCAGCTGGGCTCCGGCATCGACGTGACCACCGTGCCGCACTATCTGCTCAACGTGGACCACCCGCTGGTGGTGCCGGTGGGGATGAAGGTGCGCCTGCTGGTCACCGCGAGCGATGTGATCCACTCCTGGTGGGTGCCCGCCTTCGGGGTCAAGAAGGACGCCATCCCCGGCTTCGTCAACGAAACCTGGTTCAACATCGACGCCGACAAGGCCGGTATGTACCGCGGCAACTGCGCGGAGCTGTGCGGCCGCGATCACGGCTTCATGCCCATCGTGGTGGACGCGCGCTCGAAGGAGGATTTCGGGGCCTGGCTGAAAGCCAAACAGCTGGAACAGCATCCGCCGACCGCATCCGCTCCTTCGTCCGCGCCGGCGGCCGCCCAGTAAGCGCTAAATTTAAAGAGACACGAACATGGCCTACAACGATCACGCTGCGACCGCTCACGACCACGATGCGCATGATCACAAGCCGCATGGCTGGCGCCGCTGGGTGTATGCGACCAACCACAAGGACATCGGCACGATGTACCTGGTGTTTGCCGGCATCAGCTTCTTCATCGGCGGCACGATGGCGATGCTCATCCGGCTGGAGCTGTTCAAGCCCGGCATGCAGTTCCTGGATCCGCAGTTCTTCAACAGCATGACCACCATGCATGCGCTGGAGATGATCTTCGGTGCCGTGATGCCCGCCTGGACGGGTCTCGCCAACTGGATGATCCCGATGCAGGTGGGTGCGCCTGACATGGCGCTGCCGCGCCTCAACAATTTCAGCTTCTGGATCCTGCCCTTCGCCTTCACGCTGCTGCTGGCGACGCTGTTCGTGCCCGGCGGCGGTCCCGCGGGCGGCTGGACCATGTACCCGCCGCTGATGCTGCAGGGTGGCGCCGGTTTCCCGATGACCATCTTCGCCATCCACATGATGGGTATCTCCTCGATCCTCGGCGCGATCAATGTCGTCGTGACCATCATGAACCTGCGGGCCCCCGGCATGACGCTGCTGCGCATGCCGCTGTTCGTGTGGACCTGGCTGATTACCGCGTACCTGCTGATCGCGGTGATGCCGGTGCTCGCCGGCGCCGTGACCATGCTGCTGACCGATCACTTCTTCGGCACGACCTTCTTTACCGCCGCCGGCGGTGGTGATCCGGTCATGTTCCAGCACATCTTCTGGTTCTTCGGTCACCCCGAGGTCTACATCCTGATCCTGCCGGCCTTCGGTGTGGTCTCGGAAATCATCCCGACCTTCTCGCGCAAGCCGCTGTTCGGCTACGAGGCCATGGTGTACGCCACCGCCTCCATCGCCTTCCTGTCGTTCATCGTGTGGGCGCACCACATGTTCACGGTCGGCATGCCACTGGCCGGGCAGCTGTTCTTCATGCTCTCCACCATGCTGATCGCCATCCCGACCGGGGTGAAGGTCTTCAACTGGACGGCAACCATGTACCGCGGCTCGCTCAGCTTCGAGCCGCCGATGCTGTTCGCGCTGTCGTTCCTGTTCCTGTTCACCATCGGCGGTCTGTCCGGGTTGATGCTGGCCATCGTGCCGGCCGACTACCAGTACCAGGACACCTACTTCGTGGTGGCGCACTTCCACTACGTGCTGGTCCCCGGGGCCGTGTTCGCCATCATGGGAGCCGTCTACTACTGGCTGCCGAAGTGGACCGGCAACATGTATGACCAGACGCTGGCGAAGTGGCATTTCTGGCTCTCGACCATTTTCGTGAACGTGCTGTTCTTCCCGCAACACTTCCTGGGGCTGGCCGGCATGCCGCGGCGTATTCCGGATTACGCCGTGCAGTTCACCGACTGGAACATGGTTTCCTCGATCGGCGGCTTCGCCTTCGGCCTCTCGCAGTTCCTGTTCCCGTACATCATCTGGAAGTGCGTGCACGGCGGCGTGCGCGTCGGCAACCGCGCCTGGGAAGGCGCGCATGGCCTGGAGTGGGAGCTGCCCTCACCGCCGCCGTTCCACTCCTGGACTGAGCCGCCGTCGGATGCCCTCATCCAGCGCGGCGCGGCGCACTGATGGCCGGCAACGGCATGTCCACAGCCCCTGATGCGGGTCAGCGCCAGCGCGGCGTGCGCCGCACGGCGCTGCTGCTCGGCAGCGTGGCTGCCATTTTCTACGTGGGCTTCATCGTCATGATGATCTGGCGGGCCACGCGATGAAACTCGAGCGCGACGCGCGCGGCAAGTCCAACCGCTCGCTGACCGCGAAGCTCTTCATATTCGCCCTCGGCAGCTTTGGCTTTGGATTCGCGCTCGTGCCGCTCTACAACGTGCTGTGTGCGGTGACCGGCCAGGGCGACCAGTCCGCGCTCGCCCGGGCGGCGGTGGTCAGCGAGCATCCGGACCTGACGCGCATGGTGAGCGTGGACTTCCTGACCGATGTGCCGGCGAACGGCAACTGGGAATTCCACCCGATGGTCAAGACCATGCAGGTGCACCCCGGGCAGCTGTACCTGACGCACTTCTATGCCCACAATCTCATGGGTCACGATACGGTCGCGCAGGCCGTGCCGGATATTTCGCCCTCCAAGGCGGTCGCCTGGTTTCGCAAGACCGAGTGTTTCTGCTTCTCGCCGCAGCACTTCAGCGTCAACCAGGAACGGGTGATGCCGGTGCGGTTCTTCGTTGACCCCGCGCTGCCGAAGTACATCGACCGCCTGACACTGACCTATACGTTTTACGATTCCTCGACAATGGTTAAACCCGAGAAATGACTATGGAACAGGCTCACGCCCCGGACACCAGTCACTACTACGTGCCGCATGACAGTCACTGGCCCATCGTAGGGTCGTTCGCGCTGTTCACGATCATGCTGGGCACGGTGACGTACTTCAACGACTGGGCCGGAGCCTGGGCGCTGATCCCCGGCTTCGGACTCATCGCCTGCACCTTCTTCGGCTGGTTCCACTCGGTCATCGGCGAGGATCAGCAGAACGTCTTCAACAGTCAGGTGGACCGCTCGTTCCGCATGGGAATGATGTGGTTCATCTTCTCCGAAGTGATGTTCTTCGCAGCCTTCTTCGGTGCGCTGTTCTATGCCCGCGTGCTGTCCACGGCCTGGCTCGGCGGCCGCTCGGTCCACATCTTCACCAACATCCTGCTGTGGCCCCACTACGACGGCACCTGGCCGACCAATGGCCCGGGTCATGTCGGCGGCCACGCGGACGGTACCTTCGAAACGGTGCCCGCGTTCAGTCTGCCGGCGATCAACACCCTGATCCTGCTGACCAGCGGCGTCACCATCACCATCGCGCACCACGCGCTGCGGGCGGGCAAGCGTGGCGTGCTGACGCTGTTCCTCGCCCTGACCTTCATCCTGGGGTTCAGCTTCGTGGCGCTGCAGGCGCACGAGTACGGCGAGGCCTATCGTGAGCTGGGTCTGAAACTGAGCACCGGCATCTATGGCTCCACGTTCTTCATGCTCACCGGTTTCCACGGTCTGCATGTCACGATCGGCGCCATCATGCTGACGGTGATATGGCTGCGGGTGCTGCGCGGACACTTCACGCCGGAGAAGCACTTCGCGTTCGAGGCCGTGGCCTGGTACTGGCACTTCGTCGACGTGGTGTGGCTCGGTCTCTTCGTGTTCGTGTACTGGCTGTAGCAGCATGCCGCTGCCGCGCGGGTCTCACAGCCCGTGCGGTGTGATCAGTCCGAGCGACCAGGCCACCATCAGCAGGATGAAGAGGCCCACGGACAGCCCGACGCGCAGCGCGAGCGACCGGAACAGCTTGCGCGAGTCACCGCCCTTGCGGGACAGATGGAACAGCGCCGACCCCAGGCTCGCGACGATGGCCGCGAAAATCAGGACGATGACGACCTTGATTGCCATCGCTCCATTATAGAACCGAATATTCCATGCCTATCGTGAGTTTCCCCGTTGGCAGGCGCCGGTTTGCGCCCTCGTGGCTGATGACGCTGCTGACGATCGCGCTGTGCCTGGCGTTCTGGAAGCTCGGCAACTGGCAGTGGGACCGGGGCGTGCACCGGCAGGCCGAGTGGGACGCCTTCGCGCGCGGGGCGGATGCCCCCGTGCCGCTGGGTACCCGCAGCCTGGGTGCCTTCGAACGCTTCAAGCGCATCGTCGTGGGCGGCAGCTGGGACGTGGCGCACCAGTTCCTGCTCGATAACCGCTCGCACGCCGGCCTGCCGGGTTACGAAGTGCTGACGCCGCTGCACCTCCCCGACGGGCGGGTGCTGCTGGTGGACCGTGGGTGGGTGGCGTTCACCGGCTCGCGCGCCAGGCTGCCGGACATCACTCTTGAGGGCCACCAACCGGTGTCCGTCACCGGCCGGCTCGACAACCTGCCCGTGGGCGGGCTGGCGCTGGGACATGCGGGCCCCGCGGCCGATGCCGTCTGGCCCAAGGTCACAAGCTATCCCACGCTGGCCGAGCTCGCCGTGGCGTTGAGGCATCCGGTGGAACCGTGGATGCTGCAGCTGGATCCGGCCGGCGGCGGCGGCTACGTCCGGGACTGGCAGCCCCCGGGTCTGCCGCCACTGCGTCATTTTTCCTATGCCATCCAGTGGTGGGGATTCGCCGTGACGCTCCTGGTCATCTGGGGGATCATGAGCGCCCGGCGCGAGGAGCCGCAGCTACCCCCATGAGCAGCGTCATCGATCCCGAACTGCATCGGCGTAATTTCCGTACCGTCTTCGCCCTCGCCGGCCTGTTTCTGCTGCCGCTGCTGCTGTCCTTCTGGCTGTACTACGGCGCGCACTGGCGGCCGCAGGCGATGAGCAACCACGGTGAACTCATCGAGCCGCTGCGGCCACTGCCCGAGGTCGCGCTCGCCGATGCCGGCGGCGCCGCGCAAAGCCGCGTCTTCCAGGGACACTGGACACTGGTGTACGTGGGCGACGGCGCGTGCGATGCGAACTGCCGCGACGTCCTGTTTTTCATGCGCCAGACGCGGTTATCGCTCAACAATGAGATGACCCGGGTGCAGCGCGTGTTCCTGGCCACGGCCAACTGCTGCGATCGGGCCTACCTGGCGGCCGAACACCCCGGACTGCGGGTTCTCGACGCCTCCGCGGCCGCGGCACAACCGCTGCTCGCGCAGTTTCCGGCCACGGGTCGCGCGCAGGCGCTGTACGTGGTGGATCCCTTGGGAAACCTCATGATGCGCTACGATGCTCGCCTGCCGCCGAAGGGCCTGCTTGAGGACCTCAAGCGGCTGCTGCAGCTCTCTCATATTGGCTGAACCGATGCTCCGCGAACCTGACACCGCTGTTACCTGGATGCGCCGCATCGCCTTCGTCGCAGTGCTGCTGGCGTTTGGGGTGGTGGTCCTGGGTGCGTACGTGCGACTGACGACGGCGGGACTCGGCTGCCCGGACTGGCCGGGCTGCTATGGCCATCTCACGCCCACCGGTGCGGCGGCCGGCATCGCGGCGGGCACCACCGACCAGGGCGCGAAGCCGCTGATCGTGGGTCGCGCCTGGCGCGAAATGATCCATCGCTACTTCGCCGGATCGCTGGTGGTGCTCACCGTGGTCCTGGCCGTGATGGCTTTCATGCAGAGGCGGTCACGCGCGCCCGGGAACGCCAGCGTGCCGTTTGCGCTCGCGGTCGTCGCCACCATCTTCATCCAGGCCCTGCTGGGCATGCTCACCGTCACCTGGCAGGTGGCCCCGCAGATCGTGACGCTGCACCTGCTGTTCGGCATGACGACGCTCGCGCTGCTGTGGTGGCTGTGGCTGACGCTGGATGCGCAGACCGCGCGCAGTGCGGCGCCCGCCCTCGGCCGCAGTCCCGGGGTGCGCTGGGCGGCCTCGAACCTGATCAGCCGCCGGCTGGCGCTGGCCGGCCTGGTGGCCCTCGCGCTGCAGATTGCACTCGGCGGCTGGACCAGCACCAATTACGCCGCGATTGCCTGCCCGGATTTTCCGACCTGCCAGGCCTCCTGGTGGCCGCACATGGACTTCGGTCATGCCTTCGTCCTGTGGCATGCACCCACGGTGAACTATGAGGGCGGCGTGCTCAGCAACACGGCGCGGGTGGCGATTCATTTCACGCATCGGCTCGGCGCGCTCCTCGCCACTGCGGCGCTGCTGCTGGCGGCGATCTGGGTGCTGCGCCAAGACTCCCTGGTGCGGGCCCGCGCCGCGGCCATCGCGGTGGTGGTGACACTGGCGCTGCAGCTGATCATCGGCATCAGCATGGTGGTGAAGGGCTTCCCGCTGTGGCTGGCGACCGCGCACAACGGCGGTGCGGCGCTGCTGCTGCTGGCCACGCTCACCTTGAATCATCGGCTCATTGCTGCCGGCGCGCGCAGCTGATGGAGCGGTGAGCACCTTGGCCACACAACCCGGCTACGCTCTTCCGCAGGCGCACTGGCGCCTGTACCTGGCGCTGACGAAGCCGCGGGTAGTGGCACTGATCGTGTTCACGGCGATCGTCGGCACCTTGATGTCGACGCCCGGACTGCCACCGCTGTCGGCTTTGCTGTGGGGGAATCTCGGCATCGCACTCGCCTCGGGCTGTGCCGCCACCATCAACCATGTGCTCGACCGCCGCATCGATGCGCAGATGTCCCGCACCCGGGGCCGACCGCTGCCCACCGGGAGCCTGAGCGAGCGCCAGGCACTGGTGTTTGCGGCCGTGCTGGGGTTCGTGTCGATGGCGGTGCTGGGTCTGCTCGTCAATCCGCTCACCGCCGTACTCACCTTCCTCTCGCTGATCGGGTACGCCGTCATCTATACCGCGTGGCTGAAGCGCGCGACTTCGCAGAACATCGTGATCGGCGGCGCCGCCGGCGCCGCACCGCCGGTGCTGGGCTGGACCGCCGTCACCGGCCACGTCGATGCCGACGCGCTGCTGCTGTTCCTGATCATCTTCGCCTGGACGCCGCCGCACTTCTGGGCGCTGGCCATCGCGCGCCGCGACGAATACGCGCGCGCCGGCATTCCGATGCTGCCGGTCACGCATGGCGTCGCACACACCCGCCTGCACGTGCTGCTGTATACGGTGCTGCTGGTGCTGGTGACGCTGCTGCCTTATCTGACGGGCATGAGCGGTCTCATCTATCTGGCGGTTGCGCTGGTCCTCGACGGACTGTTTCTTTTTCACGCGCTGCGGCTGAAGATTTCGACGCGCCAGGATCTGCCGATGCGCGTGTTCCGCTTTTCCGTGAATTACCTGATGTGGATGTTCGCGGCGCTGCTCGTGGATCACTACCTGCCCACGACACAGCAACTGATCTGAGGATGACCCCATGCTCATCGAGCGCGTCTGGGCGGCCAACGATTACCGCAATTTCCACTACCTGCTGGCCTGTCCCGAATCCGGCGAGGCGCTGGCCATCGATCCTCTGGAGTGGGGCCTGTGCCTCAACGTCGCGCGGGCGCGCGGCTGGAGCATCACCCAGGTCCTGAACACCCACGAACACGCGGACCACACCGGCGGCAATGCCGGCATGGTCGGGGCGACGGGCGCGAAACTGCTGGCGCATGAGAAGGCGGCCAGCCGCATCGGCGGGGTGGACCGCGCACTGAACCAGGGTGACGTGATCCGCGTCGGCAGGACCGTGGAACTGGAGTGCCTGGATACACCGGGCCACACGCTGGCGCATATCTGCCTGTTCGCGCACGCCCCCGCGCCGGCGCTGTTCTCCGGAGACACCCTGTTCAATGCCGGCGCCGGTCACTGCCACAGCACGGGCCGGCCGGATCTGCTCTACGACACCTTCGCCACGCAACTGGCGCGGCTGCCGGATTCGACGCGGCTGTTTCCCGGTCACGAGTACCTGGTCCGCAACCTCGAGTTCACGCTCGACCGGGAGCCGGACAACCAGGAAGCCACCGAACTGCTCGCGCAGGTGCGCGACGCCGCCCCGGATGCCGTGCCCGTGACCACGCTGGGACAGGAGAAGCGCGTCAACACTTTCTTCAGACTCAGTAATCCACGGATCATCGCCCGCCTGCGGGAGCAGTTCCCGGACCTCGGCGAGAGGCCGGACCCCCAGGCGGTATTCCTGAAGCTGCGCGAACTGCGCAACGTCTGGTAGCCTAGAACCGATACGGAGACGTTCATGCGCACGCGAGCCCTGCTGATCCTGACTGCCACGGTGTTGGTCGCAAGTCCTCTGGCCTGGTCCATTCCCAGTCCTTCGCTTGACGACGGCACGGACGGTTCCGCGCCCCGGGCGGCACCGTCCGCACAGGACACGACGAGCTACAACGACGCGCTAGCGTTGATGAAGAAGGGCGACGCACTCGGCACGCAGGAAGGCGCGCGGGAGGCCTACGGCAGTGCGCGGGTCAAGCTCCAGTCGCTGGTTGGGCGTTCCCCGCAGTTTGCGGAGGCCTGGAATGCGCTCGGCTACACACAGCGCAAGCTCGGTTCCTATGACGATTCGCTGGCTTCGTACGCGAAGGCGCTCGAGCTGAAGCCGGGCTATCCCGAAGCACTGGAGTATCGGGGCGAGGCGTACCTGCGTCTGAATCGCATCAAGGAGGCCAAGCAGGCCTATCTGGACCTGTTCGCCAGCAACCGCAGCATCGCCGCGACGCTGCTCGAGTCTATGCAGGAGTGGCTCAAGACTCAGGCGGCCTCGCATGTGGTGGACGCGAGCGTCGTCACCGATCTGCAGCAGTGGGTCAAGGAGCGCAGCCAGATCGCCACCCAGACCGCGGCGCTGACCCGCGAGGGCACGGCCGCCAGCTGGCGCTAAGGTCCGCCGCACCGAAAAGGTCTTGGCCGATGGCTACCCTGCGGTGCTGGCCACTGGTGCTGCTGGCCGTGGCGCTGCCGCTGCGTAGTCCACCGGCGCACGCGCAGGGTTTTACGTGGCAGCTGCCCCGCGGCTTTCTGACACCCGCCGTGCCCGCCGACAATCCGATGTCGGCAGCCAAGGTTGCCCTCGGCCGGCGCCTGTTCTTTGAAACGCGCCTCTCGGCCAATGGGCGTTACAGCTGCGCCAGCTGCCATGACCCGCGGCGTGCCTACACCGATGGGCGCGCGCACGCCGTAGGCGCCACGGGTGCGGCGGTGGCGCACAGCGCCATGTCGCTCTACAACGTTGCGTACAACCTCTCGTACGGCTGGCAGCAGCCGCTGGTGACGACGCTGGAACAGCAGATGCGACAGCCGCTGCTCAATCGTCACCCCGTTGAGATCGGTCTCGATCCCCACGATCCGAAGGTCATCGCCCAGCTGCAGGCCGATGCGAGCTACCCACGGCAGTTCGCCGCCGCGTTCGACGGTAGCGCGACCATCAGCATCACGCGCATCATCAAGGCCATCGCCGCCTTCGAACGCACGCTGCTCGACGGTAGCTCACCCTTCGACGCCTACGTGTTCGGCGGTCAGCACGCGGCGCTGTCGCCTGGCGCGAAGCGCGGCATGAGCCTGTTCTTCTCGGCGCGCATCGGCTGCGCGGGGTGCCATTCGGGTTTCAATTTTTCGGGCAACTGGCGTGACCGCACCGGCGATACGGGCAAGGCCAGTTTTGCCGATGATGGGCTGGGAGCAGGGCCCATGCGCGTACCGACGCTGCGCAATCTCGCGCTCACCGCGCCTTACATGCACGACGGTCGCTTCGCGACATTGGATGCGGTGCTCGATCACTACCAGCGCGTCGGCCGGCTGCCCGACAACGCTCACGGCGGTAAGCGCGATCCGCGTTTGCGGGCCTTCACACTCGACGCCGGCGAACGTGCCGATCTTAAGGCGTTCCTGGACAGCCTGACCGACCCGGCTGCGGCCGCGGCGCTCGCCGGCGACCCGCATTCCGGTTAGGCTCAGCCCCGATGCAACGCTATACGTCCTTCTACCGCGCGACCTTCGCCCTGGTAGCGCTGGGGGTGCTGGGCTATCTGCTGCTGCGGTTGCTGCAGCCGCTGGCCGGGGCGCTGATGTCGGCAACGGTGCTCGCGTTCCTGCTGTATCCGGTGCATGCGCGCCTCACGCATGCACTGAAGCACAGATCGCAGCTGTCGGCGGGAATCATCACGGTGCTGACGCCGTTCGTCATCATCGCGCCGCTGTCCATGCTGGCCCTGATCTTCATCCGCCAGGTCAGCGGTCTCATCACCGATTTCAAGAACGGCACCGTGTCGATACCCGGGCTGACGGGGGATCTTGCCCACGCGCCGGTGATCGGACCGGTGGTGCGCCTGGCGCAGGAAACCCTGCCCATCAGCGCCGCACAGGTCCAGGACTGGGTCACCCAGACCGCGCACGCCGCGCTGCAGACCGCCGCATCGTTGAGCGGTGACCTGGTACTGGGCGTCGCCGGCACGCTGGTCGAATTCGTGCTGACGCTGTTCATCCTCTTCTTCCTGCTCCTCGACGGCCGGGTCATCATCCGCCATATCGCGCACCTGATTCCGATGCACGGCGAACGGCGCAATACGCTGATCAACAACTTGGTCGCGGTGATGAAGGCCGTGGTCTATGGCACCGCCATGACTGCCCTCATCCAAGGCGTACTGATCGGCATCGGTTTCGCCATCATCGGTCTGCCCTCGCCGGTGGTGTTCGGCGCGCTGGCCGCCGCGGCCGGGTTCATTCCGGCCGTGGGCACGGCCACGGTGCTGGTGCCGGCCATCCTGTATCTCATGGTCGTGGGCCGCTGGGGCGCCGCCGTTTTCCTGATCATCTGGAGCGGCCTGCTGGCCCTGGGCGAGCAGCTGATCCGGCCCATGCTGACCTCGCGCCACGCCGAGGTGTCGGCGCTGGCGGTGTTCATCGGCGCCATTGGAGGCGTCAGCGCCTTCGGGTTCATCGGCTTTGTGGTCGGGCCGGTGATCATCAGCCTGGTGGTGGAGCTGGTCCGGTCGGCAGGCAGCGACAGCGACGTCCCACCTGCCCGGACCTGAGCCGCCTTAGGCGGTATAGAATGCGCGTCCCATGGATTTGTCTCCCATCCTCGATTCGCTGAACGACGCGCAGCGCGAAGCCGTCACCGCGCCCGTGGGGCCGGTACTGGTCCTGGCCGGGGCCGGCAGCGGCAAGACGCGCGTCCTCATCCACCGGCTCGCCTGGCTGTGCCAGGTCGAGGGCGTCTCGCCGCACAGCATCCTGGCGGTGACCTTCACCAACAAGGCCGCCGGGGAAATGCGCGGGCGCATCGAGAGCCTGCTGGGCTATTCGGCGCAGGCGCTGTGGATCGGCACCTTTCACGGCATCGCGCACCGGCTGCTGCGCATGCATTGGCGTGAGGCGGGCCTGGTCCAGGGCTTCCAGATCCTGGACTCCGAGGACCAGCTGCGGCTGATCAAGAAGCTCATCAAGGCACAGGGCCTGGACGAGAGCCGCTGGGTGCCGCGTGAAGTGCAGGGGTTCATCAATTCGAACAAGGATGAGGGCCACCGGTCGAAGCATCTCAAGGACGGCAACGACCCGACCCGCAGGCAGCTGCTGCGTCTGTATGCGGACTATGAGGAAGCGTGTGCGCGCGCCGGTGTGGTGGACTTCGCGGAACTGCTGCTGCGCGCATTTGAGTTGTGGCGGGATCAGCCGGCATTGCTGGACCATTACCGCAAGCGCTTCCGCCACGTGCTCATCGATGAGTTCCAGGACACCAATGCCATCCAGTACGGGTGGATGAAGCTGCTGGCGGGCAGCGTGGTGCAGCCGTTCGCGGTGGGTGATGACGACCAGTCCATCTATCGCTGGCGTGGGGCGCGGGTTGAGAACCTGCATCAGTTCCGCCGCGATTTTCCGCATGCGAAGCTGTTCCGACTGGAACAGAACTATCGCTCCACCGGCACCATCCTGAATGGTGCCAATGCGCTGATCGCGCACAACTCCGGGCGGCTGGGCAAGACGCTGTGGACCGCCGGTGACCGCGGCGATCCGATCCATGTCTACTCGGCGTTCAATGAACGCGACGAAGCCGAATTCGTCCTGCAGCGCATCCGCGACTGGACGCAGCGCGGCGGCCAGCGCAGCCAGGTGGCCATTCTCTACCGCTCGAACGCACAGTCGCGGGTGTTTGAAGAAGTGTTCCTGTCGGCGCGCATTCCCTACAAGGTCTACGGCGGGCTGCGGTTCTTCGAACGCGCCGAGATCAAGGACGCGCTCGCGTACCTGCGTCTGATCTCAAACCGTCTGGATGACGCCTCATTTGAAAGAGTCGTGAACCTGCCGACACGCGGCATCGGTGCGAAGAGCCTGGACATCATCCGCGAGGCAGCCAAGGGCGCCGGGCAGTCGCTGTGGGATGCGGCGGGCGCCTGCATCGGGGAGGCGCTTGGTCCGAAGGCCGCCACCGCCGTGCATGGCTTCATGCAGCTCATCGAGCGGCTGGAGCGGGAAATCCAGGGTCTGGCGCTGCATGAGCAGGTGGACCATGTGATCAATCACAGCGGTCTGATCGAGCATCATCGGCGCGAGAAGGCCGATCGCGGCGAAGCGCGCGTCGAGAACCTCGAGGAACTGGTGAGCGCCGCGCGCGGCTTCATCGGCGAGGGCAGCGAGGATCTGCCGCCGCTGGCGGCCTTTCTCGCGCACGCCGTGCTGGAGTCGGGGGAGGGCCAGGCCGACGCCTGGGAGGACTGCATCCAGATGATGACGCTGCACACCGCGAAAGGGCTCGAGTTCCCGGTGGTGTTTCTGGCCGGCATGGAGGATGGCCTGTTCCCGCACCAGCGCTCGCTCAATGACATCGACGGCCTGGAGGAAGAGCGCCGGCTGGCCTATGTCGGCATGACCCGCGCCATGCAGCAGCTGTACCTCACCTATGCGGAACAACGCCGGCTGCACGGCATGGACACTTACGGCGCCCCGTCACGGTTCATCAAGGAGATCCCCGGGGAGTTGATTGAGGAAGTGCGCGCGCGGGTGCCGGTGTCGCGGCCCGTGATCGGCAGCCGCTTCAGCGACGGCGGCATCGGGCGCGGCGGCGCGCTGCGTGAGCCACTCGGCAACGGTCAGCCCGGCATGGGCCTCGGTGCCCGGGTGCGCCATGGCAAGTTCGGCGAGGGCGTCATTCTCAATCTCGAAGGCAACGGCGCGCACGCGCGCGTGCAGGTGAATTTTGAGCAGCAGGGTACCAAGTGGCTTATGCTCCAGTACGCGAACCTCGTACCTGTTTGACATAAATTCGCCATGAAAATCGTCATCCTGGGGGCGGGGCAGGTCGGCAGAACGGTCGCCTACCAGCTGTCCCGTGAAGAGGCCAACGAGGTCACCGTGGTGGATGTCAACGATGACATCCTGCGTGATCTTCAGGACCGCATCGACATCCGCACGGTCGCCGGCAACGGCGCCTACCCCTCGGTGCTCGAAGCCGCCGGCGCGGCCGAAGCCGACATTCTCATCGCGCTCACCAACAGCGATGAGGTGAACATCCTCGCCTGCGAGGTTGCGGACACCCTGTTCCGCACCCCCACCAAGATCGCCCGCATCAGGTCCGCCGAATATACGGCAAGGCCGGAGCTGTTCAGCGATGACGCGCTGGCGGTGGATTTCTTCATCAGCCCGGAGCGGCTGGTGACCGAGTACATCGAACGCCTGGTCGACTTCCCGGGCACGCTGCAGGTGCTGGACTTCGCGGACGGCAAGGTGCGCCTGGTCGGCGTCCGCGCCCACAAGGACGGCAAGCTCGTGGGCCAGCGCCTGCGCGAGCTGCGTGAACACATCCCGAAGACCGAAGCGCGCGTGGTCGCGATCTACCGCAAGAGCGGCGCCGTGAAGCCCGAGGGCGAGACCATCATCGAGGACGGGGATGAGGTGTTCTTCCTCGCCGGGCGCGACTACATCCGGCGCGTCATGACGGAAATGCGCAAGGACGAAAGCCCGGTGCGCCGCATCGTGATCGCCGGCGGCGGCAACATCGGGCTGCGGCTGGCGCGCGCGCTGGAGAAGACCGGCCAGGTGAAACTGATCGAGCGCGATGCGGCGCGCGCGCGGCGCGTCGCGGAGCTGCTGGAGAACACCATCGTGCTGCATGGTGATGCGGCCGACGAGGAGCTGCTGATCGAGGAGAACATCGACAGCACCGATATCTTCGCGGCCCTGACCAATTCCGAGGAGGCGAACATCCTCTCGGCGATGCTCGCCAAGCGACTCGGAGCGCGCAAGGTCATGGCGCTCATCAACAAGCCCTCCTACGCGGACCTGATTGAAAGCGGCACCATCGATATCGCGATCTCACCGCAGACCATCACCATCGGCTCGCTGCTCGAGCACGTGCGGCGCGGGGATGTGGTGAAGGTGCACTCGTTGCGCCGCGGTTCGGCCGAGGCGCTCGAGGCCATCGTGCACGGCACGGAGGCGACCTCGCGCGTGGTCGGAAGACGCGTGGAGGAACTGAAGCTGCCCGAAGGCGCCTCCATCGGTGCGATCGTGCGCGGCGATGAGGTCATCATGTGCCACCACGACACGGTGGTGCAGGCCGATGACCATGTCATCCTGTTCCTCTCCGACCGGCGCCACGTCGACGCCATCGAGCGGCTGTTCAGCGGACCGTCGCGATGAGGCCTTGAGCCAGGTGCTCGGCGTCATCAATGTCCTGGGGCTGATCCTCACCGCCTTCGGCGCCACCTTTGCGCTGCCCCTGGTGACGGCGCTGCTCACCGGCGATGGCACCGCCGCCACGTTCCTGATGAGTGGCCTTGCGACCGCCGGCTTCGGCTACGGGATCGCTGCGGCCACGAAGCGTCACGCGCGGGAGCTCAAACCCCGCGACGGGTTCCTGCTGGTGACGCTGGGCTGGGCGCTGATGTCAGCGACGGCCACCATCCCGCTGTTGCTGCTGATTCCGCGGCTGACCTTCACGCAGGCCTACTTCGAGACCATGTCGGGCCTGACCACCACCGGCGCGACCATGCTCACGGGCCTTGATCACCTCGCGCCGGCGATCAACCTGTGGCGATGCACCCTGCACTGGTTCGGCGGCCTGGGGATCATCGTGCTGGCGGTCGCCGTGCTGCCGCTGCTGGGCGTCGGCGGCATGCAGCTGTACAAGGCTGAAACGCCCGGACCGATGAAGGATGCCAAGATCACCCCGCGCATCACCGGTACCGCCAAGTCGCTGTGGCTGGTGTACTGCGCCATCACCGCGGTCGGCATCATCGCCCTGAAGCTCGCCGGCATGTCCTGGCTGGACGCAGTCTGCCACTGCTTCTCCGCCGTCGGTCTCGGCGCCTTCTCCACCCATGATGCGAATATCGCGTACTTCAATTCCCCGGCCATCGAGCTGACGCTGTGCGCGTTGATCATCGTCGCCTCGCTGAGCTTCTCGCGGCACTTCCTGGCCCTGCGGCAGCTGTCGCTGGCGCCGTATACCCGCGATCCGGAGGCGCGCGCCGTGCTGCTGGTGCTGACGGTGAGCGTGCTGGGCATTGCCATGCTGCTGGAGTTCCACCACACCTATGCGACGTTCGGCCTGGGACTGCGCCACGCGCTGTTCAACGTCGTATCCATCGCCACGACCTCCGGACTGGTTTCGCAGGACTATTCAAAGTGGCCGGTGTTCGCCCCCTACTGGATGGTGTTCCTGTCCTGCATCGTCTCCAGCACCGGCTCTGCCGGGGGCGGCATCAAGATGTTCCGCACCCTGCTGCTGGCCCGCCAAGCCGGGCGGGAGCTGAAGCTGCTGGTGCACCCGAGCGCCGTGGCCCCGGTGCGGATCGGCGGCCGGCCTGTGCCGGATCGGGTCTGCAACTCCGTGCTGGCGTTCATATTCCTGTATTTCATGACCGCGACGGCGCTGATCTTCGCGCTGCTGCTGTCGGGTATGGACTTTCAAACAGCGATGGGCGCAATCCTGGCCTCATTGAACAATACCGGTGCCGGCTTGGGCAGGGTGGGGCCCGGCCACACTTACCAGTCGCTGACAGACTTCCAGGCCTGGGTCTGCACGCTCGCCATGCTGCTGGGCCGACTGGAGATTTTCAGCGTTCTGGTGCTGTTCACGCAGACCTTCTGGCGCAAGTAGCGATAAGCTGCCGCTTCATGAGTGTTCCCAAGCGCGAAATCCTGGTCGGTTCCGACCGGTTCGAAGTGGTCACGCAGGACGTGCTGCTGCGCGCGCGCCTCAACTGTGCCATCGCCGTTTGCGTGTTTGATACGGTCGATGAGGCGGGTGCGCTGCTGCATCTGCGCTGCGTCGCGCGTCAGGGCAGCAATCCGGAAGTCACGGACACCACCCTGGCGACGGAGCTGTTGCTGCTGGATCGCTGCGTGGAGTCGCTGCGGGCCGCGGCGCCCCTGGCGCGCGCCTTGAAGGCTCGGATCGTGGTCCACATGCCCGCGGACAGCAACGCACGCGCCGCCTGCGACAGCATGCTGACGCTCGTCGGTCACTTCATGCAGGACATCGGCGCGGACCTTGCGCCGGTGGATCTGGGCACGGCCCAGCCGCGCGAGGTGATCTTCAGGCCCTGTATGGGATCCCTGCAGGTACGTTGAGGTCGAGTGCCGGGCCCGTGTGCTGCGATGCAGCAGGCTCATCCTCAGGCCGCGTTGCGGCGGCCGGCCCGGTGCTGGTTGATCTGATCACGCAGCGTGCGCGCGGCGCTGCGTGCCGCCTCGATCCAGGTTGCATCGCTGGCCGCGTACAGGATGGCGCGCGAGGAACTCACCATGAGTCCCGTGCCATCCGCCGTCTGGCCATGGCCCACCACTGCCTGCACGTCGCCGCCCTGGGCGCCCACCCCCGGCACCAGGAATGGCATGTCGCCGGTGAGCGCGCGCACCCGTGCCAGTTCCTGCGGATAGGTGGCGCCGACGACGAGCGCGCAGTTGCCGCGCGAGTTCCAGGACTTCGCCGCCAGCTGTGCGACGACTTCGTACAGCTTGTGCTCCCCGACCTGAAGGTCCTGCAGGTCCCGCGCGCCGGGATTGGAGGTCCGGCACAGGATGATGACGCCGCGATCCGCATACGCAAGGAACGGCTCGAGGGAATCGGTTCCCAGATAGGGATTCACCGTCACTGCGTCAGCGCCGTAGCGCTCGAAGGCCTCGATGGCGTAGCGTTGCGCGGTATTGCCGACATCGCCGCGCTTGCTGTCGAGGATCACCGGGATGCCGGGATGATGCTGGTGGATGTACTCGATGGTGCGCTCGAGCTGATCCTCGGCTTCATATGCCGCGTAGTGCGCGAACTGCGGCTTGTAGGCGCACACCAGGTCCGCGGTCGCATCGATGATGGCGCGGTTGAACTGGAAAATCGGCGAGGCCTGTCCGGCGAGGCTTGCGGGAAAGCGCTCCAGTTCCGGGTCGAGGCCCACACACACCAGCGAGTCGTTGCGCGCCCAGGCGGTCTTGAGCTGTTCCAGGAATTTCATGGCACCGTCTTTGAGGTGTCAGGCCACGCGGGCCGGGTGCTTCTTTAGATACACCAGAAGAATGGAAATTGCAGCCGGCGTAACGCCGGGAATGCGGGCGGCCTGCCCCAGGGTCGCCGGGTGAACTTCGCTCAGGCGCTGGCGCGCCTCGGTGGACAATCCCGGGACCCGCCCGTAGTCCAGGTCCTGCGGCACCGGCGCTGACTCGCTGCGCAACTGGCGCTCGACTTCCTGCTGCTGGCGCTCGATGTAGCCTGCGTACTTGGCCGTGACTTCCAGCTGCAGGGCCACCTGTGGTGGCAGCCGCTCGTCCACCTGGGCCCACTCCGGTGCACCGGTGAGCTCGATCACATCCGCGTAGCTGACTCCGGGTCGCCGCAACAGCTCGAGGGCACTCAGGTCCCGCGACAGCGGCACGCCGGCCAGCACCCGCTCGCTCCAGGCGCACGGCACCTGTTCGGGCTTCACCCGGGCTGCGGACAGGCGCGTGACCTCGGCGCCCGCAAGCGCCGCCCGTTCGTTGAACAGCCGCCAGCGCGCCTCGTCCACCAGGCCCAGTTCCCGGCCGCGCGGCGTGAGGCGCACGTCGGCGTTGTCTTCACGCAGCAGCAGCCGGTGCTCGGCACGGCTGGTGAACATGCGGTAGGGCTCCGGCGCACCGCGCGTGATCAGGTCATCCACCAGAACCCCCAGGTAGGCCGCGGCGCGCGTCGGGACCCACGGTTCCTGGCCGCGAACCGCCTGGACCGCGTTGATCCCGGCCAGCAGGCCCTGGGCGGCAGCCTCCTCATAGCCGGTGGTGCCGTTGATCTGGCCGGCGAAGAACAGGCCGCCGATGGCGCGGGTCTGCAGGGAGGCCGCAAGCTCGCGCGGGTCGAAGAAGTCGTATTCGATCGCGTAGCCCGGCCGGGTGAGGTGCGCCTGCTCGAAGCCGCGGATGCTGCGCACCAGTTCGAACTGCACGTCGAAGGGCAGGCTGGTGGAGATGCCGTTCGGGTAGACCTCGTGGGTCGTGAGGCCCTCGGGTTCGACGAATATCTGGTGGGAGGTCTTGTCCGCAAACCGCACGACCTTGTCCTCGACCGACGGGCAGTACCGCGGGCCCACGCCTTCGATGGTGCCGGTGAACAGCGGTGAGCGGTCGGTGGCCTGCCGGATGATGTCGTGGGTCCGTTCATTCGTTGCCGTAATGAAACAATTGACCTGTTCCGGGTGCTCACTGGCTCGTCCCAGAAACGAAAATACCGGAACGGGGATATCTCCCGGCTGGGGCTGGAGCTGCGAGTAGTCAATGGTCCGCCCGTCGATACGCGGCGGCGTACCGGTCTTGAGCCTCCCGACGCTAAGGTCGAGGGCGCGCAGCCGCTCGGCCAGGCGATTGGACGGCGGATCCCCGGCGCGCCCGCCCGGGTACTGGTCAAGGCCCACATGGATGCGGCCCCCAAGGAAGGTGCCGACCGTCAGCACCACGGCCGGCGCCTCGAACACGATGCCGGACACCGTGACGACGCCGCGGACCTGGCCGCCCTCGATCACGAGATCGGCCGCCTCCTGCTGGAACAGCGAGAGGTGCGGTGTGTTCTCCAGGGTCTGGCGGATGAACTGGCGGTAGCGCTGCCGGTCCGCCTGGGCGCGCGTGGCCCGCACCGCCGGTCCCTTGCTGGCATTGAGGGTGCGGAACTGGATGCCGGCGTGATCGGCGGCGCGCGCCATGATGCCCCCCAGGGCGTCGATTTCGCGCACTAGGTGGCCCTTGCCGATCCCCCCGATCGCGGGGTTGCAGCTCATCTGGCCAAGCGTGTCGATGCTGTGGGTCAGCAGCAGGGTGCGGGCGCCGCGCCGCGCGGCCGCCAGGGCCGCTTCGGTGCCGGCATGGCCCCCGCCGATGACGACCACTTCGTAGGTTTGGGAAAATCGCATGGGGTATTCTAGGTGCGCCCGCAGGTGGACACAAAACAGAGCGAAAATTGAGGCGGATTTTAGCCATCCCCGTCCTGGCTGTCCTCTTGGCCGTACTCGGGGTCCCGGCCACGCCAGCCACTGCCGCGCCACCGCCGGCGGGGCTGAAATTGACCCCGTGCCGTCTCACCCACCCCAGCCAGCTGGTGTCGGTCGATGCGCAGTGCGGGCGGCTCGCCGTCGCCGAGGATCCGGCGGCACCGGGCGGGCGCCAGATCCAGTTGTTCGTCGCCCGCGTCCCGGCGGTGAGTGAACGCGGCCGACCGGATCCGCTGTTCGTGCTGGCGGGCGGCCCGGGACTTGCGGCCACGACGTTCTATACGGGCGTCGCGCCGGTGTTCGACCGCATTCACCGCGACCGGGACATCGTGCTGGTGGACCAGCGCGGCACGGGCGCCTCGAACGCGTTGACCTGCCCGGGCAATCCCGACCCCGATGCGCCGGATTCGCCCGCCGCACTCACGCAGGAAGCGCGGACCTGTCTTGCCGCGCTCGCCACGCATGCGAACGTCGCCGACTACACCACCTCACTCGCCGTCCGCGACCTGGACGCCGTGCGCACCGCGCTGCATTACGCCACCATCAATCTCTACGGCGGCTCATACGGGACGCGCGTCGCGCAGCACTACCTGCGCCGCTATCCCGAGCACACCCGCGCGGTCATTCTGGACGGCGTCGTGCCCCCGCAGATGACGCTCGGTGCCTCCCTTGCACTGGATGCGCAAAGCGCGTTGCAGCGGATTTTCGCGCGCTGTGTCGCCGAGGGTCCCTGCCATGCGCGGTTCGGTGATCCCGAGAGTACGTTCAACTCGCTGCTGGCACGACTCAAGACCCAGCCGGTGGCGGTCGCGGTGGCCGATCCGTTCACGGGGACCACCCGCAGGCTGACCTTCGATGCCACGGACCTCGGCGTCGTGGTGCGGCTGTCCAGTTATTCCACGGAACAGGCGGCGCTGCTGCCCCTCGCGCTCGATGAGGCCCAGGCGCACGCCAACTTCGTGCCGGTGGCAGGTCTCATGCTGCAGGTGACGCATTCGCTCGACAACCTGCTCGCCTACGGCATGCACAACAGCGTCGTGTGCGCCGAGGATGTCCCCGGCTACGGTGTCAGCGCGGAGGATCGCGCGCGACTGGCGCAAACCTACATGGGCACTGCCCAGCTCGACGCCCTGGAGTCCATCTGTGCGCTGTGGCCGCGCGGTCCCGTGGATGCGGATTTCCATGAGCCGCTCACGTCGGACAACCCGGTGCTGCTGCTCTCGGGCAGCGATGATCCGGTGACGCCGCCCGGCTATGCGCAGCAGGCGGCCCGCGGCCTGCACAACAGCCTGCAGGTGGTGGTGGCGGGCATGAGCCATGGGCAGATCACGGCACCCTGCGCCGCGCGGCTGCTGAGCCGCTTCATAGAACTGGGCACCACCCGCGGTCTGGATGCGGAACTGGCCTGCATCCATCTGAGCGTCCCGACCGCCTTCCTCACCTCCTTCACCGGGCCCCCGCCATGATCGAGGCCCGGCATCTGCACAAACGCTTCGGCGCGGTGACCGCGGTGCACGACGTCTCGCTGAGCGCCCTCGATGGCCGCATCACGGGCCTGCTCGGTCCCAACGGGGCCGGCAAGTCGACTACCCTGCGCATGCTGTACACAGTGCTGCAGCCGGACGGCGGTGATGCCTTCATCGATGGCATCAGCGCCAACGGCCAATCGCTCGAGGCGCGCCGGCGCATGGGCGTACTGCCGCACGGTGCGGGTGTCTACCCGCATCTCACGGCGCGCGAGAACATCCTGTACTTCGGTGAGCTGCATGGCTTGAGTGGCAGCGACTGCAGTCGCCGCGCCGCGCAGCTGATCGAGTTGCTGGAGATGGCGGACTTCGCCGACCGGCACGCCAAGGGCTTCTCACAAGGGCAGCGCCTGAAGACCGCGCTCGCGCGCGCGCTGGTGCATGATCCAAGGAACATCCTGCTGGATGAGCCCACCAATGGCCTCGACGTGATGGCGGTGCGCACCCTGCGGGCGCTGCTGCTGAAACTGAAGGCCGCGGGTCGCTGCATCCTCTTCTCGAGCCACGTGATGCAGGAGGTTGCCGTACTGTGTGACGACGTGGTCGTCATCGCGGGCGGCAGGGTCGTGGCCGACGGCACGCCCGAGGAACTGCGCGCGCGCGCCGGCACTGCCGATCTGGAGGAGGCCTTCATCCGCTTCCTCGAAGCTGCGGGTCGCCCTTAGTGCGCCCCGTGTTCACGGTGCTGCGCAAGGAGTTGCGCGAGAACCTGCGCGACCGGCGCACGTTCATGTCCGCGCTGCTCATCGGCACCGTACTGATGCCGCTGCTGGTGGGCCTGCTGGTGAACCTCACCGTGCGCCGCGGCCAGAGTCAGGACAATAAGCCCGTGAGCCTCGCCGTCGTGCACGGCGAGCGCGCGCCCGGCCTGCTGGCGCAACTGCGGCAGTACCGCATCGATGTACTCACCGTGGACCTCGACGATGCGGCGGCGCGCGCGGCCGTTCGCCATCAGCGCCCGCGCCTCGTGCTGGCGATTCCCGACAACTATGCCAGCCAGCTGGCCCAGGGACAGCCGGCACCGGTGCTGCTCTACAGCGACTCCTCGGATGTCGCCGATGCCAGTGATGTCGGCCGGGTGCGCGCCGTGCTCGGCCGCGTGTCTTCCGAGACCGCGCGGTTGCGCCTCATGGCCCGGGGCGTGGATCCGACGGTGTTGTCCGCCATTGCCGTACAGGATGTCGATGTCGCCACCCCGACCAGCCGCTCGGTGCTGATCCTGGGCACGCTCACCTACATCATCCTGCTGACCATGCTCATGGGCGGGCTGCACGTCACCCTGGATGCCACCGCGGGTGAGCGCGAGCGCGGTTCGCTCGAGTCGTTGCTGACCGTGCCGGTGCCACGCGAACAGCTGATCTACGGCAAGATTCTCGCGGCGTGCGTGTTCATGGTGCTGTCCCTGACCCTGAACGTGTGCGCCATGGCGCTGGCGTTGCGGTATGTCGGGCTGGAGAACCTCGGGATGAACGTCAACCTGAATCTGCCGGTCATCCTGAAACTGATCTTAAGCTGCGCCCCGCTGGCCCCGCTCGGTGCTTCACTCATGACCATCGTGGCGGCGTACACCCGCAGCTACCGGGAAGCGCAGACCTACGTCGGACTGGTACTGCTGATTCCGACCCTGCCGCTCATCTTCGCGAACACACTGGGACTGCGGCCGACGCTGTGGCTCATGATGGTGCCATCCCTGAGCCAGCACTTCCTGGTCACGGGGCTGCTGCGTGGCGAACCGGTGGGCGCGCTGTACGCCGGCTTGTCGGTGAGCGTCTCACTGCTGCTGGGCCTCGCCGCGGCGTACGCCGCCGGCCGGCTGTATCACCGCGAGGCGCTGCTGGGGTGACGGCGCGCTTTCAGACCTTCAGCGCCGCGAGCTTGGCGAACGCCCTGGCGGCCATCCGGTAATACTTCGCGTCCCGCTCGATGCCCACCGCGCGGTAGCCCACGGCCGCGGCCGCGGCAAGCGTCGAACCGCTGCCCGCGAACGGATCGCAGACGATACCGGTCCCCAGCGGCAACGCAGCGCGCACCACCTGGCGCACGAATGCCTGTGGCTTGAGTGACGGATGCGGCGCGATGGCCCGTTCCGCGCGTCCCGTCGGGGCGCTGGCGATCACGTCCTTGAAGGGCGCGCTCGCGCTGATGCGCCGCAGGCCGCCCGTGCCCCAGCGTTTGAGATTCGCCGCAACGGTGCCCTCGAGTGGCTTGCGAAAGATGCCCCAGGGTTCCCAAGCCGAGCGGGCCATGACCGAGACGTCAGCGAACTCGGCCTCCGCGCCCTTCGGGCGATCCCCGCCACGCAGCGTCTGGACCAGCCGCACCACCTCGCCACGTTTCTCCAATCCCGCACTGTGCAGGGCGTGGAACGTCAGCGTGGAAAGCAGCGGGTTGCTGGCGATGAGGACATGGCCGCCCGGCACCAGTGCCCGATGCAGCACCGCTCCCAACTGCGAGAAGAACGCCACCAGCTGCGCGAGCTCCGGCTGCGACAGCACTGTGAATCGGGGCAGCGGTTGACGGCGCACGCCGTCCAGTTGCGGCGGAATACGCCACACGCCGCCGCGGCCGGTGCGCAGCTTGCCGTGATCACGCGCGGCATACTCGATGAGGCCATACGGGGGGTCGGTCACCACCGCGTGAATGCAGCAGGGCGGCAGGCTGCGCAGCCAGCCGAGCGCATCGGCCCGGATGAGGGTCGCGTTTTCCGACAGGTGCACCCGCACCGGGACACCGTGCATTCGTACCTGCTGCCACTGATCTGTCATCCGTCAAGAATGCCGGATTCCACCACCAGGCGTCCGGCGAACAGGATCGCGGCGACGACGATCAGGATCATGAAGGCCGCGAGCACCGCGGCGGCAGCGATCGAGGCCGCAACCACGTGATCCTCCGACTCGCCCTCGAGATAGAAGAAGTCCGGGTTCGCGTCGGCAGGATCATCATCCAGAAACCAGCGCTTCAGCTGCCAGGTGCCTCCCTGTTGTCTCACGCCACGTCTCCTGTTGGTCGTGGCGCACCTTAGCCATCGCCGGGCGGGTTTTTCTTGTACGGAGCAGGCACGCTTGGTCAAACTTGCGTTCAGCGATGCGCCGCCTGCAGCAGCACGTTGCGCGCCTCTGCGCCGTGCGCGTAGTCGAGCGCCGAGAGGCCCTCGGCATCGGTCCTGCGCCCGTTGGCGCCATGCTGCAGGAGCAGCGCCGCGCCCGCTGCGCTTCCCGTCGAAGCAGCGTACATCAGCGCCGTTCGCTGCCCGGTTCGCAGCGGGCCCGCATCCTCGGAATAGAGGCTGAAATGGCCGAGGTTTAATTTCAGTGGCGTCGCCCGATCGACATCGATCCGCCGCTGCGCGAGCAGCAGCTGCAGCGCCCCGTCCTGTGGAAGGCAGCCGCCATCAGCGCGCTGATGCCACTTTCCGACAGGGAATTCGGATCCGCGCCCCGGCGGAGCGGCTCCGCGAGCGTCCCGCTGGCACCGGTGGCCGCTGCGTAGATCACGGCAGGACAGCTGTCGTCGCCCACCAGACCGTCATGCTGCAACAGGCGCGATGCGATGTAGTCCTTCTGGCGCAGGATGGCGCGTACCGTCGGCCCGGGTGTCGGCAGCCGCAACTCATCGCGGAAGTAGGCCGTGTCCTCGTACGGGTGACCGAGCCGGCCACCGTGCGCGATGATGGCATCCACCAGTGCGTGTTCCGCATCGGCGACGAGATCTAGTGCGGTCGCGCCCATTCGATCGGCGCGGCTCGGGTCCGCGCCATGAGCAATCATCAGCAAGGCGAGCTCAGGGTCTTTGATGACGAGATTCAGCGGCGGGCCACCCAGGCAGTCAATGTCCAGCCGCGCCCCGTGCTGCAACAGCTGCATGGCGACTGCACGCGCTGCGCCGGCGGCGAATACACCCCAGCACAGCAGCGGCCTGCCTGACTCGTCGTGCGAGTCGGGACTCGCGCCCACATCGAGCAGCTTCGCCACCAGGGCTTCATCCTGCCTGGCGACGGCGCCCGTGAGCGCCGCATCGAGCGTCGCGCGATCAACCTGGCGCCCCTCGAGCGCAAGCGCCACGAAGTCATCGCGCCCCTGCGCAATTGCGATGGCAAGCGGGGCGCCACCGGGAGCCGCGGGACCGAGTTGCGCGTCGTGATCCAGCAGCAGGCGCGCAAAGCGCAGACCGCCGTCGAAGCGCGGCGTCGTGAGCAGCACACCCAGGGCCGATTCAGGATGCGTTGGATCGAGCACCTCGTGGGCATCCGCGCCGGCGTCGAGCAACACGCGAAGCGTCGCCTCGAAATCCGCTGGCGCGCGTTCCGGTGACAGGGGAAATGCGCGCGGATCGCCGTGGAACTGGATCGTCGTTTTGAGATTCAGCATCGCGGTGGCAATCGGGTGGATGTCGACGGCAGGCGCCGGACCCCGCACGTGGGCACCGTGCTCGATCAGCATCCGGACGATCTGCGGTTGCGCGACCATCGCGGCCACGTCGATGAGACTGCGGCGCAGATCACTGCGCGCGGGGCGTTCACGTCGATTGCGGTGGATTTCAGCAGCCGCAGCACCTGTTGCGGGTCGCCGTCAAAGACCGCTGTGAACAGGCGTTCCTGGTCATTGCGCGGTGCGGGTCCCGGCGGCCGTGGCGGCGCGACGATGCACCGTCGTGATCCGCACCGTCGGTTCGGCCATTGATTGGATACCATCGGACACCCACGCCGCGCGCCCGTCCGGCACGCGCAGGGCGAATTCGCTGACCGGGCATCGATCGGCCGCGGCTGCCGACAGGGACACCAGCGCCAGCAGGGCGAATGGCCGCATGCGGACCCTCACTTGCCGATGCAGAAACTTGCGAAGATCCGACCGAGCAGATCCTCGCTGGTGAATTCGCCGCTGATCTCATCGAGCGCCCGCTGCGCCGCCCGCAGTTCCTGCGCCACGAGTTCTCCTGCGCGGGTCTCCTTGAGGATCCGCGCCGCCTCCTCCACGCTGGCGCGCGCGCGCACCAGCGCCTCGAGATGCCGCTGGCGGGCCGAGACACTGCCGCTCTCGAGCGTGTGATAGCCCATGCTCGACTTCAGGTGCGCCCGCAGCATGTCCAGCCCCTGACCGGTGAGCGCCGACACGTCCAGCCTTGGCACGCCGGTGGGCGGTGAAATCGCGCAGGCATCGGCCACATCGGCCTTGTTGTACACCAGCGTGACGGGCACCTGGGCGGGCAACGTCGCGGCGAGGTCGCGATAGGCCCGGGCGGTCGGATCGGTGGCGCCGTCCACGATGAACAACACCCGGTCGGCACGCGCCATTTCGAGCTGCGCACGCCGGATGCCCTCCTCTTCGATTGGGTCACCCGCCGCGCGCAATCCGGCGGTGTCGAGAATGTGCAGGGGCATGCCGTCCACGTGAATGCGTTCGCGCAGGACATCGCGGGTGGTGCCCGGCACGGCGGTGACGATGGCCGCGTCGTAGCCGGCGAGCCGGTTCAGAAGACTGGATTTGCCGGCATTCGGTGCTCCCGCCAGGACCACCGTCATGCCATCGCGCAGCAGGCGCCCCTGTCCGGCACTGCGTGTGACCGCCTCGAAATGCTGGCGCACCGTGGCGAAGCGCTCGAGCAGCGCGCCATCGGCCAGGAAATCGATTTCCTCCTCCGGAAAATCGATGGCCGCCTCGATGTGGGCGCGCAGATCGATCACCGCGCCGGTGAGTACCTGGACCATGGTCGAGAACTCGCCCTGCAGGGAGCGCATCGCGGCGCGTGCCGCCTCGCGCGATCCCGCATCGATGAGATCCGCGACGGCTTCGGCCTGCGCCAGGTCCAGCTTGTCGTTGAGGAATGCGCGCTGCGTGAATTCCCCGGGGTTGGCGCGTCGGGCGCCGAGCTCCACCAGGCGTGCGACGAGCGCTTCGATGATGACCGGCCCGCCGTGACCGTGCAGTTCGACCACGTCCTCACCCGTGTAGGAGCGCGGCCCCGGGAAGAACAGCACCAGGCCCGCATCGATGGTCTGCTGTGCGGCATCCCGGAACGCTGCGAATACCGCGCGGCGCGCGGCGGGCAGCGTGCCCAGGATTGCGGTCGCAATGCCCTGTGCGGCAGGACCCGAGAGCCGCACGATGCCGATGCCGCCCCGGCCGGGCGGGGTGGCGGCTGCGACGATGGTGTCCGCGTCACTCATGGCAATCGCGGCTCATCTGCGCGGTGCGGCGGTCAGCTCTTGCGCGCCGCCGCGCCTGCGATGCGCCGGTTGATGTTCCACTGCTGCAGCACACCGAGGCTGGTGTTGGCGACGTAGTACAGCACCAGGCCGGAGGGCAGGAATGCGAACAGCACCGACATCGCCAGCGGCATGAACATCATCACCTTGGCCTGCATCGGATCAGGCGAGGCGGGCGCCATGCGCTGCTGCAGGAACATCGCACCGGCCATCAGCGCCGGCAGGATGAAGTAGGGATCCGGCGAGGACAGATCATTCAGCCACAGCACGAAGGGCGCCTGGCGCATTTCGACGCTCTCGACCAGCACCCAGTAGAACGCGAAGAACACCGGGATCTGGATCACCATGGGCAGGCAACCGCTGACGGGATTGACCTTCTCGCGCTGGTACAGCTCCATGGTCGCGCGACCGAGCTTTTCCTTGTCGTCCTTGTACTGTTCCTGGATGTTCTTGATGCGCGGCTGCAGCGCGCGCATTTTCGCCATCGACTTGCCGCTGGCTTCCGACAGCGGATAGAAAATGAGCTTCAGCAAACAGGTGACGAGGAGGATGGCGACACCCCAGTTGCCCGTCACCATGTGCGCCCAGCTCAAGGCCTTGAACAGCGGCTGGGCGATCACGAACAGATGGCCGAAGTCCGTTACGCGCTGCAGTTCGGGCCCGGTCACCGCCAGCTGGGACTGCAGCTTCGGTCCGACGAACACCGTCATCGGGTAGCTCTTCGAGCCACCGGCCGGCACGTCCGTGAGCGGCGCACTGGCCGCCATCGCGTACTCGGTGTCCCGCGAGTTCATGGTAAAGCGGTAATCGACATCGGCCGGCGGCACGACGGCGGTCACGAAATGGTGCTGCAGGGCCGCGATCCAGCCGTTCTTCACCTGGATGTTCAGGTGCCGATCTTCATCGTCGGTGATCTTGAGCTTGCGGTACTTGACGCCATCCCAGATGGCCGGCCCGCGGGTGGCGAAGCGCTCCGGATTGGCGTTGAAGATCGAGCTGTGCGTGGGGGGATCATCGCGCAGGATCTGCGCGTACGGCGCCACGGGCCAGGGCGCCGTGGACTGGTTGTTCACCGTCTGCGTCACATGGATGGCGTAGCTGCCACGGTGGAAAGCGAACTCCTTGAGCACCTCCACGCCATGACCGTCGGTCCAGTGCAGCGGCACGCGCAGCTCATCCTGGCCGGGTGCCATGGCGAAGTCGGTGCGGTCGGCGCTGAAGGTCGCGAGCTGGTTCGGACGCGCCGCGCCGGCGGGCCCGGTCAGGGCAACCTGCAACAGATACAGGGTCTCCGGACTGTCGTGGTTCTCGAGACGCACGCGCAGCGCCTGGCCCTTGATGCGCGTATAGACGTTCAGATCGGCCTGGGTGATGGTGCCGCCGGTGAGGCTGATGTCCAGATCCAGCACATCGGTATGGACGTGCACCGCCGGTGCCGCAGCGACGCTCGCCGCCGTGCTCAGTGAGGTGGCCGGCGCTGCGGTGGCGGTGCCGGACTCGGTGCTGGCCGCGGCCGCCGCGCCGCTCGCGCCAGCCGGCGCACTGCCGCTCTCGGACTGGGGGATTTCCGCGGCGAGGCCGCCGACCGGCGCATGCCCAGCTGCGACCGTGGCCGCCGCGTCGACGGCTGCATAGTCCTTGATCCAGGCCTCGTAGTTGAGCCACAGGGCAAAGCCCAGAACGATCCAGAGCGCGTAGCGGGGATAGTTAGTTGTCATGTCCGTAATGAGAATGCGTACAGCCGGCGACCGGCACGGGATCTATGCCGCCCGGGTGCCACGGATGGCAGCGGCCCAGGCGCCGCAGCGTGAGCCAGCCGCCGTGGAGGATACCGAAGCGCCGGATCGCCTCGAGGGCGTAATTCGAGCAGGAGGGATGAAAGCGGCATTTGGGACCGAGCAGGGGGCTCAGGGTCCACTGGTAGAGGCGGATCAGGCTTAAGGCGATGGCGCGCATTGGACTTTGACTTTATCCCACAATCCATCAAGGCTCGCGCGCAGCTGTGCCGGCGTCGCATCCTTGGCACGCGGGCGGGCGCTGACGACCAGGTCCACGTCGGGCAGCTCATGCTGGCGCAGTCTGAAGGATTCGCGGATCAGGCGGCGGATGCGATTGCGCGGTACCGAGCCGCCGAAGGGCTTCGAGGCCACGGCCAAGCCGAGCCGAGCCAGCCCCAGCTCATTGGGGTGGACGGTAATCCCGAAATGGTTGTTACCTAAGCGTTTGCCGCGGGCGTAGAGCTGATCGAATTCCCATTTGCGCCGCACGCGCCGCGCGGCGGGAAATTTCAATCGCTCGCGGTCGGCCGGGCCCACGGAAAACTAAAGGGACCTTAAGGAATCAGCTTCTTGCGACCTTTTGCGCGACGCCGATTTAGGACCGCTCGGCCATTGGCCGTCGCCATGCGGGTGCGGAACCCATGGGTACGCACGCGGCGTACTTTACTGGGCTGATAAGTGCGTTTCATCGTCCGTAGCTTCCGAAGAGGGGCGGGAAGGCTACGTCCCGCGACGGAGGGTGTCAATACAGCCAGTACTTAATCGCTTTGGTATAGGGGTAGACTGCGCCTCTTTTTCCTCAAGTTCGGGCGTTGGTCGGGGGAGTAGGCTGTCAGTGGCGTCTTTGTGGTCCATTTGCATATCGACGCTTGAAGCGGAGCTGGCGGAGCAAGAGTTCAACACCTGGGTGCGCCCGTTGCAGGCCATCGAGGGTGAGGGGGTCTTGAAACTGCTGGCTCCCAACCGCTTCGTCGTCGACTGGGTGAACAATAATCTGCTGCGGCGTATCGGGGAGTTGTTGCGCGGGGCGACCGCGGGCGGCGCACCCATCATCACCGTGGAAATCGGCTCCCGGGCGCGTACCGAAGCACCTGCCACCACCGCGCCGGTGTCAGTGCCCACGCCGCGCCGGGTCGAGGGCCTGGTGGTCGGCGCGCGGCTCAACCCGGACTACGACTTCACGAACTTCGTCGAGGGCAAGAGCAACCAGTTGGCACGCGCCGCGTCCCAGCAGGTCGGGGAAAATCCCGGCAAGGCCTATAACCCGCTGTTCCTGTATGGCGGCGTCGGTTTGGGCAAGACCCACCTGATGCACGCCGTCGGCCATCTCATGAAACAGCGCAACGGCGAGGCCCGCGTGGCCTACGTGCATTCCGAGCGCTTCGTCGGCGACATGGTGCGCGCCCTGCAGCACAACACCATGAACGACTTCAAGGCGGCGTATCGCTCGCTCGATGCGCTGCTCATCGACGATATCCAGTTCTTCGCCAACAAGGACCGCTCGCAGGAGGAATTCTTTCACACCTTCAACGAGCTGCTCGAGGGTCAGCGCCAGGTCATCCTCACCTGCGACCGCTACCCGAAGGAAGTCAGTGGCCTCGAGGAACGGCTGAAATCGCGCTTCGGCTGGGGACTTACCGTTGCGATCGAACCGCCGGAACTGGAAACCTGCGTCGCGATCCTCATGACCAAAGCGCAGGCCGTCGGCGTGGCGCTGCCCGAGGAAGTCGCGTTCTTCGTTGCCAAGCGCATTCGCTCGAACATCCGCGAACTGGAAGGCGCGTTGCGCCGCGTGATCGCGAACTCGCGCTTCACCGGCCAACCGATCACGCTGGATTTCGCCAAGGAAGCGTTGCGTGATCTGCTGCAATTACAGGCAAAACTCGTCACTATCGAGAACATCCAGCGCACCGTTGCCGATTACTACAAGGTCCGCGTGGCCGATCTGCTCTCCAAGCGCCGCAATCGATCGATCGCAAGGCCACGCCAGGTCGCGATGGCGCTGGCGCGTGAGTTGACCACCCACAGCTATCCGGAAATCGGTGATGCATTTGGTGGCCGCGATCACACCACGGTGCTGCATGCCTGCGCGAAAATAGTCGAGCTGCGCGCGACCGATCAGCGCGTCAGTGAGGACTATTCAAACCTGTTGAGAACCCTGACGGGATGATGTGGAGAGACTGGGGACAACTTTGGTGCGACTACTTATGCACATTCCACCCACAGGCAATGGACAGGTCGCCCGTGTAGTTACCCGGTGACTCCGCGCGACTGCAAGGTCATGATGCTGATGGTACAACTCAAAGTTATCCCGATATCCACAGGCCCTGTAGTAACTACTACAATCTTCTTTTAAGACTTAAGACTATTAAGAGCACGCCATGAAGCTCACCGCTGCACGTGAAGATTTCCTGACCCCGCTGCAAAGCGTCATCGGCGTGGTCGAACGCCGGCAGACCATGCCCATCCTGGCAAACGTGCTGCTCTCGGTACGCGAGGACCGGTTGAGCGTGACGGGCTCGGACCTCGAGGTCGAACTGGTCGCCTCCCGGCAGGTGGCCGGCCAGCAAACCGGCGATGTGACCATCCCCGGTCGCAAGCTGCTGGATATTTTCCGGTCGCTGCCGGAAAAAACGGCGGTCACCCTGAGCGCGGAAGGCGATCGGGTGAATATCCGCGCCGGTCGCAGCCGCTTCGCGCTCTCGAGCCTGCCGGCATCGGAGTTCCCGGTCGTCGATGACATCAACGCCCAGCAGACCCTGACCATCAGCCAGAGCGATCTGGGCCGGCTCATCGCCAAGACACACTTCGCCATGGCCCAGCAGGATGTCCGGTATTACTTGAACGGCATGCTGCTGGAGACCGAGGGCAAGACGCTGCGGGCCGTCGCAACGGACGGCCACCGCCTGGCGCTGTGTGAGGCGCAGCTGCCGATGATGGCGCGCACCGCCCAGCAGGTCATCGTGCCGCGCAAAGGGGTGCTGGAACTGCAGCGCATTCTGGGTCCCGAAGGGAGCGTTGAACTGGCAATCGGCACCAATCACGTTCGGGCCCAGATCGGCGAAATTCGCTTCACTTCGAAGTTAATCGATGGCCGTTTCCCGGAATATGGTCGTGTCGTACCGGCCAATCCGACCAAAAAAATCCATGCGGATCGAGATTCGCTGCGCCAGGCGTTCCAGCGCACGGCCATCCTGTCGAACGAGAAATACCGCGGTATCCGGCTGACGCTGAAGTCGGGGCTGCTGACGGTCCAGGCGCACAACCCCGAGCAGGAAGAAGCCGAGGATCAGGTGGAGGTCCAGTACCAGGGCGAGGATCTGGAGATTGGTTTCAACGTGAATTACCTGTTGGACGCCCTCGGTGCGCTCGATGGCAACACGGTTGAAATCGGCCTGTCTGACGCCAACAGCAGCTGCCTGGTTCGGATGCCGGACTCCCAGGACACCAAGTACGTCGTAATGCCGATGCGGCTGTAGAGATGCGGCGGTCCATGCCCTCGGCGGTGGACCCCTCCCCTCAGGACTGCGCGCCGTGAGCCTCGGGCTGCTGACGCTCGAGAACCTGCGCTGCCTGCGGCGCGCAGAGTTGGAACTGCATCCCGGACGCAATCTCATCATCGGCGCCAACGGCTCCGGCAAGACGTCCCTGCTCGAGGCCATTTTCCTTCTGGGTCGCGGCCGTTCGTTCCGTACCCGCAATTCGGAGCGACTGATTACCCACGGGGAATCCCGGCTCGTGGTGTTCGGCCGGACTGTGCCGCCGGACCCACCGGCGATCCCCTTGAGCCTGGGCGTCCAGGTGACCCGTGGTGAGGCTACGGTGGCGAAGATCCAAGGCGAGTTCACCCGCACGCTCGCCGAACTGTCCGAAGCCCTGCCCGTCCAGATCATTGACCCGGGGGTACACAAGCTGGTCGAGGACAGCGCATATCGTCGGCGGCGCTGGATGGATTGGGCAACGTTCCACGTGGAACATGGATTTGTGGAGGTGTGGGCGGCCTATACCCGGACACTTAGGCAACGCAACGCCGCACTGAAGCCCAGCGCCGCCTCGAATAGCGCCATGGCCGCGCAGCTGGATGCCTGGGACATTGAGCTGGCGCAGCTCGGAGAGAAGGTGGCGCTGGCCCGGCGGCAGATGCTGGATCGTCTGCGCAGTCATTGGCAGGAGACCGTCAGGGTCCTGTCGGGCCTGGAGCTGGATCTCGGGTACTTCCAGGGTTGGGCACGAGACACGCCCTTAGCAGATGCCTTGCGCCAGTCACGCGAGCGCGACCTCGCGCGCGGTAGCACGCATGCCGGCCCCCATCGCGGCGACGTTGTCCTGAAACTCGACGGCAAGCTTGCTCGCGACACCCTATCCCGGGGTCAGCAGAAGCTTGTGGCCGTATCGATGATTGTGGCGCAGCTGCGGCTGCTGGTATCCATTCTCCCGGAGCCTCCAACGCTGCTGTTGGATGACCCCGCCGCGGAACTCGATCCGGATCGCCTCAGTCGCTTCATCGGCCAGGTGGAACCGCTGGGTTGCCAGCTGGTGCTTACGGCGCTGACCGCCGGCCAGCATCCCTTCGGCAATCCGGACCGAATGTTCCACGTGGAACACGGACGCGTCCGCGAGTAATCTCCCGGTACCAGACAGAGGAGTGCTCGCCATGCGGAAAGCCATCGGGTCAGCCGTGATCGGTCTGTTGCTGGGTACCAGTGCCGTGTCGGGGGTTTCCTGGAGCCAAGCATGGTCTTCGGCAGGACCGCCAACGGCGCCTCCGGACGGGTCACTGCATTCAGCGCCACCCCCGCCGTCCCCCCCAACGCGGGTGTGGGTCCACCTGAATGGGGTTGCTGACCTGGAACGACTGCGCGCGACCAATTTGAATCATTACCTGCGCGCTCAGGCCATTCTCGCGGCCGCGAATGAGATCTGCCAACCAGGGCCGGCACGAACCATCCCGACTCGCTTCAGCAGCAACTTTCCCAGCTGCCAGGGGATGTGGCTGACCAGTTACCCCCCGAAAAAACACCT
>Ga0302314_10001094_pt1 | contig 50633 bp, 47 predicted proteins | sample III_Palsa_N2_3_FD_200533 | JGI IMG/M metagenome (GOLD analysis project Ga0302314, IMG submission 200533) | Peat permafrost microbial communities from Stordalen Mire near Abisko, Sweden - III_Palsa_N2_3 | ecosystem: Environmental > Terrestrial > Soil > Palsa > Peat permafrost | place: Sweden... | reverse complement strand
CCTCGGCGATGCCCGACGACTCGCCGCCGATATCCGCACCGGCGGCGGCCATTGCGAACTTCAGGTCTGGCCGGACCAGGTGCACGTCTTCCAAGCATTGCCGCGGTTATCGCCTGAGGCCGTCAAGGCTATGGCGCAGGCCGCACGATTTATCACAACATCATTGCGGGCCAGTGGTTTTGACGCCCTAGCAGGGAAAGCAGGCTAGAAATGATTGGACCGTTCGGTAAATCACCCAAGGTGAGCCACCATGCGCGTGCGGTGGTGACGGGCGCGGGCAGCGGTATCGGCGCGGCGTTTGCCGTCGAACTCGCCAAGCGCGGTGGCCGGGTCGTCTGCAGCGACATCGACGAGGTCGCGGCTAAGCGAACGGTGAGCGCGGTCATCGACCACGGTGGCGAGGGGGTCGCGATCGCCTGCGACGTAACGCAACTCAGCGACGTTCAGGAACTTGCCACACAGTCGCAGTCCTGGTTCGGCGCCGCACCCACGCTGGTCATCAACAATGCCGGCGTCGGCTCCGGCGGCGCCCTGATCGGCGAGCTCCCCATCGAAGACTGGCAGTGGGTGCTGAACATCAACCTGTGGGGACCGATTCACGGCTGCCACGTCTTCGCGCCGATCCTGCGATCCGCCGGACCCTCGGACATCCCGCGAGGCATCATCAACGTCGCGTCCGCTGCCGCGTTCGGCGCAGCGCCCAGCATGGCGGCCTACAACGTCAGCAAAGCCGGCACGCTGTCGCTCTCGGAGACGCTGGCCGCCGAATTATCCCGCAACGGAGTCAAAGTCACCGCCCTGTGTCCCACCTTCGTCAAGACCAACATCCTCGAATCCGGTCGCATCTCGGCCGAGACGAATCAGTTCGCGCACAAAATCATGCGCTGGACTGGAGTCTCGGCGGACAAAGTGGCGCGCACCTGCCTGGACGCCCACGATCGCGGCGACCTGTATTGCATGCCGCAACTCGAAGCCAAGATCGGCTGGAGCATCAAACGCTTGGTCCCTGGTACCTACACCCGCGCCATCGGCCTGGTGTCCAGGGTTTCCCCGATGTAGGAATCCCGACCAAAGGAGGGCGCACATGAGTATTGACATGGAAGTGATGCTGGCCAAGATCAAGGATCGCCAGTGGGCGCTTGCCGACATCGACTGGGACGCACCCGGCGCCGAGACCATCACGGATGAATTCCGGCCACAGCTCAAGGCATTCATGGCCGACCTGTGCTGGATCGAAAACATCGGTGCCCGCGGCTTCGCGGCGCTGGCGAAGAAGGCGCCGACACCGACCATCGCCGAGATCTATCGGTACTTCCACGCCGAGGAGCAGCGGCACGCCAACGCCGAACTGGCGCTGATGAAGCGCTGGGGCATGCTCGAGGACGGCGAGGTTCCCGAGCCGAACGTGAACATCCGGCTGGCGATCGACTGGCTGGACCGCTGGGCCGACGACATGCCGCTGTCTCTGCTCGGCACCGTCATCCCGATGCTCGAAGTCGCCCTGGACGGCGCCCTGTTGAAATTCCTCCTCGACGAGGTGCACGACCCCGTTTGTCACCAGGTGTTCGAGAAGATCAACAATGACGAATCGCGCCACTTAGTCGTTGATTTCGAAGTTCTCGACATGATCGGGCACGCGAAGATCCGGCGGTTGCTGATCGACTTCGTCGGTCACAACGCCACTCCGGGTCTCATCATCGGGGCGATCATGGGGGCACCGCTGATCAACCGGATCCGCAACGAGATCATCGGCATGGGTATGGAGCCCGAGCGGCTTTACCGGGCTGTGAAACGATTCAAAGAGCTCGGCGACCGCGGCCAACACACCAGCCGGGTCCCGACTTATCGGTTCCTGAGGCGCTACGCCGGCGTGGTCACAAACCCGCGCCACCCCTACCACCTGCTGGCGAACTCGATGGTGTGGCTTTCCGACCGGTATCCACGGCCGCTGCTGCCCTCGGTACCCACCTGGGTCAAAGAAGTCACCCACGAGCCGGCGGCCTGATCATGCCCAACACCACGCATACCTACGAAACACTGATCGTCGGAGCCGGTTTCAGCGGACTCGGTGCTGCGATCAAGTTGGCGCAGGCCGATGTCGACGACATCGTCATCCTCGAGCGCAGCGACCGCGTGGGCGGAACCTGGCGCGACACCAGCTATCCCGGTGCCAGCTGCGACATCCCGTCCCTGCTGTACTCCTATTCGTTCGCAAAGAACCCGGCCTGGTCACGGACATACTCGCCGGCCGGAGAGATCTGCCAGCACATCGAGGACATGGCCGACCGGTTCGACATCCGCCGACACATCCAGTTCGGCCATGAAGTCACCAAACTCTCGTTCGATGAGGACGCCGGCGTGTGGACGGCAACGACCGCCAACCGCAAGCGCTTTCGGGCCCGAACGGTCATATTGGCGTCTGGACCATTGCCGGATTCCAGCTTCCCCGACATGCGGGGCATCGACTCCTACCGCGGGCACAAGATCCACAGTGCCCGGTGGGACCACGACTACGACTTCACCGGGAAGCGGGTCGCGGTCATCGGAACCGGCGCCAGCGCCGTCCAGATCATCCCCGAGCTGGTCAAGCAGGCCGATTTCGTCAAAGTCTTCCAGCGCACACCGGGCTGGGTACTGCCCCGCTGGGACGTCGCGACTCCGCCGAGAGTGCAAAAGGTTTTCGCCAAAGCTCCTGCGGTTCAACAGCTTGCCCGCCAGGCGTTGTACTGGGGCCATGAGGCCAGTGCCACCGCTCTGGTATGGAACACCCCGCTGACCTCGGTAGTGACCCGGCTGGGCCGCATGCATCTGCGCCGCCAGGTCAAAGATCCGTGGATGCGCCGCCAGCTCACTCCCGATTTCACCCCGGGCTGTAAACGCATGCTGGTTTCCAGCGACTACTACCCGGCCCTGCAGCGCGACAACTGCAAGCTGATCGATTGGCCGATCGCGACGTTGAGCCCGGTGGGCATTCGCACCAGCGACGGCGTGGAACACCATCTGGACTGCATCGTGTTCGCGACCGGTTACGACGTGCACTTGGACGGTCCACCGTTTCCGGTCACCGGGCTCGGTGGCCGCGAGCTCAGCGACGAATGGACCGGCGGCGCACAGGCTTACAAGAGCGCCAGCGCGCATGGCTATCCGAACCTGTTCCTCATGACCGGCCCGAACTCCGGGCCCGGACACAATTCGCTGCTGGTGTTCATCGAGGGTCAGATCGACTACGCCGTGCGCGGCATCACCACCATCCTCGACGGCGACCTGCGTTACCTCGATGTCCGTCAAGACGTGCAGCGCCGCTACAACAAACGGATCCAGCAGCGGCTCACCAAGACAACGTGGATGTCGGGCTGCAGCAGTTGGTATCTGACCAAGGACGGATTCAACGCGTCGATGTACCCCGGGTTCGCCACCCAGTATCTTCGACAGATGCGGGATTTCCGGTTCGCCGACTACAACGCGGTCGAACAGAGCGCGGTCCGCGTCAGTTCATCCGCCTGAACGATGGCACCCGACCGACCACCGCGCGCAGAGACCGGCACCATCGCCGGGATCCTGGCCAACCTGCGACGCGCGCCCAAGCGCGTTCGGCGCCAGTCGCGGGAGGTCATCGAAAACGCGGTGTCGCAGTTGTTCGACGCGGCGGTCCGCCAGCCGCACGGCGCGCTGGGCTCCGGGGAGTACCGCATCGACGACTTGGCCCGGCTGGCCGGCACCACCACCCGCAACGTCCGGGTCTACCGCGATCGCGGGTTGGTGCCCCCACCGCTGCGGGTGGGCCGCATCGCGCTGTACAACGACACCCACTTGACCAGGTTGCGACTCATCACGTCGATGCTCGACCGCGGTTACAACATCGCGCACGTCCGGGAGATGCTCAGCGCCTGGGAGGAGGGCAAGAATCTCGGCGACGTGCTCGGTCTGGAAACCGCGATCGTCGGCACCTGGACCACCGAGAAGTCCGAGACCATGCCGCTGACCGAGGCGCGGCGACTCATCAACGACACCAAGGCTTTTGACCGACTGGAGCAGCTTCAGGTGATCCGGATCGACGGCGACCAAGCCAGCGTCACGCGTCCCAAACTGATCGAAGCGTTCAACGAGATCCGTGGCTACGGCGTGAGCATGGACAAGCTGATCGACCTGCACGAGCAGATCGTTCCGCTGATCGACCAGATCAGCGAGCTGCTGGTGCGGGCGGGCGCCGAACACGTCGCCGACCGGATCAAACCGCGCGAAGCCCTGCCCGCCGATACCGAGATCGCCCAACTGATCACGATGCTGGTCCGGCTGCGCACCCAGGCAGTCTCATCGGTGACCGCCACCCTCGCGTCGTCGATCGAATCGACCATCGAATCGTTGGTCAGCAGCATCCTCGCCGACTACCTGGAGCGCTCTCCGGACGCCGAGGTCGGCTAGGGCTTCATGGCATCTCGCGAAGCGCAACCAGGTGCGGCGCCAGCGTCGTCAGCTTCTCGCAGGTCTCCTCGAACTCCCGGTCGGGATCCGAGGCGCCGATGATGCCGGCCCCGGCCCGCAGCCAGGTCCGCCCGTCGCGTTCGTAGACCGTCCGCAGCGTCAGCGCCGCATCCAGCCTGCCGTCAGCCGAAAACATCACCACCGCACCAGAATACAACTCTCGTGGTGCCTCGTCGAGCCGCAGGATGGCGTCCACGCTGGCCGCCTTCGGGATGCCCGACGCGGTGACCGCCGGAAACAACGTCTCCAATGCGTCCATTCGATCCTTCGACGCGTCCAACCGACCGGTGACGGTGGAACCGAGATGCTGCACGCTGCCGCGTTCGCGCACCGCCATGAAATCGACGACCGCCGCGGTTCCGGGTTCGGCAACCTCGGTGATCTCCTGCAGCGAGCTACGTACCGACATGGCGTGCTCGACGATTTCTTTGCTATTGGTTTCGAGATCCTCGCGGGCTTGGCGGTCGCGTACCGTGCCACGGCCCAGAGCCCTTGTCCCGGCTAAAGGTTCGGTCACCACGACGCCGTCGTCGTGCACGGCCGCCACCAATTCGGGGCTGTAGCCCAGCGCCCGGAATCCGCCCAGCCGCAACAGGAATGATCGCGCAGGAGTGTTGTGCTGCCGACCGAGCCGGTAGGTCGACGGAAAGTCCAGCGGGAATGGCACATTCACGCAGCGGGACAGGATCACCTTGTGGTAGCTGCCGGCGGTGATCTCACTGACCGCGGCGCGAACCCGGGCACGGTAGTCAGAGGTGTCCGCGGCCACATCGATCGCGGACGGGGTCGGCGTGTGCGGCGGGCCCGCGTCCAGCAGTCGACTTACCGCGTCGTGGTGACGATCTTCGGCGTCGACCAACATGACAGTGTCGCTGGTGACGACGATGCGGGTGCGCGGCCAGAACACGCGGGCCAGTGGGGTGTGCGGCGCTAGGCGGTCCTGGAGACCGAACCGGTACGCCCCGAATTCGAAAGTGATCCAGCCGAAGGCTTGATCGGTCTCCAGTAGCAGCCGGTCGACGGCCTCGCCGAGAACCGGTCCGGGTCGCCCGGACCACGCTTGGCGCTGGGTCACGCCGTCGCGGATGATGCGAAGCTCGTCGCTGTCCAACTCGATGACAGCCAGCGCGCCGATCGCCAGCACCCATTGACCATCGTGCTCGTAGAGCAGGTATTCCTCGCCGTCACGCTCGGGCAGCGCCGAAATCAGTTCGGCAGCGAGGTCGGCGGGAGCGATGTCAGCGGCGAGTGGAAACGAGAGTGAGGCGGCGCCCGCCTGGCTGGTTTCGACGCCGACATCGGTCACGTTAGTAAATGTAGCCTAACCTCAGAATGGGCGGGCAACTCCGTGACCGGGCGGCCGACGGCATCGTGTTCGTTATCCGACTGCTCGACGGCGAAGAGATTCGCGGGTCCGAGAACGATGAGCTGAGCGTCAACGACAACACCGGTGTGCTCAGCGTGCACCGGCTCGACGGGTTCGAGGAAGTCACGACGCACTACTCGCCGTCGGCGTGGGCATGAGTGACACATCGGGTCAAAGAGCACGGCGTGCGGCGTCCGCATACCGTCGCCAACCACAGGTAAGCGGCACCTGATCGAGTCCACCGGTATTTGTCGGTGGAGATCGCTAGAATCGAATGTATGTTCGATAACGTCGTGGCAATCGACCCCACTGCCGACGAATCAGTCCTGGTAGAGCGAATTGCCGAACTTGAGCTTCTCAAGTCCGCGGCAGCCGCTGGTCAAGCACGAGCAGCGCAGCTCTGGATGCCACTCGCCGGGTCCGCAGAGGCCGCAGCCGGCGTCCCTGCCGCGCGACGCGGACGCGGGGTGGCCAGCGAAATCGCATTGGCCCGACGGGACTCACCAGCCCGTGGGGGCAGGCATCTCGGCTTCGCCAAAGCGTTGGTCTACGAGATGCCGCACACCCTGGCCGCACTGGAGGCTGGGGTGCTTTCCGAGTGGCGTGCCACGCTAATCGTGCGGGAAAGTGCCTGTTTGGACGTTGACGATCGGCGGACCCTGGACAGCGAATATGCAGCGACATGACTGCTCTGGACGGCATGGGCGACGCGCGAGTGGCGGCGGCAGCCAAAACAATCGCGTACCGGCTTGATCCTCACGCGGTCGTCGACCGGGCAGCCAAAGCGGAAGCCGAGCGCACAGTGACCATCCGGCCCGCGCCTGACACGATGACGTATCTGACGGCGCTGCTACCTGTCGCACAGGGCGTCTCGGTATATGCGGCACTGCGCCGTGCGGCCGACACCACATTCGACGGCCGATCGCGTGGGCAGGTCATGGCCGACACTCTCGTCGAACGCGCCACCGGTCGCAGCGCGACGACGCCGACACCGATCGCGGTCAACCTGGTCATCTCGGACCGCACGCTGCTCGGAGACGACACCACGCCGGCGAGTGTCAGTGGCTACGGCCCGATCCCAGCCGAAGTGGCTCGTAAATTGGTGTGGGTCGCCGCCACTAACCCGCAGTCACGTGCAACGCTGCGGCGGCTGTACTCCCATCCCCGGTCCGGTGCGCTGGTGGCTATGGAGTCAAGAGCTCGCAGCTTTCCGAACGGACTGGCCGCATTCATCGGACTGCGCGACGAACGATGTCGTACGCCGTACTGCGACGCGCCGATCCGGCATCGCGACCATGCCACACCACATGCCCGCGGGGGGCAAACCGCGGCAGCTAACGGGCTGGGTTTATGCGAACGCTGCAACTACGTCAAAGAGGCCGACGGCTGGCAAGTGCACACGCATGTTGACGAAACCGGTAGACACACAGCGGAATACCTCACCCCAACCGGTGGGCGTCACCGATCAGTGGCACTACCGTGCGTCGCGACGTGGTCGATCAGTGAACTCGAAGCCCGCGTAGGGATTGCCTTGGCACAGCACGCCGCTTGATTCACCCCAACAGGTTGCGGACGACGCCGTCGGCCAGCAGCCGCCCCCGGTTGGTGAGCACCAACCGTTCGCCCTCGCGACGCAACAAACCGTCCTCGACCGCGGTCTCGGCGCGCTGCCGCTCGGCCTCGTCGAGGAAGTCCAATGACAGACCCTGACGCAGCCGGATTCTCAGCAACACGTCCTCGGTGTGACGGCTGTCGGCCTCGAGCTGTTCAAAACCGGCCACCGGTAATCTCGCGTCACTCAAAATCTGGGCATAAGTGTTGGGGTGCTTGACATTCCACCAGCGCGTCGCGCCGACAAAGCTGTGCGCGCCGGGGCCGGCGCCCCACCACTGACCGCCGTCCCAGTACCCCAGATTGTGCCGGCACTGTCCGCCCGGGCGACTCCAGTTCGACACCTCGTACCAGTCGAAGCCGGCCGCAGAGAGCCGCACGTCCACCAATTCGTAGCGGTGCGCGAGCACGTCATCGTCGGGGGCGGTGAGCTCGCCGTTGCGGACCCGTCGGGCCAGCGCGGTGCCGTCCTCGACGACCAGCGCGTAAGCGGACACATGATCGACGCCCGTCTCGATCGCCGTATCGAGCGACCACAGCAGGTCGTCGTCGGACTCCCCCGGCGTGCCGTAGATGAGGTCGAGGCTGACGTGGTCGAATCCCGCGGCGAGCGCTTCGCGGGCCGCCGCCGCCGAGCGGTTGAGCGTATGTATCCGGTCGAGAACACCGAGGACCCGCGGTGACACCGACTGCATGCCCAGCGACACCCTGGTGAAGCCCGCCGTGCGGGCGGCTTCGAAGAAATCCGGCCACGCCGACTCCGGGTTGGCTTCGGTGGTGACCTCGGCGTCAGGCGCCAAAACGAAGTGGTCGCGGATCGCATCCATCACCGAGGCGATGCGCGTACCACCCAACAGCGACGGGGTTCCGCCTCCGACGAACACTGTCTGCACCGTCGTTGAGCCCAGCTGCGACGCAGCCAACTCGAGCTCGGATCGCAGATTCTCCAGATAGGCGTCCGGGTTGACGCCACCCAGTTCGGCGGGGGTGTAAGTATTGAAGTCGCAGTAGCCGCAGCGGGTGATGCAGAACGGCACGTGCACGTAGATGCCGAACGGACCGCCCGAACTCAGCAGCACTTCGGGTAGGCCGACTGCTGCATGGGATGCCGTCACGTCGACTCAATATTCCTCAGTGGTGGCCGAACCTCCAGCGCAGCGGCGCATCCCTAGCGCTTCCCGCAGTTTCGCTCGTCATGAGCGAAAGTCCCCCCTGGTGACAGCGGCTCGTCACATCCGTGGCACAATGGTCGGGTGACCGTCGCCCACCACAGCCAGATCCGTATCGCGTTGGTGGCGCGCCGTCATATCGACTTCAAGCGTGTATGCAGCTGTTGTTGTCCGGCTTGATTTCGTAGACCCGTCCACCTGCACTTCAGCTGGCTTCCGGATCTGCGCCGCCGGTACAGCCTCCGGTGATCTGCGCGCCCCACGCCGGCTGCTCCACAGAGGAGATCGCCGAATGACGTCCCCCCGCCCCGCCAAAAGCCAAGGCCAGTGGGCACTCGGTGAGCGCGAGCCGCTCAACCCCAACGAGCAGTTCAAGCAGGACGACGATGCGCTCAACGTGCGCGATCGAATCCTCAACCACTACTCCAAGGCCGGCTTCGACAGCATCGAGAAGAACGACCTGCGTGGCCGGATGCGCTGGGCCGGGCTGTACACCCAGCGTGAGCAGGGCTACGACGGCAGCTACACCGGCGACGAGAACATCGACCTGCTCGAGGCCAAGTACTTCATGATGCGGGTGCGGTGCGACGGCGGCGCAATCTCAACCGCGGCGCTACGCACGCTTGGAGAGATCTCCACCGAGTACGCCCGGAACACCGCCGACATCTCCGACCGGGAAAACGTCCAGTACCACTGGATACGGATCGAGGACGTCCCGGCCATCTGGGACCGGCTGGCCACGGTGGGGCTGCAGACCACCGAGGCGTGCGGCGACTGCCCGCGCGTGGTGCTCGGCTCCCCGCTCGCCGGTGAGTCGCTCGACGCGGTTCTCGACCCGACGCCGGCGGTCGACGAGATCGTCCGCCGCTACATCGGCAACCCGGAGTTCTCGAACCTGCCGCGCAAATACAAGACCGCGATCTCGGGTCTGCAGGACGTTGCGCACGAGATCAACGACATCGCGTTCATCGGCGTCAACCATCCCGAACACGGCCCCGGACTCGATCTGTGGGTCGGCGGCGGCCTGTCCACCAATCCGATGCTGGCTCAACGGGTCGGCGCGTGGGTGCCGCTGAACGAGGTTCCCGACGTCTGGGAGGCCGTCACCTCGCTGTTCCGTGACTACGGCTACCGGCGGCTGCGGGCAAAGGCCCGGCTGAAGTTCCTGATCAAGGACTGGGGCATCGAGAAGTTCCGCGAAGTGCTCGAAACCGAGTATCTGCAACGCAAACTCATCGACGGCCCGGCGCCCGCACCCCTTAAACACCCGATCGATCACGTCGGCGTGCAGCGCCTGAAGAACGGGCTCAACGCTGTCGGTGTCGCGCCGATCGCCGGGCGGGTGTCCGGCACCACTTTGTCCGCGGTGGCCGACCTGGCCGAGCAAGCCGGATCGGGGCGGGTTAGCTTCACCCCCTACCAGAAGCTGATCATCCTCGACGTTGCCGACGACAAGCTCGACGCGCTCGTCGCCGGCCTCGATGCGCTTGGGCTTCCGTCGCAGCCGTCACGCTGGCGTCGAAACCTGATGGCCTGCACGGGGATCGAATACTGCAAGTTGTCGTTCGCCGAGACGCGAGTGCGTTCTCAGTCGCTGGTGCCCGAACTGGAGCGTCGACTCGAAGACCTCAACACGCAACTGGATGTGCCGGTCACCGTCAACATCAACGGCTGCCCGAACTCGTGTGCGCGAATTCAGATCGCCGACATCGGGTTCAAGGGCCAGATGGTCGACGACGGCGATGGGAATTCCGTTGAAGGGTTCCAGGTTCACCTAGGGGGCAGCCTGGGCCTCGAGAGCGGTTTCGGGCGAAAGCTGCGCCAGCACAAAGTCACCAGCGATGAGCTCGGCGACTACATCGATCGCGTGGTGCGCAACTTCGTCAAGCAACGCGACGGCGACGAACGGTTCGCGAACTGGGCGTTGCGCGCCGAGGAGGCGGATCTGCGATGAACACGGAGGAGGCGATCGGCTTGACCGAAGCCGAATTACGCGAACTGGCCGAAAAAGGCGCGGCAGAGTTAGAAGGCGCCAGCGCCACCGATTTGCTGCGCTGGACCGACGAGAACTTCGGCGGCGTTAGAGGACCCCGTTCCACCGCGACCTGCAACTACGTCGTGGCGTCGAATATGCAGGATGCTGTCCTCGTCGACCTGGCCGCGAGGGTTCGCCCCGGCGTGCCGGTGTTGTTCCTGGACACCGGATATCACTTCGTGGAGACGATCGGCACCCGCGACGCGGTCGAGGCCGTCTACGACATTCGGGTGCTCAACGTCACGCCCGAGAAGACGGTCGCCAAACAGGATGAGCTGCTGGGAAAAGACCTGTTCGCCCGCAAGCCCAGCGAATGCTGCCGGATGCGTAAGGTCGCCCCGCTGGGCAAGGCACTGCGCGGCTACTCCGCCTGGGTGACCGGTCTGCGGCGGGTCGAAGCCCCGACGCGCGCCAACGCTCCCGTGGTCAGCTTCGACGAGGCGTTCGGCTTGGTGAAGATCAATCCGCTGGCGACGTGGTCCGATGATGAACTGCAGGACTACATCGACGAGCACGATGTTCTGGTCAATCCGCTTGTCTACGAAGGCTATCCGTCGATCGGCTGCGCGCCGTGCACGGCCAAGCCCGTCGAGGGCGCCGACCCGCGCAGCGGACGCTGGCAGGGGCTGTCGAAGACCGAATGCGGGCTGCACGCGTCGTGATGCGCCGGCGACGATGCAGTGGGGGGGCCTCCAGCCGCGCAGCGGCGAGGGGGACGCAGCGATGAGAAGGAGTGGCGCCGAAATGCCTGCGTTGGTGTTGACCGCGCATGGCAGCCGGGATCCACGGTCGGCCGCCAATGCGCACGCAGTCGCCGACCGGATTCGCCGCATGCGACCGGCGCTCGAGGTGCGCGTCGCGTTCTGCGACCTCAATACTCCACGCCTGGTTGACACGTTGACGCCGGACGCGGTGGTCGCCCCGTTTCTGTTGGCCGACGCCTACCACGCCCGCATTGACATCCCGCAGCAGATTTCGAGCTGCGGCGTCACAGCGCGACAGGCCGGCGTGCTCGGCGAGGACGATCGACTGGTCGAAGTCATGCACGGGCGGCTGGCCGAACTGGGATTCAGCACAAGCGATCCTGAGCTCGGCGTGGTGGTCGTGGCCATCGGCTCGACACACGCCGCGGCCAATGCCCGCACCGCGCGGGTCGCACACAAGCTGATCGCAGGCAGTCAATGGGTCGCTGCGACAACCGCTTTCGCGACGGGATCCGGGCCGTCGCCGGCTGAGGCCGTCGACCGTTTGCGCCACAGCGGCGCCCGTCGCGTGGTGATTGCGCCGTGGTTCCTCGCGCCCGGACGTTTGACCGATCGCGTACTGGAATATGCAGCGGCGCAAGGTATTCCGATGGCAACGCCGTTAGGCTCACACCGACTGGTGGCCCAGACGGTGCTGGACCGCTTCGACACGGCGGTCGCCGAGGCCATCGCCGCCTGATCGATCGCCCCGAAAGCCCCTGCGGTTACTGCGTCGAGGTGAGCGTGTCGTGGGTGGCGGCCTCGGCGTCCGAGTGCGCCGAAGCGTCTCCAGGGAGCGTGGGCACCCGGGTGGCACGCGCGTAGACGGTGTCCCCCTCTTTCAGTCCCAGCGCTTCGGCGTCGCCGCGAGTGATCTGGGCGATGAAGGGCCCGCCGGTGGCGGCGTTGGTCAGTTCCACGCGCACTTCGAAACCAAGTACGACCACGCGGTCAATGGTGGCCCGGACCACGGCGGCGGACGCCGTGGTGCCTTCGTCACCGGCGAAATGCATGTCGGGATTGCGGCCGATCCTGATGTCGTGCGGGCGGACCAGGGCGCCGTTCAGTGTGGATACCGCGCCGAGGAACGACATCACGAAGGGGTTCGCGGGGGTGTCGTAGACGGCCCGCGGGGATCCCACTTGTTCGATGCGGCCAGCTTTGAGGACGGCGATCCGGTCCGCCACATCCAGTGCCTCGGCCTGGTCGTGAGTGACCAGCACGGTGGTGACGTGCACTTCGTCGTGCAACCGGCGCAGCCATGCTCGCAAGTCCTCGCGGACCTTGGCGTCCAGCGCACCGAACGGCTCGTCTAGCAACAGCACCTTGGGGTCGACGGCCAGCGCGCGTGCCAATGCCATGCGCTGACGCTGACCACCGGAAAGCTGGCTGGGGTAACGGGTCTGAAAACCGCTGAGCCCCACCACCTCGAGCAGGTTGTCGACCTTCTCGGCGATCTCGGCCTTGGGGCGCTTGCGGATCTTCAGCCCGAACGCCACGTTGTCGCGCACGGTCAGATGCTTGAAGGCCGCGTAGTGCTGGAACACAAACCCGATGCCGCGCCGCTGCGGCGGGACGCCGGTGACGTCGCGGTCGCCGATCGTGATGGTCCCGCTGTCAGGATGGTCGAGCCCGGCGATGGCACGCAACAGGGTCGACTTGCCTGAACCGCTGGGCCCTAGCAGCGCCGTGAGCGAGCCGTCGGGCACCTCGAAGTCGACGTTGTCCAATGCGACGAAGTCGCCATAACGCTTGTTGGCACCTCGCACAACGATCGCGTTGGTCATGCGCCACTCCTTCCGGTCAAGCCTGCTTGGCAGCGCGCGCACGGCGCGCATCGAGAACCACCTGGACGATCAGGACCACCACGGATACCACCATCAGCAGTGTCGACAACGCGTACGCCCCGTACTCGGCGCCGCGGTTGTAGCGGTCGGACACCAGCAGCGTCAACGTCTGAGACTGCCCCGGCAGGTTCGACGACACGATGAGGACCGCGCCGTACTCGCCGAGCGTACGGGCGACCGTCAACACGATCCCGTACGTGAGGCCCCAGCGGATCGACGGCAACGTGATCCGCCAAAAGGTCTGCCACCAGCCCGAACCCAGGGTCGCTGCGGCCTGTTCCTGGTCGGTGCCCACCTCGTGCAGCACCGGCTCGACCTCACGCACGATGAAGGGCAGCGTGGCGAACACGCTGGCGAGCACGATGCCGGGCAGGCCGAAGATGATCTTGAACCCGAAGTCCCGCTCGACGAAGCCCAGCAGACCCGCCGATCCCCACAACACGATCAACGCCACGCCGACCACGACCGGTGAGACCGCGAACGGCAGATCGATGATCGCCTGCAGTATGCCCTTGCCGCGAAACCGGTTGCGCGCCAGCATCAGCGCGGTCGGGATACCGAAGACCACATTGAGCGGCACCACGATCGCGACCACCAACACCGACAAGTTCAGCGCGGAGATCGCCGCCGGCGTGCTGATCCAATCGATGAACTGGCCGACGCCCGGCGCGAACGTCCGCCACAGAATCAGTCCCACCGGAATGATCAGCAGCACCAGGACGTAGCCCAGCGCCAGGAAACGAAGGAGGTAGCGGACCCGCGGGGAGGTGTTCATGCCGACAACTCCTCACGCTTGGCCGCGCGTGAGCCCACGGTCCGCAGGACGAACAGCACCACGAACGAGATAACCAGCAGCACAATCGATATCGCGGCGGCACCGACACGGTCGTCGTTCTCGATCAGGGTCCGGATCCACTGCGATGACACTTCGGTTTTGCCGGGCACCGCCCCGCCGATCAGGACGACCGATCCGAATTCGCCGATGGCCCGCGAGAAGGTCAGCCCGGCGCCGGTCAACAGCACCGGCGTCAACGACGGCAGCACGACCGTGGTGAAAATCGTCGTGTTGTTGGCGCCCAGCGAGGCGGCCGCTTCCTCGGTCTCACGGTCGATTTCGAGCAGTACCGGTTGCACGGCCCGCACCACGAACGGCAGCGTCACGAACGCCAGCGCCACGCCCACTCCTACGCCGGTGTGCTGCAAGTGCAAGCCCACGGGGCTGTTCTTCCCGTACAGAGCCAGCAACACCAGGCTGGCCACGATGGTGGGTAGTGCGAACGGCAGATCGATCAACGCGTCGACGATCCGCTTACCCGGGAAGTCGTCGCGTACCAGAACCCAAGCGATCAGCAAACCGAAAATCATGTTGACGACGGTGACGCCGGCGGAGATGGTCAGTGTCACCCGGAAAGATTCGAGCGCGGCGTTCGAGGTGACCGCGAGTTCGAATGCCCGCCAGCCGCCGCCGACCGACTGCCAGGCGATGGCAGCCAACGGCAGCAACACGATCACCGAGAGCCACAGGATCGAGACGCCGAAGCGCAGCGATGTGCCGTCGTTTCGGAACCGGCTGCGCGCCGGGGTGTTTGCGCGCCCAGTCACCTCGCGCGTGATTGCCGTCGTCATCCGGTGGCCTTCGTGTAGATCTTCGTGATGCTGCCCGAGCTCTTGTCGAACAACTGCTTGTCCACGCCTGCCCAGCCACCGAGGTCGGCGATCCTCCAGAGCTTGGCCGGGGTCGGGAACTGGTCACGGACCTCGGCGGCGACCGCGGGATCGACCGGACGGAATCCGGCGGCCGCCCATACCTTCTGGGCCGCCGCGGTGTACAGGAAATTCTTGAATGCGGTGGCGGCGTTGAGGTGGGGGCTGCTGGTCACCACGGCCACCGGGTTCTCGATCTTGATGGTCTGCGGCGGGTTGATGTGCGTGACCGGCTTACCCTGGCGCTCGGTGGCGATCGCCTCGTTCTCGTAACTGATCAGAACGTCACCGCTCCCCTGAACGAAGACGTCGGTGGCTTCGCGACCCGATCCGGGGCGGAGTTTGACGTGTTCGTTGACCAGCTTGTGGATGAAGTCCAGGCCCGCCTGGGAGTCGTGGCCCCCGCCGCTCTTGACGACGTACGGCGCCAGCAGATTCCACTTCGCCGACCCCGAACTCAGCGGGCTGGGTGTGATGACCTCGACTCCCGGTCGCAGCAGGTCGTCCCAGTCCCTGATGTTCTTCGGGTTGCCCGGTCGCACGACCAACGTCACGACCGATCCGAACGGGATGCCTTTGGTGGCGTCTTTGTCCCAGTCCTTGGAGACCTTGCCCGCCTTGACCAAACGGGTGACGTCGGGCTCGACGGAGAAGTTGACGACGTCGGCGGGCTTGCCGTCGACGACGCCGCGGGACTGGTCACCCGATGCCCCATACGAGGAGATCACCTGTATGCCTTTGCCTTCTTGCGAGGCATTGAACGCCGGAATGACTTTGCTCCAGCCGGGTTCGGGCACCGAATAGGCGACCAGCGTGATGCTGGTGTTCGCGTTGGACAGGCCGCCACCGCCGACGACGTCGCTGGGCCCGCCGTGGCACGCCGCGAGCATGCAGACGGCGACAGACAACGCGACGGCGTGCCGCAATCCGGCGACACGTCTGATGTCGTCGAACAATGGTCGACCTTTCGACAGTGGGGCTTATCGGCTGACGAATCCCGTCGCGGAAGGAGAGCGAATCTCAGCGCGGGGAGAAGGTCAACGACAACAATGCACGTCGGCTACGGCGCAATCGCCCACGGCAATGAGCGTCAAGACATGACACTCGGTGTTGCCGGACGCTGCGTGCATGGCGGGAAGCCTAACAGAATCCCCCGAGCCCGCAGCCGACCCGGCGCAGGTCAGCGGGTCAGCAGCCAGGCGACGATCACCAGCGCCACCAGTGCGACCAGCACCAACGTGACTTGCGAGCGCGGCATCCCCGTTTTTGGACTCATCCGGCTTCTTCGTCGCTGTGCATGATGCGTCGCAACAGGTGGATACCGCGACCCAACACTGTGTCCAGTGTGACCGCGATGATGTAGGCCATCGCCAGCACGACCGGCATCACGACCACGGTCTGCAAGACGAACCCCAGCCCGGACAGCCACAACTCGACGCCGTCCCACCAGCTGAGGATTCCGTTCATCGCGCTCACCCTATTCCGCATGCCGGGCGAAGCCAACCTGCCGAGACCGCTGCTAGCTCAGCGCGTCGATCCTCTTCATCATCGCGTGGACGATGTCGACGGCGCTGGTGTCCGGATTGGCCGATCCCGGATCCGACGGATTGCGGTCGCCGAAGAAGACCACCTCGACCTCCACGATGCAGTTCAACCGGACACCGACGGCGCGCGCCTGCGGCGTGGCCTGCAGGGGCTCCATGTTCGGCAGCTCGGCTGTTGCGGTATTGGTCGCTGCCACAACGGAATCGGCGATGCGGACGTCGTTGACAACGGTCGTCGTCTTGATCGGGCCAGTCTGTTCTATCGTCGTCGCGTCCTTGCACTGCTGCCACTGCTGCGGGAATTTCGCGAACAGCGCCTGAGCCTGCGCCGCCGAGGGCAACGTGGCGATGCCCTCGATCACGCTGATCACCTGGGCCGGATCGCCGTCGTTCCACCACGTCTCCCACATGACGTCTCGGACGTCGGAAGGCTCGTAGACGCTTTTCTGCAGCATCGCCGGCACGCCCAGGCATTCGGCGGACGACCCGGAACCGTCGGCGTCGCCGAGCTTGTCGGGACCGCCGAATACCGGCTGCTGGCGGTTGACGAAGGGCTGGTCGAGCATCCGCGACAGCGCGGTGTTGTCCAGTGGCACCCGCCGCAGGACCGAGCCGGTCAGCGGTCGCGGCCTCAGATTCGACGCCGGCTTCGCTGTACCGGACACGACCGGACTACAGCCGACCGCCAATGCGGCCAGCAACGCACACGCCGTTGCTGGTCCCAGTCGTCGCATTGCTACTTCTTACCTTGGTTCCTGCCTTTCTTCTGCGTCTCGAGCAGTTGTTGCTGCGGTGACGTCTCGCTCCCGGCATCCACTAAACTGGCTGCGCACGTCTCGTAGCGACAGGAACCCGGTGAAAGTCCGGGGCGGTTCCGCCACTGTGAGGGCCTGGGCGTCAGCCCGCGGGCCTGAGCCAGACACTGGCCACGAGGCACTCCGCCGAACGGGGCGAGAACCCCGGGGAGGAACCACGTGAACACCGCTGAGGCACCGCGGCGCGTCCATCGGATCGCCTTGCTGTCCACATCCGACACCGATCTGCTATCGGCCCGCGCCTCGCTCGCGGCGTACAACCTGGGCAATCCGGCCCGTCAACCCATCGAATCCGCGCTGGCCGGCGCCGACGTGGTGATTCTTCGGGTGCTCGGTTCCTCGGCCGAGGTCGCCGACGAACTCAGCGAGCTGCGCGCCACCGGGTTGCCGTTGGTGGTGCTCGGCGGCGAACGTGCGCCCAGCGCGGAACTCATGGAACAGTCGACGGTGCCGATCGGGCTTGCGGCGCAAGCACACTCATACCTCGCCGAGGGTGGTTCGGCGAACCTCGCACAGTTGCACGCATTTCTGTGCGACACCGTGTTGCTCACCGGCGAGGGATTCGACGAGCCGGTGGTGATCCCCGAGTGGGGATACGCCGAACGCACCGCAGCGGCCGAAGTCGAACCCCGGATCGGCGTGCTGTACTACCGGGCGCACGAGGTCAGCGGCAACGCCGGCTTCGCGCATGCGCTCGCCGACGCGATCGATGCGACCGGAACCGCGGTCGGCGTCCCGATCTTCGCGCCCTCGCTGCGCAGCGCACCGGACGAACTCTTCGACGCGCTCGCCACGCTGGACGCCGTCGTCGTCAGCATGCTCGCGGCCGGCGGCTCGAAGTCGGCTGCCGCCGGCGCGGGTGAGGACGATGCCTCGTGGGACATCGAGCGCATTGCCGCACTGAATATCCCTGTGCTGCAGGGGCTTTGCCTCACTTCATCACGGGCCGAATGGGAGGCGAGTGACGACGGCGTCACCCCGCTGGACTCGGCGACGCAAATCGCGATCCCCGAGTTCGACGGGCGCATCATCACCGCGCCGTATTCGTTCAAGGAAGTCGACTCCGACGGCCTTCCGCACTACGTGGCCGATCCGGAACGCTGTGCGCGGGTGGCTGCCATCGCGGTCAACCACGCGCTGCTGCGCCGCATACCCAACGAAGACAAGAAGCTCGCGCTGGTGCTCTCGGCCTATCCCACGAAGCACTCCCGCGTCGGCAACGCCGTCGGGCTCGACACCCCGGCGTCGGCGGTACGGCTGCTGCGGCGTCTCGCGGAGGACGGCTACGACATCGGCGACGGCTTCGGCGTGCTCGGCATCGACGACGAGACGCAAGCCGGCGACCAGTTGATGCACACGCTCATCGACGCCGGCGGCCAGGACGAGCAGTGGCTGACGACCAACCAGGTTGCCGATGCGCAGGTCACGGTGGCGGCGGCGGACTACGCCAGGTGGACGTGCGATCTTCCGGAGCAACTACGCGACGCCATGGCCCAGGCATGGGGCCCGGCGCCTGGACGTCTCTTCGTCAACGACGACGGCGACCTGGTGCTCGCCGCGCTGCGCGCGGGCAACGTCGTGCTGATGATTCAGCCGCCGCGCGGATTCGGCGAGAACCCGGTGGCGATCTATCACGACCCGGACCTGCCCGCGAGCCACCACTATCTCGCCGCGTATCGCTGGCTGGAGCACGGTTTCGGCGCTCACGCGGTGGTGCACCTCGGCAAGCACGGGTCGATGGAGTGGTTGCCGGGCAAAAACGCGGCACTGTCCGCGGCGTGCGCCACCGACGCCGTGCTGGGAAACCTCCCGCTGATCTATCCGTTCCTGGTCAACGACCCCGGTGAAGGTGCGCAGGCGAAACGGCGCGCACACGCCACGATCGTCGACCACCTGATCCCGCCGATGGCGCGCGCCGAGAGTTACGGCGACATCGCCCGCCTCGAACAGCTACTCGACGAGTACGGGAACATCGCGGCGATGGACCCGGCCAAGCTGCCGGCCATCCGCGGCGAGATCTGGAATCTGATGCGCGCCGCGGAGATGCACCGCGACCTCGGGCTCGACGACCGGCCCGACGACGAAGAGTTCGATGACTTCCTGCTGCACGTCGACGGCTGGCTGTGTGAGATTAAGGACGCCCAGATTCGCGACGGGTTGCACGTTCTCGGGCAGGTGCCGCAGGGAGCGGCGCGGGTCAACCTGGTCCTCGCAATCCTGCGCGCCGCCCAGGTGTGGGGCGGCCAGGACCACGCCGTGCCAGGCCTGCGAACCGCCCTCGGGCTGAAGGAGGGCGCCGAGACCGCGGCGGTCGACGAAATCGAGAGTCGCGCCCGCGGACTGGTCGAGGCGATGGAGGCCGCGGGATGGGACGCCGGCGCCGTAGACGCCCTGCACGAGGCACCCGACGTACGCATGTCTCTGCGGTTCGCGGCCACCGAAGTAGTGCCGCGGCTGGCAGGCACCGCAGGTGAGCTCGACGCCATAATGTGCGCGCTATCAGGCGGTTTCGTACGTCCGGGTCCGTCAGGTTCGCCGCTGCGCGGCCTGGTCAACGTGTTGCCCACCGGCCGCAACTTCTACACGGTGGACCCGCGTGCGGTGCCGTCACGGCTGGCCTGGCAGACCGGGCAGGCGATGGCGGAGTCGCTGCTGCAGCGCTACCTCGACGACACCGACACCTATCCCGAGTCGGTCGGGCTGTCGGTGTGGGGCACCAGCGCAATGCGCACCTCCGGCGACGACGTGGCAGAGGTGCTGGCGCTGCTCGGCGTGCGGCCGGACTGGGACGAGGCGTCGCGCCGAGTCAGCCGGCTCGAGGTCATCCCGCTCGACGAGCTCGGCCGGCCCCGCATCGACGTGACCATCCGCATCTCGGGCTTCTTCCGCGACGCCTTCCCGCACGTGGTGACGATGCTCGACGACGCGGTGCGGATGGTGGCGCTGCTCGACGAGCCGGACGACCACAACTTCGTCGCCGCCCACGCCCGCGCCGATCTTGCCGACCATGGTGACGAACGGCGAGCCACCACAAGGGTTTTCGGCTCCAAGCCGGGATCGTACGGCGCCGGCATCCTGCAGGTGATCGAAGCGGGTACCTGGCGTGACGACAAAGACCTCGCCGAGGTCTACACCGCCTGGGGCGGCTTCGCCTACGGACGCGGCCTGGACGGCGCCGCGGCCGCCGATGACATGCGCACGAACTACGCGCGAATCAAGGTGGCGGCCAAGAACATCGACACCCGCGAACACGACATCGCCGACAGCGACGACTACTTCCAGTACCACGGCGGCATGATCGCGACGGTGCGCGCCTTGACCGGGAAAGATCCCAAGGCCTACATCGGTGACTCGACCACACCCGACGCGGTGCGCACCCGCACCCTGGCCGAGGAGACCGCGCGGGTCTTCCGGGCCCGGGTGGTCAACCCGCGCTGGATCTCGGCCATGCGCAGGCACGGATACAAGGGTGCCTTTGAACTCGCCGCCACCGTCGATTATCTCTTTGGCTTCGACGCCACCGCGGGCGTCGTGCACGACTGGATGTACGAAAAGCTCGCGGAGAGCTATGTTCTCGACCCGGAAACGCGAGAGTTCCTCGATAAGTCCAACCCGTGGGCGCTGCACGGGATGGTCGAGCGCCTGCAGGAGGCGGCCGATCGCGGACTGTGGGCCGACCCGTCACCGGAGACGTTGGCCGCGTTGCGGCAGGCCTACCTGGAGGTGGAGGGCGACATCGAGGGCCGCGGTGACTGATCCGGTCCGGGTGCGCATCATCGGCATCGGCATGGGCCCGGCGCACGTGACGCCGGAAGCGGCCGAGGCGTTGCGGTCGGTCGACTATGTGCTGGCCGCCGACAAGGGCGCCGATGACGGACTGCTGGCGTTGCGGCGTGCGGTCGTCGACGCCCATGCCGAGGGCGCGGTCGAGATCGTGCACGTCGCCGACCCGCCGCGCGACCGTTCGGCCGATCTGACCACCGCGGACTACGAGGGCGCGGTCGCGGAGTGGCATGAGGCCCGAGCGACCGCCTACGCGACGGTGCTGCGCGAGCGTGGTGGCAGCGCGGCGTTTTTGGTCTGGGGTGACCCGGCGCTCTACGACTCGACCATCCGCGTGGTGGAGAAGATCCAACAGCTCGGCGTACCAGTCGAATTCGACGTGTTGCCGGGGATAAGCGCTCCGCAGTTGCTCGCCGCCCGGCACCGCATCGTCTTGCACGAGGTCGGCCGACCAGTCCATGTCACCACCGGCCGAAGGCTGCAGGAGGCCGTCGCCGCCGGGCAGGGCAACATCGTCGCCATGCTCAACCCTCCGCCGGACCGACTGGACTTCGCCGGGTTGGACGACTGGGCGGTGTGGTGGGGTGCCAATCTCGGCGCCGCCGGTGAGCGGCTGGTCGCAGGGCGGCTCGGCGACGTCGTCGGGCAGATCGCCGAGGCACGCGCGCAGGCGCGCAGCGATGCGGGCTGGGTGATGGATGTCTTGCTGCTGAGGAAGCACGGGTGACGCCGCGGGTGCTGCTGCTGGGCGGGACATCGGAAGCCCGCGCACTCGCCGCGACGCTGGTCGACGACGGGGTCGACGTCACAAGCTCTCTCGCCGGCCGGGTCGCCCGGCCGCGCATGCCCGTCGGGTCGGTGCGGGTCGGCGGCTTCGGCGGAATCGACGGGCTGCGAACGGCATTGGCCGACTTCGACGCCGTCGTCGACGCCACTCATCCGTTCTCGGCCACGATCTCCGCCAACGCCGCCGCGGCCTGTGCTCTCGAAGCACGGCCGCTGCTGCGCCTGCAGCGGCCCGGCTGGTCCGACCGTGCCCTGCCGTCATGGCATTGGGTGAACTCGCACCGCGACGCGGCCGAGCAGGCCGCAAGGCTGGGCAGCCGGCCGCTGCTCACCGTGGGCCGCCAACAACTCGCCGAGTTCGCGGGAGTGCTCGGTGAACTGCCGGTGCTCGCGCGCGTGGTCGACGAGCCCGATTTCGCGCTGCCGGCGACGTGGCGACTGATCAACGACCGCGGACCCTACGCGCTGCCCGGTGAGCTCGAACTGATCCGCGGGCATCGGGCCGACGTGCTCGTCACCAAAGATTCCGGCGGCGAGTACACGTGGCCGAAGATGCAGGCCGCCGAGACGTCGGGGATTCCGGTCGTGATCGTCCGGCGTCCCGCCGTTCCGCCCGGGGTGGCGGTGGTGTCTAGCGTCGACGATGTCGTCGGTTGGCTACGGGCGCTCCGCTAGCGTGCGCTTTCGGCCCGTCGACGAAACCGGCGGCGCCGGATCCACAGCGCGAGATCCAGCGCGGCTCCGGAGAACATGATCGCCACGATCACGAGATCGAGCGTCCGGTGCCGCTCGGCGTCGAGCACTTCGCTGACCAGCAGCATGGTGCCCAACGTCATCAACGCGACGAAGACCCCATAGCCCCGCACAGTGACTCACTCACTTCTCGTATTCGGCCCGAGCGTGGTGCCAGTCTGACTGTCACCTATATCTCATTCGCACCGGACCGCTGTGAGGATTGCGTTCTACACCTTGGAACTTGCTGAGACGGGACTGCACCCGACATGGACGGCCCGAGCGAATCGCTGGGCGAGGGCGGGATGGCCGGCCCAATGCGTGTGCAGGTAGGCGGCGTGCAAGGTGGGCGTGGCGAAGCCCTCCGGGCCCGCGGGCAGAGTCCATGCGGCCCGGCCCTGCGATGGGCTGACTTTGGTGCGGTGGAATTCGTGCCCGGTGACCTTGGCACCCGCGGCGGCGAGCACGGAATCCGCAGGGCTGGAAGCGGTTCGGTAGCCGAGGGTCAGTCGGGTGGTCATCGCGGCGTCGGCAGGCACCGCACCGACCATCGGTGTGCCATCAATGGAGCGGCACAGGTAGAGCATCCCCGCGCACTCGGCGACCGTCGGGACGCCCGCGGTGACGGCAATCCGTATTTCGTCGATCAGCGACGTGTTGCCGGCGAGTTCGGCGGCGTGCACTTCGGGGAAACCGCCGCCCAGGTACATGCCCGCGGTGCCGGCGGGCAGGGAACCATCGGTGAGCGGGTCGAATTCGGCGACGTCGCAGCCGGCGGCCCGCAGCAGTTCTTCGGTCTCGGCGTACCGGAACGTGAACGCGCGACCACCCGCGATCGCGACGACAGGCCGGGTCCGCGTCGGGGGCTCGATGTGCTGCGTTGCATCCCAAGCTGTTTCGTGTAGTGGCGGGGCAGCACCGGCGAGCCTCAGCACGGCAGCGATGTCGACGTGTGCGGCGACGAACTCCGCCATCCGCGCCAACGTGGCGGCCGATTCGAGGCGTTCGGCGGCCGGCACCAGGCCCAGATGACGAGACGGAGTTTCGACGCCGTCGTCGCGCGGCAGAACCCCGAGCACCGGAATGCCGCTTGGGGCAAGCGCATCGCGGACCTCGTCGGCGTGCCGCGCGGTGCGCGCTTTGTTGAGAATCACGCCGGCGATGCGCACTGCCGGGTCGAATGCCGCCAAACCGGCGATGACCGCGGCGTGTGTGCGCGACGCGTGCGAGATGTCGACGACGAGCAGCACCGGCGACCCCGTGAGTGCGGCGACGTGAGCGGTGGACGCTTCCCCGCCGGTACCGAGTCGGCCGTCGAAAAGGCCCATGACGCCTTCGATGACGGCGACGTCTGCCGACCGCGCGCCGTGCAGCAGCATCGGGACGATGCGGTCTTCACCGACCAGGAACGGATCGAGGTTGCGGCCCGGTCGGCCGGTGGCCAGAGCGTGGTAACCGGGGTCGATGAAGTCGGGTCCGACCTTGTGGCCCGATACCGCCATGCCGCGCCCAGCCAGGGCCGCCATCAATCCGGTTGCGACAGTGGTCTTTCCATGCCCGGACGCCGGCGCGCCGATGACGATGCGGGGTAGGTCGGTGACTACCACTCGATCCCCCGCTGGCCCTTCTGACCTGCATCCATCGGGTGCTTCACATTGCCCATCTCAGTGACCAGGTCGGCGATGTCCAGCAATTGCGGGTCGGCCTTGCGGCCCGTCACCACGACGTGCTGATGGCCGGGCCGGGCGGCGAGAGTGTCGACGACGTCGGCGATGTCGACCCATCCCCAGTTGATCGGGTAGGTGAATTCGTCGAGCACATAGAGGTCGTGGGCTTCGATCGCGAGCCGTCGCTTGATCTCGGCCCAGCCTGCCGCCGCCGCCTCGGCGTGGTCGACTTCGCTGCCCGCCTTGCGGCTCCACGACCAGCCGGACCCCATCTTGTGCCATTCGACGGGGCCGCCCTCGCCGGTCTCGGTGTGCAGAGCGCCGAGGCGCTCCAGCACGGTCTGCTCGCCGATGCGCCACTTGGCCGACTTGACGAACTGGAAGACCCCGGTGCGGAAACCCTGATTCCACCCGCGCAACGCCAAACCGAAAGCTGCCGTTGACTTTCCCTTGCCATCGCCGGTGTGCACGATCAGCAGCGGCCGGTTACGGCGCTGACGAGTCGTCAGCCGGTCGTCGGGCACCACAGACACCTGACCCTGCGGCATCAGGCCGCTCCGGGAGTCGCGCCGCGGACGATGTCGGCCAGCGCTTGGGCGTTCACATGCCCGAGCGGCACGTGGTCAGCCTTGAGATGTCGGGCCAACTCCGCGGCCAAACCCATGCGCATCCGGCCGTTTTCGCAGTCGACGACGATGCATCCGATGCCGTCGTCGGCCAGATATGTCGCGGCCTGCCGCGACCGTTCGACGGCATCTGGTCCCGCCGTGGCGCGGCCGTCGGTGACGATGACGACCAGCGGTCGTCGGCCCGGGTCGCGTAACCGTTCGCGACGCACCACCTCCGCTGCTTTCATCAGGCCTTCCGCCAGCGGAGTTCGCCCGCCGGTGGGCAGGTCGTCCAGTCGCCGGGCCGCGATGTCAACCGAACCGGTTGGTGGCAGCGCGATCTCGGCTGCGCGATCCCGGAAGGTGATGACGCCGACCCGGTCGCGACGCCGGTACGCGTCGAGCAGAAGCGACAGAATGGCGGTCTTGACTTGGTACATCCGCTCGCGGGCAGCCATCGAACCCGACGTGTCGACGACGAAGAGCACCAGGTTGGCTTCGCGTCCCTCGCGGACGGCCCGGCGCAGATCCGTGGGAAGAAAGCGCAGCCGACCGTCGCTGCGACCGCGAGCAGCCTGATGAGGTGCGGCGGTCCGCACGGTCTCGACGAAATGGATGCCGGAACCGGTGGTCGACAGCGGGCTCGAGCCGGTGCGGTGACCGGTCGTCGTGCGGGCGCGACTGCGGCGACCGGCATGCCCGTCCCCCACCCCCGGGACGGTGAAAAGCCGTGTCTTGTAAGGATCGCCGGCGCCGACCGTATCGTTATCTGCCGGTGTGGACGGATGATTCGGCTGCCCGCCGTTACCGGACGGCGGAGGATCCCCGGGACCGCCGTCGTCGTGCCCGCCGTCGGGCCCGTCCGGGTCGGTGTCGGGATCGGGCCCGTCACCGGTCTCTGGCGGCAGAAGCTCGTCGAGTTCGTTCTCGTCGAGACCCGGACTGTCGAATGGATTGCGCCGGCGGCGATGCGGCAGTGCGAGCCGGGCGGCGGCACGCAGATCCTCGACGTTCAACTCCTCGCGGCCGTGCCACGCGGCGTGCGCCGCGGCGGCCCGCGCCATGACGATGTCGGCCCGCATGCCGTCGACTCCGACCGCCGAGCAGATTTCGGCGATTTTGAGCAGCACCGCCGGCGTGAGTTCGACTCGGGGCAGGATCGACTGGGCCTGCTGAACCCGGATGCGAAGCCGCTCTTCGGCATCCACGTACAGGGCCCGGAACGCATGCGGGTCAGCGTCGAACGACAGCCGTCGGCGCACCACCTCGGCTCGCTGCGCCGGCTCGCGCGGCGCGGCAACCTCGACGGTGAGGCCGAAGCGGTCGAGCAACTGGGGCCGCAGCTCGCCCTCCTCCGGATTCATCGTCCCGACGAGCACCAATTTGGCGGAGTGGCTGACGGATATGCCGTCGCGTTCCACCGTGACGGTGCCCATCGCGGCCGCATCGAGCAGCAAGTCGACCAGATGGTCGTGCAGAAGATTGACCTCGTCGACATACAAGATGCCGCGATGCGCCCGTGCCAGCAGACCTGGCTCGAAGTGCACGGCACCTTCACTGAGCGCTCGCTGGAGATCGATCGAACCGGCGACCCGGTCTTCAGTCGCGCCGACGGGAAGCTCGACCAGACGCACCGGCCGGGTCTCCACAGCCGCGTCGGGCCCGAACGGACCGTCCGGTGAGAGCGGGTTGGTTTCAGCGGGGTCCGAGGAGAATCGGTCGCCGGCGACGACGTCGATCGGCGGCAGTATCTGGGTGAGGGCGCGCACCAGGGTGGATTTCGCGGTGCCCTTCTCGCCGCGCACCAGCACGCCGCCGATGCCGGGATGCACGACGCAGAGAACGAGCGCCAACGCCATGTCGTCGAGCCCACCGGGGGCGTCGGGATCGCCGCCCAGCACGGCGGGGAACGGGTACAGCTGGTCAGTCGAGGTCACAGTGCGGCTCCGTTTTTTACGCTAGCATCGCCGCCGTGCCGACCCCTGACCTGCAACTGGCGGTCGTCGGTGTCGGTGCCGACGGTTGGGACGGGCTGACAGCCGCGACCCGAGACGCGATCCTGTCCGCCGAAGTCGTCCTCGGCGGGCCACGACAGCTGGCGCTGCTGCCCAGCGCGGACGGTCAGACCCGACAGCCATGGCCCTCGCCGCTGAATCAGGCGCTGCCCGAGCTGCTGCACGAACTGGCCGGTCGACGGGTCGTGGCGCTGGCCTCCGGCGACCCGATGCTCAGCGGCATCGGCACCACGCTGATCGGGATATTGGGCGCCGACCAGGTGACCGTCATCCCGCACGTGTCGTCGGTGACGCTGGCGCGGTCTCGGCTCGGCTGGTCGGCGGAATCCACTGCGGTTGTCAGTGTCGTGGGCCGCGACGTGCACGCAGTGCTGCGCGAACTGGCGCCAGGGCGCCGAGTGTTGGTGCTGTCGGCCGATCAGAAAACCCCCGCGACCCTTGCCACATTGCTTGCGGCGCGCGGATACGGACCGAGCCGCTTCGTCGTCCTGGGCGACCTCGGCGGCGATCACGAGACGATCGCAGAGACCACGGCCGAGCAATTCTCCGGTGCAGCACCGCGCCTGAACATCGTTGCGCTGCAACTCGATGGACCGCTGCTCGCCGGGTGGGCGGCCGGGCTCCCCGACGACGCGTTCGAGCACGACGGCCAACTCACGAAGCGGGATCTGCGCGCGGCCGCGTTGGCTCGGTTGCTGCCCGCGCCGGGGCAGCTGCTGTGGGACGTCGGCGCGGGCGCGGGTTCGGTGGGTATCGAATGGATGCGAAGTCACCCGGCCTGCCATGCTGTCGCGGTGGAGGCCGACGCCGGTCGCGCAGAACGGATTGCCCGCAATGCAAAAGCACTCGGAGTCCCTGCGCTGCAGGTGATTCAGGGCACGGCTCCGGAAGTGCTGGACGACTTGAGCACTCCCGACGCGGTGTTCATCGGCGGCGGCGCGACCCGGTCCGGCGTTCTTCAGCAATGCCTCGACGCGCTGCGTGGGGGCGGTCGGATCGTGGTTCACGGGGTGACTGTCCAGACCGAGGCGCTGCTTGCTGCGGCCTATGGCGAACACGGCGGCGAACTCACCCGCATTCACGTCGAGCATGCCGCGCCGGTTGGGTCCTTCACCGGCTGGACCCCGGCGCGGGCGGTCACCCAGTGGGCCTTCACCAAACCGCTGTGAACTCAGCATGATCCGGTAGCCGATCTGTCTCGTCGCGGGTCGTACAGATGGCTTTCGCCCGCGCACGGATCCGGCTGCTCGCCGAGTGCAGCGCCGACGAGAATCACGGCTGCTTGCCGTAGCCCGGCCGCCTCGACCTTGTCGGCGATGTCTGCGATGGTGCCGCGAAGGACGCGTTCGTCGGGCTGGGTGGCCCGGTACACCACCACGACCGGGCAGTCCGCGCCGTATGTCGGCGCGAGTTCGTTCATCAGCTCGCGGGTACGGGTAATTGCCAAGTGCAGCACCAGAGTTGCGCGCGTCGCCGCGAACGCGGCCAGCGACTCGGTATCAGGCATCGCGGTGGACTGCGCCTGGGTCCGGGTCAGCACGACGGATTGCGCGACCAAAGGGACGGTGAGTTCGCGACCGACTCGCGCTGCGGCAGCGGCGTATGCCGGCACCCCGGGCGTGATCTCCCACCGCACCGCGGCGGCGTCGAGTCGCCGGGTCTGTTCCGACACTGCGCTGTACAGAGCCGGGTCGCCCGACACCAAACGTACGACCCGTCGACCTGAGCCGTGCGCATCGACGATGCGGGTGACGATGTCGTCTAGATCCAGGCCCTGGGTGTCGATCAGATCGGCAGTCGGAGAACAGCTTTGCAGCACGTCGGGGTCCAGGTAGCTGCCGGGATACAAGACGGTGTCAGCTTCGGCGAGCAATCGCGTCGCGCGCACGGTCAACAGGTCCGCGGCGCCCGGTCCGGCGCCGACGAACTGCACCGCGAACCGGTCGGCGGTCACCGCACCCACCGCGGCGTCCACACCTGGCCGCTCGGCGTGACCCGGGTTGCCGATGCGCCCACCAGAAGAAGGCATTTCATGTCGATGGTGTCGGTGTCGAGGTCACCCAGCGTCGTCACGGTCAGCGATTCCTCTTCTCGCCCGACATCGCGTCCGACGATGACAACCGTATCGGCACAACGGTGTTCGAGCAGGATTTTGCGAGCCATCGCGATCTGGTCGGATCGGGCGCGAGATGCCGGGTTGTAGATCGCCAGCACGAGATCGGCATCGGCGATGGCACGCAGCCTGGTCTCGATCACCGACCACGTCTTGAGCCGGTCGGACAGGCTGAGCACTGCGAAGTCCGCGCCCAGAGGCGCACCGGCCCGCGCTGCGACGGCTTGAACGGCCGAGACACCGGGCAGCACCCGGATGGGGACGCGGGCGAAGCGCTCGTCGTCGGCGGCCTCAAAGACTGCCGACGCCATGCCGAACACTCCCGCGTCGCCACCGGAGACGACGGCGACTTTGTCGCCGCTGAGGGCTAATTCGAGGGCAAGCCGTGCCCGGTCGACTTCGACGGTGTTACCGGATGCGTGCCGCTGCAATCCTTCTCGCTGAGGCACCCGCGCGACGTAGGGACCATAGCCGACGACGTGCTCCACCTCGGCGAGCGCAGCTGTCGCCTCCGGCGTCATCCAGCCGTCCGGCCCGGGCCCCAACCCGACGACCAGAAGCTCGGCGACGCCATCCTTGACCGGATAGCTTGTCAGACTGGGCGTTTCGGCCACAGTGCGGGAGCGTTGCCCGTTGACCGAGTCGCCGTTGACCACGATCAGGGACAGGTAGGGCACCGTGGCTTCGTCGACCTCGGCGACCGGCATCCAGCGCTGCTGCGGGTGACTGGCCCGCTCGACGTACATGGCGTGGTCGAGGCGACCCGAAGCGACCAGCGCGCGACGCACCGCCCCGAAGGTGCGCCCAAGCTTCATGATGATGGCACCGTCGGTATCCGCCAGCCGCCGAGCGAGTTCGGGTTCCGGCAAGGTCCCCGGCAACACGGTCAGCACGTCGGTCTGGCGAACCAACGGCTGGGCGATGGTCGCCGTCGCGGCAGCAAACGCCGGTACTCCGGGAATGATCTCGCACACGAAGTGTGGACTGAGCCGGTCGTGCATGTACATGAAGGAGCCGTAGAACAGCGGATCCCCTTCGGCCAGCAAGGCAACCGTCCGTCCGGCACGCAGGTGCGCGGTCAGTCTGGCGGCCGATTGCTCGTAGAAGTCCGCGAGTGCTCCGGCGTAGCCGCCGGGATGATCCGTCGTCCCAGTGGTGATGGGATAGCGCAGTTCCTCTTCGACGACGCCCGCCGGAATGAGATCCGCGGCGATGGTCCGCGCGTAGGACTGCTTGTTGACGCCGGCGTGGTAGGCGACGACGTCGGCCGCCCCGATGATCCTGACCGCCTTCAGGGTGATCAACTCCGGATCCCCTGGGCCGAGCCCTATTCCGTAGAACCGGCCGGCGGTCTGGGCGGTGGTCATTCGGCCTCCGAAGCCAGTGCGTTGATCGCCGACGACGTCATTGCCGATCCGCCGCGCCGACCGCGCACGGTGACGAACGGGACGTCGATCCCGTGATCGCGCGAGAAGGAGGCGAGCGCGTCTTTGGACTCCGCGGCGCCGATGAACCCCACTGGGCAGCCGACGATGGCCGCGGGCCGAGGCGCACCGTCCAGGAGCATCTCCAGCAAGTGGAACAGGGCGGTCGGGGCGTTGCCGATGGCGACGACCGCACCGTCGATGTATGGCTCCCACAACGAGACAGCGGCCGCGGTGCGGGTGGTGTTCCATTGCTGTGCGAGCGCGGGCACCCGCGCGTCGCGCAGGAAGCAGTGCACGTCGTTGGCGGCGGGAAGCCGGCCCGCGGTGATGCCGGTCGCGACCATGTAGGCATCGCAGAGGATGGGAGCGCCGGCTTGCAGCGCGGAACGTGCGGCGGTCACCAACTTGGGATGGATCACCAGATCGCCGACGACGTCGGGCTGCCCGGTGCCGTGAACCATTCTCACAGCCAGCTTTTCGGCTTCCGCGGGGATGTGCGACAGGTCGGCTTCGCGGCGGATGGTGGCGAACGAGTCGGCGTAGATGGCGGGGCCGTCGGCGATGTAGTCGTAGCGCCGCGTCGGCTTCCGGGCATCGACGGTCATCGCGAGTCCTCCGGGGCGTGGGGAATCAGGACGCCGCGCCAGGGGGTGACGACGAGATGCCCGACGCCCGAAGCCTGTTCGAGCAGTGACTCGACTCGACTCTGCGTCAGGGCACCGTTGTCGGCGGTCACGTGGGTGCCACCGGGCACCGCGCCGTAGCCAAGCGGCGGCGCCGGAGCGGGGATTCGGGGATCGGCGGGCACCGACGCCTGCAGCGGTCGAGTCAGCTCGCGGACGTGCCACGCCGCGTTCGCACCCGTCCCGCGAACGTCGAGAAATTGCCGCGCCAGATCAATCATCCGCCCAGCGGCGGAGGTCAATGACGTGACGTCTCCCCAGTGGTCGCCGACGCGCAGTTGAACCGCGCCGTCGCCCAGTGCCACGAAACCCAAATCGGTGCCGCGCTTTCCGGTTCCGGTCAGGCGGTCGAGAACGTCACCGCGTCCGTCATCCAGAGTGAACAGGAAACGTCCCGGGAGCTTGCCGATTTCGGCGTCGGCAAGCATCAAGGCGTCCAGCTCGGCCGCCACCGGGCGAAGATCTGCGCGTCCACCGGTGAGGCCGGTTTGTGGGGACACCAGCACGTTTCGTACGAGTTCGTGGGTGCGCGACGGGAGCAGGCCGGTCGACTCGATCGCCGCAAGAGCGGCCGTGGTCAAATGCGGTCCGTCGCCGGACATTCCGCGCAGTTGGAGATTGGCGCGCCCGGTCAGATAGATGCGGCCGTCGGCATGCTGCTGGCTGACCTCGGACAGGCGCTTCAACGCATGGGTGGACAGTCGTCCACCGACGAGGCGGAGCCGGACCAGCAGCCCGTCATCGGCCTGCCACGGCCGCAAAGCGCCGGGGCACATGTCTGCTCGGGTGCGCCTGCGAGTGTCCATTGTCACCGGGGTTACTTCTTACCTTTGTCCCCTGCAGCGTCGGCGGACAGCGCGGCGACGAACGCCTCCTGCGGCACCTCGACCCGCCCGATATTCTTCATCCGCTTCTTGCCCTCTTTCTGCTTCTCGAGCAGCTTGCGCTTGCGGGTGATGTCACCGCCGTAGCACTTCGACAACACGTCTTTGCGGATGGCGCGAATATTTTCCCGCGCAATGATTCTGGATCCGATCGCGGCCTGTATCGGCACCTCGAACTGCTGGCGCGGAATGAGCTCTTTGAGTCTGGTGGTCATTTTGTTGCCGTACGTTCCGGCCCCGTCCTTGTGCACGATGGCGCTGAATGCGTCGACGGCCTCACCCTGCAGCAGGATGTCGACCTTGACCAGGTCCGCCTCCTGCTCGCCGGACTCTTCGTAATCGAGGCTGGCGTAGCCACGGGTGCGCGATTTCAGCGAGTCGAAGAAGTCGAAGATGATCTCCCCCAACGGCATTGTGTAGCGCAGTTCGACACGTTCGGGCGACAGGTAGTCCATGCCGCCGAGTTCCCCGCGCCGCGACTGACAGAGCTCCATGATGGTGCCGATGAATTCGCTGGGCGTGATGATGGTGGTCTTGACGATGGGCTCGTAGACGGCGCGGACCTTGCCGTCGGGCCAGTCCGACGGGTTGGTGACGATGAGTTCGGAATTGTCTTCCTTGACAACGCGATACACGACGTTCGGCGATGTCGAGATCAGGTCGAGGTCGAACTCCCGCTCAAGGCGCTCGCGGGTGATCTCCATGTGCAGCAGACCCAGAAATCCACAGCGGAAACCGAAGCCGAGCGCCACCGAGGTCTCGGGTTCGTAGGTGAGCGCGGCGTCGTTGAGTTGCAGCCGCTCCAACGCGTCACGCAGGTCGGGGTAATCGGAGCCGTCGACGGGATAAAGCCCGGAGTACACCATCGGCTTGGGTTCGCGGTAGCCGGTCAGCGCCTCAGTTGCGCCGTGTCGCGCGGAAGTGACGGTGTCACCGACCTTGGATTGGCGGACGTCTTTCACACCGGTGATCAGGTAACCGACCTCCCCCACGCCGAGCCCGACGGTGGCCTTCGGCTCAGGCGAGACGATGCCCACTTCCAGCAGCTCGTGGGTGGAGCCGGTGGACATCATCGTGACCTTCTCGCGCGGCGTGATCTTGCCATCGATCACCCGGACGTAGGTCACCACACCGCGGTAGATGTCGTAGACGGAGTCGAAAATCATTGCGCGCGTAGGTGCGTTGGCGTCGCCGACCGGTGCAGGCACCTCGCGCACCACGTGATCGAGAAGCTCGGTCACGCCCTCCCCCGTCTTTCCTGATACGCGTAGGACCTCGCCGGGCTCGCATCCGATGATGTGCGCGATCTCGCCGGCGTAGCGGTCGGGATCGGCGGCGGGCAGGTCGATCTTGTTGAGCACCGGAATGATGTGCAGACCGCGGTCCAAAGCCAAGTACAGGTTGGCCAGCGTCTGCGCCTCGATGCCCTGGGCGGCGTCGACCAGCAGCACCGCACCCTCACAGGCCTCCAGCGCGCGGGACACCTCGTAGGTGAAGTCGACGTGGCCGGGCGTGTCGATCAGGTGCAGGACGTACTCGGTGCCGTCGAACTTCCAGGGCAGCCGCACGTTTTGCGCCTTGATGGTGATGCCGCGCTCGCGCTCGATATCCATCCGGTCGAGGTACTGGGCTCGCATATCCCGGTCTGCGACGACTCCGGTGAGCTGCAGCATCCGGTCGGCCAGCGTGGACTTGCCGTGGTCGATGTGGGCGATGATGCAGAAGTTCCGAATCTGCCCCGGCGCGGTGAAGGTCTGGTCGGCGAAACTGCTGATGGGAATCTCCTGGTGAAGCCGGGGTTAGGCGCTTCCAGGGTATCGGCGCACAGGCGCTGCAGCACAATCGCGGGACGGTCCGGGCCCCGGAGTGATCCTCCGGGGGTTCGTTGTCGAGCGAGGAATCAGAACAGCGACGCCGGGACCGAGATGTCGAAGTAACCGGCCAGGTCGAGCAGGCCTGCGTCGAAGAACGTGGACAACTCTCCGGAGAGGGAGTCGGTGGCCAGCGCCGCGGAGGTGGCCCCCGTAGCGATCAGGTCGTCGGGGGCGCCGGCTGCGGAGATAAAAGCACCGCCGTTTTCCAGCGCGTAGAGCCCTACGTTGTAGGCGTTGTCGAATTCGCCCAATGCGCCGTTGAAGAGGTCGTAGGCGCCCGGGTCAGTGGTCAGATTGTCCGGGTTGAATCCGTACAAAAGGTCGTCGAACTTCGTGTTCAGCTCGACGGCCGTCACGTCGCCTGGCTTGATGATGTCGAACACGCCAGTGCCCCCCGTAGTGATGTAAGCGGACGGGACGCCCGCGAGGGTGGTCTCTTCCGTGAAGAGGGAGTTCAGCGACGCAATCTCACTGTCGACGGTGGTGGTGATCGGAGTGTCTGCGGACGCGAGCGGTGCGAACGCCAGTGCCGCCCCAACGGCGATTCCGCCGACGACCGCGATTTTACGAATGTCCATGTGTTTTGCCTTTCAAGATTTCCGCCGACGGTTCGGGCCGTACCGCCGGAGGCCCCCCAATTCCCCTGGGCGAAACCTGAGAAAAACCTAAAAAACAACTCGTAGGTTTCATAGTTTTAAGCTCAGGAGATTTTAAGTTTCATCCGTTCGTCACTAGCGGGATCGTCCGCCGTTCACTCCGTCACGCCCATACACGGGTGAATACAACCGGACCGTGCCAATCAGACGGGTCACTATGCTGGCGAAGATGGCGTCACAGTGGAGGACGTTCCAACGGCTCGCTGAACACCTGGTGTTCAACGAAGCGCCCAAGTTGGTTCGCCAACTGCAACACTCGCCGGCTGTGCAGCGGGGCATCAAAATCGGTTTGGACGCGATCATCGGTGCGACATCGGAGGCGCCGGCTGAGATCACCGCGGGACGGCCGGTGACCCGCACCAGCGCGCCGACCGCGCATCGGGCGCGCAAGCTGGTCTATGCACCGGACCTCGACGGACGTGCCGATCCGGGCGAAATAGTCTGGACCTGGGTGACTTACGAGGAAGACCCATCCCGCGGCAAAGACCGCCCGGTGCTTGTCGTGGGCCGCGATCGCGCCACATTGCTGGGGTTGATGTTGTCCAGTCAGGAGCGCCACGCCGCCGATCGGTCCTGGGTGAGCATCGGCAGCGGCAGCTGGGACGAGGCCGGCAGACCCAGCTGGGTGCGCCTGGACCGCGTGCTCAACGTCCCGGAAGAGGGCATTCGCCGCGAAGGGGCGATTCTGGCTCGCGAGATTTTCGACGTCGTCGCGGCACGGCTCCGTCGCGACTACTCCTGGAGCTGAGTCAGCCCTGGTTGATGTAGGACTGCAGCTGCTCGTGCTCGCTCTCCAGTTCTTGCATCCGCGTCTTCACGACGTCGCCGATGCTGACGATGCCGATCAGCTTCCCGTCCTCGAGCACCGGAACGTGGCGCACCCGGTTCTCGGTCATCAGCAGCGTGAGGCTGTCCACGGTGTCTGACTTACTGGCGGTCGAGACGAGCGTTGTCATGATTTTCTCGACCGGTAGGGACAACACCGCCGCCCCGTGGGTGTGCAGCTGCCGCACCACGTCGCGCTCGGAGACGATCCCGTGGACGCCATCAGGACCGACCACCACCATGGCGCCGATGTTGTGACTGGCCAGCCCGTCGAGCAGCTCAGTCACCGTCGCGTCGGGGTTGATCGTCACCACCGCGCCACCTTTGCCGCGCAACACGTCTGCAATCCGCATGAAGCCTCCCGCCGAGTGTGATCAGGTTCACATCCAGGCTACGGCGATATCGGCCCACATGACAGCAGCTGAGCGAAATCAGATGAACATCCAGGTCAGGTAGTCGCGCGGCCGCGTCATGCACCCTGAGGCGCGAATGGATTCTGCGAAGCAATGGGTTGACGTGGGTCAACCTTGATACCACCCGCTCGCAACGTGCTGTCCCACAGCGCCCACATCCATTCGGCCAGTTGGGCGGTGAATTCCGGCAGCGGCGCGGGCGCGGGGTCGTTGAGCCAGCGGGTTGTGGCCGACTCAACGAAACCGACAGCCCCAAACGCCATTGACACCGCCGGGCGCACGTCTAGCCCGAAGGTGCGTAAGACGGCCTCGATGACTGCCGCCAGGTTTGTGGCGACGGTGTTGTTGACGTCGTGTATAGCCGCGACGCCGTGTGCGTCATCGCTGAGCGAATGGCGGGTCAGATACTCATACAGATTCGGGTTCTCGATGCGCCAGCGTAGATGCGCCGACACGGTGTTCGCGATCATGTCCATCGGGCGCGCCAACGCATTCCACTTCGGGGTCTGCCGGGCGGTGAGCATGTCACTGACCCGCCGGGCGACGCTACAGTGCAGGTCGGCGGCACCGTCGAAATACCGATAGAGCTTGGTGCGCGTCACCCCGACGTGGTCAGCGACCTGCTCGGTCGACGCCTGTGGGCCGTAGTGGGCGATTACTTGTAGCGCGGCCTCGACGAACTCGGCGCGACGCTTGTCACGCTGACCCGACCAGCGGGCCGATCGCCCGTCAACGGGGCTGGTCACGGCCGCGCCGACACGCGGATGCGAACTCACGCTTTACACGGTACGCCTTGTCCCGTTAATCTCACCCGGTACACAGCGTACCGGTAACTTCCGGTACGCCGGTCAAATTGTCCAAGGGGGAGGGCGGCCATGACGGGTGAGCACCGGGCCGAAACGCGATGGGGAGTCGCGAACGACCCTTGGGTGCCGTGCCGATCTGACGAGGGGTGAGATCGGCGTGGGTGCGGTATCGGGTCTGAGTCCGCTAACGGAGACACCCGGTGAGCGGGCCGCCCGCTCACCGAGGCGCGAATCAGCAGGCTTACCAACATGATTGGCATGTCCAAAACCGCAGCGGTGGGCGCCTCATCGCACTCCGCGCCATTGCTTATGAGCGACGGCCTCCGACCGGGGTCAACCGCTCTGAGCAAAACGAGCAGTTCCAAACACAGCGGATCAAGGCACAAGAAAGTCGTGCCGCGCGGCGCCTCGCCAGGAACACCAAGTCACAACTCGCGGCCCCTCGGCGAACCGGCATCCGACAAGCGCGGCCTCGAATCCACCACCCCGATGCCACTGATCGTGATCGATGACCACCCCGTTGTGCACACCGGCATCCGGCACTGGCTCGCCAAAGCGTCCATCCCGACCGACACCGCCTCCGCGTACCGCTCGGTCGCACAGTTCCTCAACGAGCATCGGCTCCGGCCCACCACAACGGCAGTGATCATCTACGACCCCGAACATGGGGAGCAACGGCCTCATTACGGCGGCCTGCAACAACTGTGCGACCTGGGGCATCGCGTCGTCGTCTACTCCCGCCTCGCATCCGCCGAAATCATCTTGAACTGTCTGGACGCTGGAGCTGTCAACTACGTCGTGAAAACTGAGTCACCACAACACCTCATCGACGCCATCACAGCCGCCCTACGAGGCACGGAAAATATCGGGCCCCTCGCGACAGCCGCCCTGCAGGCCGCCCAACAGCATGGACGCCCGGAACTCACCGAGCAAGAACGACGCGTCCTCATCGCTTGGCTACTCACCGACAACAAAGACGGGGTCAGCGAGAAACTCCATATCGCTCCCAGCACCGTCCGGACCCATCTACAGCGCATCAGACGGCGGTACCGCGAGATCAACCGCCCCGCTCCGTCCAAGGCGGCGTTGTTCGCCCGAGCACTCCAAGACGGCCTGCTCGGAATCCACGACGTGTGACCGCGGCCGAGGCGAAACGATAACGCGGAAAGCTATGCCAACCGGGTGATTTCGACGACCACGTCGAGATCGGTGGCGCCCTGCCCGTGGTAGATGCCTTTCAGCGGAGACACGTCGGCGTAGTCGCGGCCGACGCCGACGGTGATGTATTGCTCGTTGATCTCACTGTCGTTGGTGGGGTCGTGGTCCCACCAACCGCCGGTCCAGGCCTGGACCCAGGCGTGACTCTGCCCGTCGACGGTATCCCCGATCACAGCGTCAGGGTCGGGGTGGTGATACCCGGACACGTAGCGCGCGGGAATTCCCATGCCGCGCAACACCATCAGCGACAGATGAACGAAGTCCTGACAGACGCCTTTGCCCTCGCGTAAGGCATCCGAACCCGACGTGTGCACCCCGGTGCTGCCTTTGACGTAATCCAGTTCGCTTCGCACCCAGGCAGCGGCCGCGAGCACGGCGTCCGCGGGTTCGCGCTCCTTGGCGATCCGTCTGCCCACTGCCGCAATGCGTTTGCTGACCGGCGTGTAATCGGTGGGCTGCAACAACTCGTCGTAGCGGTCGATCACCGCCTCCTGCCGTAGATCGGACCAGGACACGTCTTGAGTCACCGGATCCGGCCGTTCGGTCTCCACCACCGACGCGGACGTCACGGTCAACTCGGTGTGCGGGGCATGCAAGTCGAACGCCGTCACCGCGGTACCCCAGTAGTCGACGTACCGGTACGACCTGGTCGCGGGAACGGTCTCGACGCGGTTGAGGACGACGTTCTGCCGGGAGTCCGATCTCGGGGTGAGCCGGGCTTCGTTGTAGGAGGCGGTGGCCGGCGACGGATAGGCATAGCCGGTCGCGTGCAGAACACGATTGCGCCACATCAGCTCTTCCCCTTCCCGGTCGGGAGCGGATCGCGCTGACCGGCATCAGACCAGGCAACCCACGGCACCGCGTGGAAGTACTGCGTTGACAACGCTTCTCCGACGTCGAAACATGATTGCTGCAGGCCCGACAGCCGCATCTCCAGTGATTCGAGCAGCACGCCTGGCCGGACGAATTCAAGCTCACTACGGGCGCGTCCCAGTAGGCGCTGAGCTTCGGAAGTGGCGCCGACCCGACTGCCTCGACTGTGCAGTAGCTCGTCGAGGCTGTGCTCCGCCAACTTCAGCGAGTAGAAAATCGAGCGCGGAAAGAGACGGTCCAAGAGGATGAACTCGACGACCCGATTCGCGTCCAGCACACCGCGATAGGTGCGCAGGTAGGTGTCGTGCGCGCCGGCAGAGCGAAGCACGGTCACCCATGCCGGGGACACCGCGCTGTCCCCCACCCGCGACAGCAACATGCGCACGGTCATGTCGACCCGCTCGATCGCGCGGCCCAGCACCATGAAGCGGTAGCCGTCGTCGCGCGACAGCGTCGAGTCGGCAAGACCGGCGAACATCGCAGCGCGACCTTCGATGAATGACAAAAACTCGTGCGGCCCAAGCCGTTTGGCGGCGCGCTCACGTTCACTCAGCGCATTGAAGGTGGTGTTGAGACATTCCCATGTCTCGGTGGATGTCACCTCGCGGGCAGACCTGGCATTCTCCCGCGCGGCGGTGATGGCATCGACGATCGACGTGCCACCGCCGGTGGTGTTGCGCTGAAATGCCACCAGGTCGGTCAACGACCAGACTTCCAGTTCGGTGTCGGGCGCGTCAATCCCCAAGACCTGCAACAGCACTCGTGATGTGTGGTCGGGGTCGACGCTGGAATCCTCCAGCAACTGGTGCACCGTGACGTCGAGGATGCGCGCCGTGGCGTCGGCACGCTCGACGTAGCGACCGATCCAGTACAGCGCTTCGGCATTGCGGGCGAGCATCAGCGCGTCACCCCCCGCTGCTGTAGCTGCTCCTGTTGACCCGGCTGTTGTTCCACCACCGGTTGGGACTTCGACATTCTCTGCTGTTGGAACTGCTTCTGCTGCTGCGGCTTTTCGCCATCCGCCTCGCCGTTGGTCGAGCTGACGGCTTTGGGCAGCTTCTTCACCACCTCGGCGGCGCCGAGCTCACGGTCAGCCGCCGACGTGCGAGACGCCAGTACCCAGGTGTCTTTCGACCCGCCGCCCTGGCTCGAGTTGACCACCCGCGACCCATCGACCAGCGCCACCCGAGTCAGGCCACCGGGCAACACCCACACGTCGTCGCCGTCGTTGACCGCGAACGGCCGCAGGTCGACGTAGCGGGGCGTGAGCGTGTCACCGATCTGCGTCGGGACGGTCGACAGCTGCATCATCGGCTGAGCGATCCAGCCACGCGGATCGTCGCGGATGCTCTTACTGATCGCGTTCAGCTCTTTGGTGGACGCCTCCGGGCCGAAGACGATGCCGTAGCCACCCGAGCCCTCGACGGGTTTGATCACCAGCTCATCGACCCGGTCGAGCACCTCTTCGCGCTCGTCGTCCAGCCAGCACCGGTAGGTGTCGACGTTGGCGAGCAGCGGCTTCTCTCCGAGGTAGTACTCGATGATGGTCGGCATGTAGGTGTAGACGAGTTTGTCGTCACCCACCCCGTTGCCGATCGCGCTGGAGATCACCACGTTGCCCGCGCGGGCCGCGTTGAGCAGGCCCGCGACGCCGAGCACCGAATCGGGGCGGAAGTGCATCGGGTCCAAGTAGATGTCGTCGATACGTCGGTAGATGACGTCGACCTGCACCTCGCCTTCGGTGGTGCGCATGTAGACCTGGTTGTCCCGGCAGAACAGGTCGCGGCCTTCGACAAGCTCGACGCCCATCTGACGGGCCAGCAGCGAATGCTCGAAATACGCCGAGTTGTAGACGCCGGGGGTGAGCACCACCACGGTCGGATCGGCCTCGTTGGTGGCCGCGGACATACGCAGCGCCCGCAGCAGGTGCGCCGCGTAGTCGTCGACGGCGCGCACCCGGTGGCTGGCGAACAGGTTCGGGAAGACCCGCGCCATCGTGCGCCGGTTCTCCATCACATAGGAAACCCCCGACGGCGACCGCAGGTTGTCCTCGAGCACCCGCCAGGTGCCTTTCTCGTCCTTGATCATGTCGATGCCCGCGACGTGGATGCGCACGCCGTTAGGGGGGACGATCCCGACCGCCTGGCGGTGGAAGTGCTCGCAGGAGGTGATCAGCCGGCGCGGGATGACGCCGTCACGCAAGATCTCCTGGTCGCCGTAGATGTCGTCCAGGTACGCCTCGAGGGCCTTGACGCGCTGGGTGATGCCGCGCTCCAGCCGCGTCCACTCGGCGGCCGAGATGACTCGCGGGACCTGGTCCAGCGGAAACGGCCGCTCCTGACCGGATAACGAGAACGTGATGCCCTGGTCGACGAAGGCGCGGGCCAATGCCTCGGCACGGTCATCGAGGTCGGTGGAATCCGACGGCGCCAACTCTTTGTAGATGCCTTTGTAGGGCCCACGGACGTTGCCCTGCGCGTCGAACATCTCGTCAAAGGCTTCGCCGTAGCACTCGGCCGCGTTGTTATAGCCGTCGAAGATATGCTCGTAGGGCGGCGGCGACTGCGGCTTGCTGCGCTGTTGCCGTTTGGTTTCTCCAGGCAGAGTTCGAAGGGCCACTGTGCCATGCTGCATCAGATCCCTCAGCTCCGCAGGTCCGGGGTCTTCGCTTTGGGAGAAAGCATCAGCGACTGATACCCTGAGCAGTCGCCGCTTAAGCGTCAGATCGCTAAAGCAAACCGTGACACCACAAGCCGCTGAGATTGAAGAAGGAATTACGCGTGGCCAACATCAAGTCGCAGCAAAAGCGCAACCGCACGAACGAGGCGGCCCGACTGCGCAACAAGTCGGTGAAGTCGTCGCTTCGCACGGCTGTGCGCGCTTTCCGGGAAGCCGCCGAGTCCGGCGAGAAGGACAAAGCCGCCGAATTGCTGGTCTCGACCAGCCGCCAGCTGGACAAGGCAGCCACCAAGGGCGTCATCCACAAGAACCAGGCCGCCAACAAGAAGTCGGCGCTGGCCAGCGCGCTGCACAAGCTCAGCTGACTCAGTCAGCCACCAATTCGGCGACCTTCCGCACGGCAGCTTCCAGGGCGTAGTCCGCATCCGCGGCTGCGCCCTTTACGTCGGCGTTCAACGCCGCCACCAGCCTCATCGCAGTAGCCACCGCGTCGCGTGACCAGCGGCGGGCCTGCTTCTGCGCCTTCTGCACACGCCACGGCGGCATGCCCAGTTCGCCGGCCAGCCGGTACGGGTCACCGGAGAGCGATCCCACCCGCCCGATGCTGTGCACGGCCTCGGCCAGCGCGTCGGCCAGCACCACATGTGGTTCGCCACGCAACATCGCCCACCTCAGCGCTTCGACGGCGCCTTCGACGTCACCGACCACGGCCCGGTCGGCGACGTCGAACCCTTTCACCTCGGCCCGGCCGCTGTGGTAGCGGCGCACCGCGGCGACGTCGACGATTCCGCCCGTGTCGGCGACCAATTGTGAACAGGCCGAAGCAAGTTCACGTATGTCGGAGCCGACCGCATCGAGCAGCGCGCTGACGGTTTCTTCGCCGACTTTGACTTTCAGCTCGCGAAATTCCTTGCGCACGAAGTCCGATCGTTCGCTGGGCTTGGTGATCCGCGCGCACGGATGCACCTGCGCGCCCAGTGCGCGGAGCTGATTTCCCAATGCTTTGGCCCGCCCGCCACCGGAATGCACGACAATTAGCTCGGTGCCCGCCGGCACGTCCGCGGCGGCGTTGGCGATCAACTCGGCGGCGTCCTTGCCGGCTTCACCCGCCGCTTCCAGCACGACGACGCGCTCGTCAGCGAACAGCGACGGGCTCAGCAGTTCGGCCAGCTCGTAGACTCCGACGTCGCCGGCCCGTACCCAGTTCACCGGAACGTCGTCGGTGCCTGCGCGCTTTCGGGCCGCCCGCAGCACGTCGGCGACGGCGCGCTCAACGAGCAGAGCCTCGTCGCCCAACACCAGATGCAATGCCGAATCCTGCTGGCTCACCGGTTGATCGTGTCACGTCTTGCCGACGGAACCGCCGGGCCCCGCCAGCAGACCGGACAACGACCAGGCGAGCAGCGCGGCAGCCGCCACCGCCATCCCCGCCCGAAACCACCGCCAACGCCACAACAGCACCGCCAGCAGCCCGACGGCGCCGACAGCCACCACGCCGGACGTCCCTGACGACACCGGCAGGCTCGCTGCGGGAACGCCCGCCGCCCAGTGCGCGATCCGCAACAACCACCACACTTCGGGGCCGGTGAACCGGATCAGCAGCTGCGCTCCAGCGGGCCAGAGCAGGCACACCGCGGCCGCCGCCGTGCCCAGCACGGTGATCGGCGCGACCAGCGCCGCGACTGCGAGATTGGCCATCGCCGCGACCAGGCTCACGCGCCCCGAGATGCCGGCGATCAGCGGGGCCGTCACCAACTGGGCCGCGCACGCCACACAGACGGCGTCGGCCAGCGATTTCGGCCAACCCGCAGCCACCAGACGTCGTGACCACACCGGCGCGATGACCACCAGCGCAGCCGTCGCGACCACCGAAAGAGCCAACCCCACATCGACGGCCAACTGCGGCGCGACCACCATCAGCAACAGCACGGTTGTCGACAGAGCCGGGATCGCTTGCCTGCGCCGGGCCGACAACACACCCATCAACGCGATCGCGCCCATCACCGCTGCCCGCAGCACACTGGCCGTGGGTTGCACAACGATGACGAACAGCAGCAAGGCGACACCCGCGAGCCCGACCGCGGCCCGCGGTCCGATCAGCCGCGACGAAAACAGCACCGCTCCGCACACGATCGTGACGTTGGCCCCGGATACCGCGGTGAGATGCGTCAGCCCGGCGGTCCGAAATTCCTGAGTGGTGATCGGAGTGACGGTCGACATGTCCCCAAGGACCAGAGCCGGCAGCATGGCCGCTTGGTCGGCGGGCAGCACGTGACGAGCCGCAGCGGCGAAACCTGCACGAACCGCGTACGCGGCTCGATTCACCGGCCCGGCACGACCCGCCGTCGGCGCACCGATCGCGTTCACGACGGCCACCGTCAGATCACGGCGGGTGGGTCTGGTGATCCTTGCGCGGAACCGCAGCGGCTGGCCGACCATCACGGCACCAAAGGTGCGTTCCGGTGCGAAAACCACCACCCGCCCTGATGTTTCGTTCTGCCCGAGCCGTCGCAGGGCGGCGCGAAACATCAGATTGCCACGACCCACCGGCACCGCACTCTGGTTGGGCGTCACGGTCACGTCTGCGGCCGTGCCGAAGACCGCAGTGACGGGATGATGCGCGACCGCGTTGGCGCGCAACGCAATAGCAAGCCCGAAGCCCGCACCGACCAGACCCGCAGCGGCCAGCCCGATGCCCAGGGCCCGCAGCCGCGGACTGCGGGATCCGTTGCGCCACAGTAGCGTGCCGCACACACCCGCCAGGGCGCACAGCGACGCGATGACGTTTCCGATCGGCCACAAGATTCCCATCGCGGTCACCACCCAGCTGGTCACCGCGGCCGGGACCAGACGAGCATCCAGCCGCTCCGCCGCGGGGTCGGCGACGGATGGCTGGTGCACCGGCCTCAGACACGAACCAGCGGGCGCAGCTTTTCCAGGCGCCCGGGGCCGATGCCGTCGACCTCGCTCAACTGGTCGACGCTGGTGAACTTGCCGTGGGCCGTACGCCAGGCCACGATCGCGCCGGCGGTCACCGGCCCGACCCCGGGCAGCGCGTCGAGCTGTTGCACGGTCGCGGTGTTGAGGTTGATCACTTCACTCTTGCCGGCGCGGCCGGGGGTGCCGGGGCGTGCTGCAGTGCTCGACGGCGGGCCGGCGGCCGCCGTACCGGAGCTCACCGAGCTGCCCAGCACTGCGGTCTGGCCCTTGGCCGGCGCGATCCCCACCACGATCTGTTCACCGTCCTCAACCTGGCGGGCCATGTTGAGCCCCACGGTGTCGGCGCCCTCGGTCGTGCCGCCCGCTGCCTTCAATGCGTCGGCGATCCGGGCACCCGGCGCCAAGGTGACCAGACCGGGCGTATGCACCAGACCCACCACACTGACCACGACAGGCTGGTTGAGACCCGCCGATGGGCTCGGGGCCGGACTGCGAGTCGCCGATGCCGCCATGTCCACCGGCGGCAGCTTGGCCGACACCACCGGTGCAGGCTCCTCACGCATCAGCGTGAAGATCGTCACCAGCACCGCAATCGCCGCGATCGCGGCCAACGCGATGGCGCCCGCACGGCCCGGATCGGCCCGCACCCTGGCCATCCACCCGTCATCTTGCGCCGTGCCGTCCGGAAGCCAGCGCGGCAGCAGCGAATTCGGGTCGGTGTCGGCATCGACGTCGTCGACCTCGCGGTCCGGGTGAGCGGCCACGTCTGGCTGAGCACCAAGGCGTCGGCGCAATCGCTCGACGGGAAGTTCTGTGCGCATGCCGCGACGGTAGGTGCGTTGGCTGTCGTCCCGGCGCCAGTGCGAGGCCCTATCCGCCCCGCTGTGGACAGACCTCGGACTGTGCACACGGAGCCGCCTGACTGGTTGGTTGGGATCAGGAGATAACGTGCATGCAGGACCGTCGGATCCAGCAGAAGGGACTGCCATGCAACTGGCGCTCACGAAGGATGAAGCCGCCTTCCGCGACGAGCTACGCGAGTTTTACACGACGAAGATTCCCGCGGAGATCCGCGAGCGAATCCGTCAGGGCGAGGGGTACGGCCGCGACGACATCGCCACCAGCCACAAGATCCTCAACGAGCACGGGCTCGCAGTGCCCGGCTGGCCTGTCGAGTGGGGCGGCAAGGACTGGACGCCGACTCAGCACCAAATCTGGCTGGACGAGATGCAACTCGCCTGCGTGCCGGAGCCACTGAACTTCAACGCCAAGATGGTCGGCCCGGTGATCGCCGAGTTCGGTTCACAGGAGACCAAGCAACGGTTCCTGCCGCGGACCGCGAGCCTGGACATCTGGTGGTGCCAGGGATTCTCCGAACCGGAGGCGGGCTCGGACTTGGCGTCGCTGCGCACCACCGCCCTGCGTGACGGCGACAGCTACGTCGTCAACGGACAGAAAACCTGGACGACGCTCGGTCAGTACGCCGACTGGATCTTCTGTCTGGTCCGTACCGACCCGCAGGCGCCGAAGAAGCAAGCCGGCATCTCGTTCCTGCTCATCGATCTGGACACCCCGGGCATCACGATGCGCCCGATCAAGCTGATCGACGGCAGCGTCGAGGTCAACGAGGTGTTCTTCGAGGACGTCCGGGTGCCCGCCGATCAGCTTGTCGGAGAAGAGAACCAGGGCTGGAGCTACGCGAAATTCCTGCTGGGGAATGAGCGAACCGGTATCGCGCAGATAGGCCGCAGCAAGGTCAAGATCGCCGAGGTGAAAAAGCGGGCCACCGAGAACGGATTGCTCAAGGACCCGCTGTTCGCCGCTCGGGTCGCCGAAGCCGAAAACGAGCTGCTGGCACTGGAACTCACGCAGATGCGGGTCTCATCCGGTTCGGTGGACGGCAAGCCCAATCCGGCGTCGTCGGTACTCAAACTACGCGGCAGCCAGCTACAGCAGACCGCCACCGAATTGCTCGTCGAGGTCGCGGGTCCCGACGCGCTGCCGTTCGAAGCCGGTGCCGACATCGCGTCTCCGGCGTGGGCGCAGGGCAGCGCGCCGCACTACCTGAACTACCGCAAGACGTCGATCTACGGCGGCAGCAACGAAGTTCAGCGCACCATCATCGCGTCGACCATTCTCGGCTTGTGAAGACGCGGCAGCGTCTGAAGAAATGAGGTAAAGCCATGGACTTTCAGTTGAGCGACGAACAGGTTCTGCTGCGCGACACCACAAAGGAGTTGCTGTCCCGCGCCTACGACGCGGAGAGTCGCAACAAGGTCATCGCCTCGGAATTGGGCTGGAGCAAAGAGGTCTGGACCCAGCTGGCCGAAACCGGCATCCTCGGACTGGGATTCGACCCTGAAGAGGCCGGCCAGCTCGAAGTGATGGTCGTGCTCATCGAAGTCGGGCGGCGGCTGGCACCCGAGCCTGTCGTACACGCGGCACTCGGCCCCGGCGCGATCATCGCCGAGGTCGGCAATGACGCCCAGAAGGAGCTGCTCGGCGAAGTCGCCGAAGGTCAGCGGTTGCTGGCGTTTGCACACCTCGAACCCGGCGCACGCACCGCCCTCGCCGACGAGATCTCGACAACGGCTGAGCAGCAAGGTGATTCATGGGTGCTCAGTGGCCGGAAGAACCCCGTGCTCGCCGGTGATTCAGCCGACACGTTGGTGGTCAGCGCGAAGCTGCCGGGCGGCGGCGTCGGGTTGTTCCTCGTCGACAGCGAGGACGTCACGCGCCACCCGTACCGCACATTCGACGGCCAGCGCGGTGCGCAGATCGACTTCGACAAGGCCCCAAGTGAGCCATTGGGCGATGCGGTGGACGCATCAGCAGCGATCCGCAACGGCGTGGTGCGGATCCAGTCCGCGCTGTGCGCCGAGGCAGTGGGCGCGATGGAAGAGGCGCTGCGGCTGACGACCGATTACCTCAAGCAGCGCAAGCAGTTCGGCGTCACCCTCAACACCTTCCAGACGCTGACCCAACGCTCCGCCGACATGTACGTCTCCCTGGAACTGGCGCGCAGCATGAACCTGTATGCGGCGCTGTCGATCGCTAACGGCAATCTCGATCCCGTTGTGGGCGCCCGCGCCAAGCTGCAAATCGGCCGGTCAGGCCGGCACATCAGCCAAGAGGCGATTCAGTTGCACGGCGGCATCGGCATGACCGCGGAATACCCGGTCGGCCATTACGCGGCGCGATTGACCGGCATCGACCACACCTTCGGATCGTCGCAGGACCAACTGCACGTGCTGATCGACCAGGTTGGCGACTACGACGTCGTGACGCTGTAAGCCCAGCGGTGCGGGTTCGGCCGACCAAGGTCAACTCGGCCTTCGACATGACTGGCTGAACCCGCTCGCATCAGCTCGTTTCGGACGCTCCCGACTGACCGCTGCTCGACTGTGGCGCCGCAGGCACCGAAACCGGCTCACTCGATTCGGACGCCGGCGCCCCGTTGGACCCCGGAGCCTCAGCCGAGACCTCGCTGGACTCCGACGCCTCGGGAGCAGGCGCCTCACCATCGGCATCGGGCAGCTGAGCTGCAAGGTATTCACCCAGACCGCCGATCGTCGGGTAGTCGAACGCCGCGGTCGCGTTGATGGTGAACTTGCCGCCGAACTGGCTGTGCGCCAGCGAACTCGTTACAGGCGCTAATTGCGACCGTTATCTGACAACCGGCACATGCCGACGTCAGCGCGGTGAACATAATGAGGTCAACCGACCGCAAAGGAGCAGCCGATGAGCACGAGCAGCGCCGATCGTCCACTACGCGTTATCCAGTGGACCACTGGGAACATCGGACGGCGATCTCTGCACGCCATCATCGGCCGGTCCGACATGGAATTAGTCGGTGTGTACGCCCACGGGCAAGACAAAGTCGGGGTCGACGCCGCCGAGCTCTCCGGCTGGCCGGAGCCGACCGGCGTCCATGCGACCAACGATGTCGACGCACTGCTGGCTCTGCACCCCGACGCCTGTTGCTACAACCCGCTATGGCCGAACGTCGACGAGCTGGTCCGCCTCCTCGAGTCGGGCGTCAATGTGTGTTCCAGCGCCGCTTGGATCACCGGCGGCAAGCAGACACCGGAGGATCGGCAGCGCATCGAGGACGCCTGCAAGCGGGGCAGGTCGACGATCTTCGGCAGCGGCGCCCACCCGGGCATGACGAATCTGGTCGGCATGGTACTGACCGGATCCTGCGAAAGGGTCGACGAGATCCGCATCACCGAATCGGTGGACTGCTCCACTTATGAGTCGGCGGAAACCCAGACGGCGATGGGCTTTTCACAGGACCCCGATACTCCGGGACTGGCCGAGAATGTGCGGCGGGAAAGCGAAGTCTTCGCCGAGTCGGCGGCGATGATGGCCGACGCGATCGGGGCGAAGCTGGACAAGTTGACCTTCGACGTCACGTTCATCGCCGCCACCGGCGACTCCGACCTGGGGTTCATGAAGATTCCGGCCGGCACCGTCGGCGGTGTCTACGGCTATCACCGCGGCTGGGTGGGTGACCACAACATCGTCAGCGTCGGGTTCAACTGGACGATGGGCAATCACGTAGACCCGCCCAAACCGCTCGAGCACGGGCACGTCATTCAGGTGTTCGGACTACCCAATATGCGCACGGTCGTGCACTGCCTGCCGCCCAAGGATTGGACCGAGCCCGGCTTCATGGGTCTGGGCATGATCTACACCGCGATGCCGGTGACCAACGCGGTGCCCGCGGTCGTCGCGGCACAGCCCGGAATCGTGACACTCGCCGACCTACCGCCGGTCACCGGCCGCGCCGCGCAGTAGCGGTGTGGGCCCCGGCGCACCAACGGGCCGCACAGAACGTGAGCGTGCCCTATCGTCTAGCATAGTTAGCCGAGCGAAGTGCCTCCGTGGTGTCGACGATGACGACCTGTGAAGGCGAGCTCTTCGGCAAAGCTGCCCCGGACGCTCTGCCTGCGACCAAGCGGAATGAACCCGTAGCTCGACGCGTCCGCGGACAACGACGCGGTGGCAGAAGGAGATCGAGTGAGAGCGATTTCGATAGGCAGCCTGCTCAAGCGCGGGTGGATTCCGTTGTTGCTCATCGTCGTCCTGTCGGTCTCGGGGCTCGCAGTCATGCGCCTACACAAGGTTTTCGGCTCGCAAGACCTCAATGCCAACTCAGGAGCCGGTATCAAAATCGTGCAGTTCAACCCGAAAGTCGTGAAGTACGAGATCCTCGGCCCGCCCGGAAGTACGGCCAACATCAACTACTGGGACGCCGACGCGAACACCCACCAGCTCAATGACGTGCCGCTGCCGTGGTCGTTCACGGTGTCCACCACGCTGCCCACGGTGAGCGCGAACATCATGGCGCAGACCGACGCCGGCCACATCGGCTGCACGATCACCGTCGACGGGGAGTTGCGCGAGCACCAGAGTTCCGACGGCCACAACGCCCAGACCTTCTGCCTGGTGAAGTCCGCGTGAGCCGCGCCGACGACGATGCAGAGCGAAGCGATGCTGAGAAGCGCCGCATGAACAGGCACGCCGAGGCCGCGACGACAGCCGAGGCCGAGACCAAACCCCCGCATCGCGCGTTCATCCCGCACGCCATCCGCCTGCTCGCGATACCGATCATCCTGGGATGGGTCATCCTGACCGTCATCGTCAACGTCGCGGTGCCGACACTCGAAGTCGTCGGCGAGGCGCACTCGGCGCCGATGGCTCCGCTGGACGCGCCGTCGATGAAGGCGATGATGCGGATGGGACAGAACTTCCAGGAGTTCAACTCCAACAGCACGGTGATGATCGTGGTGGAAAGCCAGCGTCCACTGGACGAGGCCGCCCACCGCTACTACGACGACATCGTTCGCAAGCTGCGCAAGGACACCGCGCATGTCCAGCACCTTCAAGACTTCTGGGGCGACAGGTTCACCGCGGCCGGGGCACAGAGCGCCGACGCCAGGGGCGCCTATGTGCAGGCCAACATCGCCGGTAACCAGGGCACCACCCAGGCCAACGACTCCGTCGAGGCCGTCCGCAAGGTCGTCGACGAGGAGCACGCGCCGCCCGGCGTGAAGGCCTACGTCACCGGGCCCGCAGCGCTGTCCGACGACATGCACGTCATCGGTAACGACAGCCTCGCCAAGATCACGCTGTTCACCCTGGGCGCCATCGCGATCATGCTGTTGCTGGTCTACCGCTCGATCGTCACGACGCTGATCCAGCTGTTCATGACCTTCGTCTCGTTGGCGTGTGCGCGCGGAATCGTCGCGGTGCTCGGCTACAACAACGCGTTCGGGCTCACGACCTTCGCGGCGAACATCCTGACCATGCTGGCGATCGCCGCCGGGACG
>Ga0302314_10001092_pt1 | contig 50661 bp, 46 predicted proteins | sample III_Palsa_N2_3_FD_200533 | JGI IMG/M metagenome (GOLD analysis project Ga0302314, IMG submission 200533) | Peat permafrost microbial communities from Stordalen Mire near Abisko, Sweden - III_Palsa_N2_3 | ecosystem: Environmental > Terrestrial > Soil > Palsa > Peat permafrost | place: Sweden... | reverse complement strand
CTCCGCCAGTATCCTTGAAAGGCGAACTCCGGTTCGCCTTTTTTATTGCCCGCTGTTGTAAGATCGGGCGTTCCGTTTTTGGCATCCTTAACGCATGCTCGATTTCTTCCGCAATCACAAACGCCTAATGATGTTCATGCTCATCCTGGTCATCGTACCGGGATTGGGTTTTGTGGGTATTCAAGGCTTCCGCGGCTTCTTTGACGAAAGCGCAAACGTCGCCAGTGTCAACGGGCACAAGATCACACGAGCCGAGTACGACGACGCGATGCGTCAGCAACTGGATCGCGCGCGTCAGATGCTCGGCGCGCAGTTCGACGCGAAGATGTTCGATACGCCTGAGCGTCGCAAGCAGTTGCTCGACAGCCTGATCGAACAGCGCGTGCTGGTCGATGAAACGCAGCGCCTGCATCTGACCGCCTCCGACGACGCAGTGCGCCGTACGTTGATGAGCGATCCGGTCATCTCATCGCTCAAGAATCCTGACGGTTCGATCGATGTGAGCCGCTACAAGGAACTGCTCGCCATGCAGGGCATGACGCCCGACCAATATGACGAGCGCGTGCGCTACACGCTGGCCACGCAGCAGTTGCCTGGCAGCATTGAGGGTAGCGCCTTCACTTCGAAGACGCTCGCACAGAACCTGACTGTGCTCGCCGAGCAACAGCGCGAAGTGCAGGGTCTCGCTTTCAATCCGCACGACTACGTGGCGAAGGTACAGCCCACGGACGCGCAATTGCAGGCGTACTACGATGCGCATCGCAACGATTTCGCCACACCCGCTACGGCCACCATTCAGTATCTGGTGATGTCGCCTGCGGCGCTGGCTGCGGGTCTGCAACCTACGGATGCGGATCTCAAGAAGTTTTACGACGACAATATCGCCCACTACCAGACCGCTGCGCAAATGCGTGCGAGTCTGATTCTGGTGTCAGTCGCGCCGAACGCGAGTGCTGACGACAAGGCCAAGGCAAAGCAGAAAGCGGACGCGTTGCTGGCGCAAGTCAAGGCTCATCCGGACGACTTCGCGAAGATTGCCGAACAGAGTTCGCAGGATCCGGCTTCGGCCTCGAAGGGTGGCGATCTCGGTTATTTCGGCCGCGGCATGATGGCGGGTGGCCAGGCGTTCGACGACGCTGCGTTCAAGCTGAAGAAGGACGAAATCAGCGACGTCATCCCGACGGATGTGGGCTTTCTGATCCTGAAGGCGACGGACATAAAGCCGTCGGTCACGCAACCGTTCGACACGGTGAAGGACTCGATCGCCAAGGACCTGAAGACGCAACTCGCGGGCAAGGCATTCAGCGACGATTCGGATGGTTTTACATCGGTCGTTTATGAACAGGCCAAGAGCTTGCAACCGGCAGCCGACAAATACAAGCTGCAGATCCAGACGGCCACGGTTACGCCGCAACCGAACGCGGCATTGCTGCCGGACAGCCCGCTGAACAATGCAAAGTTCTTGAGCGCGGTGTTCGCAAATGACTCGGTCCAGGCTCATAACAACACGCAAGCGATCGATGTCGGCAACAACACGTTGATCGCTGCTCACGTCACCGACTATAAGCCGGCCGCCGTACCTCCGCTCGACACGATCAAAGACGCGGTGCGCCAGAAGGTCATCGCGGTTCAGGCCGATGAGATGGCGCATAAAGATGGCATCGCCAAGCTCGCTGAGTTGCAGAAGTCGAATGCAACCACTGGCTTCTCGGCGCCGCTGAAGGTCTCGCGCAATGACGCACAAGGCTTGCCGCCCGCTGCACTGAGCGCAATCTACAAGGCCGACTCGCAGAAATTGCCGGCTTACGTGGGTGTCGATCTGGGCGATGCAGGCTACGCGGTGTATCGCGTGAATGCCGTGGTGCCGGGTGCGCCGATCGATCCGCAGCGTCTGGTCGCCGCACAACAGCAGATCGCCCAGGCTGAGGCGCAATCCGATGTTGGCGCGTATGTCGACGCGCTGCGCGCTCGCTCGAAGCTCAAGTTCTATGGCTCGCTGGATAGCGCGCAACCGGGCGGCGACTGATCGAGGAAGTGCAACCGCGTGCGCGGCGTGTGCCGCAAGTACAAAAAACCCCGCAATTTTGCGGGGTTTTTTTATCCGGCGAGCAAATCGCCGGAGGGGATTGTTAAGGCTACTTTAGAGGCAGCCGGTGATCGCGCCAGTAGCGTCGCTACCGGCACCGCCATTAGCGCGGAAGCCGACCCATGTGCCCGAGCCGCTGTAGGACGGGCGCACGACGGCCGCTGCGCCGTTAGGCGGTTGCTGGCCCGGTACATAAACGTCCATTGCCTGGTCGTTGGCCATGGTGTTCTGCGAGACGACTTGTTGTTGAGAACCATCAGCCCATTTCTGGGCGATACATTGCGCGACAGCCTTAGGCGGTTGCTGGCTTTGTCCAACGGATTGCACGCCAGCCGGCGGTTGAGCGGCGCAGGCAGAAATGGCCACGGTCAAAGCGATAAGCGGTAGGTATTTCACGTTATCTCCTCACAAAAGCGCTCGAGACGAGCCGGATTTCGCGGTTAGCGAAAATGTCTGAGCGACATTCCCTACGCACGTTCCCAGTTCGTTCGCAACAAGATGTAAGTGCCTTGTCAGTGTGAGGGGCTGTTGTGCAGCAGAGGTTTCAATGTCGTCCACACGTTACCGAGTAGCACGGGCTGTGCCTGCTGGGTGGGATGCATCTGGTCGGACTGGAACATCTCCGGTTTGTCCGCGATGCCTGCGAGGAGGAACGGCACGAGTGAGGTGTGGAGTTCCTTCGACAACTGCTCATACACGCCGTGGAACTTTTGTGTGTAGTCTGGGCCGTAATTGGGTGGCACGTACATACCGATCAGCACAACCTTCGCATGACCTTGTTGTGCCTCTTCAATGATCGTGCGCAAGTTGTCTTCGGTAGTCGAAAGCGGTACGCCACGCAGTGCATCGTTGGCACCTAGCTCGACAATCACGATGCTGGGTTTGAGCCGTTGCATCAGCTCGGGCATGCGGGCACGTCCGCCACTGGTTGTGTCGCCACTGATGCTTGCGTTCGCAACGCTATAATCAATGCGCTCGCTAGCCAGACGCTGGCGCATCAATGCCACCCAACCCGTGTCGCGCGGCAGTCCATACTCGGCGGAGATACTGTCGCCGAGCACTACGATGACGGGTTTGGCCGGCTCCGGCGGATTAGCGGCATGAGCCGCAAGCGGCAGCGTCGCGGCCATCATGACCATGCCGAAGGCTGTGTTCAACGCGGCGGCGCCAGGTATAGCCAGGCGCACTTTCAACCTACGCCTCACCATGCAAAAGAAAACTGATCCAGTCATCGAAGTGCGGGGTTTGTGCAAAAGAGTTAAGGATGCAACAGGCGAGCTGACGATTCTCGATCATATCGATCTTTCGATCGAAGGCGGCAGCAGCGTGGCCATTGTCGGCGCATCCGGGTCCGGCAAGTCTACGCTGCTAGGTCTGCTCGCAGGCTTGGACAGTGCGACCTCGGGGTCGGTTCGGCTGCTGGGTCAGGAACTCACCACGTTGAGCGAGGACGAGCGTGCTGCATTGCGTAACGGCTCGGTCGGCTTCGTGTTCCAGTCGTTTCAATTGATGCCGCATCTGACGGCGCTCGAGAACGTGACCTTGCCGCTCGAGCTGCAAGGCGGCATCGCTGCGCGCGATGCCGCGGCGCGTGCGCGTGGCCTGCTCGAACAGGTGGGACTGGGGCAGCGTACTCGTCACTATCCGAAACTGCTGTCGGGCGGTGAGCAGCAGCGTGTCGCGTTGGCGCGCGCCTTCGTCACTCATCCGGCTATCCTGTTTGCCGATGAGCCGACCGGCAGTCTCGATGCCGCAACGGGGCATGCGGTCATCGACCTGATGTTCGAGATGAACCGCGCTAACGGCGCAACCTTGATTCTGGTCACGCACGACATCGAACTCGCGCGTCGTTGCGATACCACGGTAACGATCGACGCGGGGCGCCTTGCCTGAGGGCTGAGCGCGTACAAAAGAAAAGCGGGCCGTAGACGGCCCGCTTCACACGTTCTGCAACTGATCGGTCAGACGGCGGCGACGCTCAGTCTATCGCCACACGCCGCCCACTGCGTACTCAAGAGCATACGCAGCAGCCCGCTCAGCGCTTCAAAGCCGCACGCGCGCGTGCGATCAACGCCGCGGTCGACGAGTCGTGCTTGCCGCCCTCGACGCTAGCCGAGGTCAGGTCGGCCTCGACGACCTTGCCGAGAATCTTGCCCAACTCGACGCCCCATTGGTCGAACGAGTTGATATTCCACACGGTCCCCTGGACCAGCACCTTATGTTCGTAGAGCGCGATCAGTGCGCCGAGCGAACGTGCCGTCAGCGCTTCGAGGATCAGCGTGCTGGTGGGACGATTGCCTGGAAACACCAGATGCGGTGCGAGTTCCGGCTTGTCCGGACCGGCCACCTTCTTCGCTTCCTCCAGGGTGCGGCCTAGCATCAGCGCTTCGCTTTGCGCGAAGCAGTTCGCCAGCAGCTTCGGATGATGGCTGACGAGCGGATGCTCCGGCGTCAGCACGGCGACGAAGTCGATCGGCACGATGGTCGGGCCTTGATGCAACATCTGGAAGAAGGCGTGTTGACCGTTCGTGCCCGGTTCGCCCCACGTCACGGCCGAAGTCGGATAGTCGACCATCGCGCCGTCGAGCCGCGCGGACTTGCCGTTGCTCTCCATCTCCAGTTGCTGCAGATACGACGGCAGATAGTGCATCGCCTCTGAATACGGCGCCACCAGATAGCTTTGCGAGCCGAAGAAGTTGCGATACCAGATGCCGATCATGCCCATCAGCACCGGCAGGTTTCGTTCGAGCGGCGCATCGCGGAAGTGCTGATCCATGTCGTTCGCGCCGCCCAGCAATTCGTCGAACTGCTTGGGGCCGATTGCGATCATGATCGACAGGCCGACCGCCGACCACAGCGAATAGCGGCCGCCGACCCAGTCCCACATCTGGAAGACGTTCTCTTTCGCGATGCCGAACTTGACGACTTCGGCCGGGTTGGCCGAGACGCCGACGAAGTGCTTCGCGAGCGCGCTTTCCGGACAACCTTTCTCAATGAACCAGTCGCGCAGCGAGCGCGCGTTGGTCATCGTTTCGAGCGTCGTGAAGGTCTTGGAGACGATGATGGCGAGCGTCTCTTCCGGATTGATCTCCTGAAGGACGCGGTACAGATCGGCGCCGTCGACGTTCGATACGAAGTAGCTCTTGATCTCCGGCGTGGCCAGGTGGTGCAGGGAATGCACCACCATCTTGGGGCCGAGATCCGAGCCGCCGATGCCGATGTTCACCACATAGCGAATCCGCTTGCCGGTGTAACCGGTCCACTCGCCGCTACGCACCTTGTCGGAAAACGCCGCCATCTTGGCGCGTTCGGCCATGACTTCGGCATGGAATGGCGCGTTCGGATCGCTCGCACGCAACGCGGTGTGCAGGACGGCGCGGCCTTCCGTCGGATTGACGATTTCGCCGGCGAACATCGCGTCGCGGCGTTTTTCGACTCCGGCTTCACGCGCCACTTGCACGAGCAGCTTGAGGGTTTCGTCGGTGATGCGATGCTTCGAGAAATCGGCCGCGACACCGCCGCCGGCAAACGCGAAGCGTTCGGCACGGGTGGGAGCGGGATCGTTCGCGGGGGCAAACCAGTCGCGCATGTGCGCATCGCGAATCTGTTCGTAATGGGCTTGCAGCGAGGACCAGGCGGGGAGCGAGTTCAACGTCATGGGATCGTCCGTCTAACGTAGGGGCACGAATGAAAGGCAGTGCGCAAAGCGCGGCCGCGGGGATGCTCTGGCGCGCTGTCGGACTTCGGGTTCGCAAGGGTCCCCGGCCGGTCAGCACGAGCATTCAGTATAGCGGCCTTGGCGGGAAGGGGGCAGGGACTTGGACAGTGAGTCCAGATAGCGGGATGATGCGAGGGCCCAGGCTGGGCCCCGGGGTTCAGGTACGGGTCAAGCAGGGGTCAAGCTAGGCCCAAGCAACGCCCAAGCAACGCCCAAGCGGCGCTCGATCAGGGCTCAAGCCGGCGGATAAAACATCCGGTTCAGCAGCTTGCGAACCATGGACGCCAGTTCGCCAGCGGTCAGTCCCGCAGGACCGTCGCCCTGAGCCGTCAGCGTGTCGGCGGCGAGGCCGTGCAGATACACCCCCGCCAGCGCCGCCTCGTAAGGCGGCAAGCGCTGCGCCAGCAACGCGCCAATGATGCCGCCGAGCACGTCTCCCGTGCCGCCCGTCGCAAGCGCGGCGTTGCCGGTCGGATTGATTGCAAACCGCCCATCCGGCGCGGCGACGACGGTCCCGGTTCCCTTCAGGACGATCACGCTGGCAAAACGTGCCGTCAGCGCACACGCCGCGGCCAACCGGTCGCGCTGCACCGTGGGCGCGTCGCAGCCGAGCAGGCGCGCCGCTTCGAGCGGATGCGGCGTGAGTACGCACGGGTCGCCTTGCGCGCCGCGGGCGGCGACCTTAGCTGCGAGCGCGGGATCCGCGGCCAGCAGGTTCAGCGCGTCGGCATCGAGCAGCTTGGGGACATCGAGCGCCAGCACGTCGTTGAGCACCTTGCTGGCACGCTCGCGGTTGCCCATACCGCAGCCGATCGCCAGCGCGTCCATCTTGTCGAGCGGCAGATCGTCGACGGGGTGCAGCATCAGTTCGGGATGCGGCGGATCGTAGGGCGGGGCGCCCGCGCCGAGCAGCGCAACATGGACTTTTCCCGCGCCGGTATAGAGCGCCGCGCGGGCGGCAAGAATCGGCGCGCCGCACATGCCGGTATCGCCGCCGACCACCGCGACGCTGCCAAACGAGCCTTTGTTGGTCGAGAAATCGCGCGCCGGCAGGAAGGAGGCGAAGAGGGCCGGTGCGTTCAGTTGCACCGTCGTGCGGGCGGCGTTCGCCACGCGCTCGACGCCGATCGGCGCGAGCGTTACCACTCCCGCCAGATCGCGTCCCGAGGCCATGAAGAGGCCCGGTTTTGCCCCGATGAAGGTAATGGTATGCGTGGCGCGCACTGCGCTGCCCGCTCCGACCACGTTGCCGGTGTCGCTATCGAGGCCACTCGGCACGTCGAGCGCGAGTACCCGGCCTTGCTGTTTCGCGCGTTGCGACAGGTGTTGCGCGAGGGTCGCGAAGATGCCTTCGAGCGGTCGCGTGAGACCGATTCCGAACATGCCGTCGATCAGCCAGCCATAGTGCTCGAGTGACGCAGGCGCGGCAGCCGTGATCGCAACGCCGGCGGCGCGCGCTTCGGCGAGTGCCCAGCGCGCATCGTCCGGTTTGACTTCGACGGGCATGCAGACCTCTACTGCGATTCCCGTGCGCTGCAGTTCGGTGGCGAGCACCAGCGCATCGCCGCCGTTGTTGCCGGGACCTGCGGCGATCCAGACCGTGGAAGGAACCGCGGCTGCGCTGTTCTGCGCGATCTGCTCGCGCAGAAAGCGGGCGGCGGCGCGTCCGGCACGCGCCATCAGCGTATGCGGCGGCAAGCCGGCCATCGCGTCGGCCTCGACTGCGCGCAAATTGGCGAGCGAGAGGAGCGCGAGCGGACAGTCGTGCGGGTTCAGCAAGGTGGCCGGTTCAGGCGCAAGGGAGGATGCTGCGGACGCGGCGGATGTGACATGCGTTCCAGGTGTGGCTTCAGTCATGGCAGTCTCGAGCGTTGACTCTGAGCATGGCGCCCGGCGTTGCGCCCAGGCATTGACCCCGGCAACGCCCCCGGACGATGTGGAACTGCCATGGTAGTTGAATGCGCGCGGACCTGTGAACCGGTTCGGCCTGGGCCCTCAGCCCGCCTCAGCGCCCGAATCGCTCCGGCCGAAGCGCGGCGAGCGTGTCCGCCGGCAGTTCCGGCGTGACACCGCCGATCAGATCCGCCACCAGTTTGCCGGCCCCGCAAGCGAGCCCCCAGCCGGCCGGCCCATGTCCGGCATTGACGAACAGGCGCGGATGCAGCGCATTGCCGACGAGCGGCAGGCCATCCGGCGACAGCAGCTTGAGTCCGTCCCAGGAAAGCGCCGCCGAAATCTTGGCGGCGCCCGGAATCCAGTCGTGCGTGGCCTGGCCGAGCAAGGCCAGCGCATCCTGAGTGACTGCGTCGGAGAGTGGCTTGTCGGTCTGCCCGGCGCCTTGCAACACGGCGCCGCCGGCGATGCGCAGGCGGTGGTTCATGCGGGTGATGGTGATCCGCTTCACCGCATCGACGATCGCCACATGCGGCGCGCGCTCCTCATGGGCAATCGGCGCGGACAGCGTATGCAGACGCAGCGGGTGCAACGGCACCCGCAAGCCGAGCCGCTCGAGCAGCGGCAGCGTGCCGGTGCCGGCCGCGACCACAACGGCATCGGCGTTGATCACGTCGACTTCACGGGTCGAGGTGACTTCGCCCAGCCGCGGCGCCAGTTCGACGGCGGCGCGTTGTCCGTCGAGCCGGATGGATTCGACTTCGCGGTTCAGCATGAACTGGACGCCGCCTTGGGTATCGAGCGTCTGCTTGATGAGCTTGGTGAAAAGCGGGCAGTTCGCGGTGCGTTCATGGTCGAACAGGACGCCGCCTGCGAACTCAGGATCAGGCGGGACCGAATGCTCGAACGCGGCGCACTCGGCGGCCGTCAGCACGTGGTGGGGCACTTCGTGTTGCCGCAGCAACTCCAGCGCCGGCTGGGTCTGCTGCCATTCCTGAGCCGAGCGCGTGAGGTACAGCACGCCTTCCGACTGTTCGAACTCGAGCCCGAAACGGGCCTCGATATCGGCCATCGCGTCACGCGATGCTTCGATCAGCGGCCGCAGCAGTCCATATTGCCGGCTGAAGGCCTGCGGTTCCTGCCAGGCGGCCAGTTGCCGTTCGAACAGGCGCGCGCCGCCATTAAACGCCGTCTTGCGGATCACGCCGCTTTTGGCGCCCTGGCGGCTGTGCATGAAGGTCGGCCCGAACCAGACATCGAGCGGTGTCGGCAGCACGGTGCCGCCGTGGCCATAGGTCGCGCCTTGCGCGACCGTCGCAAAGCGTTCGACCACACACACTCGGTGGCCGGCTGCGCGCAACTGATAAGCGGTGGCGACGCCCACAATTCCGCCGCCAATGACGATGACATCCATGTTTGATTCGATTTGCCGGCGAAACCGCGATTAGCTGGCGTTCCCCGTAGGCGTGGCATGCGGCGCATGCGAAGGCTTGCTGCGCCGATCTGATGAAAGGGCGAATGATATCAGTCAAAGTGGTCAGACGCTTAGGCGTCGGAGCATCCCGAAATCGGCCGGGCGCGTGTCCCGAGGCTCGCTAAAACCCTCCGGACACGCCACCCAGACGCTTCTAGCAGGGGCGCTAGAGGGTCTTCCCGGGGTATAATCTCGGACTTCCCTTTCGCCTCACGTCGCCTGCATGCGCGACTCATAGACGCAACGTCAAGTCCATGGCCCACTTCTCGTGTTTCCCCGGCGCTTCGGCCCTCTCCGATTTCCGTCAAACCCGCCTGCTCGAGACGCTTACGCGCATCGATCCCAACATCACCGGCGTGCGCGGGCAGTATCTGCACTTCGTCAATTCCCAGACGCCGCTGGTGGCTGAAGACAGCGCGAAGATCGAGGCGCTGATGCACTACGGCGATCCGTTCGCTGAAGCGAAGGAGCGCGGCACCAGTGAGACTTTCCTCGTGGTTCCACGTTTCGGCACGGTGTCGCCGTGGGCCAGCAAGGCAACCGATATCGCGCACCACTGCGGTCTTACGCAACTGCGCCGCATCGAGCGCGGCGTCGAATACACGGTCACGCTCAAGAGCGGCCTGCTGGGCGGCAAGAAAGCCCTGTCCGACGAAGCCCGTGAAGCCGTGGCGGTCGCGCTGCACGACCGCATGACGGAGAGCGTTGCGCCGTCGCGCGACCACGCCATGCATCTGTTCGACGAACTGCCGGCCAAGCCGCTGCAAACCGTCGACGTGCTGGGCCACGGGCGCGGCGCGCTGGAAACCGCCAACGCCGAACTGGGCCTCGCACTCGCGGAGGACGAGATCGAGTATCTGGTCGACGCCTTCACGAAGCTCGGCCGCAACCCGACCGACGTCGAACTGATGATGTTCGCGCAGGCCAACAGCGAGCATTGCCGCCACAAGATTTTCAACGCGGAATGGACTATCGACGGTGAGAAGCAGGACATCTCGCTGTTCAACATGATCCGCAACACGGAGAAGCTCAATCCGCAAGGCACGATCGTCGCGTATTCGGATAACTCCGCGATCATGGCGGGCGGCGTGGCCGAGCGCTGGTTCCCGCGCAAGCCGGGCCAGACGGATGGTGCGGGCGATCTGGCTGAGCACTACGGCCGTCACACCGAGCTGACGCACACGCTCATGAAGGTGGAAACGCACAACCACCCGACCGCCATTTCGCCGTTCCCGGGCGCCGCGACCGGCGCGGGCGGCGAAATCCGCGACGAAGGCGCGACGGGCCGCGGCGCGCGTCCGAAGGCCGGTCTGGCGGGCTTCACGGTGTCGAACCTCGACTTGCCGGATGCCCGCGAAGCATGGGAAAACGCCCGTGACGCCGTGCAGCCGGTCGGTCACCGGAATCCGGCCGACGCGCAGGAAGTGTATGGCCGTCCTGACCGCATCGCTTCGCCGCTGCAGATCATGATCGACGGGCCGCTCGGCGGCGCGGCGTTCAACAACGAATTTGGCCGGCCGAACCTGGGCGGTTACTTCCGGGCTTACGAGCAGAACGTGGCGGGCGTCGTGCGCGGCTATCACAAGCCGATCATGATCGCCGGTGGTATCGGCAACATCTCCGATCAACACACCCACAAGCACGATTTGCCGGAAGGGTCGCTGCTGATCCAGATCGGTGGGCCGGGCATGCGCATCGGCATGGGCGGCGGCGCCGCCAGCTCGATGGCCACCGGCACGAATACCGCTGAACTCGACTTCGACTCGGTGCAGCGTGGCAACCCGGAAATCGAACGGCGCGCGCAGGAAGTCATCAACGCCTGCTGGCAGCTCGGCGAAAAGAATCCGATCTTGAGCATTCACGACGTCGGCGCGGGTGGTCTGTCGAACGCGTTCCCCGAAGTGGTGGACGGCGCGAGCAAGGGCGCGAGTTTCGAACTGCGTAAGATCCAGCTCGAGGAAAGCGGTCTGTCGCCGCGCGAGATCTGGTCGAACGAAGCGCAAGAGCGTTATGTCTTGGCGATTGCACCGGCCGATCTGGCGGAATTCCAGGCCATTTGCGAACGCGAGCGCTGCCCGTTCGCGGTGATCGGCACGGCAACGAACGAACGCCAGTTGAAGCTCGTCGACACTGAACAAAACGACGACAACGCCCACCAGCCGGTCGACATGCCGATGGAAGTGCTGCTCGGCAAGGCGCCGCGCATGCATCGCGACGTCAAGCACGTTGAGACGACGCTGCTTCCGGTCGATGTCACCGGCGTCAACCTGTCGGAAGTCGCGGTGAGCGTGCTGCGTCATCCGACCGTGGCCAGCAAGTCGTTCCTGATTACGATCGGCGATCGCTCGGTGGGCGGCACGACCGCACGCGACCAGATGGTCGGCCCGTGGCAGGTGCCGGTTGCCGACGTGGCAATCACCACGATGGACTATGCCGGTTTCCGCGGCGAAGCGATGACGATGGCCGAGCGCACGCCGCTCGCCGTGATCAATGCGCCGGCGTCGGGCCGCATGGCGGTCGGTGAGGCTGTCACGAACATCGCGGCGGCGCCGATTGCGTCCCTCGACAAGCTGAAGCTGTCGGCCAACTGGATGGCCGCCTGCGGCAGCCCGGGTGAAGACGCTGCGCTGTATGACACCGTCAAGGCGATCGGCATGGAACTCTGCCCGGCGCTTGGCATCAGCATTCCGGTGGGCAAAGACTCGCTATCGATGCGTACCAAGTGGGAAGACCAGGGCGTGGCGAAGGAAGTGGTCGCGCCGGTGTCGCTGATCATCTCGGCCTTCGCACCGGTCGAAGACGTGCGCGGTCATCTGACGCCACAACTGCGCCGTGCCGACGAAGCGGGCGACAGCGTGCTGATCGCTATCGACCTCGGCCGTGGCAAGCATCGCCTTGGCGGCAGTATCCTTGCGCAGGTCACGCAGCAGGTGGGCGATATCACGCCGGACGTCGACGATCCGGAAGATCTGAAGCGCTTTTTCGCCGCGATCCAGGCGCTGAACACCGACGGCAAGCTGCTCGCGTACCACGACCGCTCGGACGGCGGCCTGTGGGCGACGGTGTGCGAAATGGCGTTTGCGGGTCACGTGGGCGTGTCGCTGAATGTCGACATGCTGACGCTCGATCCGAATCACGAATTCGATTATGGCGATGCCAAAGACTGGGCCAAGCAGACCAGCGGCCGCCGCGAAGACCGCACGATCCGCGCGCTCTTCAACGAGGAACTGGGCGCAGTGATCCAGGTGCGGGCGCAAGATCGCGACGCGGTGCTGGCTGCGCTGCGTGAGCATGGCCTGTCGGCGTGCTCGCACGTGGTCGGCAAGCTCAACGAACGCGACACGATCGAAATCTACCGCGACGCGAAGAAGATCTTCGAAGCGCCGCGTACGGAACTGCATCGTGCGTGGAGCGAAGTGAGCTGGCGCATTTCGCGCCTGCGCGACAACCCGGCTTGCGCGGATGCCGAATACGACACGCTGCTCGACGCCGCCGATCCGGGCATCACGCCGCAACTGAGCTTCAATCCGGCTGAAGACGTGGCTGCGCCGTTCATCAACAAGGGCGCACGTCCGCGTGTGGCGATCCTGCGTGAGCAGGGCGTCAACTCGCACCTCGAAACCGCTTACGCGTTCGACCGCGCCGGTTTCGATGCGTACGACGTGCACATGAGCGACCTGCTGGCCGGTCGTGCCACGCTGGCTGACTTTGCCGGCGCGGTTGCGTGCGGCGGCTTCTCATACGGCGACGTGCTGGGTGCAGGCGAGGGCTGGGCGAAGACGATCCGCTTCAACGCGCAACTGGCGGACATGTTCGCCGCGTTCTTCGGCCGTAGCGACACGTTTGCACTGGGCATCTGCAACGGCTGTCAGATGATGAGCAGCCTCGCGTCGATGATCCCGGGCGCGGAGGCCTGGCCGAAGTTCACGCGCAACAAGTCGGAGAAATTCGAAGCGCGCTTCTCACTGGTGGAAGTGCAGCAGTCGCCGTCGCTGTTCTTTACCGGCATGGAAGGCTCGCGCATTCCGGTGGCGGTCGCTCACGGTGAAGGTTTCGCAGACTTCTCGCAACAAGGCGATGCGTCGAAGGCGGCGGTTGCGATGCGCTTTGTCGATCACCGCGGCCAGGCCACCGAGCAGTATCCGTTCAACCCGAACGGCTCGCCGAACGGCATTACCTCGGTGACGACGCCCGATGGCCGCTTCACCGTTCTGATGCCGCACACGGAACGCGTGCACCGCACGGTGCAGATGAGCTGGCATCCGGAAGGCTGGAGCGCCAACGACGGCAGCCCGTGGCTACGCGTGTTCCAGAACGCGCGACGCTGGTTGGGCTGATGCGCTGAGCGGGCGGCCACAAAGCCGCCAAAAACAACAAAGCCGCCCGAGGGCGGCTTTGTTGTTTGCGGGCAACGTGAAGGTGAACCTACTCGCAGCCAATCACAGTCAGCGGCAGCGCCAGAGCAAGCCCCAGCGCCCCAATCCCCGCTTACTGAACCTTCGCGTTCTTCCGCAAGCCCTCTTCAAACGCCTGCAGCTTTTCCTGCTGGATCTGCTGAACGATCTGCGGACGGACCTGCTCGAGCGGCGGCGGCGTGATGTCGCGCGTGTCGTCGAGACGGATGATGTGCCAGCCGAATTGCGTGTGCACCGGCGTGTCGGTCATCTGGCCTTTCTGCAGCTTCTCCGCGGCTGCCGCAAATTCCGGCACGTAGGCCTTGGGATCCGACCAGTCGAGATCGCCACCGTTCTTACCCGATCCCGGGTCCTTCGAGTATTGCTTGGCGAGATCTTCGAAGCTCGCGCCTGCCTTGATCTTGGCGATCAGGTCTTTGGCCTGGTCTTCGTTATCCACGAGGATGTGGTGCAGGTGATATTCCTTGCCGCCAGCGTCCTTCACGAGCGAGTCATAACGTGCTTTGACTTCTGCATCGGTCGGCAGGTTGTTCTTCACGAAGTCTTCGATCAGCGCACGCAGTACGACAGTCTGCTGGGCGACGGCGACTTGCGCCTTGACGTCCGGACGCGTCGGGATGCCGCGGCGAGCCGCTTCCTGCATCAGGATTTCACGGTTGATCAGTTCTTCGCGCACGGCTGCCTGCAACTGCGGCGAATCCTGCTGGCCCTGATGGACGAGTTGCTCAACGAGCGCGTCGACGCGTGCCTTGGGGATCGGCGTGCCGTTCACCACGGCGATGTTCTGTGCAAACGCAGGCGCAGCCGCAAAAGCGGCCAGCAATACCCAGAGGCGGGTTTTCTTCAAGGTCATCGGAAGTTTCCTAACGGGACAGCAAATCGAATTCTTCGGGCGTGTACGCCGTGATTGCGAGGGCGTGAATGCCGCGCTGCATGGCATCGGCCAGCGCATCATACACCAAGCGGTGCCGTGCTACGCGGGGCTTTCCGGCGAATGCAACTGCAACAATCGTGACACTGTAATGACCGCCTGCCGAGGCACCGGCGTGCCCCGCATGTTGTGCACTATCATCGCGCACACTGATCGATGCAATCGGCGCGAGCGCCGCGGCGAGGCGCGTTTCGATCAGCGCGAGGCGCTCGGCGGGCGTGGCGTGCAGGAAGATGTCGTCGCTCATGTCACTCTTCTTCTTTCATATACTTCGACAGCCACAGGCTCTGGCCGACAATAAACACCACCAGGCAGCCGGTCGCGCCGAACAGCTTGAAGTTCACCCAGGCGTTGGTCGTGAAGTGGTAGGCCACGAACAGGTTGAGAATGCCCAGCAGCACGAAGAACACCGCCCAGATCACGCTCAACTGGCTCCAGATGCGATGCGGCAGCGTGATCTGCTTGCCCATCATCGCTTCGATCAGGTTCTTGTTGAACGCCAGTTGCGAGACGATCAGCGCGACTGAAAACGCCCAGTACAGCACCGTCGGCTTCCATTTGATGAAGGTGTCGTTGTGCAGCACCAGCGTGGCCCCGCCGAACACCGTGACGACGCCGAGGCTCACCCACAGCATCGCGTCCACTTTACGGTGACGGAACGCCACCCAGGCGATCTGCACCAGCGTGGCGACGATCGCCACCGCCGTGGCCGTAAAAATGCCCCACAGCTTGAACGCGACGAAAAACAGGATGATCGGGAACAGATCGAACAGGAATTTCATTATCTGGGCGGGGAGCTGGAGAAATGAGCGAAATATAAGCGCGGAATGAAGGGCGCTTCGCGCCCATGATATGCGTGCTGTGTGTACCCGTCGCGGCGGCCGGCTGGCGGCCGCCGCCAGGTGGCCGGTTCGCAAGCTGGCTGAAGCGTATAAGTCGGAGTTTGCATCGTTGGACGGCCTCGCGCCGTCCAACGATGCCGCCGGACCCGCGTTGCCCGCGTTGCGTTACTTGGGCTCGAATTGTAGCGCAGCCGAGTTGATGCAGTACCGCAGTCCGGTCGGCGCCGGACCGTCTTCGAAGACGTGGCCCAGATGCGCGCCGCAATTCTTGCACTGCACCTCGATGCGCAGCATGCCGTGCGAGCGGTCGGTTTTCTCGGCGACCACTTCGCCGTTGATCGGCTTGAAGTAGCTCGGCCAGCCGCAGCCGGCGTCGAACTTGGTGTCCGATTCGAACAGCGGCGTGCCGCAGCAGACGCAGTCATAGATGCCGCGGTCCCAGTGGTCGTTGTACTGGCCGGTGAACGGGCGCTCGGTGGCGGCGTGGCGGGTCACCTGATACTCGGTTTCGGACAACTGTTTGCGCCATTCGGCATCGTCTTTCTGTACGGCAGGCGCGGGGGTCTTGGTGTCGTCTGAGTTCATGGTTGGTTCCTGTCTCGGGTTTTGTCTCTATCTGGCTCTGGTTAGGGGCGAACGCGCGCCTATGACGAGCAACTGACTTCCAGCGAACTCGCCCAGTCGGGCGGCAGCGCGGCATACGCCTCATGTTCCGGTTGTTCGTCGAAGGGACGGCGCAGCACGGCCGCCAGCCGCTCGACTTCCGAAAAGTCCTTCTCCCTGGCGCGGCGAATCGCTGTTTCGGCCAGGTGATTGCGGAGAATGAATTTGGGGTTCACGCGGTTCATTGCAATGGCGCGTTCGGCATCGTCGAGTGTTTCTTCGGACAGCCGCGCGCGGTAGTCGTTCACCCAGACATCGAACGCGGCGCGGTCGAGAAACAGGTCGCGAACCGGCGCGTCGCCGCTCGCGTCGTGCTTCGAAACACGCGCCAGATTGCGGAACGTCAGCGTGAAATCCGCGCGGTTTGCCTGCATCACTTCGAACAGGCGGTTCGCCAGGCCGTCGTCTCCCGGGCGTTCGGTCTGCAGGCCGAGCTTGGCGCGCATCCGTCTCTCAAGGGCGGGCGCGAAACGGTCTTTGAAGCCTTCGAGCACGCGCTGCGCGTCCTTGACGGCTTCCTCGCCGCGCACGCTTTCGTCGTGCTGCTGACCGAGCAGCGGCAATAAGCCCTGAGCCAGACAGAAGAGGTTCCAGTAGGCGATCTGCGGCTGCATCCGGTAGGCGTAGCGGCCCTGCGAATCGGAGTGATTGCAGATATAGCCCGCATCGAAGCCGTCGAGGAAGCCGAACGGGCCATAGTCGATCGTGAGACCGAGGATGGACATGTTGTCCGTGTTCATCACGCCGTGACAGAAGCCGACCGCCTGCCATTGCGCGAGCAGATCCGCAGTGGACAAAATCGCTTCATTCAGCAGCGCCAGATACGGATCCTCCGCTTCCTTGCAGTGCGGGTAGAAACGTTCGATCACGTGATCGGCGAGTGCCTGCAGTGCGTCGACCCGGTCGTTCGAATAGAAATGCTCGAAGTGGCCAAAACGGATGAAGCTGGGTGCCACGCGCGTGACCACCGCCGCCGTTTCGATTTCCTCGCGTCGCACCGGCTGGTCGGAGCCGATCACGCACAACGCACGCGTGGTGGGAATGCCGAGATGATGCATGGCTTCCGAGCACAGATATTCGCGGATCGACGAGCGCAGCACCGCGCGGCCATCGCCCATGCGGGAATAGGGCGTGCGTCCCGCGCCCTTGAGTTGCAGTTCGAAACGCGCGCCGTCGTGCTCGACTTCGCCGAGGCCCAACGCGCGACCGTCGCCGAGCTGGCCGGCCCATACGCCGAACTGGTGGCCCGAGTACACCGACGCATACGGCATCGCCTCGGCGGGCCAGTCGCGCGTGGTGTTGCCGGAGAAAAACTCGGCGAAGGCGGGATCGTGCGCCAGATTGGCGTCCAAACCGAGCAGCGCGGCGGTGTCGGCGGAAAAACCGACCACATACGGCGCGCTGAGCGGCTGGGCCGGCAGGCGGGTCATAAACACGCCGCCGAGCTGTGCAAATGCGCCTTCGCGCGGGGTGCCGAGGGCCTCGGCGAGCGCCGCCATCGACCCGGACAGGCCGGAAATGCTTGGGGAAAACGACATGTTGAGCGCCTCTGGATTAACCGATATTGTAAGTCGGCGCCCGCGGCGCTGCTGGCCGGCCGGTTACTTGCGCCGCGAGCCCGGCGCCGCGCGGCATCGAACCTGAGAGAGAAGACGGAATCACCGCGAGGAGACCGCTGCTTATGACGACGCCGTTGCTGGGCCAGATGATGGACATGCCGCTTACTGTGTCTTCGCTGCTGGCGCATGCCGCGCGGCATTTCGGCGACACGGAAATCGTCTCGCGGCGCATCGAAGGCGACGTGCATCGCTATACCTACCGCGACTGCGAAAAGCGCGCGAAGCAACTGGCGCAGGCGTTGATTGCGCTCGGCGTCCAGCCGGGCGAGCGGGTCGCGACGCTCGCGTGGTGCGGCTACCGGCATCTGGAGGCGTACTACGGCACGACCGGCTTCGGTTCCGTGTGTCATACGATCAATCCGCGGCTCTTTCCCGAGCAGATCGCCTACATCGTCAATCACGCTGACGACAGCTATGTGCTGTTCGACATCACGTTTGCTGAGCTGGTCGACACGCTGGCCCCGCGGTGCCCGAAAGTACGCGGCTGGATTGCGCTGACCGACGACGCACACCTGCCGCAGATGCGGACGCCGGTGCTCAGCTACGAGACGCTGTTGGCCGCGCAGGACGGTGTGTACGACTGGCCGCCGATCGACGAGCGCGCGGCCTCTTACCTTTGCTATACCTCCGGAACCACGGGCAACCCGAAGGGCGCGCTGTACTCGCATCGCTCGACCGTCTTGCACGCCTACGGTGCATCCCTGCCGGATGCGATGAGCCTGTCCGCACGCGACTCGGTGTTGCCGGTGGTGCCGATGTTCCATGTGAACGCGTGGGGCATTCCGCACGCCGCGCCGTTGACGGGCGCAAAGCTGGTCTTCCCCGGCAAGGACCTCGACGGCAAGTCGCTCTACGAGTTGATGGAGGCCGAACGCGTCACCTATTCGGCCGGCGTGCCGACCGTCTGGCTCGGTTTGCTCACGTATATGAAGCAGGCCGGCGTGCGCTTTTCCTCGCTCAATCGCACGGTGATCGGCGGCTCCGCCTGTCCGCCGGCCATGCTGCGGACCTTCCAGGAAGACTACGGCGTCGAAGTGATCCATGCGTGGGGCATGACGGAGATGTCGCCGCTCGGCACGTTGTCGAAGCTCACGTGGGAGCAGTCGCAGCGCTCGCCGGACGAGCAGCGCAAACTGCGCGAGAAGCAGGGCCATGTGATCTATGGCGTGGACATGAAGATCGTCGATCCGGACGGCAATGAGCTGCCATGGGATGGCGTCGCATTCGGCGATCTGCATGTGCGCGGCCCGTGGGTGATCGACCAGTATTTCCGCAAGGACGACTCGCCGCTTGTCGACGGCTGGTTTCCGACCGGCGACGTCGCCACGATCGACCCCGACAGCTTTCTGCACATCACCGATCGCAGCAAGGACGTGATCAAGTCAGGCGGTGAATGGATCAGCTCGATCGACATCGAGAACGTTGCGATCGCGCATCCGGCGGTGGCCGAGGCGGCGTGCATTGCCTGCGCGCATCCGAAGTGGACCGAACGCCCGTTGCTGGTGGTCGTCAAGCGTAAAGGCGCCGAGGTGACGCGTGACGAGCTGATTGCCTTCTACGCGGGCAAGGTGGCGAAATGGTGGATTCCCGACGACGTGGTGTTCGTCGATGAACTGCCGCACACGGCGACCGGCAAGCTGCAAAAGCTCAGGCTTCGCGAGATGTACCGAGACTACGTGCTGCCGTCGACGATGGAGCGTGCGGTCTGACTCACCATCGTCAACCCCAGGGCAAACCCTTTCCCACAATAAATTGAACGAGCGTGCTTTTTTGTGTATTCTGCTTGCTGACCCGGAATGTCGGACAATGAACCGGCACAGGCAGCGCGCGATGCGCTGCCTTACCGCATGGAGGCAGGCAGATGGCAGTGGACTACACGACTCATGACGGCGTCGCCGTCATTACGCTAAACAATCCCCCGGTCAACGGGCTCGGTCTGTCGACGCGAGCCGGTATCGTCGAAGGGCTCGAGCGCGCGCAGAACGACCCGGCCATCAAGGCCATCGTGCTGACGGGCGCCGGCAAGGCCTTTTCGGGCGGCGCGGACATCACCGAATTCAATACTCTCAAAGCGACTCAGGAGCCGACGCTGCACACGGTCATCAAGGCCGTCGAAGGCAGCGCGAAGCCGGTCGTCGCGGCGATCCATAGCGTCGCCATGGGCGGCGGGCTGGAACTTGCGCTCGGCGCGCATTACCGGATCGCGGCGCAGGGCGCGCAGATCGCGCTGCCGGAAGTGAAGCTCGGCATCCTGCCCGGTGCGGGCGGCACGCAGCGTCTGCCGCGCGCCATCGGTCTTGAAGCGGCGCTCAACATGATTGTGTCCGGCGCGCCGGTGATGTCGGAGAAACTCGCCGGCTCGGGTCTGTTCGACGAAGTGGTGGAGAGCAATCTGGCGGAGGCCGCGCTGGCGTTCGCGCGCAAGGTTGGCGCGCAAGCGGGGCCGCATCCGAAGGTGCGGGATCGCAAGATCGAGCATCCGAACGCGGAAGGCTTCATCCAGTTCGCACGCAATAGCGTCGCGGCGATTGCGAAGAATTTCCCGGCGCCGCATAAGTGCATCGACGCGGTTGCAGCGGGCGTGAAGGATGGTTTCGACAAAGGCCTCGCGTTCGAACGCGAATGCTTTATGGCACTCGTGCAGACGCCGGAAAGCCGCGCGTTGCGTCATGCGTTCTTCGGTGAGCGTGCGGCGAGCAAGATTCCGGATGTGCCTTCGGATACCGTTGCACGTGACATCAAACAGGTCGCCGTGATCGGCGCCGGCACGATGGGCGGCGGCATCGCGATGAACTTCATCAACGCGGGCCTGCCGGTCACGCTGCTCGAAACGAAGCAGGAAGCGCTCGATCGTGGCATCGCGACGATTCGTAAGAACTACGAGGCGACCGTCAAAAAGGGCAAGTTGAAGCCCGAAGTGCTGGAACAGCGCATGGCGCTGATCACGCCGACGTTGTCCTACGATGATCTGAAGCACGCCGACCTGATTGTGGAAGCGGTCTTCGAAGAACTCGGGGTGAAGGAACAGGTCTTCAAGCGTCTGGATGAAGTGGCGAAGGCCGGCGCGATCCTCGCCTCGAACACCTCCACGCTCGATGTCGACAAGATCGCTGCGTTCACGAAGCGTCCGCAGGACGTGGTCGGTATGCACTTCTTCAGCCCGGCCAACGTGATGAAGCTGCTGGAAGTGGTGCGCGGCAAGGACACGGCGAAAGACGTGCTCGCCACCGTTATGCAACTCGCGAAGAAGATCAAGAAGACGGCGGTGGTGTCCGGCGTGTGCGACGGCTTCATCGGTAACCGCATGATCGAGCAATACATCCGCCAGGCGCTCTTCATGCTCGAAGAGGGCGCACTGCCGGCGCAGGTCGACCGCGCCATCGAGAAGTTCGGCTTTGCGATGGGACCGTTCCGCATGAGCGATCTCGCGGGCAACGATATCGGCTGGGCCATCCGCAAGCGCCGCTATCTGGAGCATCCGGACATGCACTACTCGAAGATCGCCGACCGTCTGTGCGAGACGGGGCGCTTTGGGCAGAAGACCGGTGGCGGCTGGTACGACTACAAGGCGGGCGACCGCACGGCGCATCCGTCTAAGCTGGTGGACGAGATGATCGTTTCCTTCTCGAAGGAGACGGGTGCCGAGCGCCGCAAGATCAGCGACGCGGAAATCGTCGAGCGTCTGGTGTTCGCGCTCGCCAACGAAGGCGCCAAGATTCTCGAAGAGGGGATCGCTTCGAAGGCGTCGGATATCGACATGGTTTATCTCACCGGCTACGGCTTCCCGCTTTGGCGTGGTGGCCCGATGCTGTACGCGGACACGGTGGGCCTCTACAACGTCGAGCGGGCGATTCGCGGTTATGCCGCGCGTCCGAACGGCGATGCGTGGCAACTCGCGCCGAGCATTGCTGAGCTTGCCGCGAAGGGTCGCGGGTTCAACGGCTGAGCGGCTGGGCTTGGGCGAGGCTCGTGGAGCGGGCTAGCAGAGCCCGCGGACGGCAAAGTGAATGGGATAACGCGAGGTGCCGCGATGAAAGATGCCGACGAAGTGCTGCTCGTCATCGACGTGCAGAACGATTTCATGCCTGGCGGCGCACTGGCCGTCGCGCATGGCGATGAAGTCGTGCCGGTCATCAACCGGCTGGCGCGCGGGTTTAGCCACGTCGTGCTGACGCAGGACTGGCATCCGGCTTCGCACATCTCGTTTGCGGCCAATCACGCGGGTCGCTCGCCGTTTGAAATGCTCACATTGCCGTATGGCGAGCAGGTGCTGTGGCCGACCCATTGCGTGCAGGACACGCCGGGTGCGGCTTTGCACCGGGATCTCGACATTGCCCATGCGCGTGCGGTGATCCGCAAGGGGCACCACGCCGGCGTCGATAGCTACTCGGCTTTTCTCGAAGCCGATCGCAAGACGCCGACGGGCCTCGCAGGATATCTGCGTGAAGTGGGCGTAAAACGGGTCTGGTGCTGTGGCCTCGCGACCGACTATTGCGTCGCCTGGTCCGCGCTCGACGCACGGACAGCAGGATTTGAAGTTGCGCTGATCGAAGACGCTTCGCGCGCCATCGATCTCAACGGTTCGCTCGAGGCCGCATGGCGCGATCTGCACGCAGCGGGTGTCAAGCGTGTGCAGGCCGCGGAAGTGGCTGGGTAGGACGGCGTGAAGGCCTAAAGGCTTGCAAACCGGAGCGCCGGCCACCAGGACGCCGGCCCCCGGAAGGCCGGCCCCCGGATGGCCACCCCGAGCGAACCACATTCAACATTGGAAGCAGGAGACATGCATGACTGACGCCGTAATCGTATCGACCGCCCGCACGGGTCTTGCCAAATCGTGGCGTGGCGCTTTCAACATGACGCACGGCGCGACGCTTGGCGGCCATGTGACGCAAGCCGCAGTCGAGCGCGCAAAGCTCGATCCGGCACGCGTCGAAGACGTGATCATGGGTTGCGCGAATCCCGAAGGCGCGACGGGTGGCAACATCGCAAGGCAAATCGCTTTGCGCGGCGGCTTGCCTGTCAGCGTACCGGGCATGACGGTCAACCGCTTCTGCTCATCGGGCCTGCAGACGATTGCGCTCGCCGCACAGCGCGCGATCGCCGGTGAGGGCGATGTGTTCGTCGCGGGCGGCGTCGAATCGATCTCGTGCGTGCAGAACGAGATGAACCACCACATGATGATCGAGGGCTGGTTGAGCAAGAACAAGCCGGAGATCTACTGGTCGATGTTGCAGACCGCTGAGACCGTCGCCAAGCGCTATTCGATTTCGAAGGAGCGCCAGGATGAATACGGCGTGCGCTCGCAGCAGCGCGCGGCCGCCGCTCAGGAAGCTGGCAAGTTCAACGACGAAATCGTGCCGATAACGGTGCTCGCGGCTGTCGCCGACAAGGCCAGCGGCCGGCTTTTCACGAAGGAAGTGACGATTGCCGCCGATGAAGGCATCCGCGCCGACACGACGCTCGAAGGGGTGTCGAAGATTCGCACGGCGCTGCCGGGCGGCGTCATTACGGCCGGCAACGCAAGCCAGTTTTCGGACGGCGCGTCGGCCTGCGTGGTGATGAACGCCAAGGTGGCCGAACGCGAAGGGCTGCAACCGCTCGGGATTTTCCGCGGCTTTGCCGTGGCGGGTTGCGAGCCTGACGAGATGGGCATCGGTCCGGTGTTCGCGGTGCCGAAGCTGCTCAAGCAGGCGGGCCTGAAGGTCGAAGATATCGACCTGTGGGAACTGAACGAAGCGTTTGCCGTACAGGTGCTGTATTGCGCAGACAAACTCGGGATCCCGCACGACAAGCTCAATGTGAACGGCGGCGCGATTGCGGTTGGCCATCCGTACGGCGTGTCGGGTGCGCGTCTGACCGGACATGCGCTGATCGAAGGCAAACGGCGCGGCGCAAAGCTGGTGGTCGTGACGATGTGTATCGGCGGCGGGCAGGGCGCAGCGGGCTTGTTCGAAGTGGTTTGAGCCCGAGGGTGCAATCAAGCCGGAGGCGTTTGAGTCAAGGTTTGTTTGGCCGTTGAAGTGATGAGCGGGTGTCGTTTGGGTCGGTGCGTAACGCGCCGGTCCGACGACACCCGCTTTTCATTGGCGCTATCCGTCGCGAAGCCTACTCGCTTTTCACTGTCCAGCTAGACCGAGTCCCGGCAGCGACAGCACACCCTGATCGAGGAAGCGCGTGCCGCCCGTCAGGCCACCCGCCAGCCGTCCGCGCAAGATATACGGGTACTGGCCCGGCGGCGTGTCGCTGCCGGCGAGTGAGAAGGCCTGATGCAGGACCGCAAACGCGGGCACCGTCAACGGCACGCTCACGACCGTCTCACCGTAGCGAGGCACCGTGCCGTGCTGATCGCTGACGCCGCTGGCAAACCCCTTGCCGTTCAACTGCAGATCGACTGAGACGCCGTCGAAGTTAAGCGCGTCTTCGTTGGGATTCTGGATCCGCAGCTTCACGTTGAAACGCATCTCCATGCCCTGGCTGTCGAGCGGCTCGATGCCGGCCACGCTCACGCGCAGCGGGTCGTGGCCGAACCATCCCGCACAGCCGCCGAGCGTGACAACCGCGAGCAATCCCGCCGCGAGGAGGCGGGCAGAGTGCCCGGACAACAACCGACGAAGGAAGGGCATAGCGGGCACCTCGAGTCGAACTGGGTTGGGTTGGCCGGTATTCTACCGGCACGGCCCGTTTGCTGTGTGACCCGCGATTGCGTCTGACGCTACAGCCTGGGAGGGCGCCTGAGTGCGCCGAACTGCCGCGCCCGAAGCGACGGGTTCCACCGCCTTACCAAGCCGAATCCCGCTCGAACTCAGCCTGATAATGATGGTCCGATTAGCACCCGCCGAAGGTCCCCGGGTTCGCGAGCACAATGAAACGGTTGCAGAGGGATCGAAAACGGACTTCAATGCCGTACTAACGCGATTCGTGACTTCGTGGCGGCTATCGATCAAACCCTGTCTTCATAGGAAAGCAACGATGCACAGACGTCAATTCATTACCGGCACCAGTGTGCTTCTCGCGTCGAGCGGCCTGACGCTGGCAGGCTGCACCACCACACCGCTCGGCTCAGGTGAGACCGCCGAGGACTACGCGCAAAAGCGCAACACGATTAACGCCGGGATTGATTCGACGCTCGCTCGCCTGCAGGGCACGGTGCATGGTTCGCAGGAGATCCTTGCCAAAGCGCGCGGCGTGCTGGTGTTTCCCTCTGTGTTTGCGGCCGGTTTCTGGTTTGGCGGCCAGTACGGGCAGGGCGGTCTGCGCGTCGATGGGCAGACGACGGGTTACTACAGCACCGTCGCCGGCTCGTTCGGCCTGCAGATCGGCGCGCAGTCCAAGGCGATCATCTTCGCTTTCCTGACGCAGGAAGCGCTCGACCGTTTCATGCAAAGCCAGGGCTGGGCGGCCGGCGCGGATGCCACCGTCGCGCTGGCGAAGATCGGCGCGAACGGCAATCTCGACACCTCGACGGCGATGAGCCCGGTGGTTGCGTTCGTGCTGACCAACGCTGGACTGATGGCAGGCATCTCGCTGGAAGGCACGAAGGTGTCGCGGCTGGTGATCTGAGCGGACCCAAGGCCTCGCGGCTGATTATCTCAGCACAAAAGCCGTCGCTCGCCCCGAGTCCAACGCGACACTCACTCTATCTCCACCACCAGTTTGCCGCGGGCGGTGCCGCTCGTGATGGCGTCGTAGGCAAGTTCGGCGGAACCCAGCTCGAAGCGGCGCGGATCGAGCCGCGGTTTGAGTTTGCCCGCTTCTGCTAGCCGCGTGGCTTCTTGAAGCATGAAGCCGTGATGGGCGCGATGCTCGCCGGTGAGGAGCGGATACAGCGTGAAAACGCCCGAGTAGCTGGCTTCGCGAAACGAAAGCGGCGCGAGTGCATGGGTTCCCCAACCCAGCGCGCTCACCACGTGGCCGAAATGCCTGACCGCTGCAAACGACGCATCCAGGGTCGGGCCGCCGACCGTGTCGACCACCAGCTCGAAGCCTTTACCGTCCGTCGACGACGCCACATATTGCTCGACGGCCTGCGCCCGATGATCGATCGGCGTTGCGCCCAGGCTCGCCACGAAATCCAGATCGCGTGTGCTCGCGGTGGCGAATACCTTGCCGCCAAGCGCATGAGCCAGTTGCACAGCTACGTGCCCGACGCCGCCGGCGCCGCCCTGGACCAGCACGGTTTGCCCGGCCTGTAGCCGCGCCCGGTCCACGATGCCCGCGTACGCGGTGATGAAGGCGAGCGGCATGGCGGCGGCTTCGCGCATCGACAGGTTCGCCGGCTTCAGCGCGAGGAGGTCGGCATCAACCGCGGCGTACTGGGCCAACGACCCTTGAATACCCCCGACCCCGCCGGTCATGCCATACACCTCATCGCCGACCTTGAATGCGCTGACTCCAGGCCCGACTGCTTCGACCACCCCCGCCATATCGATACCGAGCACCAGCGGCAACGGATGCTTCGCGTGGTCGGCGCTGCCGGCGCGGATCTTGGTATCGAGCGGGTTCAGACCACTGGCCGCAATCCGCACGAGCACCTGACCTTGCGAAGGGCGCGGACGGGAGAGCTCGGTCATTTCGAGGGGGCCGTGGTAACGGTTGAGTGCGAGGGCGTGCATGGACATGGTGATCTCCTTTCGTGTTGAGTCGGCGCTACGATAGGTCCATACTCGTTCATGCGAAAAAGTATGTAAATCAACGTTAATGCATGTTAATCAAACGAAAATGAATGAGCCAGCACTGGAATGGAGTGACGTACGTATTTTCCTCGCGATTGCCCGAAGCGGCACGCTAGGCGCGGCGGCGAGGCAAACCGGCCAGACCCAGCCGACCATGGGCCGGCGCCTGCGCGCGCTCGAAGAGGCGACCGGACATGCGTTGTTCCAGCGCACCCGCGACGGTTTTGTCCTGACCGACGAGGGCACGGCGGTGCTGGCCTACGCCGAGCGAATGGAGGAGGAAGCGCTCGGCTTCACGCGCGCGCTTGCGGGCAAGGACGCCCAGTTGACGGGCTTGTTGCGCGTGTCGTCATCGGACTGGTTCGGGATCCACGTGTTGACGCCCGTGTTCGCGCGGTTCCTGGCGCGGCACCGGGGCGTGTCGATCGAACTGTTGACGGATTCGCGCCGCTACAACCTCGCACGTCGCGAGGCGGACTTGGTGTTTCGCATCACGCCGTTCGACGAGGCCGATGTCATCCAGCGCAAGCTGATGCACATGGATTACGCGCTGTACGGCCGTCTGGATCTCGTCGCCCCGCAGGCGGGCGACGGGGAAGGCCACACGCTGATCACGATGGACAGCGCGTTCGGCACGCTGCCCGATGTAGCGTGGGTCAGGCGCATGCTGCCGAACGCGCGGATCGCGTTCGGCAGCAACAACCGCGGCGCGCAGGCGCGCATGTGTGCCGAAGGTGGCGGCTTTGCGGTGCTTCCGTGTCTGCTCGGCGACACGACTTCGGGACTGAGGCGCATCGATCTGGGTGAGGCGCCGCCGGGCAGGGAGGTCTGGTTCGGCTACCACCGCGACCTGCGGCGGGTGGCGCGCCTGCGCGCCTTGCTGGATGCGGCGATCGAGGCGCTCGGCGTAGAGGCGTTCAGCAACACCTGAGGGGGTTCGATTGAGCAAATTCGCGGCCAATCCACCGCCGATCCACGTTCCAGAGATATGTATAAAACGGTACCTTGCATAAAACAGTAGACCCTGCTACATTTCAGCCATGGTCACCGCGGCCATCAGTCCGTCCGGTGACAGTGCATAGCACGGTACCTTGCAACGCACACTACGAATCGTGGAATTAGATGAAAACGCAGTTAAAAAAAGGAACGCTCGATATGTGCGTGCTGGCCGTCCTGGCCCGTGGGGACAGCTACGCGTACGAGCTGGTGTCGACACTCGCTGAGACGATGGAAATCAGCGAAGGCACGATTTACCCTTTGATGCGTCGGCTGCAGGCCGAGGCGTGGGTGTCGACCTACCTCGTTGAGTCGAACTCGGGGCCGCCACGCAAATACTACTCGCTGACGGGCACGGGGCGTCGCAGTCTGCTGGAGATGGAAGAGGAGTGGCGCAGTTTCGTGGATGAAGTCAACGGCGTACTTGAACAACCCGGCATAAAAATGAACACAGGGGAAAACCCATGAAGCAGGAAGTATTCATTGAGGCTCTGCGGCGGGAATTGAGCAGTCTGCCGAAGCAGGCAGTCGATGAAATCATTGCGGATTACCACGAGTACATTGGCGACGCGCTGGCCGCAGGGCGGCGCGAGGAAGATGTGATCGCGGCCCTGGGTGACCCGGTCAAGCTCGCTCGCGAACTGAAGGCGCAGGCGAACTACCGTCAGTGGCAAGACCGCCGTTCGTTCGGCAACCTGATTCGCGTGATCATGTCGATTTCCGCGCTGGGCCTGCTGAACGTCTTGCTGCTGGTGCCGTTCATGGTGTACCTGGCCCTCCTCACTGCCGGCTATGCGGTTTCCGTAGGGCTGACGATTGCCGGGGTGGTGGGTGTGATCGCGTTGAGCGGCCACCACTTCTTCGGCAAGACCGCACGTGATGCGCTGCCGTTCAGCTTTAGCACTAGCTCCAGCGAGCAGTCCAAGGCGGCACCGAGTGCCGCGTCGGATGCGAAGGACGCGGATAGCAATAGCGATGACGACACCCCGGGCAACCTGAAGAGCCTGAAGATCGTCGGCGACCGTTTCGTCTTCAATCTGCAGGACGACAGCAAGCTCGAACTGGTCACGCGCTCGGGAGCGATCGAGATCCACAACGACGGCGACAACTTCAAGTTCGAGAGTTCGTCGGAAGCCGCGCGGCACCTGCTGACAAAGGACGCGGACGGTACGTGGAGCATCCCGCGCGACGAAGTGGTCACGCTGGAATTGAAGGACGACGACGAGAAAGTATCGTTTGTGCGCTCCAGTAGCGATCCCAAATCGGGAGTCTGGGACATCTCGAGCGACGACGGCGACAACGTCAAGCTGGAGCAGGATTCGCACGGCAAGACCAATCACGTGACGGCGCACAGCGGTCAGAACACGGTGGATATCGGCAACGGCAAGATTGCCATCGACGACGGGCATGACGTGATCCGCGTGGCGGCATCGGACAGCGAATACACCTATGCGATCGTGATGCTGCCCATCGGATTGATTGGCCTCGCGTTGTGTATCTGGCTCACGCGGATTACCTGGCGCGGCATGGCGCGCTACGTGAAGCGGCAAATCGACGTCGTCTCGGCAAGTCTCGAGCGCCAGCAGACGTCCTGAAGAAGCACGGGCAATACCCGAACACCGAAGTACCGGATAGCTGAACCCTTAGTAGTACATACAACCACTTTTCGCTTTAATAGAGGAAATCGTCATGAACATCGATTACCCGAGCGACGTTTCTAAGGAAACCCGTCTCCATCGTGTGCCGGCACTGCCTTTTTCCGGTGGAAGAGAAGTCAACCCCCTGCGTATTGCGGACTGGCTGATGGCCGGCTTGCGTGCCGCTGGCGTGCAGCCGGTGCAGTGGCTCAGCGTGTTGCTGATCTGCGCCGATTTCGCAACGGCGTTGGGGTTCCTGCCGCTGCTGCGTCCGCTGGCGGTGCTGCTGGCGCCGCTCGTTGTCGGTGGGCTGATGGTGGTGCAGGACGGCGCCGTCAAGGGCCAGCCGGTGTCGTTGCGTGAAGCGGTCGCGGCGCTGGGGCGGCGTAGCAACGCGCTGTGCGTAATCGGGCTGTACGGCGCGGCGATCGTGGCCGTCGGCTACGTGATCCTGCTGGCGACGTTCCATGTCTCGCTGAATGCTTCGGTGACGGCGAGCGGCGTGCATAACCTGTCGATCAGCTACGGCGGCGACCATGGCGTGCGCGGCGCGCTCGAATCGCTGCTCGGTGCGTCGATCTTTGCGGTCGCGATTGCCTCGGCCTGCTTTGCTCCGGCGCTGGTGGTGCTGCACGACATGCCCCCCCATGACGCGATGATCGCAAGCCTGAGCGGTGCCGCACGCAACTGGCCGGTCACGCTGATGTACTTTGCTGCGATGACGGTGGCTGTGCTGTTCGCGCCGATGGTGCCGCTGGCCCTGCGCGCCCTGGTGCTGACGCCGCTCCTGACCGCAGTGCCGCTGCTGTCGATCTACGGTGCTTACCGGGATGTGTTCGTTGGGCGCTGAGCTGGAATGTAAGCGCGTAAGTGGACGATGTACACGAGCCGCTCTGCGTTAGAGTTGCACGGATGATCTGAAGGATGACGGAGTACGCATGAGAATGCTGATCATGGGAGGAACCTTGTTTCTCGGCCGCCATATCGTGGAGGCGGCCTTGAGGCGAGGGCACGAAGTCACGCTGTTCAATCGCGGTCTTCGGAATCCCGGCGTGTTTCCGACGGTGGAGAAGCTGACCGGCGACCGGGATGCGAATCTGGCCGCGTTGAAAGGGCGCCAGTTCGACGTGGTGATCGATCCGTCCGCTTACCGCCCCGAGCAGATCGATCGGCTCCTCGCGGCCTTGAGTGAACCGCTGTTGCATTACACGTTGGTGTCGACAATTTCGGTGTACGGCGCGTTTCCGCCGAGACGCCGTTTCGATGAAAGCACGGCTGTGGTTGCTGGCCATGAAGGTTACGGCGCGCTGAAGGCACGGGCCGAGGAAGCGCTTCAGGCCGCGCTGCCGGGCCGGGTTGCGATAGTGCGGCCTGGATTGATCGCGGGTCCTCACGATCCCACCGAGCGGTTGACCTATTGGCTGCGCCGCATCGACTCCCGTGGCCGCGTGCTGGCGCCGGGGCGTCGCGAACGGCCGGTTCAGTTTATCGATGCGCGGGATCTTGCCGAATGGTCGGTGCGCCTCGCGGAGGATCGCGTCTGCGGCGTCTATCACGCGGCCGGCCCACAGGCCACGCTGACGATGGGGCAGTTCCTCGACACGTGTCTGGCGCTGAGCGGAAGCGATGCCGAGCTCGCCTGGATGTCCGATGACGAGGTCGTAGCCGCAGGGATCGAAGGCTGGACAGAATTGCCGCTATGGATCGCAGAGGACGACGCGGAAGCTGGCGGGATCTTTTACGCGGACAACCGCCGTGCGATCGAGCAGGGCCTCACATTCCGCCCGCTCGCGCAGACTGTCCGCGACACGCTCGGGTGGTGCCGGGAAGCGGGCGGTGAAATCATCGATTCGCCGCTGCGTGCCCGGACCTTGAGTGCGCAGAAAGAGCAGGAGACCCTCGCGCAACTGCGTCTGCGTCCGCTGTCGGGCTGAAGTCTGCGTGCCTTGTGCTACGCTGACGTAGTGGTCTCCGCGGCCAGATCCTTCTCCATGAAGACGCTCAACGGATCGGGCCGGTAATCTGCAAACGGTTCGCGGGCGACAAAACCCGCCCGGCCGTAGAGGCCGAGCGCCGAATGGCTGTCGATGCCGGTTTCGAGGCGCAACCAGCGCACCCCGTGGGCACGGGCCTGTGTTTCGAGCTTGCCGAGGATGGCCTTGGAAAGTCCCTGGCCACGGGCCTGCGGCTCCACCCACATCCGTTTGATTTCCGCCCAATCGCCTTTCAGGACCACCGCGCCAGTTGCCAGCGCTTCGCCGGATGCGTCGCGGGCAACGTGAAACAGCACGCCAGGTTCGCGCAACGAGTCGAGCGGCAACAGGTGGTTGCTCTCGGCCGGGTACAGCCCCGCGGCTTCTGCGTCGCCATGCTCGAGCAAGGCAATGATGTCGGGCTGGGCGGGATCTTCGATGGCGATGTTCATGGATAAAGTCGACTATGTAAGCGGATGGTCAGGCAGGCGTGAGCGTATCAAAAGTGGCGGGTCTGCCCAAAGCGTTTTCTTCTGTCGAGCGTCACCGTCGTACGTCACGGTCTTAGATACGGACTGTGCCTGACATTGGCGGAACAGAATACGCGGAACTCGACAGGCTCGTTTGCCGGCGCCGCGCCGACAATGCCGCACGCATGCAGCACGTGCTGCAACGCCGAAATCACCTCGCCGTCCGGATCCTGATCGATGGCGATATCCATGATGCCGGCCTCGATGTATTGACGGTGCACGTCCAACATCTCGTGCCCGACCCACGTGACCTCCCCCGCGAGCGCCGCCTGGCGCAGCGCGGCCTCGATGCCGGCCGACCCGTAACCGGTGCTGTAGACGCCGGCCAGCTTGCCACGCTTGAGTGCCTCGTTCACTGCGCGATAGCCGCGGTCATCCTGATCGAGCGATTCAATGGATGAGACCTCGCAGGTCAGATGGCCGAAGTGTTCGGCGAGCTGCGCACGGCATCCTTCGATCCGGTCGACGTGCGCGCGATAGTCGAGCCGTCCCGGCAACAGGAGCACGCGGCCAGGATGCCGCGCGAGTCGCCCGATGAAGTAGCCGGCCGTGTGGCCGGCACGCAGATTGTCGATGCCCGCGTAGTGCAGCCGTTCGATGCCGCCGATATCGGTGACCATCGTGACGACCACTTCGTTGCGCGCGATCGCGGCTGCGAGCGCGGCGCGCACCTGCGGCGTGTCCTGCGCCGTGACGATCAACGCAGCGCGCCGGTAGCGGGACCGGCCAAGCGTCTCTGGCAGGCGTGCCTCGTCGGCGGGGGACAGTAGCGTGCGGTGTACGACGACGCGCCGGTCGAGCATCTGCATCGAACGCTGCAGCGCTTCACGCAGACGGTTGAAGAACGGCGTGTCGTTCTCGGGCAGCAGGACGTCGATGTGGACGAGCCCATGCTGCGTGTCCGGCAGCAAGCGCGGCACCGCGAGCTGCGTCGCTGCCGCGACCACCCGCTCACGCGCTTTCGCCGACACGCTGCCGCGTTCGTTCAGCACGCGGTCGACCGTCGTCGTGCTGACGCCGGCGAGCTCGGCAATTTCGACGAAGCGCGCCGTGTGCTTGCGCCAACGCGGCGGTGTTTCCTCGGACACGGTTTCCTCCTGCTCGATGTCGTTGTGCGGGATCGCAGGGTCATTGCTGCGCTAGAGAATGGCGAAATTTCGTCAATCTTCCCATTGAGGCGCGCCGTCCGCTCGCCTATTTTTCATCATGCGAGCTCCACGCCGGACAAAGTGGAGCCAACCCGAACAAGGAGACACAGGTGGCGAATACGGAGACAGACGCACGGGCGCCTGGGGCCGCGGCGCGCGACGCTTACCGGCTGATCGGCGGTGCGGGCGAACGCGCGCGGGCGGCGGGCCTCGTCGATGCCGACTGGTACAAGTCCCCGGTGGCCCGCCCGGTGATGAAGCAGTTGATGCAGCGCAGCAATGCACGTGCGATCCGCGACACGCTGCTTTGGTACGCGGCGATCGTCGCGAGCGGCGCGCTCGCCGGATTCGCCTGGCATGCGCACGCGTGGTGGGCGCTCCCGGCGTTCCTGCTGTACGGCACGCTGTATTGCAGCCCCGCCGATTCGCGCTGGCACGAAGCGGGACACGGCACCGCCTTCAAGACGCGCTGGATGAACGATGTGCTGTATCAGATCGCGTCGTTCCAGATTTTTCGCCGCGCGACCGTCTGGCGTTGGAGCCACGCACGCCATCACACGGACACGCTCGTCGTCGGCCGCGATCCGGAGATCGCCGCGCCCCGGCCCACCGACTGGCGCGGACTTGCGCTCAACGTGTTCGCGATCAAGCACGTCTTTCACGAACTGCCGAAGATGGTGGGCGCCGCCTTCGGCCGTGTCGGCGCGGAAGAGGAAACCTTCATTCCCGCTTCCGAATGGCCGAAGGTGATCCGCGAGGCGCGCATCAGTCTGTGCGTCTATGCGCTTGTGATTGCCGCGTGCATCGGCTTCCGCTCGGTGCAGCCGCTGCTCTATATCGGGCTGCCGAGCCTGTACGGCGCGTGGCTCTACATCTATTTCGGTTTGACCCAGCATGCCGGCATGCCGGAGAACGTGCTCGATCATCGCCGGAACTGCCGCACGATCATGATGAATCCGCTGTTCCGCTTCCTCTACTGGAACATGAACTACCACGTCGAACATCACATGTTCCCGATGGTGCCGTTTCATGCGTTGCCGCAATTGCACGAAGTGGTGAAGGCGGACATGCCGCCGCCGTATCGCAGCAGCCTCGCCGCGTATGCGGAGATCATTCCGGCGCTGGTGCGTCAGACGCGCGATCCGTCGTATGCGGTCGTGCGGCCGGTGCCCGGCACCGCGCAGGCTTGACCCGGCGCGACCCCACAGGATTCAGGAGACCAACATGACGCAATGGATCGATGCAGCTGCATTCGACGATATCGAGGATGAAGACGTGATGCGCTTCGATCATGCCGGCCGCACCTACGCGATCTACCGGGTCGAAGACGAAGTCTATGCGAGCGACGGACTCTGCACGCACGAGCAGGTCCACCTGAGCGACGGATTCGTGATGGGACACGAGATCGAATGTCCGAAGCACAACGGCCGTTTCGACGTTCGCGATGGCCGGCCGCTGTGTGCACCGGTCTGCGAAAAGCTGCAGACGTATGCGGCGAAGGTCGAAGGCGGACGCATCCTGATCGAGGTGTGACGCGATGACTTCCGGCGCCTGCGAGACACCTCTAACATAGTGGCGGGACCTCGATATAGAGGCCAATGCAGTCCGTAAGTTTGCTAGGCTTATAGCTTGCCTTGATCTGCCTGATCCTGATGCCTGTAGGCACGGTGGGCGGAAAGCGCGTATCGTTTTTGTACGCTGGGATCAAGGTAGGGTAAGGTATTGAGCCCATTTAACGGACTGGCGCGAACCGCTGGGAACACTATGATTCGACATATTGTGATGTGGAAGTTGAAGGAATCGGCAGAAGGCGCGAGCCGCGCAGAAAACGCGGCCAAGCTCAAGGAAAAGCTCGAAGGTTGCCGCGACATCGTCCCTGGCATCCTGCACCTGGAAGTGGGGCTCGCCGCGCTGGGCCTCGAATCGACCTACGACGTCGTGCTGGTATCCGACTTCGCCGACAAGGCCGCGCTCGACGCCTACCAGGTTCACCCGACACACCTGGCGCTCAAGGGTTTCGTCGGCGCGGTGCGTGAATCGCGCGACTGCGTCGATTACGTCGTCTGACGCGCGGCAATGACTGATTCGAAGAAAGAGCGGTCCGACGATCCGGCGGCCGGCGATCCGGCGGCCGGCCATTCCGCCGCAACCCCAGCTACTCCCAGCGTGACGCCCAACGCCCTCGCCGTGCTCGAAAGCCCCTTCGTCGACCACCTCGGCGTGCAACTGGTATCCGCCGCGGACGGCGTCAGCGAAGTCGTTCTACCTCTTGCGCCGGACCACATGAACACGTGGGCGGTGGCACATGGTGGTGTGACGATGACGCTCGCCGACGTCGCGCTGGCGATGGCCGCCCGCAGTCTCGCGGGCGACGGCGTCGGCGTCGTCACGGTGGAAATGAAAGTCAACTTCATGCAGCCGGGGCGCGGCGAGTTGCGCGCTTCTGCACGCGTGTTGCATCGTTCGACCACGATGGCCTATTGCGAAGGCGAAATCCGCGATAGCGAAGGCCATTTTGTCGCGAAGGCGCTCGGCACCTTCAAGTACATGCGGCGGCTTGCCGTGGGCCGCGACGTGACGCATCAGCGTCTGCGCAGCGACCCGTCCGCCAAACCCGGTCCGAGCGACGGTTAATTGCGGCGCCGGGACGTGCCGCTGCGCGCGTCCCGCTGTAGCGCGTCAACCCGTATCGGGCCTCACTTAAAAATCATGGAGACGACCGTCATGACCCAGATCAACCGTCAACTCGTCCTCGCGTCCCGTCCAGAAGGCGCGGCCACGCCGGACAACTTCAGGCTCGTCGAAACGCGGCTCGCACCGCTCGCAGAGGGCGAGTTTCGCGTGCGCAACCACTATCTGTCGCTCGATCCGTACATGCGCGGCCGCATGAACGACAGCAAGTCCTACGCAGCGCCGCAGCCGCTCAACGAAGTGATGATCGGCGGGACCGTGGGTGAGGTCGTCGAGTCGAAGCATCCGAAGTTCGCCGTGGGGGACAAGGTGGTCGCCATGTTCGGCTGGCAGGAATATGGCACCTCCGACGGCACGGGCGTGCGCAAGGTCGACGATACCCATGTGCCGCTTTCCGCCTATCTCGGCACGGTGGGCATGCCGGGTGTCACCGGCTGGTATGGGCTGAACAAAATCATTGCGCCGAAGGCCGGTGAGACGGTGGTGGTCAGCGCGGCGAGCGGGGCGGTCGGCAGCGTCGTCGGGCAACTGGCGAAGCTCGCCGGTGCGCGGGCGGTCGGCATCGCCGGTGGCGCGGACAAGTGTAGCTATGTGGTGGAGCACCTCGGCTTCGACGCCTGCGTCGACTACAAGGCCGGCAACCTGTATCAGGACCTCAAAGCGGTGACGCCACAGGGTGTCGACGGCTACTTCGAGAACGTCGGCGGGGAGGTGCTCGACGTGGTGCTGGCGCGGATGAGCGCCTTCGGCCGCATCGCGTTGTGCGGGATGATTGCCAGCTACGACGGCCAGCCGATGCCGCTCAAGCACCCGGCGCTGATGCTCACGCAGCGCTTGCTGGTGCAGGGCTTTATCGTTAGCGAGCACCCGGACGTGTGGCCCGAAGCGCTCACGCAACTCGGCACGCTCGTCGCGCAAAAGAAACTGCATTTCCGCGAAAGCATCGCGCAGGGGCTCGAACAGGCGCCCGAGGCGTTCATCGGCCTGCTCAAAGGGAAGAACTTCGGCAAGCAACTAGTCAGGCTGATCTGACGCGGCGCGGCCGGGGACGGTTGCGGTAGAACAGCTCGCAGCGGCAAAGACCGGGCCGCCCGGTCAGGCTGACCCCTCACAACAAATAACCAACGGAGATACCTGATGTTCCAGTTCGAAGGCAAAGTGGCTGTGATCACCGGCGCGGCGAGCGGCTTTGGCCGTGCGTTTGCCGAAAAAGGCGCGGCACTCGGCATGAAGCTGGTGCTGGCCGACGTCGACGGCGCGGCGCTTGCGCAAACCGTCGAAGCACTGCGCGCGGCCGGCGCCGACGCGATCGGCGTGCCGACCGACGTCTCGGATGCCAGCCAGGTCGACGCGCTGGCGTTGGCGGCGCTCGATGCGTTCGGCAAGATCCATCTGCTGTTCAACAACGCGGGCGTGGGCGCCGGCGGCTTCCTGTGGGAAAGCACGGCCAACGACTGGGAGTGGGTGTTCGGCGTCAACGTGATGGGCGTCGCGCACGGCGTGCGCGTGTTCACGCCGATCATGCTGCGGCAGAACGAACCGGCGCACATCGTCAATACGGCGTCGGTGGCCGGGCTCCTGTCGCCGCCGGCGATGGGCATCTACAACGCGTCCAAACACGCGGTCGTGTCGTTGACGGAGACGCTCTATCACGATCTGCAGAATACCGGCGGACAGGTGGGGTGTTCGTTGCTGTGCCCGGCGTTCGTGCCGACCGGCATCGCCGACGCCGAACGTGCACGTCCCGAGACTTTGCGCAACGACGCGGCGCCGACCCGCTCGCAACTCGCCGCCGGCAAGCAACTGCAGCGGGCGGTGCAGTCGGGCAAGCTGAGCGCGAAGGACGTCGCCGAGCTGACGTTCGCAGCGATCGAAGCAGGGCGCTTCTACATCATCACGCACCCGGCGATCATGCCGACCGTGCATCTGCGCCATGAGGATATCGAGCAGCAGCGCAATCCGACCGATCCGCTGTCGCTCAAGCCGGAGGTGAAGGGCGAGTGAGGGGGCGAGTGAGCCCGCGGGGCGCGCGAGGCCGAGCGGGCCGCCGCGGCTTCATGGCATCATACGGCGCCCACCCCACCTATGGCGCGCCCCGCGCCGCCTGACGCACGATGCCGCTGAATCCAAAGATCGAGCAGGTGCTCGACATGATCGCGCGGGCGAAGCGCCCGCCGTACCACGAGCTCACCGCGCAGCAGGCGCGCGCCGCTTACGAGATGAGCGCGCCGATTCTCGAGATTCCCAGCGCGCCGATGTTCTCGGTCGAAGACCTCGCGGTACCGACGCGCGACGGTGCGACCATCCGCGCAAGGCTTTATCAGCCGTTTGAGCCGAGTTGGGCGGAGCCCGCGCCGGCGCTTGTCTATTACCATGGCGGCGGCTTTACGGTTGGCAGCGTCGACACGCACGACGCGCTGTGCCGGATGTTCGCACGTGACGCGCAATGCGTTGTGCTGTCTGTCGACTATCGGCTCGCACCCGAACACAAATTCCCCACTGCCGTGCATGACGCGTTCGACGCATTAAGCTGGCTGCACGCCAATGCGGGGTTGTATGGCGTCGACGCCGGACGCCTCGCGGTTGGCGGGGATAGCGCTGGCGGCACGCTCGCCACGGTCTGCGCGGTGTTGGCGCGCGATGCGGGTCTGCCGAAACTGGCTTTGCAATTGCTGATCTATCCGGGCACGACCGGGTATCAGCAGACCGGCTCCCACGCACGGCTCGCTGACGGCTATTTGCTCTCAGGGAAGACGATCCAGTGGTTTTTCGAGCAGTACGTCCGCGACGCGAGCGATCGCGACGACTGGCGCTTTGCGCCGCTCGACGGCACGCGCGGCGCACCTGAATTCGGCGGCCTCGCACCCGCGTGGATAGCGACGGCGGAATACGATCCGCTGAGCGACGAAGGGGCGGCGTACGCGGAAAAGCTGCGCGCAGCGGGTAACGAGGTCACGCTCAAGCGCTACGCCGGCATGATCCACGAGTTCTTCAAGATGGGCGGCTTTGTGCCCGATGTGGCGCAGGCCCATTCCGGTGCGGCGAGGGCGTTGCGCCTCGCGTTTGGGCTCGATCCGGACTGAATGCCGAAGCCCACGCGGAAGCGCCCCTCAGCGCTCGATATTGAACGCGAAACTACGCTCGAAGTCACCGGGGCGGACTACACGATGCGAGCCGTTGTCGTCGCTGCGCTCGGCGACTGCCGCGCTGACGTGCTCGCCATGCGTGCAGTTTGCCACCACCCTCAAAGCGGTCGTGCCACGCGTGCCGTATTCGGGTGACTCGATAAACGCCGCCGACAGCAGCCGTTCGCGTTCGAGCGGAATCCCGGTCGACGGCAACTCATCATCGCGGGCGAGCCGCGGATCGCGCATCAGATCGATGAGCCGTTCGAGCGGCACAAGCGGATCCGCGGCAAGCAGCGCCCCTAACTCCGAACGCTTGCGCACGAGCTTCGGCCACGGCGTGTCGAGCACCGCATTGGAAATGCCATGCGTGCCGGCCGCGAGCAACGCAGGACCCGCGGCCGAGCGGTTGCAATACCAGCCGAGCTCACGCCGCGACCAGTCGCCGACCAGCAGGTTAAAACCGTTATATATGTCGCCGTCCTTGGCGACTTGCCGCAGGTAATCGAGCGGCGCGAACTGCGCAGACGGTTCGCCGAGCAGCCAGTTGCTCACCAGCGTGCCGCGCGTGGGCGCATCCGGGCGCATTTCGTGCGGCGCCCGGTAATTCGTCAGCGCTGCAAAACGACCGTCGCGCGACATGCCGAGCCACGTGCCGCCGCCCACCAGATCGCGTCCGGCCAGCAATGCCGGCGCCTCGGACCACCAATGCATCGGCTCCGCCGTGCGGCGAAAGAACTCGTCGCGGTTGGCGGCAAGCGTAAAGAGCGGTCCGTCGACCGTATCGGGCCGCCAGTCGAAGACGATCAGGCACATCGGGGGGAGTCTCCCGCGGTGGGATGAGGGTGTTTAGTGCGCCAGCGCCAGCGCGCCTCAACCCTCAGCAGGCAGCGCGTACGGCAGCGGCAGGAAGGTCAGTGCCGGACCCTCAGCGGCGCCCAGATGAACCGAACCCGTTTCCAGTGCCGCGAGCTTCACCTCCACCAGCACATCCACGCCGCCATCCGGCGCCGACGCTGCATTGACCACCATGCCGCAAGGCTGACCCGGATCGCCTGAGTGGAACACTTCCGCGCCCGGCAAGACCGTATCCAGCTCACCGGCGACGTTCGCGAGCGCCGTGCGCCGCTTGATCGTGCCGCGATACTGGCTGCGCGCCACCACTTCCTGGCCCGGATAGCAGCCCTTGCGGAAATTCACGCCGCCGAGTACGTCGAAGTTGACCATCTGCGGCACGAACTGCTCGACCACCGGCTGGGTGATACGCGGTTCGCCGGCGCGGATATCGAGCCAGTCCCACACGGCCGCCGAGGCACGCGTGAGCTTGCCGTCAAGAACCGGCAAGCGCGCTTCGACCTCGGCCTTCGGCCCGACCCACACATAACGCAAGCGCCCTAGCGCGTCGGGCACGCGGATCAGCGCGCCCGCCGGGCCGTCCACTTTGACGTGGACGCCGTCCGGCACCGCGTCGAACACACCGGAAAGCGCCTTGCGTACGTCGCCCGCGAGACCCACCACGGCCAGCTCGCCGCTTGCATCCGTGAGCTTGGCCTTGGCACGCAGCACGAACATCGACAGACGCTTTTGCACTGCGGCCTGGACGTCCTTCGATACCAGCAGGCGGATCGTTTCCCCGCTGCGCCAGCTCAGAAACGACGCCAGCAGGCGGCCCTTGGCCGAGCAATAGCCGGACAGGCGGGCAGTGGCCGCCTCCAGATGCTGGGTGTCGTTAGTCAATTGGCCGTGCAGGAAGCTCGCCGCGTCGTCGCCGATGGCATCAATGACGCCGAATTGCGTGAGCGGCATATAGACGCCGCGCGCCGTTACCGCGTCGAATTCCTCGCGCGCGGGGCGCGGCAGCGGGGTGAGCGTGACCGGTGTGGCGGCGGCAGCGGTGCCGGGAGCAGAAGCGAGCGGTGCGTTCATGGATTCACAGAGCAGTCAATTCTGACTTTAGCTAGGGCAAGCTTGTATTATATGAGGTCCACCCCAGCCACGTTTCGCATGTCCCTTCTGAAGAAATGTCTCATTGCCGGCACGATCGTCGTTGCGCTGGCCGCAGCCGCTGTTGCCGGCGGATATCACTGGGCCAACACTCCCATCAGCCTGACACCCCCGCAGCTCGACGTTACCGTCAAACCGCATAGCAGCCTGCGCAGCGTCACGCTGCAGCTGAACCGCGGCGGCGTGCCGGTCGAGCCGGAACTGTTCGTCATGATGACACGCCTGCTCGGGCTGCAAAGCCAGCTCAAGTCGGGCAACTACGAGTTCAAGAGCGGCGTGACGCCGTACGAAGTTCTGCAGAAGATCGCTCGCGGCGACGTCAACGAATACGTCGCAACGATCATCGAAGGCTGGACCTTCAGGCACATGCGCGCCGAACTGGACGCCAATCCGGCGCTGACGCACGATACTGTCAGCATGAGCGACGCCCAACTGCTGACCGCGATCGGCGCGCCGGAAGCGTCGATCGGCAACGGTGAAGGGCTGTTTTTCCCGGACACGTATCTGTTCGACAAGAACACCAGCGACCTCGACGTCTACCGCCGCGCCTATCACCTGATGCACGAGCGCCTCGACGAGGCCTGGATGGCACGAGCCGCGGGCCTGCCGTACAAAACGCCTTATGATGCGTTGACGATGGCGTCGATCATCGAAAAGGAAACCGGCAAGCCATCGGACCGGCCGATGGTCGCGGCGGTGTTCGCGAACCGGCTGCGGGTGGGCATGCCGCTGCAGACCGATCCGACCGTGATCTACGGCATGGGCGACAGCTACACCGGCCATTTGCACAAGCACGACCTGCTGACCGACACTCCTTACAATACCTATACGCGGATGGGCCTACCGCCGACCCCAATTTCGTTGCCGGGGGTCGCGTCGCTGCAGGCGGCGCTGAATCCGGCACAGACCACCGCGCTGTACTTCGTATCGCGCGGCGACGGCAGCAGCATTTTTTCTGACACTCTCGGCGATCACAACAAGGCCGTCGACAAATATATTCGAGGGCAATGATGGCGCGGGGCAAATTCATCACGTTCGAAGGCATTGACGGAGCGGGCAAGACCACGCATCTCGCGTGGTTTCGCGAGCGCCTCGAACAGCACATCGCGCCGGGCAGCCGGGCGGTCGTCATGACGCGCGAGCCGGGCGGCACCGCGCTTGGCGAGTCGCTGCGCGAGATCCTGCTGCATCAGAAGATGGACCTCGAAACCGAGGCCTTGCTCATGTTCGCGGCGCGCCGCGAACATCTGGCCGAGGTGATCGAGCCGGCGCTGGCGCGCGGCGACTGGGTGCTGTCGGACCGCTTCAGCGATGCGACCTTTGCCTACCAGGGCGGCGGCCGCGGCCTTCCGCGCGATAAGCTCGAAGCGCTGGAGCGCTGGGTGCAGGGCGGCTTTCAGCCGGACCTGACGCTGCTGTTCGACGTGCCGCCCGATACGGCCAGCGAGCGGCGCAGTTCGGCGCGCGAGCCGGACCGCTTCGAGAGCGAATCGGACGCGTTTTTCACCCGTACGCGGGCCGAGTATCTGCGTCGCGCGGAAGAAGCGCCGTACCGGTTCGCTATCATTGACTCTTCGCAGAGCATTCCGCTAATCCAGAAAAGACTCGAAGAGTTGATTTCAACGCTTTGATTTTAAATAAATATAAACGCAAATCATAACAAGTTGACAGCTCGTGCAACACTTGAGAAATTTCAGCCAACTGATTGAATTAAAAGAGAAACGATGATTTATCCGTGGCAAGCCGATGACTGGAACCGTCTGCAACAACTGCGCGGGCACTGGCCGCATGCGTTGTTGCTCCATGGGCAGGCGGGGATCGGCAAGCTGCGCTTTGCGCAGCATCTGGCGCAAGGCCTGTTGTGCGAGGCGCAGCGTCCCAACGGCGAGCCGTGCGGCGCCTGCGCCGCCTGTAACTGGTTCGTGCAAGGCAATCACCCGGACTACCGGATTGTCGTGCCGGAGGCGCTAGCCGCCGAAGCGGGCCTCGCCAACGCCGCCGCGGACGAGAAAGCCGAGAAGGCCGATGCCGACGACGGCAAGAAGACCCGCGCCCCAAGCAAGGAAATCAAGATCGAACAGGTGCGCGCGTTGCTGGACTTCACCAGCGTGGGCTCGCACCGCGGCGGCGCGCGGGTCGTCGTGCTGGCGCCGGCCGAGGCGCTTAACGTCGCGGCTGCCAATGCGCTCCTGAAAACGCTCGAAGAGCCGCCGGCGGGCGTGGTGTTCCTGATGGTCTCGGCGCGCATCGACCGCCTGCTGCCCACCATCATCAGCCGCTGCCGTCAGTGGCCGATGACGGCGCCCGCGGCGGATGTCGCGACGCCGTGGCTGGCCGCGCAAGGCGTGGCCGATGCACCGGCGCTGCTGGCCGAAGCGGGCGGCGCGCCGCTGACCGCGCTGGCGCTGGCCAGCGACGAAAACCGGACGCTGCGCGACTGGACCCTCAAGCAGCTCGCCGCCGGCCCGCAGTGCGATGCGTTTGCGTGCGCCGAGGCGCTGCAGAAGCTGCCGGTGCCGCTCGTACTTGGCTGGCTGCAGCGCTGGCTGTACGACCTGCTCGCGCAACGCACCGCCGGCGCGCCGCGCTATTTCCCGCAGGCGGGAGCGGCGCTTACGCGCTGCGCCGCCCAGGCTGACGCCACCGCGTTCGCCCGTTTCACGAGGAGCGTGACGCGCCAGCGCGCGGTGGAAAACCATCCGCTGAACGCCCGGCTGGTTTTCGAGGAGTTGTTTATCGGCTATCGCGATTTGTTCGCCTAACCATCGTTAATGGCAGCGCGCCTTTTGTCCGGCCCCTGGTCCTTGCCCCGGTCGCGGCGCCCGACCCTTGGCCCTGGCCGTGGCCTTAACCTTGCCCCCGGCTGGAGCGCACCGCGTCAGACGCTTTGCCGCCGCGCCGCCCCGTGAAGCAACACCCGATTTCCATTTGATTGATCCCCGCTTGAACCCCGATTGATACCTGACAATTTCACCGCCACCATGAGCCTTTCTTACCGCGATGCCACGCTCGACGACTTGCCCGCCATCGTCGCCATCTACAACTCGACGGTGCCTTCGCGCCAGGTCACGGCCGATCTCGAACCGGTGAGCGTCGAAAGCCGGCTCGCCTGGTTTCAGGCGCACGGGCCGGAAAAGCGGCCGCTGTGGGTGGTCGAAGGGGAAGGCCGGGTGATCGCCTGGCTGAGCTTCTCGGATTTTTATGGTCGCCCCGCGTATTCGCATACCGCCGAGGTCAGCATCTATCTGGACGAAGCGGCCCGCGGCAAGGGCCTTGGCAAACAACTGCTGGCTGCTTCGCTGGAAGCCGCGCCGGGGCTCGGTATCGACACCGTGCTGGGTTTCATTTTCGGCCACAATGAAGCGAGCCTGCGCCTGTTCCGCAGCTTCGGCTTCGGTGACTGGGGCGCGCTGCCGCGTGTCGCGGTGCTGGACGGCGTCGAGCGCGACCTGATCATTCTCGGACGGCGGCTCGAGCCCGCTGCCTGACGCAGCCCGCTTACGCTTACCCCGCCGCAGGCATTCAGACCACCACCGGATTCATCGCAGGACACCATCATGTTTGTCGACTCGCACTGCCATATCAACTTCGAAGGACTCGCCGACCGCCTGCCGCAGGTCATCGAGAACATGCGCACCCACTCGGTCACGCATGCGCTGTGCGTGTCCGTCGACCTCGAAACGCTGCCGTCCGTGCTGGCGGTCGCCGAAGCGTATGAGAACGTCTACGCGTCGGTCGGCGTGCATCCGGATCACGAGGACGCACAGGAGCCGAGCGTGGCCGAACTGGTCGAACTGGCGCAGCACCCGAAGGTGGTCGCCATCGGCGAAACGGGCCTTGACTACTACCGCCTCGAAGGCCGCACGATCGCCGACATGGAATGGCAGCGCGAGCGCTTTCGCACCCATATCCGCGCGGCGCATGCGACGGGCAAGCCGCTCATCATCCATACCCGTTCGTCGGCGCAAGACACGTTGCGGATCATGGCAGAGGAGCGCGCGGGCGAGCCCGGCGGCGTGATGCACTGCTTTACCGAACCTTGGGCGATTGCTGAACAGGCGTTGGCGCAGAACTTTTGTATCTCGCTCTCCGGCATCGTCACGTTCAAGAGCGCGACCGACGTCCAGGACGTGGCGCGGCGCGTGCCGCTCGAGCGGCTCCTGATCGAAACCGACTCGCCGTACCTCGCGCCCGTGCCTTATCGCGGCAAGCCGAATGAACCTGCGTACGTAAGTTATGTCGGACGCTTCATCGCGCAACAACGCGAGATGCCGGACGCGGCGCTGGCCGCCGCGACGACGGAAAACTTCTTCCGGCTCTTCAGGATTCCTGCGCCGGCCGGCGCGTGAACTTGAAATCGAATATTATCAACAGGATAGGGACGCTTCCTAAAGCTATATATGAACAATTACTTGACTCAGACCCACGCCCAGATCACCTCGTCGTCCGCCGCTCACCGCACGCGGGGCCTGTCGTCGCTGCGGCGCGGCGCCGCCCGGGTCGCCCGAGTCGCGTTAGCCGGCAGCTTCGCCTGCGCGGCATTCGCCGCGCTACCCGTGCAGGCTGCGCCTGCCGACACGATGATCAAGGCAGTCAAGTTCGACGACGTCAACGAAGTCAACAAGCAACTCTCGCACGGCATGGACCCGAATCTGACCGACGACCAGGGCATGCCGCTGCTGGTGCTGGCCGCCCGCGAAAAGTCGGACAAGGTCGCTGCCGCGCTGGTCGCCAATCCGAAGACCAACATCGAGATTACGGATAAGGCCGGCGAAAACGCCATGATGCTGGCCGCGTTGAATGGCGACATGGAGATGGTGAAGCTGCTGATCTCGAAGGACGCCGAGGTCAACAAGAAGGGCTGGGCGCCGTTGCACTACGCGGCCGCCAACGGCAATGACGACATCGTCAAGCTGCTGCTGGACCACTCGGCCTATGTCGACGCCGGCTCGCCGAACGGCACCACGCCGCTGATGATGGCTGCGCGCGGCGGCCACGTCTCGACCGTGAAGCTCCTGCTCGACAACGGCGCAGACCTGAACGTGAAAAATCAGATCGGCATGAACGCGCTTGATTTTGCCAAGCAGTACAAGGAACCGGACGTCGTCGAAGGTCTGACGGCGCGCATGCAGCAAACGCAGCAGAAGTAACACTGCAGAAGGGACCCGGCGGAAGTAACGCAGCCAGCATGCTTCGCATGCCATAAAAACAGTGCAGAATAACGGTTACGGCGCGCTTTGGGGCGCGCCGTTTCTATGCGGCATCAGACCGCGCGATAATTACCTGGAAGGATCACCATGCTGCGGGCTTTGATTTGCGCCAGCGCGCTTGCCGTACCGCTAACGGCAGCCGCGTTTACGGGAGGCGACCTCAACAGGCTGTGCGAGAAAACGGACGTAGCGTCACGAAGTGCCTGTGCCGCGTATATTGAAGGCGCGGCCGACGGCGTCTTCAATACGATCGACGCGATCGGCGGCACCACCGGCCCGCGGGTCGGCCAGTACTTCTGTCTGCCGCAGGACGCCCGCTCGCAACAATTGACCGATGCGGTGCGCAAGTACATCGCGGAGAATCCGAACGCCGTCGGCTACAACGCCAGCACGGCCATTTCATTGGGGCTCGGCAAGGCTTTTCCCTGCAGGAGCGGCGAGTAAGACTGCCTGTGCTGAAGCCGGGGCGTTACGCCGGGCTTGCAACTGATCCTCCTCGAGACGGGTCGAAGTGTCATTCTGACCTGACAAGCGAACCTGGGCGGCGCGCCGGCATGGGCGTCGCCTCGAACCGAGGAGGACAACAGACATGGGCCGACTGATCGTCGTGTCGAATCGCGTCGCAACGCCGACGGAAACCAAAGGATCGGCTGGCGGCCTTGCCGTCGGCGTATTCGGCGCCTTGAAGGACGCGGGAGGCGTGTGGTTCGGCTGGAGCGGCGATGTGGTCAGCGAGACCGTGGCCAACGCCGGCCCGACGATCGAACAGGAAGGCGCGGTGACGTTCGCCACCGTCGGGCTCACGCGCAAGGATTACGACCAGTACTATCGCGGCTTTTCGAACGCGACGCTGTGGCCGGTCTTTCACTATCGCAATGATCTCGCCCGCTACGAGCGCGAGGAGTACGCGGGCTACCGGCGCGTCAATGCGTGGCTCGCACACCGCCTGATCAAACTGCTCAAGCCCGATGACGTGATCTGGGTGCACGACTATCACCTGATTCCGTTCGCCGAAGCGCTACGCTCCGAAGGCATCACCAACCGCATCGGGTTTTTCCTGCATATCCCGTTTCCGGCGCCGCAGATCCTGCTCAATATCCCGCCGCACGAAGAGCTGGTGAAGTCGCTGTGTTGTTACGACCTGCTCGGCTTCCAGACCGCCACCGACCAGGAAGCGTTTCACGATTACCTGGTACGCCACGCGCGCGGCAGCGTCAGCGCAGACGGCCACGCGGAGGCCTTTGGGCGCAAGCTGCGCACGGGCGTCTACCGGATCGGCGTGTTCCCCGACGAAATCGCCGAGCAGGCGCAGCGCTACGAGAGCCGCCAGCATGTGCTGGACCTCAAACAGAGCCTGGAAGGCCGCAAGCTGATCATGAGCGTCGACCGGCTCGATTATTCGAAGGGCCTCGTCGAACGCTTCCGCGCCTTCGAGCATCTGCTGGAGCGCTCGCCCGAATGGCGCGGCAACGTCACGCTGGTGCAGATCGCGCCACCCACCCGTTCCGATGTCGCCACCTATCAACAGATCCGCCAGGACCTCGAATACGAAGCCGGACGCATTAACGGCCGCTATTCGGGCCTCGACTACACGCCGATCCGTTATCTGAATCAGCGTTACGACCGCTGGAAACTGATGTCGCTGTTTCGCGAGTCGCAGATCGGCTTTGTCACGCCCTTGCACGACGGCATGAATCTCGTCGCCAAGGAGTATGTGGCGGCGCAGAACCCCGACGATCCGGGCGTGCTGGTGCTGTCGATTTTCGCGGGAGCGGCGGCTGAACTGACCGGCGCGCTGCTGGTGAATCCGCACGATTCAGTGGGCATGTGCGAGGCCCTGCAGCGGGCACTCTCGATGCCGCTCGAGGCGCGTCAGCGCCGTCACGAGATCAACATGGCCGCGCTGCGCGAGAACGATCTCGGCGTGTGGCGTGACTCGTTCCTGCGAGACTTGCGCAGCGTGCCGGTGCATGGGGCGGGTGCCGCGGGGCGGTCGTCCTGATGCGGGCGGGCTCGCGGTTGGAGGCATCATGCTGAGCGCGCTCGCGATTGCCAACTATCGCTCGCTGCGCGAACTGATTGCGCCGCTCGGCGCATTGAATATCGTCACCGGACCCAACGGCAGCGGCAAATCCAGCGTGTATCGCGCCTTGCGACTGCTGGCGCAGACGGCGCGCGGCGGCGTAATTGGCTCGCTGGCGCGCGAGGGCGGTCTGCCGTCGACACTCTGGGCCGGTCCCGAGCGTTTCTCGCGCGGCATGTTGACGGGGGATGTGCCGGTGCAGGGCACGCGTCGCAGCGAGCCGGTCAATCTGCGGCTCGGCTTTGCCGGTGATCAGTTCAGCTATGCGATGGACCTCGGCTTGCCCACGACAAAGGAGACGGCGTTCGCGCTCGACCCTGTCATCAAGCGCGAATGCATCTGGAGCGGGCCGCTGTTGCGGCCGTCGGCGCTGCTGGTGGACCGCCAGGGTGCTTCGATCCGGGCGCGTGACGACAGCGGCGACTGGCAGACCATCCCGCAGCCGGTCGCCACTTTCGACAGCATGATGACGGAGTTCTCCGACCCGCGTACCGCCCCGGAGATGATCGCGGTACGCGAGCAGATCCGTTCGTGGCGCTTCTACGACCATTTCCGCACCGATAGCGAGTCGCCCGTGCGGCTGCCGCAAATCGGCACGCACACGCCGGTGCTGAGCGACGACGGCGCGGATCTCGCCGCCGCGCTGCAGACCATCCGCGAAATCGGCGACCCGGTCGCGCTCGATGCGGCCATCGACGACGCGTTTCCTGGCTCGAGCGTCTCGGTTGCCAGCCTCGAAGGCCGCTTCGAAGTGACGATGCATCAGCACGGGTTACTGCGCCCGCTGAAGGGCGCGGAGCTGTCCGACGGCACCTTGCGTTACCTGTTGCTGGTGGCCGCGCTCCTGACGCCTCGCCCGCCGGCGTTGCTGGTGCTGAACGAACCGGAGACGAGCCTGCATCCCGATTTGCTGCCCGCGCTGGCGCGGCTGATCGCGCGGGCCGCCGGCCATTCGCAGGTGGTGGTGGTGTCGCATGCGGCGCGCCTGATCGCGGCGCTCGAGCGCGAGGACGGCAGTCAATCGATCGTGCTCGAAAAGGAACTGGGGGCGACGCGGATTGCCGGCGCGGACGACCTCGATATGCCGCCGTGGAAATGGCCGGGGCGATGACTCGCCGCGTTGGCGGCTTTGGCGACGTTACCTGCCACAGGTGTTTCCTGACTGTAACAGCGCAAAGGAAATGAAAGGTTTAGGGTTTTTGGGGACGTAATCGGCAATAATGCGAGTCAGAGGCTAATGCAAATAGAGGCCGTAGAGGCCGTCAGTTTCACGGAGACACACGATGAGAATTGCTCAAATCGCCCCCTTGACGGAATCGGTGCCGCCCAAGCTGTACGGCGGGACTGAGCGCGTCGTGTCGTACATTACCGAGGCGCTGGTCGACCTCGGGCACGATGTGACGCTGTTCGCCAGCGGCGACTCGGTCACCAGCGCAAAGCTCGAAGCCGTGTGGCCGCGCGCGTTGCGGCTCGACCCCGGCATCCGCGACCGGATCGCGCCGCATATGCTGCTGATGGAACTGGTGCGCCGCCAGGCCGACTCATTCGATGTGCTCCATTTCCACATGGACTATTACTCGTTCTCGGTGTTCAAACGCCAGGACACACCGTTCGTCACGACCCTGCACGGCCGGCTCGATTTGCCGGAGCAGCAGCCCGTGTTCGACACTTTCAACACCGCACCGGTGATCTCGATTTCGAACTCGCAGCGCCAGCCTTTGCCGCAGGCCAAATGGCTGACCACGGTGTATCACGGGCTGCCTGAGAACCTCTATACGCCGCAGCCGGTTGAACAGAAGTACCTGGCGTTTCTCGGCCGCATCTCGCCGGAAAAGCGCGTGGATACGGCGATTCGCATTGCCGGCCGCTGTGGACTGCCCATCCGGATCGCGGCGAAGGTCGACTCGGCCGATCGCGAGTACTTCGAACGCGATATCAAGCCGCTGCTGGATCTGCCGTATGTCGAATACATCGGCGAGATTGCCGACGATCAAAAAGCTGAATTCCTCTCGGGCGCGCATGCGCTACTGTTCCCGATCGACTGGCCGGAGCCGTTCGGCCTGGTGATGATCGAGGCCATGGCGTGCGGCACGCCGGTGATCGCCTTCAATCGCGGCGCCGTGCCGGAAGTGCTGGACGACGGCGTGACGGGTTTTATCGTCGAGGACGAAATTGGTGCTGTCGCTGCGGTAAACCGTCTGCACAAGGTACCGCGTGCAGGCGTGCGGGCGTGCTTCGAGGCGCGCTTTACCTCGCACCGGATGGCGCAGCAGTATGTCGACGCGTATCAATCGGTGATTCGTGCGCAGAAGCGCTCGCGCTTCAAGGTGATCGATACGTCGACGCCGCGCTGAGCGCAGCGTCTCTCGCACGATGAAGAAACGGCGATGCCTGACGCATCGCCGTTTTTCGTTGGGCCCTTGCGCCCCGAATGCCGTGCGCCTAGATATGCAGGCGCGACACCTTCGTGCCGTTGATCGAAATGTCGCCCATCAGACCGGCGTTCGTCAGCACGAACACTTGGACCGGCGCGGTGGCCGTGGTGGTATCGATGGCGCCGTTTGCGCCCATCTTCACGAGGGCGACCGAAGCGTCGCCGCCTGCGGACCAGCCGTCGGTATTGCGGAATTTGTCGAGCGCGTCCTGCGTCATGAACAGGAAGATGATGGCCTTCGACTGCGCTCCGGCCTGCAGGCCGAACGAGCCCGAGACCGTGCTGTAGTAGCCGACCGTGCTGCCGCCGACTTTCAGCGAACCCTCGCCATACTGGCCGCCGACGACAAAGCCCGCCTGTATGACCGACGGGAACACGAGCACGCCACGCGCCTTCGACACGAGCTCACGCGAACCGGGCACCGTCTGGAAGAGGCGCGACATCGTGCCGTCGACACTGGCGTCGATCGACTGACGCTTCGACATGTTGGTCGATGCGTTATCGGGCGTCCCCGACG